>Ga0272442_10008254_pt1 | contig 13265 bp, 13 predicted proteins | sample SSMForm2O_FD_200262 | JGI IMG/M metagenome (GOLD analysis project Ga0272442, IMG submission 200262) | Marine sediment archaeal communities from Little Sippewissett salt marsh, Falmouth, MA, United States - SSM-Form-2O | ecosystem: Environmental > Aquatic > Marine > Wetlands > Sediment ...
ATATTGACCGTGGCCGGCTTTGCCCGGGTGAGCGTGCTGGAGGGGGGCATGATCGCCTGGAACGCCGACTGAGGCTCAGCTCAGGGCCTTATAGATCCCGTCGAAAAACGCCCGGCTTGACAGCTCCCGCCGGCCCTGCTACCGTCGAAGCAGATGACTTCAGGCAAGCATTTCCCCTTCTCGGCCCTGGTCGGCCAGGAGGCATTGAAGACCGCCCTGCTCCTGAACGCGGTGGATCCCACACTAGGGGGGGTTCTGATCCGCGGCCAGAAAGGCACCGGCAAGTCCACCGCCGTCCGCGCCCTACCCGCCCTGCTGCCCGACCTGAAGGTGGTGGCCGGCTGTCCCTACCACTGTCCCCCGGATGAGCCCGGGGCCATGCATCCGGACTGCCGCCGGCGCTTTGAAGCCGGCGAGGAGCTTCCCGCCGCCCGGGCGCCCACCCCCCTGGTGGAGCTGCCCCTGGGAGCAACGGAAGACAGGCTGGTGGGCTCGCTGCACATCGAGCGGGCCCTCACAAGCGGTGAGCGGCACTTCGAGCCCGGCCTGCTGGCATCCGCCAACCGGGGCATTCTGTACGTGGACGAGGTCAACCTGCTGGAGGATCATCTGGTGGATCTGCTGCTGGACTCCGCCGCCTCGGGGCTTAATATCGTGGAGCGGGAGGGGATCTCCTACAGCCATCCCGCCCGCTTCCAGCTCATCGGCACCATGAATCCCGAGGAGGGAGAGCTGCGGCCCCAGTTTCTGGACCGCTTCGGCCTCTGCGTGCTGGTGCGGGGTTTGGGGGACCCGGTTCTGCGCCAGGAGGTCGTCCGGCGCCGCCTAAGCTTCGATGCCGATCCTCATTCCTTCTGCGCCGCCTGGGCGCCGGCGGAACAGGAGCTGGCCGCCCGGATCGCCCGGGCAAAAAGCTTTCTAAAAGAGGTCGCCGTACCCCCGGAGGTCTATGAGCTCACCTCCCGCCTGGCCGGGGCGGCGGCAGTGCACGGACACCGTGCGGACATCATCATGCTCAAGTCCGCCCGGGCGCTGGCCGCTTTGCTGGAGCTTGCAACAGTGACCGCCGGGCAACTCCGGGAAGCGGCGCGCTTCGTTCTGCCCCACCGCCTGACCGGCGGTCCCCTGTCGAGCCCGGAAACCGCTGCGGACAAAATCGAGGCCCTGTTCGGCGACCTGCCGCCCGGCAAGGCGGAGCCGAAAGCCCGCATTCGGGACGAGGCCGAAACGCACCTGTCGGCCGAATCCATGCAGGTGCCGGGTTCAGGGGCCGCGGGCAGCATCCTTTTCGACTTCCTTAAAAAAAAACTTCCCCCCGCTATCTGAGCCCGGAAGAGCTTGAGTTCGCGCCCGACCTGGAGCTCGGCAGTGAGCCCGCACGGCCCGGCCGGGCGCGCCGGAAGGCGGTGGCGTACTCATACACGAGCGGGCGGACCGTGCGCTCGGCGCCCTGGACGCCCGCGGCAGCCGGCGCCGGCCTGGCCGTGGATGCCACTTTGCGGGCCTACGCCCTTCGCTTCGCTCAGGACTCAGCCCTTCCCTCTGGTCAGGACTTAGCCCTTCCCTCTGGTCAGGACTCAGCCCTTCGCTGCTGCGGGGAGCACAGCGACGCCGCCGCCGGCCCGCCAGGCCTGCGGCGGGAGGACCTGCGCGTCAAGGTCCGCAGCCGCCCCCTGGACAGTTTGGTGGTGTTCCTGGTGGACGCCTCCGCTTCCATGGGCAGCCGGGCCCGCCTGCGGGCAGCCCGGGGGGCGATCCTCACCCTGCTGGAAAAAGCCCGCCTCCGGCGCCTGCACCTGGCCCTGGTGATCTTCCGGGACCGGAGGGCACAGGTCCTGCTGCAGCCCACCGCGAGCATCACCCTGGCCCAGCGCTGCCTGCTTCACCTGCCCCTGGGGGGCACCACACCTTTTGCCGACGGCCTGCGCCGGGCGCTCGAGTTGATCCGTGCGGAGCGCCTGAAGAATCCCCGCCTGCAGGCGAGCCTGGTCATCCTCTCCGACGGTGAGGCCAATGTCCCCCTGACCCCCGGGGCTGACTGCCGGCTGGAGCTGTTCGCCCTGGCGGGTTTGATCCGCGGTGAAAACGTCGTCTCCCTGGTCATCGACTCCCGGCCGGGCTCCGAGCGGGGCCGGATGCCGGCCGAGCTGGCCGCCGCCTTAGGCGGGCGCTGCCGCCGGGTCGGCCGCCTGCAGGCCGGCGCGCTGCGCGCGCTTTTGGATACCCTGGACAGCGCCCTGGACTGAGCCCCCGGGCAGCGCAAGCCGGCGCCGCGGGGCTATGCCCTTCGCGTTGCTCAGGACTATGCCCTTCGCGTTGCTCAGGACTATGCCCTTCACGTTGCTCAGGACTATGCCCTTCGCGTTGCTCAGGACTATGCCCTTCACGTTGCTCAGGACTATGCAAGCCGGCGGCCAACAGGTAAGATCATCGCCATGGATTCCCAGGCTTCGACACCCGCGGACCGTGCCCCGGCAGCACGGAATTTCATCAGCTACTGCCTGGCCTTCCTGGTCCTGGGCCTGACCACCGCCTCTTTGGGGCCGGCCCTGCCCACTCTGGCCCGCAACACCGTCAGCAGCCTGGCCCAGATCAGCGCCCTCTTCGCCTTCCACCGCCTGGGTTATATGCTCGGCGCCCTCGGGGGCGGGCGCCTCTTCGACCGCCTCCGGGGGAATCTGCTCATGGGCGGCAGCCTGCTGCTAGCCGCCGTTGGCCTCGGCGTGCTTCCACTCGTCTCGCTGCGCTGGCTGCTGTTCCTGGTGCTCTTCGCCGTCGGCCTGGGGGAGAGCGTCATGGACGTGGGCGGCAACGTGCTGCTGGTCTGGTGGTTCCGCCGTAGGGTGGGCCCCTATATGAACGGTCTCCATTTCTTCTTCGGGCTGGGCGCATTTTTTGCTCCCCTCCTGATCACCTGGTCGGTGCTTGACCACGGCAGCCTGGTGCGGGGTTACTGGCTGATCTGCCTGATCGCATTCCCCAATGCCCTCTGGCTGCTGCGCCTGCCCGCCCCCCCGCGTCCGGGCTCAGGCGGCGCGGACCGGGCGGACGGAGAGCCGGCTGCCAACCGGCTGCTGCCCGTGCTGTTCATGCTCTTCTTCCTCCTCTTCGTGTCCGCGGAAGTCAGCTATGGGGACTGGCTCTATACCTACACCCTGACCCGGAACCTGGCCCCGGAACGAACCGCCGGTCTCTTAACCTCCGCCTACTGGGGCGCCCTGACCGCCGGGCGCCTGGCAAGCGTGCCCCTGGCGGCCCGCCTGCGGCCCAAAACCCTCCTGTGGGCGGACCTGGCCGGCTGCGTATTGAGCCTGCTGGTGCTGCTGGTCTGGCCCGGCTCGCTGCCGGCGGCCTGGATCGGGAGCGTGGGCTTCGGCCTGTTCATGGCCTCCATCTTTCCCACCTCCTTTACCCTGGCGGGCGAGAGCCTGTCCCTGAGCGGGCGCGACACCGGGCTCTTCCTGGTGGGAGGCTCGGCGGGCGGCATAGCGCTGCCCTGGATCATCGGCCAGCTCTTCGCGCCGCTAGGCCCGGGAACGGTGATCGTCGCCGTCCTGTCGGTGGTGCTCGCGGCCTTCGTTCTGCTGAAAATCATAACCCGCGTCACCGCGCAGGCGGGAAAAACCGCCTGATGCTGCGCCGCGATGTGTTGAAAAACTGGTTCCTCTTAGGGTTGGCCGGAGTAATCACCCTGGCCTTTCTGGCTCCCGGCTGGTGCGCCTCCCTCAACCCGGCTTCCCGAACCAGCACGTGGGCGGTGGTGCTGCTCTTCTTCCTCTCCGGTTTGAACCTTCCCAGTGAAAGCATCCGCCTGAGCGCGCGGCGGGTCAGGCTTCACGTATACATCCAGCTCTTCATTTTCGTGGTCGCCCCTCTCTACTTCGGCCTGACTTCTTTTCCCTTCCGGGGCACCCTGGAGGGACGCCTGATCGTGGGCATCTACGCCCTGGCCTGCCTCCCCACCACGGTCACCAGCTGCACCGTGTTCACCCAGCTCGCCGGCGGCAACGCGGCGCTGACCATGCTGAACGCCTCGCTCGCGAACAGCGTGGGCATCATCATTTCACCCCTGCTGCTGTCTTTGCTTCTCCGTGAAGCAGGACAGGCGATGCCTGTAGAGGAAATCACCCGCATCCTCATCAGCCTGCTTGTGAAGATGCTTGTTCCCGTGACCTGCGGGCAGCTTGTGCGCCGCCTTTTCGCCCGCCGGGCCTCGGGCTGGCGGGGCGGAATATCGGTGGCAAGCAATGCCCTGATACTGTTGATTATCTATTTCGCCTTCTGCCGCAGCGCCGGCTCGCCGCTGTTCCGAAAGCACCTGGCCGCGCTGCTTCCGGTCTTCGCCTACCTGGCCGGCTCCTACCTGTTCCTGGTCGGCCTGGCCTACACGGGAGCCCGGCTGTTCGCCTTCGAGCCGGAGAACACCATCGCCGTGCTCTTTGCAGCGCCCCAGAAGACCCTGACCATGGGCGTTCCGCTGATCACCACCTATTTCGCCGCTGCGCCGGAATCTCTTGGGCTGGCCATACTTCCCATCCTCTTCTATCACACCTGGCAGCTCCTGATATCGAGCTTCCTCAGGAACGCACCCTTCGTTCGGCGCCTGGCCGCCCGGGCCGCCGCTGCTGCAGCGCACTAAGCCCGACCCAGTTTTTTCGCCGATCGCCGGGCAGGCGCCGGCCCCACGGTTCAACACATTATTGTTTACTGTTTTTATAATATTTATTAAATTTACCACATGCCCGAAGGGGAGAACCTTTATGAATAAAAACCTCATATTAAGCCTCGTGCTCGCAGCCGCGCTAACAGGCGTCGGCGCTGCAGGCGCGGGGCCGGAGGCCGACGCGAAGGAGAATGAACAAATGAGCGCAACAAGCAGCGGCGGGGAGCTGGCCACCTTCGGAGGCGGCTGCTTCTGGTGCATAGAGGCGGTGTTCGAAAAAATCGAAGGGGTGCATTCCGCGGTCTCCGGCTACGCCGGCGGCAACAGGCCCGATCCCACCTACCGGGATGTGTGCAGCGGCACCACCGGACACGCCGAAGTGGTGCAGATCGACTATGATCCGGCAATTATCAGCTATGAGGAACTTTTGAAGCTTTTCTTCAAGGCCCACGATCCCACCACCCGCAACCGGCAGGGAGCGGACGTGGGAAGCCAGTACCGCTCCATCATCCTGACCCACAATCCCGAGCAGCAGGCGGCGGCGGAACATATCAAGGCCGCGCTCAACCCGGATTATAAAGGTAAAATCGTCACGGAGATCAAGCCTTTAGAAGTATTCTACCGCGCCGAGGATTACCACCAGGACTACTACGAAAACAATACCTATGCCGGGTACTGCCAGGTGGTTATCCGCCCCAAGCTGGATAAGCTGGGTCTCTGAGGCGCGCCTGTCGTGCTGTCGCTCAAGACAGGTTTTAAGCGGGAAAGGCAACTTTTTATCTCCGGGCGGGTTTAAAACAGCACCGCTGTGGGTTATAGTGGGCGTGGGCTTCAAATAAACAGGAGCGTGCATGTCCGTTCCCTCCCGGGAAGCAAAGATTTCCCGTCTTGCCGATGCAGATCTTTTCTCTTCCTTTCACAAGGACGAGATAGAGATTATTGCCGACTACAGCGAGTACCAGCGCCTCGATCCGGACACCCCGGTCTTCCGGGCCGGAAACCCGGGGGAAGCCCTGTTCATCATTGATGCCGGCGAGGTGGTGATCAGCAAGCAGGACCCGGATGGAAAGGCCATTGACATCGCCCGTTTCCTCACCGGGGACTGTTTCGGCGAGCTGGACATGCTCACCGGCTCCGCCAGGACCGCTTCCGCCCGCGCGAATACAAATACCGGCCTGCTGCGCTTTCCCCGGCGGGGAACCGCATTTAAGGATATCCTCAGCCGACATCCGGCCATCTCAGCCCAAATCCTGCACAAGATGCTGGTCAAGATTGCCGGCAGGATCCGCAAGGCAAATTCCCTGATCAAGGAAAACTCCCCCCTTATTCAGGAATTGAAGAAGCAGGTCTACCGCGACAAGCTGACCGGCCTTTTTAACAAGACCTACCTGGAAGAGCAGCTGGGCCGCTATTTGGCGAAAAAAAACGCCCGAGCCGCTTTGCTGATGTTCAAGCCCGACAATTTCAAGCTGATCAATGATACCTATGGACACGAGGCGGGAGACCGGGCCCTGCAGATCATGGCCAGGGAGCTCGAGCGCCTGCTGACAGGCGAGGAAGCGGCCATCCGCTTCCTGGGCAACGAGCTGGCGGTCCTGCTGCCCGGGGACGGCCATCCGGAGGCGTTAAAGCGGGCCCGGGAGATACAGGAAGCCATGAACAACCTGGATCTGCGCGAGCTCACCGGCGGAGAGCTTTTCCGTCTTACCGTGAGCATCGGCATCGCCGTTTGTCCCAACCACGCCCGCACCGCAGACAAGCTGATCGACCGGTCCCAGGGCCTGCCCCTGATCGGCAGGGAGCGTGGGGGCGGCCAAATCCTTTTCCCGAAAGATGGATAGAGAGACGGAATGAAGACAAGCCTGGACCTCCCGCTCCTGCGGAAAATCGAAATTCTCTCCGATCTCAGCCCCGAGGAATTGCGCAGTGTTCGCGGGCTGATGAAAACCGTGCATATCGAGAAAGACAAAACCCTCTTCTTCGAGGGGGAGGAGGGTGACGAGCTTTTTATTATCCTCTCCGGGTGCGTCGCCATCTCGGTCAAAACCCCGGACGGAGAGGCTCTTCCCATCGCCGAGGTCAGGGGTGGTAATTTCTTCGGCGAGATGTCGATTTTCGAGCAGGCGCCCCGCTCCGCCACCTGCTGTACCCGGGAGGATTCCACCCTGCTCAGCCTCAGCGGGCGGGATTTCTACGGCTTTCTGGAGCAAAACCCGGAAATCACCATTAAAATCATGCACAGGATGCTGACCATCACCTCGCAGCGGCTCCAGGAGGCCAGCGCCTTCCTTTCGGATATGGTTACCTGGGGTGAGGAGGCCCGCAGACGGGCGGTTACCGACGAGCTGACCGGTCTCTACAACCGCCGCTTCCTGGACGACGCCTTGAAGGAGCGCTTCGAGGAGGCCAGGCGCCGTGGCAGGCCTTTAAGCCTGGTCATGGTGGACCTCGATTATTTCGGAGAGCTGAACAAACAATACGGCCAGGAAGCGGGAGACCGGGTGATCACCGCGGTAGTGCCGGTTTTCCGCTCGATCTTCGGAGAGAAGGATATCCTGGCCCGCTACGGCGGGGATGAATTTATTTTCATTCTCCTGGACCGCGGACCGGAAGAGGCCCTGGAACTCTGCACCCGCCTGACCAAGCGCCTGAAGAAGCTCCGGGTGCTGGAGGATCTGGAAGGCAGTATTCGACGGGTGAGCGCGAGCATCGGCGTGGCCTCCTTCCCGGCTCACGCCGCCGATTTGGCGGCCCTGAAGGAATGCATGGACCAGGCCCTTTACCGCGCCAAGGAGCTGGGGCGGGACAGGGTCGAGCTTTACGATTCGACCGGGAGGGCTGAGAGTTGAGAAAACAGCGCATTGCCACCATCGCCGCCAAGAACCGCATCATCGACAACATCATCCAGGCCATGATCTCCCGGGACAACTTCGTGCTCATGGGACACAAGAATCCGGATGAAGACTGCATCGCCAGCATGGTCGCCTTCGGCCTCCTTTTGAGTAAGTTCCACAAATCCGTATCCCTGCTCATCTGCTCCGATATTCACCACCACTTCCAGTACATGCTCAATATCTGCAAGTATAATTCCATCGGAATGCTGGAGGACTGCCGGGAGCTTCCCGCCGGTACAGAATCCCTGGTCATCTTCGACACCCCCAAGCCTTCGCTTTTAGAGAATTATCCCGCTTCCGCCGCCCTGCTCTCTTCTCCAGACCTGCTCAGGATCGAGATCGACCACCATCTCGAGGCGGACAGCGCCTACATCGGCGACCCCGGCTATTGCCTGGTGGACGAGGCTTCCTCGGCCAGCGAGCTGGTGGGCTATATCGGCTTCAAGCTGCAGGACCGTCCCGCCCTCCTGGAGGAGCACCAGATCGGCGAGCTCTTTTCCCGCAACCTGGTGCTGGCCATCCTGACGGGCATTGTCGGTGACTCCAAGATGGGCAAATACCTGAAAACATCCCGGGAGAAATGGTTCTATCGCAGCTTCAGCACCATGTTCAACTCCATGCTGGCCTCCAAGACCTACAAGAGCTCCCGCAATTTCTCCACCATGCAGGAGCTTTTCGGTGAGCTGGAAAAGCTCTCGGAAAAAGAGGATCTTTGCTTCCGCTACCTGATAGAGCGGAAGGATACCCGCTCCAAGCTGATATACGCGGTGGTGCTCAAGGAGCAGGACACCACCGCCATGACCGCCGAGTATGACCAGGACACGATCATCACGGTAGCCCGCTACACGGCCGACAGGCTGGCCGAAGAAAGCGGCTGCCTGAGCCTGGTCGTCTACTACGACGACCCCGCGGTCTCCCGCTGGATCCAGTTCCGCATGCGCCGCAGTGAGCGCTTCAAGACTTTGGACCTGCGCACCGTCCTAAAGCGTTTCGCCATTACCAACGGCGGCGGGCATCCCGGGGCCATCGGCTTCCGATTAGACCGGGATAAGATAGCGGATATTGACGCCTACAGCCGAGAGCTCGTTTCGGGCACCGAGGCGCTGATCCGGGAGGCGGGGGTTTGAGGCTTCACCAAGACAACAAGCCGCAGCAATCCTGGCAATGACATTCGCGCTGAATTATCCTTATTATAAAATGACTCAATCTGTGAGGAGGAAGCAATGGAAACCCTGGACGTCCTGGTCAAAAAAATCCCCGTACCGATTCACGACATGTTCAAGGGCTACTGCTCCATGAAGGGCAAGAGCGTAAACGACGGCATCATCGACGGTATGATTTCGGCCATCGAGGAAATGACCGGCGGGTCCAATGAAAGCCTGAACTCGGTGGTCAAGGAATACCGCGCGGCCAAGGGCAAGTAGGCCTCAGCCGGCCTCCGCAAATCCAACGGCAGCCGCGCCCGGGCGGCTGCTGCTAGACGAACAACTCAGTCGTGGGCGTGGCCGTCTTCGTGGCTGCCGTCGTGGACATGGCCGTGGGTCAGCTCTTCCTCGCTGGCGTCACGCACATCCCGGACAGTGACCTCGAAATTGAGCGTAAGGCCTGCCAGGGGATGGTTGCCGTCCACGGTAACCGTTTCGCCTTCGAGCTTCACCACCGTGAAGATGCGCTCTCCCTGCTCGTTTTCCATGCTGAACATCAGGCCTTCCTGCAGGTTGCCCAGGCTTTTGAGCTGTTCCCGCTGCAGTGTGGCCATGAGGGCCTCGTCCCGCTCCCCGTAGCCGCTTTCCGGGGGTACGGATAATTTGAGCTCGTCCCCGGCGCTCTTGCCTTCCAATTGGTTTTCCAAACCCGGGATCAGACTGCCGGTGCCGTGGATATAGGAGAGCGGCTCCTTGCCAGCCGAGCTGTCCAGTACTTCTCCCCCCGCGTCCGTAAGGGTATAGTCGATGCTTACCACCTTGTTCTTTGCGATCTGCATGGATGCTCCTTGTTCAGGGTCTTCCGTCTAAGGTACCTGCTTTTCAACCAGGAGACAAGGAGAATTGCAAGGGAAACGACCAGTCGCGACCGTAGGACAGGGATACAAAGCTCCCGCTGCAGGGCTTAATCGAACCGGTCCACCATGGCGACAATCTGGCAGATGGCCGCCTGCCTTTTCTCCAGGCTCTCCAGAACCCCGGGCTGAGAATAATCGTGAAATCCTTTCCCGCTTTTCACCCCCAGCTCGCCGCGCTGCACCATCTCACGAATCAATCGCGGAGGAGAAGCTGAGCCATCGAGAGTAGGGAAGAGATAGGCGAACACGGCCTGGATCGTATCCAATCCCATGAGATCCACAAGCTCGAACACCTTTATAACAGGCAACCGAAGAGCGAAGCCGTACCTGACCGTCGCTTCCAGATCCGGCACGCTCATAACGTCGGCTTCCAGGAGGGAAATGAGCTCGCGGAAGACCGCCGTCTGCAGACGGTTCAACACATAGCCCGGCACATCTTTCTTCACCAGTACCGGACGTTTGCCGAGCGCGGTGAGCATATCCACTACCAGGCCGACCGTCGCATCGGCGGTTTCCCGCCCCTTGACGACCTCCACCAAGGGCATCAGGAAGGGGGGATTGACGAAGTGAGTCCCAATACACAATTGCGGCCGCCTGGTAACGGCCGCGATGTCACTGACGCACAGCCCGGAGGAGTTGGTGGCAAGAATGCCCGCGGCCGGCAGTAGCCTGTCCAGCTCCTGAAAAACCTTTTTCTTGATCTCGATCCGTTCGGGCACCGCCTCGATGACCAGCTCGGCATGTTGCAGCTGGTCCGGCTCGCTAACGAGCCGTATACGGTTTCTTGTCTTCTCGGCCACATTTTTATCCAGGAGCCCCGCAAGGTGAAAGCGGGTAAAATCCGCATCAAGGCGTTCCCGGGCCTTGTCCAGGGCATCCTCTGCCGCATCGTAGACGACTACGGAACAATCAGCGGAGGGACTGTGCACAGCGAAGACCTCCGCGATTCCCGGCCCCATGATACCCGCACCGACAATGCCGACATTTTTAATGCTAACTTGCTTCATAATGACCGCCTGTATGAAGGATTTCCGCAAGAGATGCCTGACATTTTCTTCCTTAATAAAGCATAGGAAAACGACGGAACCTTCGCCAGGAAAAAGCGGTGAATTACCGGCGGGGATCGGCTACAATTTTTAACAGGGGAGGACAGCAAAACAAACCCGGAGGGGGACCGTATGAAACGTGTACTGGTCACCGGAGCGTCCAGAGGGATCGGCGCGGCCACGGCGCGTGTCCTGGCTGATGCCGGGTACGAGGTGATCGGCACCTCCAGACACCCGGAGCGCATCGCAGATCCGCCGGCGGGCCTTCGTTTCCTCACCCTGGATGTTACCGACCCCCGAAGTGTCCGTTCTCTGATAGAGGAAGTGGGGCGGGTGGATATCCTCATAAACAACGCCGGCGTCAGTCAGTTCGGTCCGGCGGAGGAAATTCCCCTGGATCGGATCGATCACTTCATCAGGCTCTATTTGAAAGGTCCCATTCAATTGATTCAGGGATTCCTGCCGGGAATGCGGGAAGCCCGCAGCGGAACGATCATCAACATCACCTCCATGGCGGGGAAGGTGGGCGTGCCCTTCACGTCCATCTACTGTGCCGGCAAGCACGGGCTGGAGGGTTTCTCCAAGGCCTTAAGGCAGGAAGTCCGGCATTGCGGCGTAAAAGTTGTCACCCTGGCCCCCTCCTATGTCCGCACTTCGATCCCCATGGAATCCCATCTGCTGGGTGATTCTCCCTATCGCGGGCCCGCTCTGCACTTCCGTCAAACCCGGGATGCCATGATCGCCGCCGGAATCGAACCCGAGGCCGTCGCCAGGCTCATCCTGCACATCTTGGGACAGAATCATCCGGCGCCGAGCTACACTGTGGGTCATAACGCCAGGATCATGAGTTTTTTTCTGCGGCATCTGCCCCAGCGGGTCGCCGAGCATATCGAGTGCGTTCGCTTCCTCGGCTCATCCAGGAGCTCATAAGCAAACAGAACTCTGCGGGCCGAAGAATCCCTCGGTCAGATTCTATCACTCAGACAGCCGGGACACAGATTATTTCATTGACGGCAACGCCGCGTCGGTGTATTATGGCTGCGGCTTTTTCGACACAACCAAACAATACGCCGGTCGCCGGCGGCGGCGGTCTTCGGCTCGGCCCTGCCGGCGCGTCACACAGGAGCCAACCCGCCGAAATTGGTCGACTAACATTTTTTTTACAAGGGCAAGCCATGACGACAAAAGGTATCACCATTAAAGCCAGGATCACCATTACACTCGTACTGCTGCCGCTGGTGTCGCTGCTGGTGGTCGGATCAATCGCGTTGATCCAAAACCGGGACTCCCTGGCCCAGCAGGCCGAGGCCAATCTTGAGCGTCTGGTAGCGGAAAAAACCGCCGGCTATGACCTGATCTTCCAGCGCATTCAGCAGGAAGCGGAAGCCGCGGCCGGCTACGCCCGACTCATCTACGACCGGGAAGGGCCGCAGATCGACCTCGAGCGGCGGATGCTGCTGCCCTGGACGGGCTCCGGCTACGGGAATGATGCGCTGCGCGCATCCCTGGGCGAAGAGATCCTGCGCCTCCAGCGGGCGGGCCAGACCCTGGAGGTCATCGTGTCCAACAATGCCTACCTGACCCTCGGCTACCTGGGTACCGAAACGGAGCTGACGGTATTCGACAACCAGGAAGTGGTGGACATCATCGAGCAGCTCGAGGCCTTCCGGGTGACGGAGCGCCCCTGGTATATCAAGGCCCGGGAGGAAGGCAAAACCGTCTGGACCAATCTCTACGTGGACGCCAACACCAAAAAGCTCACGGTCACCTCCGCCGCCCCGGTCTACACGGGAGCCGGGGATTTCAAGGGCGTGGTGGGCTTCGACGTGCTCCTGGAAACAATCCAAAACGATATCCTGGCCATGGACATCGGCTATAAAAACTACGCCTTCATGACCGACGCCGAGGGCAACGCCCTGGTTCAGCCCGGCGCGGAGCAAACGGATACCCAGTGGCACGAGAGCTATGCGGCGGACAACCTGCTGCGCACCGTGGACGAGGGCTTCAACCGGGGCGTTGAGGCCATGATCGAGGGACGCCGGGGTATCGAGGAGTTCCGGAGCAGTGACGGCAAGCAGAACTACCTGGCCTACGCCGCCATCGACTCGATCGACGCCCGGGTAGGTATTGTGGTTCCCCATGAGGAGATCGTGCGGCCGGTGGAAGAGAGCGGCAAGCTCCTGATCATCGCTCTGGCGGTGATCATGATCGTTGCCATGGCATTGGGGCTGATCTTGAGCAACCAGGTCACCCGCCCCATCGAGGAGCTCACCGTGGTGGTGGACAGGGCCAGCCGGGGACTGGTGAAGGTCGAAGAGATTCCCATCAAGAAACAGGATGAGGTCGGGGTTCTGGCCAATGCCTTCAACCGCATGATCCGCAACCTGGCCATCGCGGTTGAGGAGTTGGAGAAAAGGAAGGAATGATTTCCTTAAGCGTTCTTCCCCGGCTCGGGCTCGAGCTGCTGCTGCTGATCCTCTTCTTTGCCGTCCGCAGGCTCAAGAAGCACCCGGCCCTGAACGTTTTAGCGATCCTCTTCTGTCTGCTGTTGGCCAGGGACCTGCTCTACGCCCTCTTTGAACGGCCGGAAATCCTGTCGC
>Ga0272442_10008255_pt1 | contig 13262 bp, 6 predicted proteins | sample SSMForm2O_FD_200262 | JGI IMG/M metagenome (GOLD analysis project Ga0272442, IMG submission 200262) | Marine sediment archaeal communities from Little Sippewissett salt marsh, Falmouth, MA, United States - SSM-Form-2O | ecosystem: Environmental > Aquatic > Marine > Wetlands > Sediment ...
GAATGTACATCTCACGCCATCTCAAGGACTTATCGCCGAATGCCGATCTCGACGTGCCTCGGCACGCCTTCGTCCGGCATCCAGCGACAAGCCCTTGATCTGACCCAACCTGCACATTCTCGTGACGAAGTTGATGAATAGATCAGGCTAGGTGCCATTCCTGCCTGGTTGCAACATAACAATACAATTTGACTCACAAGGACACGCAAGAAATGGCGCTTCCGATGGCTATACTCTATAGGTGAGATGGGTACCACGGCTCATGAAGACGGGAAGCCGTGGAGTCATCGACATTGCCGGATCTGGGAGCAAAGGGGGGAGTAGACGTATGCGTTTCGTGTTTGGCTCGCTATTGTCACTGGTTATCTTTGCGGCGGCGGAGTCTCACGCGGCCCGGATAAAGGGAATCGAGATTCCGACGTTGCCGGAGGAGACCGAAGGGTGCATCAACGTGGTGACCGCCCGCAACGACAACGCGGTCATGGACTGTGACTGGCCCGCAGAATGGAAGGTGTTCGGTCCGTTCGGGCCGCAATTCACGCCATTGCCGGCTGCGAAATTGGCGGAGATTCCGAAAGCTCTGATCGTTGACGGCAAGCAGCTCGACGCGAGCACGGCGACGGCAAAGGGAATGGAAGTGAACCTGATGTATCTCAAGCCGAAGGCCGTGGCCAGGACCGTGCCGCTTGCGGCTTACTGCTTCGGCGAGTTCGATTCGCCGATCGACGGCACGCTATACGTCAACATGTCGGCGGATTGGAGAACCATCTGGTACGTGGACGGTAAAGAGGTCTACAACACGATGGAGAAGGGCAACAACACGCGCACGAAACAGTGGTACCGGCGCGGGTTCAGCGTGCCGATTACGAAGGGCAGGCACGTGGTGGCGCTGCTGTGCCAGCGCAATCGCTGGGATTGGCATTTTCTTTCCGTCGCCGGTGTTACGAAGAAGCCGGCCAAGGAGATGCAGAAGTACTTTCAACTTCGGCGTACGGTGGAGCAGCCCAAGGACGTGTTGGTTCTGGTGGAGGATCCGAAACTGGAACCGGCGCCGCCGGTGACCGGCACCGACGCCGAAAAGCTCATAGAGCTTACGAAGCCGCCGAAACGTTTCAAGGATTATAGACCCAGGTTCAGGATCGAGACGCAGTGGGGACTGAGCGAGAAGAGTTTTACGGGACAGCATTTCGTGAAGACGCGAGGCTATAGAATATTGGACGGAGACAAGCCGATTTCCGGCCTGGGTGCCGGCAAGGTCGCGGGCCTCCAGGAAGTGAATCCGCTCCAGTCCCGGAACTGGCCGACGGACCCGAAGCGCAGCCGATGGAGTTGCGGTACCCACATGGGCACGATCGGAGGGAAGAACACCAGTAGCGAGGGGGCTCGGTACAGCATCTCGACGGACGGCACGACGGTGACGGCGTACCATGACTGGCCCGCCCCGACGAACGCGCCGAACGCATGGACCTGCCGGAGCATGTATTCGACGCTGCGCGTGGATCCGGTCTGCGGGTACGTGATCGATGCGTGGATGACGTTTGAGGGCAGGACACCCGAGAAGATAGAGGATGTCAGAAAATACTGGTGGTGGAGCCGGGAGCCCTACGAGCATGGCGGCTATGTCAGCACCGAGTTCATGAACCTCATGCCGACGCACCTGTACTACGGCATGACGAAGCCGGTCTTTGACTGGCGCTACGAGTACACGATGTACTCGTGCCGTTTCATCGACAAGTTCCGGGGTTGGGTCACGGACGAGCCTGCATGCCAGGCTTCGGACGGGTACGAACGTGACTACTGGCGTGACGCGTGGGAAGGCGGACGCGGCACCGGCGGTGGCCTGCCGTTGCGTGACGGCGGGATCGTGGCCTTTTCCAAAGACCCTTGGGGGTGGACGCTTGCGGCATCGCGGAAGATAGCGGAAGGTCACGACCGCCTGCGGTTCCACAATGCGACATGCCACCTCTTGCAGGATCAGCACAACTGTGTGCGGATGAAGGTTCCCATGCCCGGCGAACCGTTGAAGATCAAGATCGGCTGGCGCACCATGAACCTGCCGCCGGAGGTGACCGACTACCTGCTGGACCGGATCGAGCTTTACATGGGCGACTTCATCACGGCGCGCCAGGGGGAAGCACGCGACTTCGAGAGTGACAAGCGCCGAGAGAACGGAAGCTCGCCGTGGAGCGATCGGATCGTTGTGACCAACGGCGTCGGCCGATCGGGAACGCACTGCGCCGTGTTTCGAGGTATCAGCGGGCACTGGAAGCACCCCGACAAGCCACAGCGGCGGGGCTACTCGCCGCGTATCGATATCCTGCCCAAGATGGAGTACGGCGTGGAATACGAGATCGAGGGTTGGGTAAAGGTCGAAGGGGCGGACAGCAAGGTGCGGTTCGTGATCGATCCGCCGCATATGGACAAGAAGTACTGGATGGGACCGAGGTTGGCGCGAATCGACGGTAAGACCGTGGGAACATCGCCGGACTGGCAGAAGATCTCGATCCGGTTCCGGAACCACGATTGGCACGGCTGGTCCGTACAGCCGCGGTTCAGTGTCGTGGCCGGCGCCGGGCATAGTGTGTATCTCGACGACCTGCGTGTGAAGAGAGTCGGCGAGAAGGCCCGGTGAAAGGCGAGGAATCAGTAGTGATGAGGTGCCATAGGAAGACGCTTGCAAGGTTGTGCATTACGGTTGCGATCGTGTCGGGGACCTGTGTCGGTGGCGTGTACGCGGCCGATGACATCCTCACGCATGCGCAGAGTATCCGTGACGACATGGGTGCTGTGGAAGCTGTCTGGTGTCGGATGGCGGCGAAACTGAACAAGGATCGGTTGCCGCGCCGGTTTTCCCTGACGCTTAACAAGGCGTTTGGCGGCACCGATGTTTTGATCGACATTTTCGATTCGCCGAAGACCGGTAGAAGGGCGCTCGCATGCGCGCCGCTTATTTCGGGCAACGTTCACCTATCCCGACTGGACCGGTTCGAGGGGGCGGGGGAACTCGATGTTCGCATCCACATAACGCTGTCGTTTGAGGGGGATCCCTTCGCGAGGAAAATGTATTCGGCGGGACACCTCGAGCTGCCGGTCATGGTGCACCTTCGCCTGAAGACGGCGAACGGCCGCGTGAGCGGCAGCTACTCGTGGAAGCCCGAACCCATCCCGGCGGACGATCCCGACGACCGTCCTCGAAAGAGCCCCCTGAAAGCCTCGTCGGGCAAGGTGTCGGGCGCCGCAGTTCCAGTGTCCGACGGGGTGGGACGGAACTCGTCCTTCTGGAAGATACACAAGGACATGGAACCTTCGGTACTGTACCCGATCACTATACAGCTTGAGAAGTGGGCCGACGGTTTGTATCGCCGGATCCGCGCGGGCGAGTTGATGCGTACTCACGGCTGTAATTTCGAAGAAGCGTGTTCGCATGTCATGCTGCCGATGGTGGTTCGTCCGAAACTCGCACTGGCCAGGCAGGCGAAGCAGGAGACGAAGAAGAGCGTCTCGCTGGACGATATGGATATGGACGACGATCTCGGGCTGGAGGATGAGGATCAACCCGCGCCCGGCGGTTCGGCCGGGAAGACGTCCGATCCGGAGCTGAAGAAGGCGGTCGAACAGGTTGCGCAGATTGCCCGTCGCCTCGAGCGAATGCGGGCACTGGTCGAACGTTACGAGAAGACGCAATCAACGCCCGCGGTGCAGACGGGCTTCACGGAGGTGGACGATTTTGAGTTCGGACCGTGGTACGGCACGGACAGTCTTGACGTGGTCGATGACAAGGCAAACGTGTTGCCGGCCGGGATCGGCGGCGCGGGGGAGCAGGAGTGGCGAAGCGTGTGTGTGTGGCAGGCGATCGGACCTTTCCCGCTCACCGATCAGCGCATGACCACGCCGCTGTTGCCGGACATCGTTCTGACCGGAGAAGAAGTCTGTGCCGTTCAGAAGGGGCGCATCAAGAATGCGAAGCCGGGCGAGACCGAATGGCGGGTCCGCAGGGCGCCGGATAAGCGGATCTTCCCCTGTGTCACGCCGCCGGCCCGTTTCGACCTCAATCCCGTCGCGACGGGGTTGCCCCGAGTGATGGGTGGCGGGCGGGGCGGGTGCCCGTACTCGACCTGCTATATGACAACCACCATTCGAAGCGCTGAGGCAGTGGGACTATGGGCGGGCATCGGGATCAACCGAACCGCGCAGTTGTGGGTCAACGACACGCTGGTCTGGAACAGTCCGAGGAACGTTGTGCCCGGGAACCTGCAGGAATCGCACGGGTTGATCCGGTTGGCGCTGCGCAAGGGCGACAATCGACTGATGCTGCGTATGGATGCCGATTTCTCGTCGCCCTACACATGGTTGCGCCTTTGCCTGCGCGGAGCACCCCGGTCTCAGGAAGACGTGCGGCGGGCCGCGTCTCGCGTTGCGGCCGTGCGCGCGGGCGTTGCGCCTGAGCAGGCGATCGGCTGGCGCGGCGACGGCACGGGAGTCTATCCGGGGACGCATCCGCCTGTCGCCTGGAACCGGAAGAAGAAACAGAACGTGTTGTGGCACACACCAACGGAGTACTTCGGCAATGCCACCCCCGTACCGGTGCCGGACAGCAACAAGGTCCTTGTCACCCAGGAACCTTGCTGGCTGATCTGCCTGGACAAGGACACCGGCAAGGAACTGTGGCGGCGCGCGGTCACGCTGCTGGACCTTCTACCGGAAGCTGCCCGGAAGAAGGGATGGGCGTTGCACGAAGCTTGGTGGAAGGCGCGCCGGGAGCGTGACAAGATACGCGAAGGCGAAGGGGGCGGACTGAAGTTCGCGGTGCCCAAATGGCTTCGTTACTCGGCGTACTGGGCAGAGGGCACCGGTGTGTGGGAGCGCGGGAAGGAGCCGGCGAAAGACGAACGCGACGGCGCGTCGCCCGAGCTTATCGCCCTGCTTGACGAGCGCGACACGCTCGAGGCCGACCCGGATCAGGAGGCGGTCCAGGACAAGCTCACGAGCGTGCTTAAGAAGATCGAGAAGATCCGGGAAGCAGAGGCCGGCGATGACCCGAACTCGCCGGTCGGGATACATGCGCGGCTCCAGCGCGCGGAAGGGGCTTACGTAAAGCACCTCAAGGAGTACTCGCGCGTGTCGGGTATGGGGGGCGGGTACTGGGAGGATTACTGCGGCTGGATGTACGCAAAGCCCGTGACGGATGGTCAACACGTGTGGGTCAAAACGGGATCCGACGTGGCCGCGTGTTTCGATCTCGACGGCAACGAAAAATGGGCCGCGGTTACGGGCTATGACATGCGGACGGGCCATACGGTCTACAAAGTGCCGGCGTTGCGCAAAGCCGGCAACACGTGGACACCGGCCTGTGCATCCGAACGTTGCGTCTATCACATCACCGGCGACACGAAATTCAACGGGTGCGGGGCCAAAGCGCCGATGGATATGGTGGTGATGTCGCGTGACAGGGATCCGCTGTTCCTGGCCAACAACGCGATTGACAGGACCTACGGGCCGGGCGCGATAGACGGCGATCGCATGTACATACGCGGGTACGGCGGAACGACGTGCGTGGCCTACACGGGCGATGAAACTCATAAGATCGGCGGGCAGTCGTACCAATGGCAGGCTCTTACGCAGGGATGTCTCAAGGCGAAAGGCTTCAAGGGATGGGAGTTGGATTCCGCGAACTTCACCGATATTCACCGCATGCGACGTGTGGCCGACCTTGGGGCCGCGGTTGGGGATCGACGGGGTGTGGTCTTTCTGATGACCGAGTTCGAGAGCCACAGGGATCAGGTAATGCGGTTCGACCAACAGGTTGCGGGGGCGCGTTCATGGCTTGGCAGGGTTCCCGTTTCGCACGGCGACCGTATACGGTTCGGCAAGGGTTTCTGTCAGTTGCTCCTCGAGATACCCGTTGCGGATATTCCCGAGGAAGGGCTGCACGTCTCGCCTTGCTTCTGGGACAGTAACGACGTTGAGAAGGAAAGTGCGGATTGGGTTGCCGCCGCCACTGGACATGCCATGAATTCGCCGACCAATCGCACCAATCGGCCATCGTAGAAATCGACACAAAAAGGTAGGTTGTGTATAAACATGGATCGGCCAGGATTGTGTATACTCTAGTACAAGACGTGCGCCCAATCACCATCCGGTAACGAGCTATGCTTGCGCCCGGCTGGGGGTATGGTTGGGGTAGGAGGACCAATAGATGAGGAAAGGCTACGATCTTGGGTGGATCGTCGGGATTGCCCTGTGTGCATTCATAAATGCGATGGGCCCCGTAAACGCGGCCACGAAGAAGGATCTGGATGCCGAAACGGCGAAGCTGCGCGCGCATGAACGGGCGATAACGGCGGTCCGGGACAACATAGCCGCGGCGTTGGGTCTGCCGAAAAAGGGAACCTGGGACAACGGTTGTCTTGTGTTGAGCATTGCGGCGGAGCACCGGCCAACGACCAGTGTTCAGCTGCTCCGGCGGAAAGGCGACTGGGCTCAAGGTGTGGCAAATCTGCGCGGGCATGCGCCCCGCGGCAAGGCGGACGGCTCGAAGTTGAGCATCGGAAAGGACGCGTTGCAGGGGGCGTTGACCGTGACCCTGACGCCTTTCCCGCACACTCAGGGCTACCCGTACTTCAGAGAGAACTACCACGACTGTGCCCCACGGACCTACGTGTACGAGCTTGAACTGCAGATCAACGGCTTCCAGGTTTCAGGCACAGCGAAGGGCCAAGGGCGCGAATGGCAGTGCACGGGCACCTTCGTTCCATTGGTGCACCCGAAATACCCACGCGTGCCGCTTGGCTCGGGGGAAGAAGACGATCCGCTTGTCGAGGCAAAGTGGCTGGAAGGCAATGTTGCGAGGGTGTACGACCAGATCCGGGCGCTGAGCATGACCGGCAGGCTTGGACTACCGTACGATCTCGCGATCAAGCAGATTCCCCGTTACAGCTTCAAGCGGCCCATAGTGAAAGGCGACGGCGGCGGCAAAGGCAAAGGCAAGGAGAAGGCCCGGAAGAACGTGCCGAGCATCGACGATATGGGTATGGACGATATGGACCTGGGCGGGGGCGCCGCGGCAACGCAAGAGAACTACAAGCCGCTGGTCGAGCAGGCGCGTCGTATCAGTGCCCGCACACAGCGGCTGCTCGATCTTGCACGTCTGCAGGAAAAGGAGGGGGACAAGGTCAAACCGGTGCCCCCCGGCGGTCTGAAGCTGGACGACCCCGAATTCGGACCGTGGTTCGATGTTGCGCCGTTACGGGGCACGAAAGGGAAGAACAACATCGTGCCTGCCGATGCCGGCGGACCCGGCGATCAACAGTGGTCTTATGTCAACCACTGGCATTGTGTGGGTCCCATCTCCGATCAAGCCCTATGGCCGATTCACGCGACGCTTCTGCCGGACCTCATTCCGGTGCCGGATACGGACTGCGTCGTGAGTAAGGACATTCTCGGACGTGAACTCTATGTTGCGGGGAAACTGTCCAAGCCCGGAGTTTGTATGGCCGATTCGGCCAACGGGCTCACTCGTCCGCCCAACTGGCGTGCAGGCGACAAGTACACCATCGGCGAGTACCTGCACAGTCCCGGTATCGGCCTTGACCACAGTTCCTGCTACGCGTTTACCGAGCTTCATTCGGATGAGGACAAAACGCTGTTTGCCGGGGCGGTTGTGAATGATACAGGGGCTCTGTGGGTCAACGACCGGCTGGTATGGGACAGCGGCGATCACCCCCTCATTAACAAGACCATGCGGCAGGTCTTCAAGGTCGATCTTCGGAAAGGCCGCAACACGGTTATCATGCGCGCCAGGGACCGGCAGCATCCCACCTGGTTTGGTCTGTTCCTGTGCACGCGCGGTGCACCGCGCGACGCCGCGTCCTTCAAGGCCGCCGTGGCGGCGCGTGACGCCGCCTATGCCACGCTGAAACTTGCGACCGACGGGACGGTCGGCTGGCGCGGTGATCGGCGCGGCAACTATCCGGGCGCCGAACCCGTGACCGCCTGGGACCTGGAGAAACGCATCAACGTGGTATGGCGCAGGCCCATGCCGAAGTCGTGTACCGGCCTGGTTTTGGTGGACGATAACCTGTTCACGGTCAGCGAACCCTATTTCCTGGAGTGCGTCGATCCTAACACCGGCGAGACCCGCTGGAAAGGTCGCTGCAGTCCATTGGAACTGAAGGCGAAGGACGTTTTCGAGAAAGAGATGAAACCCCTGGAGGAGCGGCTGTCCAAGGTGCGAGGGAAGGAAAGGGAAGCTCTCCAGAAAGAGATCAATGCCCTTCTGGCGAAGCACGAATGCCCCAATGCTACGTTCAGCGGCGGTGTGTGTAACCTGTTCTCCACGCCCATATCCGACGGCGAACATGTGTGGGCGAAGATCGCCAACACGGTCGGTTGCTTTGACATGGCCGGGAACAGGAAATGGTTGGCTGAGACCGAAAGCAAGGATATGGCATCGCTCCTGTTGGTCGACGGTGTGCTTGTCGATGCGGATCCGCGCAGTAACCCGCTTCAGATTACCGCCTGGGACGCGGCGACGGGCAAGGAGCTCTGGAAGAAGAAAGGCGGCAAACCGCCGAAGTGGCTCTGCGGCTCACCGGGCGCCATGCGCCTTACCAACGGCAAGGAGAACATGGTGGTCGTGATTGCCGCGACCTGCGACACCTTCCGCCTTGCGGACGGCAAACGGCTTCTGGCTGATGTCGAGTTCCAGCATGTGGCGTCGAAGGAGTTCGACACAATGTTCGTGGATCATGACGTGCTGTACATTTCACGGAACTTTGCACGCGGCAGTACGGCCGAGATCGCGGCCTACCGGTTTGTCATGATCGACCGCGACACGGTTGGCGCAGTCCCGTTGTGGAGCACGCTCGTCAAGAATGACTCCTATTGCGGCCTCATGAAGCACGGGAACCGCCTGATGCAGTTGACCGGCGGCGGCGTGGAGGGGCGGGGCAAGCTGTGGATCATGGACATCGTGTCGGGGCAGTTGCAGCCGCCGGTGGAGAAGCTTGCCGGTACAGGTCTTGCGGACCAGTGGGTACCGCCCTGCATGGTCGGCGACACGCTCTACATCAACGATTCGTGGCGCGGGGGGCCAACCATGAATCTCATACCAAACAACATGAGCGCAATCCGGATGACGCCGAAACCGCACGTGATCGCGCGCAACCGGATGGAGCGCATGATCGGGGCGCCGACGTTCAAGGACGACAAGATCTACCTGCGCACTTTCAACTCGTTCATGTGCCTGGGTTATACGGGCGAAGAAGGCAAGCGGTACGAGGCCGAGGTGAATGCACGGACCGTGCTGGCGGCGATCATGGCAGTGAAGCCCGACGTATCGGACCCGATAGTGCCCAAGCCGACAAAGTCGAAATGGTTTGGCGGTCTGCACCCGTTGCGGCCGGATCGAATTATCGGCGGCTGGACCTATGCCGGTCCGTTCCCGAAGGATCTGCGTAACAAGGCTCGTGACGCCATCGGGATTCCCAGCTTCAAGTGCCGGCTGGGCGAGAAACCAAAAGGCAGTGTCACGGTGAACGGCACGAAGTTCCCGGTGGCCAAGAAGGAAGACAAGAACAGGTTCCATGGCGCGTGGAAGGATGTTGCCTGGCGTTATCGACCTTACATTAACGTAACCGCGACGGTCAAAGAGCATCAGAATGCGGTGTCATACTGGTACACGCAGATTTCCTCCTATGGCGGGGTGTTGCGGTTCGAGATGGATGCGCCGGGCGTCACTGTCTGGATCAACGGCACTGAAATCAAGTATGGTCAGCGCGTTCGCCTCGCGGGCGGCCATTTCGCGATGGTCATGGAAGTTGCGATCGATGAGGTTCCGGCGGATGGCGTCAAGATCAGTCCTATATTCCGCGATTCGTCCGATCCCAAGGCCGAGCTTGCGGCTCGCCTCGAGCATCTGAAGCTGCACAAGCCGACGCTGGAACGCGTGGTCAAACTTTCGCCTGACTCCGATATCGGCAAGCTGTCGGCCCGGCTGCTTGGGGAACTGTAACGTTCCGCCCGGCCGCCCGGGTCGACGCGGGGAGAAAGTACTGCAAGCGGGAGGTGAGTCCAATGTACAGGTTCCTGGTATGTGCGATCATGGCCTCGTCGTTGTTGGCGTGGGCGGCGGATGGACCCGCGTCACCGGAAGTTCGGGGCGTGTTGACTCGACTCATGAGCGAAGACCCGGCGGTACGGATCGCCGCATCGAGGGAGATGGCGGCGCTTGGCGAGGGTGCGGCACCGGTAGTAGCGGACCTGGTGCCGTTGCTTGGCGACAGGTATTTCGATGTCCGCACGAACCTGCGCAAGGCCATAGTTGCCGTTGGCGGTGATGCGACGCCGTATCTCAGAAAAGCGCTTGGATCTGATGTCTACCACGTCCGCAGGGGTGCACTGGAATGCCTGCGCGGGCTAGGTGCACCGGCACGGGCGGCGGCGCCGGACGTTGTCAAGCTGGCGAAGTCGGGCAAAGGCAGCATCCTCGGCGTGGCGCTGGGAGCACTTGCGAGTATTGACACCGACTCGCTGATTGAAGTGTGCGGCCCGCTTCTGGGCAAGGTCGGCGATGTAACCGAATCTACCGAGACGGTATCGCTGCTGCGCTTCATGGCTGCGGCCGGCAAGAAGGCGAAACCGGCGGTTGAACCTCACGCGCGCAAGCTGCTTGTCTCGTCGAACCGGGTACACGTTCTCGAGGGTATCGAGCTGTTGGTGAAGGTGGGCGCCGATGTTGACGGCAACAAGGAAATCGCCGGGCTGCTCGAACGTGACAAACGCTCCAACTGGAAGTGGTTCTGTACAGAGGTGAAGGATCAGGGCAAGGCCGGCGCATGGGCTATTCCGCATGTGATTCGGCTCCTCGATACGGCCGAGAACCCGTGGGTGGCGGCCACGGCATGTACCACCCTGGAGAGCATCGGTCCACCGGAGGCATCCACGGCCGTGCCGCATGTGATCAAGGCCCTCGAGCGGCCGGAAGCGGCGATCCGGCGCTATGCCGCCCGAACGCTGTTCACGCTGAAGGCCGATCCGGAAACGGTGTTGCCGGTTCTCCGTAAGACGCCGGAAACGACCAAGGACGAACGGGCGCGCGAATGGCTGACGGAGGCGATTGAGCGCATATCGGCGATGGCCGCGGGTAAGGAGCCGGGCGAATGGGAAGCGGATTGATTGAGCGCGCTCGTTTGGGTGCGGGTGCGTGTGTGCTTCTGCTGGGCTGTGGCCTGGCGGTGGCCGGGAACTCCGGCGGGTTCCGTGGACCTGGACGTAACGGCATCTATCCGGCCCGCGGCCTGCTCAAGGAATGGCCGGAAGGCGGGCCGCCGTTGCTCTGGAAAGCGCAGCTGGGCAGGGGGTGGACCGCGGCCGGCGTATCGGGGGACAGCGTATTCTTCTGCGGTCAGAAGGGCGACACGCGGCTCGGCGTTATGACCGCGCTGGACCTCGAAGGGCGCGTTCTATGGCGAACTGTCTACGGCCGGGACAGTACGCGGCCGCGGGGCAGTCCGGTTGAGTCGGACGGCATGGTGTACCATCATACTGTCGGAGGCGTGCTGCATGCCTTCGATGCAGCGACGGGTGAGCTGAAGTGGTCGTTCGACGCGAGCACGCTCGGCGATACTCTCGGTCAGGTGGGCGGGAATTCGGCTTCGCCCCTGGTTTACGGCAAGCTGGTTATCATTACGTTGCGCGACTCGGGCGGCGTGGGCGAATCGGGGAAGCAGGTTCCCTGCTTTGTCGGGTTGGACAAGCGCACCGGAAGCCTGGAATGGCGCGGGGATCTGGGGCCGTGTCCCGTGCCGGGCAAAGGATGGTCGAACTCACACGCATCGCCGGTTCTTGCAGACGGGGATGGGGGAGCGCTTGTCGTGGGCCAGTTCCATCGCTGTGCCGCGGCCGTTGATGCCGCGACGGGCAAGAAGCTGTGGCTGCTGGAGACCGTTGAGAAGGGCGGACGCCGCGGCTGGCGGCGGGTCCGCGGGGCCGTGCAGCCGGTGATGAATGAAGGGTACGCGTTTCTGTTCGGCAGCGAGATGTTCCGACTTGGCGAAGGGGGCACGCTCGAGAAGCTTTGGAAACGGCACGTGGGGATCAAGGAGTACAACGTGTCATACTCCCATTCGTTGATCGCGGATGGGCGTCTGATTGTTTTCACCCCGGGCGCGTTGCGCCTGATCGATGCGCGGACCGGCGAAGATCTGGCGAGTCTGGAGTGTGAGAAGAGGGGCTCTTTTGTATTGGCCGACGCGATGGTATACCTGCAGGATCACCGGCCGGCAATGACGCTGATTGAAGTCAAGAAGAATGGACTGGAACAGGTCTCATCGTTCCCGTTGCCCTTCACTGTTCGCAAGAGAGACCCGGGTGCACAGCCTTTCACCCATCCGGTCGTCGCCGCCGGCCGGCTCTTCGTGCGGTACCTGTCGAGTGTGTTCGTCTTCGATCTCCGCAGAACTCAATAGAACGCAATGCGGAGCGGCATTGGTGAAGCGGCAAGCGACGAGTGGTATCCGGGCTACGATTTGTCAGCCAAGGGGTTCCACACACGTTCGAACCCGCTGCGCTTGAAGTGACTGAGACTCCTTGTAGCGAACTCCGTGACACCGTGGTGCTTCAGCGTTGCGGCCAGACGCGAGTCGAATATCCGACCGTAGGCGAAGCCTTTCGAAGCGGCTTGCTTCCAGACTCGCTCGATGATCCCCGCACCGGGTACAACGTCGACGATTCGCCAACAGGGATTCGAACGCAGCCGCATGATCAGGACGACGGCATCGCGGGCGCCGAGCGGTTTGTCTGTGACAGTTGGATTGCGTAGCAGGCAGTACAGTTCCATCAGCACCTGTTCGCAAAGGCAGAAGCTTTGGCTCGATGCCTGGTCATCAAGCCAAGTTCTCGCACGCGCATGGTGGATGGAATCTCTGTCGAACGCCGGGAACAGGATGTTCGTATCGCACGAAATCACGTCCGACCCTCTCCGTTGCCATATGGCTCAGTGCTCTCAGCGACTTTCAGATGCTCGGCGTGCACCCCCGAGCGCCAGTCGGGATCGGAAAACGGGTCCCTTCCTCCCAGGCTATGCGCATCCGGCAGTCGCCAGGTTTCTGTCGGGTTACCCTCCTCGCAGGACACCGACAGCCAGACCTCAGTAAATGGCGATTGGGCTCGCAAGTTGAATGCTCCAACCACTCGCTCCATCGGGGGTGATTGAAGAAATGTGAACCTCCGGTTAAGGTCTTCGAAAATGAAAGAAGGCGAAG
>Ga0272442_10008256_pt1 | contig 13261 bp, 12 predicted proteins | sample SSMForm2O_FD_200262 | JGI IMG/M metagenome (GOLD analysis project Ga0272442, IMG submission 200262) | Marine sediment archaeal communities from Little Sippewissett salt marsh, Falmouth, MA, United States - SSM-Form-2O | ecosystem: Environmental > Aquatic > Marine > Wetlands > Sediment ...
CGGTACACCGTCGCCCCTTCAAAGTGCTCCAGGAACGGCACGGCCACGATCCCCATCACCAGCCAACCAACAAACACCCAGCAGATAGGCCGGAACAACTTGGTCAGGCGATCCTCGTCGGCCACCGCGGGAAAGGCCGTCCCCGCACCGCCCAAGGCGGCCCAAAGGAAGCCGATGACAAACAACGCCCCGAAACCATACAGCCGCGTCGCTCCATGCCCGGAATGGGTGTAGGCGATGACCTGTCCGTAGGACATCGAGCCGCCAAAGGCCCAGCCCAACGCCCCGAACATGGCGAAGTAGTGCACACGGCGGCGCCAGTCCTCGCGCCCCGAGAGCAGGCACACGGCGATGGCCGCCAACGTCCCCGCGATCATCGCGCCGTACTCGTGGCCGAAGTTGCCCCGGATGCCCCAGCCGATGGACAGAGACAAGGCGACCAGGAAGATCGAACTGGCGCGCAAACCCGGCACGGATGCTTTCTCTGACATGGCGCTTTGCTTTTCCTTTGCTCTTGCGCGAATCAGGCGAATGTGAGAGCGTTGTTCGCAGACAATCTACCATGAGGGACAGACTGGAGCGAAATCGAAAGGCAAGCCCCGATGTCTGGCCAGGAAGCCATGAAAGGGTCAAGAACACGCAGGACGACCGATTCGCGTTGATCCTAGAAACGGCTCTTGAGGTCGTGGTGCCACTCTAGCCTATGGACGAGGTTGACCTTGTGGACGAAATGGACACCGGGAAAACCCACCCAAAAAGTGACGTCAACATTGTCCACAAGGTCCACGTTGTCCATGGCCTACGATGCTATGGAATGCCCAGACTGCCGTTTCCAGGTTGATTCGCGAATCATCTTCCCAAGCCCGTCTCCATCCACGCGAGGGCCTGACCAGCGCGCGCCGAGGCCGTGTGGTATTGCTTGAGATGCTCGTGGCCCGCGACCGCAATCGCGCGCGATTCCTCCGGGTGGGCGAGGTAGTAGGCAAGCTTCTCCTCGAGATCCGCCAGGTCGTCGAAGAACACGGCCGACTCGCCGTCGCGGAAGTTGTGCGGAATCCGAATCGGCGGGCGCTCCGAGAGAAGCATGCAGCCGTGGGCCGGAATCTCCCAGTAGCGCACCGTGTCAAATCCAAATCCGAAGATATTCAGTCCGATCCGCGCCTGGCCCAGCGCCCGCGCGTACTCCTCCGGAGAATACTCCCGCTCGAACCGCCGTCCCAGGACCGCCTCGAGCCGCTCGAGATACAGCCGCCGCAGGCCGAACTCCCGATGGCCCGCCCAGAAAAGGCGCTCCGTCCGCGGCCCCGACACGTCCGCCGGGATACGGCCGTCCAGGTAGGCAAACGGCAATGGGTACACGTTTGGCCCGTGATCCACGCACGCCAGCATCTCCCGCTTGAATAGACCCGCCACCGACGAGAGCCCCAGGCGTTCGAGCGCCTCCGGCCGCGTGTCGTGACACTCATCCAGCGCGTCGACCAGGAAGACCGGCACATCACCGGCCGCCGCCATGATGCGCCGGGCCGCGGCCTGCTCGAGGTCCTGCTCGAGGTCGCCGTAAAGCACGACGTCGAACCAGCCCGCCTCGAGCCGGCGCACGACGTCGTCCAGCGGCACCGCTTCGCCGCGGCGCTCGAGCGTGCATGGATAGTTTCTGAGGCGCTCAGGCGCCTGGCCGTGCAGCCAAGGCTTCCATGGGAAGTCAACGACCCGCTCGTCGCCAAGCACCGAGCACAGGCCGTCGAACAGCACGTCGATACCGTAGTGCGGCCGCGGATGCAAGACGAACAACACGCGCGGAGGCTCCGACGGCGGCCGCCAGTCGGGCGGGGCCAGGTCGGTCGTCGTGTGTTGCGCGACCGTGACATACCGCTCGAGTTGTGCCCGCGTCGACTCGTCCGGGGCGACGTGTTCGATCGAGCGCAGCAGCCGTGCGGCCATGTCATCGTTGCCGACAAGATGCCAGAACTCGGCCTGGCACTGGTATGCGAAATGCAGCAACGGCTCGTGGAACACGGCCCGGTAGAACAACTGCTGTGACAGGACGAACCGCTCGAGACGGTCGCCCTCAACGCCCCGCTGCTCCATCTTGACCAGGCACAACATCATGTCCGTCGACACGACCGCCAGCACCCGCGGATCCTGCAAGTACGCCTCAGGTATCGCCGACAGCACCTCGAAGGCCCAGTCCGGATGCCCGGCTTCCAGCAGCGCGCGGGCATGATCGACCGGATTGTATGCCGGCACGACCGCCACAATGAGGTAGTCGGTGGCCAGGAGGGCATCGCACTCCTCCGCGGAGCCAACGCGGTACGCCGTGCCGCCAAGCGTCAGGACGCCGTCCTCGTCGGGCTGGGCCGCCTCGTGCTCGCCATCCCAGGCGGTGTAGTGCATGTAGACGCCAAGCCCGGCCGCGGCGACCCGTTGGCACAGGTCCTCGAGGGCGACGCCGGCGCCCTGCGCGCGCCAGCAGCGCGCGTTAGGCACAACCAACAGCGCGTATCCGTTTGCCGCCAGGAACGGCGTCAGCCCCTCAAGCATCTGCGGCAAGGCATCGAGGCAGGCCGCAGAATCGGCGAAAACCACCGCGTCAAAGGGGCCCGCGTTCGCCGGCGGCAGCGCGCCCGACGCGATCCCGTACACCTCGCGAACGCCCCGGCGTTTCAACACGGCCGCGAGCTCGACGCGTCCATCCCCGACGATCAGGACGCGCTGGGCGAACAGGGGAATTCGTTGCGCGAGTTCGACGCGCGCGCCCGGGTAGGATTCGTCGTTCCGCTCCGGCATGTCACCCCCCCATCATGGCCTGGATCCAACCGAGCACCTGCCGCGCGCGGGCCGAGCCCGTATGCCACCGCTTGAGGTGCTCATGACCCGCCCGCGCAATGGCTGCGGCTTCGTCGCGATGGGCCGCGTAATGCTTCACCTTCTCCTCGAGATCCGCCAGGTCGTCGAACAGCACGGCCGTCTCGCCGTCCTTGAAGTCATACGGCACGCGGATAGGCACGCGTTCGGACAGCAGCATGCAGCCGTTCGCGGGCAACTCCCAGTAGCGCACGGTATCGAAGCCGCCGCCGAACGCGCTCAGCCCCATCAGCGAACGCCGAAGGGCCCGGATGTAGCCCGCTTGGTCATACGTGCACTCGAAGCGCTCGCCGAGCAGCGCCTCGAGCCGGCTGAGGTACAGCTCGCGCAGACCGCACCAGCGCTGCCCCGCGTAGAACAGCAATTGAGGCCGCGGCCCCGATACGTCCCCCGGCACGCGGTGATCGGGATACGCGAACGGGAAGGGCGCGACGCGCGGGCCGTAGTCGAAACACGCCAGCATCTCGCGTTTGAAATAGCCGCAGGCCGCGTCCATGCCCAGGAATTCAAGGGCCTCGCGGAAGAAGTCGATGCACTCGTCCTGGGCGTCCAGCAGGAACCACGGCGTGCTCCCGGCCGCCTGCACGAGCGCCCGGATCTCGGCCCGGCCGATGCGCCTGTCCAGGTCCCCGAACAGGACGACGTCGAAGTCGTCCCCACGAAGCCGCGCCAGGATCTCCTCGAGCGCCATCGGCTCACCGGCCCGGTCCACGGCACACGGATACTGCGGCATTTCCCGGGGCGTCTCCCCGTGGAGCATCGGCTTCCACGGATGCTCGACCACGCGCTCATCGCCGAGCACGGCGCACAGCCCGTCGTAGAGCACATCAAGGCCGTAGTGCGACTGCGGCTGCGTAATGAACAGGACACGCGGTAGCCGCTCCGAAGGCGTCCAGGTGGGCGGCACCATCTCGGCCGCGCGCGGGTGACGCGATGCGCGACCGATCTCGATCTGCCGAGCCACTTCCTCGTCCGGCGCAATGTGGTTCACCGTTCGGAGCAACCTTGCCGCCATGTCGTCGTCGCCGATTCGCCGCCAGAACTCCGCCTGATTCAGGTACACCTGATGGCATGCCGAGAGGATCTCCGTCACTTGATAGAAAAGCACCAACGCCCCGTTGAACAGCAGCAGCCGGCGCAGCGGATCGCCCTCGTGGTCCATGGCCAGGATGCAGGCCTGCTTCTCCGCCGTCATCCGGGCCTTGGTCTCGACGTCGGCCCCATGGAACTCGAGCAGGGTGCACAGAATCTGGTGGCCCCACTCCGGGCGCCTGGACAGCCGGCAGGCCCGGGCGTGCGCGATGGGATCGTAGTCCTGCCCCACGGCCGCGCACACCACGCCCTCGTCGCTCCCGTTGGCCTCGAGGTAAGGCCAGGTGTCGTACACGCGGAAGCCCGCCCGCAACAACGGCCCGCTGATGTCCTCTCGCGTGGAACCGGCCCCCGAGACCTGCAACAACACCAAGCCGTTTGGGCATAGAAGCGCGGCCAGCCCATCGAGCGTCGCCGCCAGCGCCGGGCCGTTCGCCTTCGTGTTGCTCACAATGACACAGTCGAAGAAGCCGAGGGAAAACGGAAGCGCCGCGACGTCGGCCAGCCCCTCGAGCACGGAGTCCAAGTGCGCGCGTGCTTCGGCCGCGGCCGCCCTATCGCATTCGACGCCGTGCAGCGTCATGCCGCTGCGGCCCCTCAGGCGTCGCTCGGCCAGACCGGCCCCACACCCGACGTGAAGCACGCGCCGGACAAACAACGGCATGCGCCGCGCCAATTCCTCCGCGTAGGTCCCCCGATGGCGCAACGCGGCCTGCTGCTCGGGAATCGCTTGGGACCCTGGCGTCCCGTCCGTCATCGTCGTTCCCTTCTACGCCGGACGTTCCTCGTCCGTCACCTACGTAAACCGCAGGCGCCCCGTCCGGCCCGCTCAGTCCAGGACCGCGCTGTAGACAGTCACGTCATGGTAGGAGCCGTGCAGGTATAGGGCCTCGCGCTGCGTCCCCGTCCGGGCAAATCCGATCGATTCAAGCAAGCCCTGCAGGGCTTGCTCCTTGGGCGACGTCGGCACCCGCAGGCGCCTGATCGATTGCTGGCCGCCGGCCTCCTGGAGAATGGCCCGCAAGCTCTTGCGGACGGACTCGGAGGCGTAGTCGGACTCGTCGCGCATGTACACCCAGGCGCTGGCCGTGCCCGGAAAACGCTCGGGACGAATCTTGAACAGCCCCAAAGGCGTGCCGTCCTTGCGGATCAGCATCAATTCATGATCAATCCCGCGCGGGTGAAGCGAATCCATTTCCCGGTCATAGGCCGTGGCCAGCAGCACGCCCGTCTCGTTGCACACAAAGTAGGCCGCTTCGTTCCAGTTCTCCCAACGCGTCAGCAGCCCCGCGTCGGCCTCCTCGATAGGACGCACGCCAATAGACATGCTCAAGGCCGCACGGGCCAGTGTGAACAGCGACGGCTTCTCTTGGCGCCCGAGGCTCTTGTAGACCCGCTCGAAGTGGACCCCTGCCGAGGACAGCGTCTGGAACGCAGCCACCGCCCCCTCCAGCCACGCCCGTTGCGCCTCGCACCACGCCCCATGCGGCTCGCGGTGCGAGCCGCTCAGCGCGTGATGCACGGCCGCCGTGCCGCCCCCGCAAAGATTGCGCGCCCAACACCGAATGCACGCTTGCGTCGTCAGCGACCCCACGTCCTCGAACCGGAGCAGCGCGTCCTCGTCGAGCGCCCCGTCCTGCACGCACCCGAGCCGGAACGCGTCTTGGCCCAGCATGCGCCGGCACGGATACACCGCGCCCCCGGAATCCACGGCGAGTTCGTTCGTGCCCGCCGGGTCGGAACGGCGCAGCGGCGTCCCGTTGTAGATGCGCCAGAACAACGGCGCCACAGGATCCAGCCGGAAGTAGTGGTGCTTGAGCAGCCGTTGCGCATAGTAGACGGCGGACGCCCGCAGTCCCGCCACCATCGCCTCCGGATCCAAGTCCGGATGGGCCACAAACGCGCCGTCCACATCCAGCTCGATGGAATTGAATCCCGCCTTGTCAAGCGTCTCGACCACCTCGCCGAACGCCCCGTGATTGGGCCGCACCACGATCCGCGCTGTCACCGCAGGGCCGCCCGCGTGCACGGCCTTGGCCAAGCGCCCTAGCGACTCGCCCCAGGCCCTCGCGATTGCACGCACCGCCGCGCCCGCACTCGAGGGGTCACTCAACTCCAGTTGCACGCCTACCGTATGGCCCTCGAGCGCCTCGGGCCGCTTCGCGAGCGCCACATCGCTCACGTGCACGACCACAGTCAACTCCTTGCCGGCAAGCTGCGCCGCCTTGAAGGCGTAGGCGCACAGGTCGGCAACCAGCACCGGATCACCCAAGGTCTGCTCCGTCACAAACTCGAGCCGCAGTCGTTTCTGCGTACCGGCACGGCCCAGCAACAGCGTCACACCATGGCGCGCCACCTCCTGGGCCACGGCCGGCGCGTTCCCACTGTCCGCGCCGAACCATCGCCGCCGCGTCCGCAGCGTTTCGTCCGGCCCTTCCTGCGCCAGGGCGACCGTCACCCGCTTCAGGCCGCGCTCGACCTCGAAGGCCTTCATCAACTCCTCTTTCTGCGCACCCTTCAGGATCGATTTCGTAGCACGCAGCCACTCGAGCTCCCCCACCACCTCAGCCAACTCCGTCGCGTTGTGCTCGCCCTTCAGCAGATGATAGATCCGATTCGCCGTCGTGTGAGGATAATGCTCGAGAACGTCCCAAGAAACGGCGTCGCACTCGAAACAGAAGCAGGTCTCCGGATCAATCGCGAACCGTTTCCCGTCCCGCTCGAAGCGGTGGAGCTGCTCGCGCGCATCTTGCGCATCCGCCTGCGCGTCATGCAGGTCTACCTGCACCATCAGTACGCCCCCAATGTGCCTTTGCTGCGGCTCCAGGTCTCCATCACGCGGAAGCACGTGATCCCAAGCAGCGTCCACACGACGCAATTCGCGACAAGGAAGTAGAAGCTGAAAGACGGATGCGCGAAAACCGATACAAAGCGCGTCAGAGGCGCCCCGGCCGCGTCCAGCACGGCCGCCCCCTGCGCGTCCACCACCGGCATGTACTGCCCCTGGATGAGCACGTACTTGAGACAGATAGCCGCGTCGGTGATCGGCAGGGCGTGGGCAAACCAGCGCGCGAACGGCGGCCACGCCGCGATCTTGTCCGTCGCGGCCACGGCCAGGGCGAACAAGCCCAGCCGGATGATCACCGCGACCTGCCCGGTCTGCTTAAACACCAGCACCAGCCCGCCCACCATGAAACCGAAGCCCAGCAGATTGGCGAATGTGAGCGCCAGCAGCAGGATCGTCGGCAGCGGATAGAAATGCAACGTGCTCCCGAAAGTCTTGGCGAGCAGCCACACCATGAACGAAGAGGTCAGGATCGACGAGACCGAACCGACGGTCGCCCGGGCCATGAAGTTGGTCACAAGGCCGTGCGGGCTCATGCACAACTGTTCGAGCTGGCCGTTCTGCGCCATTTGCTGCAGGCCCATGGTGAACATCCCGATGATGCCGAACGCGAACATCCCGATGATGAAGCCCAGCGCCCACGTGATCGCCCCTTCCGGATTCCCCATCTTCTCGGCAAGACCCGAAGCCGCGTCGCTCTGACCCGCGTTCATCACCGCGTAGATGAGCCCCGCCAGCATCGTGTATCCCACCACCATGCCCGTCAGCGTACGGAACCAATAGCGCCGCATGATAATCAGGCCGCGCACCAACTCGGCCTTCATCACCAACAGAAAACCCATGTGCTCTATCCCTGCATCAGCCTGCGCCGCACTCGGGCGGCCCGGCCCGCGCTACTGCCAACATCAATTCTTGCTCGTTAGGCTCAGGAAGACCTCCTCGAGCGTCTTCTGGCGTTGCGACACCGAGTGCAGCAGGAAACCCTCGTCCTGCAGGCGCTGCACCGTCGCATACAAGGCCTCAGAACGCGACGCCAACTCCGGCGCCACCGTGACCTCCATCACCGTCCCGTCCCCCTCCGGACCCATCTCGACGCCGCGCACGCCGGGGATTTCCGCCAGTTGCCCCTCAGTCGGCCGCCGGTCCAATCGGAACTCGAACACCTGGTCCGAGAAGATGTCGAGAAGCTCCTCCGTGCTCTTGCAGGCCACCAGCGACCCTCTGTTGATGATCCCAATCCGGTCGCACAGCTCTTGCGCCACGTGCATGTCGTGCGTCGTCACCAACACGCACTTCCCCTGACCCCGCGTCATCTCACGGATCTTGTCCTTGATGCTCCGGCTGCTCTGCACGTCCAGCCCCGTGGTCGGCTCGTCCAGTAGGATGACCGGAGGATCCGCGATCAGAGCGATGCAGATGGCCAGCTTCTGCTTCTCGCCGCGCGACAGCCGCCGCACCTGGATATTCATCTTCTCCCTCAGCCCGATGAAATCCAGGAGTTCGACCGCCCGCGTCTTCAATACGGCCCCCTTCACGTTCTTCAGGTTGCCGTAGTAGGTCAGGTTCTCCAGAGGAGTCAGCGGCCAAATGCTGGTTCGCGTGCCCTCCAGCACCACCCCCACCCGCTCCAGCACCTGCAGACGCTTGCGCTCGACGTGCAGACCGTCAACGTACACCGCACCCCGGTCCGGCTTGACCAGACCCGACACCATCTTCACAGTCGTCGTCTTCCCCGCGCCGTTGGGCCCCAGCAATCCGAAAATCTCCCCCCGGCGGACTCGAAAAGCAATCTTGTGCGCCGCCTGCACCGCCTTGACACGGTACAGTCTGCGTCGCCCCGTATCCTCGTCCTTCTGCAGGACATGACGCGTGAAAAAGGTCTTGTCGACGTTGTCGATCTCGACGAGGCAGTCGCGGCTCATGGATTGCCCCGCAGACGGCACGCGGCACCCGGCGCGCCAACCTCCCCCGGCGAAGGACGGCGCGCGCGGCGGATTGCGTCAAACGTGTACTCGAAGCACTCGCTGTCCAGGTCCCCGCCAGACAACATCCACATGCCCACCAGCAACTCCCCGCTGAGGAACTCGGACTCGCGCCGGGCCTCGTCCTCGCCGCCCAGTTCCTCCACGCGCAGCAGGTACTCGAGGAACGCGATCTCGATGTTGCGCACGGCGTGGACGACCACGACCAGGATCAGGCTGCCGGTCCAGTAATACAGCGCGCCCAGCAGCAGCGAGAAGATGACGAACTCGCCCGACTGCGGAGCCACGTTCTTGAAGAAATGCTCGTGCACAAGCGCAAAGGCCACGGCCACCAAAAGCACGCCCCCCAGCGCGCTGTTGGCCCACTCGATGGCCAAAGGCTGCGCACCGGCGCGATAGATCACCTCTTCCGCCACCGCCACCGCAACGAAATGCATCAGCACCCGCGGATGCTCGATCACGAATTCCCACAACGACCCGAAGTCGACAAAGTGCGCCGCCGCGTCCCGGAGCGAGCGGTGCGTGATCAGCAGGCTCAGACCGAAGATCAGGTGCCCGGCAACCAGCCCGATGCCAATGCTGACCGGCGAAACGAGCCCGCGAGAGAACGCGCCTAGGCGCGCCGCAAACAGGCACGCCAGGACAAACAGGAAGCTCTGGAGAACCGCGGCAAGCGGGACACGCAGGACGCGGCGGCCCCCACCCGACCAAAGCACGAGCAGGAAAGGCCCCACGGGCAGCACCAGCGTCGTGCCGGGCGCCCTCGTGTCGGCCTCCTGGTCTGCGTGCCGGTTGCCTATGACCGCGTGCACAACGTGCACCACCATTGCGGCCACGAAGATCACCGCCACGAAGTTCACGATTCGCGCGCCTCCTCCGATTGCCGCTCCATCATCGACTCCATCACTCCGGCCACAAGCTTCGGGTTGGCCTCACGAAACGCCTCGAACTCCCGCCGAAGCAGCCCGTAGCAGTAGACGTCATGCAACTTCCCGTCTCGCGCAACGTGCTCCCGCAACGTCAACTCCCGCATCGCCCCAACCTTCTCCATAATGCTCCACGAAGCCCGGTTGAACGAGTAGATGTAGGCCGTTATCCGGTGCAGATTCAACTCCTCGAAGCAGTACTGCATCGTCCGGTAGAACGCTATCGCGCCCACCAGGTGGTTGCGCGCCTTCTTGTGCCCGAGGTACACGTCCAGGCTGCACGAGCGATTGCGCCAACTGATGTTCTGCAACGACAGCAGCCCGATCGGGCCCTCGTCCTCAGAATCGATGATCAGATAGACCGAACCAGGCACCGTCTGCGACGCCGTGCGCCCCAGCATCGCGACAATGCGCTCGCGAATCTGCTTCGGCGAGCGCGCCGGATCGCCGTAGAGAAACTCGACGAAATCCGGATCCTCCATCCACGCCACCACGGTGTCCAGGTCCTCGCGTTCGGCCCGGCGTATGAAGGTCTTGGTCTTTATGGGCATACCGCCTCCACCGCAAGCGACGGGACGTCGCTGCGGAACAGCGTGAAGGCCTCGAGGTCGTGCCACCGGCCAAGCGTGAACACGGCCTCGCGTTGCACGCCGTCGCTCTTGAAGCCGTGCCGCAGCAGATACGCCCGGTACGCCGCCTCGCAACCGAGCGCGTGCGTCATCACCTTGTTCAGCCGCACATCGTAGAAGGCCCGTCGCGTCAGGAACTCGAACACCTCCGTGGCCAGGGGCCGCCCGAAATCCGCGTCATCCACCAGGATGACAATAAACTCACTGTATCCCGCTTCCTGGTTCAGCCCGCGCAACGAGCAGAAGCCCCGCACCTGGCCTTCGAGATCCTCGACGGCATAGAATACGGACCGGCCCTGCTCCTTCTGCGCGAGCACCTCGCGCACCTCGTCCAGCGTGGGCACGATCAACTCGCGGCGCTGGTCCAGCAGGCACGAGCGAGGAAGCGCCGGATCGTAAAACGCCTTCAGGAATGCGCCATCATCCGGCTCGGCCGTGCGAATGACGGCGTTCGCGCCCGTGATCATGTCCCTCGGGATACCTCCGCGTTCGCACCGCGCGTCCCGCGGCGCCTTCGCAGCCCAACGCGAAACCCCGCCATCCTACAAAAGAAAATGCCGGGACTGCAACACGACTCAGCCCCGGCAGGTATGCGCGTCCGTCGGTCTACAGGGTCATCTCGTTTTTCTTCTGAAGGACATAGTCCGACCACGCCCGCCACACCGCGTTCATGAAGTCGGTCTTGGCGTCAGCAAAGCCCGGATCCGTTCCAGAAGATTCACGCCGTGCATTCCGGCTTGTCAGTTCCTTGACAACCGAAACCGTTCGCAAGTGCCTCATTGTAGACCTCCGACCTTACGGACTCCGCCCTCTAGTTACCGCCGAACAGGTCCTTGAAGAACCCGCTGACGTTCTCCCAAGCATCCTCGAACCAGTCGACGATGTCGTCCCAGACGTTCGCCCGTGCTACGGTTACCTTCTTGATGTGCTTCATGTCTCGGTCTCCTTAATCAACCTGCTTCACAGACCAGCTGCGACACCATGTCGCGCTTGACACACTCCAGCACATCCCTCTGTCCACACCAACTACACCGAACCAGTAGTCGGCGGCCTTGACCGCCTACTGCTGCGGTTCCTTAGCCGCAAGGATCGGCGCGAAGGCGTTCAAGATAGCGACAATAAACGTTATCTTGGTGTTGACCGGGATGTCAGCAGCGCGAGCAGGCATCCTAGAGACCATCTTCACATGCTTCATCATACTCAGCCTTTCTCCCGGTTCTGCTTCCACCCGATACCGCGGCGGAGTATAGCACCCACGATCTGCGTTGTCAACCGGATAAACCCCGCGGATCCCACGGTATCGGCCCTCTAACTCCTCTGGCTGTAACAAACTAGGCGGCCCTATCGCGACTGCCGTAGAACCATACCCCACAACGTCCTCTTCGTTACGCGCAAACCGTGAAACTTCGTCCTACGCCGCGTCCCCCGCCATCGAGCATCCGCAGACGGGCACACCGCATGCATCTCGACCCAGGCCAGGTACCGCCGCTATCACAAGTTTCGGCCCAGTTTCAAAGCGATAAAAGGTGCCAATGCGGACAGTATCGTGAATACGAGCGACACAAAATCGTCCGAAGCCTGTTCCGCCGCCCACCCTCGCCGCCTCGATATCTCGCCCAAATGCCTCATCGTTTACCCGTTCTGCCGAGCCTATCAAGGCCCCGCACGCCTATCCACACCGAACGAACCGGCCTACTACTCAACTTCCTCCGGCTCGTCTTCACCCTTCAGTCCGGCCACCAACTCGACCACCGGCACAATTCCCGTCACGAACGACAGGATCTGTCGCAACGTCTCCAGAATGCCATTGTCAGACCAACTCATGTCGGCCCTCGAGATCGGCTTCAGGTGTCTCATTGCTTCGCTTTCCCTATGCGGAACCAGCGTCCGTTGCAGCTCGCCTGCGCGGCCATCGCGTCGGCGTCCGCATTATACCAACGCCGCAACGCCCTGTAAACCGCACCCCGCCACGGGCCCTTGTCTCGCTTCTCCCTTCGAATCCAAGCCAACGTATTAACCAGATCCCAATTCCCTCCCAAAGGTTCCCCCTAGCGCACACGCACACACCGGAGTATAATGGATCCCGATCCGAGTCGCCCGGGAGAACAAGGAGCATGGTGGCAACCATGACATTCGTCACCCTCGCCGGATGCATGGCCGCCCCCCCCCCCGAGCCCAAACACCCGGAGCGCCTCGCACAGATGCTCCCTTCCGAACTCCACGGCTGGAAACCCAACCAAGCCGACGGAGTCTACGACGCCCACAACCTGTACGACTACATTGACGGCGCCGCCGAAGTGTATCGATCCTTCAATGTTCGATGGGTACGCGCGAGGCGCTATGCCAAGCCGGGCGAAGAAGACCTCATCGCAGATCTCTTCGATATGGGAACACCACAAGACGCCTTCGGCGCCTACCATCACGACATGCGCGAAGGCATCGACCCCGGCCTCGGCCAGGAGTCCGAGCAAACCGAAGGTGCCCTGGCCTTCTGGAAGGACCACTACTTCGTATCCCTGCTCGCCCTCGATGAAACGGACGACGCACGAAGCGCCCTGCTCGCCTTAGGCCGCGCCATCGCGGACACGATCCCCGAGAACGGGGCGCCCCCCGCCCTGCTACGCTTCCTGCCCAAGGCGGGCCTCGTCACCAGCCAAGTCCACTATTTCCACGACCACCTGTGCCTCAACCTCCACTATTTCCTTGCCGACGAGAACCTGCTGAAACTCGACCCCAGCACCGAAGGCCTCCTCGCCCGCTACGCCTGGGACAAACCGGGCCAACCCAAGGCCCAGGGCTGTGTGCTCGTGCTGGCAAAGTACACCAACGCACACCATGCGCGCCAAGCCCACCACCGCTTCATGCACGTCTACCTACCCGACGCGCACGCCAACGGCATCGCCAGAACCGAAGACGGCCGCT
>Ga0272442_10008258_pt1 | contig 13259 bp, 14 predicted proteins | sample SSMForm2O_FD_200262 | JGI IMG/M metagenome (GOLD analysis project Ga0272442, IMG submission 200262) | Marine sediment archaeal communities from Little Sippewissett salt marsh, Falmouth, MA, United States - SSM-Form-2O | ecosystem: Environmental > Aquatic > Marine > Wetlands > Sediment ...
ACGCCTGCATCTGTTCCGGAGTCATCGGCTCGTCGGGCTCAAAAAGCAGGAAGTTGCCGTCATAATACTGCCATCCCAGATCCCGGCGCGAATAAATTCTCTTCTCGCCTTCCAGCCTCTTTCTAAGTTCCGTGCCCGGCAGGGGAATCGGCAGCATCACCTGAACAGTATCAAGATTCGCCCTTCTGATAAAATTCCTAAACCGCTTCACGCGTTCTCTTGCAGACATTTTAAAATCAATTCCTTTTCTCATCGGATAACCGAAAATAAACATTCCGTGCACCAAAAATCCGAACCTGCGGAATGTCCTCGTAAGCGCCAGCATATCTTTGGGCTTCAGGCGCTTATTCATCGCTTTTAGTTCCTCTTCTATTGGAGATTCAAAACCTATCGCTATAAAATTAATCCCCGCCTGCCTCATTGCCGACAGAAGTTTCGGGTCTTTCGCCTTATCCAATCTTATCTGAACGCCCAAATCCAATCTTCTGCCGATATCTTTTTGATAATCGCGGAGCATATTACAGAACCTTATCGTTTCCTTCCTCTGCTGTCCGAAAAGGTCGTCAACCACAAAAAACTTCCTTGCATCCTTTGTCTCCAAAAGAAAACTTATCCGCTCAAGCAATCTCTCGGGCGACGCATAGCGCGGCTTGCCCTTAACCGTGCAAAACTCGCAGTCCATACCGCATCCGCGTATCCTCTCAACCGGATACACCTGCATATGCGCATACCTCACCAGCGAAAAATCCGGCAGAGGCAGTCTGTCAAAATCCGAAATAGGTTCCCTTTTAGGCGTAAGAAAAACTTTTCCGTCCTTAAGATAAGCAATCCCCTTTACCTTATCCAGTCTCCCCTTTCCCAACAGCGCCCGCAAAAGTTCCTTTATCGTATCTTCACCCTCGCCTATGACTATATAATCAATCCCCGAAGACAGCGCCTCTTCAATATTCTCTTCGCAAAAATGCTGTCCGCCGGCAATAGTTATAACACCTCTTTTTTTATAGAATTTCGCGATTTCATAAACACGCGGTATGGTGCTCGTCAACCCGCCGTAAAGCCCCGCGACATCCGCGGGCCTCATGCGCTGTAAAAATTCATGGTCTGCGCCTTTTACGGCTTTCGGCCCGTACCAGCGCAGATTATTTTCATCGATGATTTCCACATCCCATCCTTCCATTTTATTCACCGCGGTAGCCACACATACCGGACCTAAAGGCGTGGTCCGCCTTGCGGAATAAGAATAAACATTAAATGCGGGATATGCAGGGTCTATAATCCTTAATCGGTATCTTTTTTTGGAAGCGTCTAACATTTTTTACCTTTAAAATATTATAAGACATGAAATGCAAGGGGTCAAAGGAAATTTGCGGCAAGCAGAAACAAAAGACGGTGTTCGGTTTTCCCCCGAGAAATCTGAAAGATTTCCGGGACTTTGGTCCTTGAAATTCCATAGAATTTCTAAGGGGGTGTTCGGTTTTCGCAAAAACTATTTTATTGTTTGGTGTCTACGCTAACCCCTGCCCGCCAATCTTTTGCGGGGCAAACTCCATAGAGTCCGAACTCCGACATAATGTCGGAGCATCGGACCGTCTTTATCTTTACGATAACCGAAGTTTCACTTAATTGAAAATTCAGTTAGGCATAGGGGTATTTCAGCATTTTCAGAGATCGGAACGAAGTTCTTGCTATATAACAATTACATAGATTCATCGGTGCTGAAGAACAAATCTCTAACAAAATAATAGTAAACTACGCCCATTAAGCCGAATTTAATCTCAAAAGCCGCCCAAAAATTTTCTCCGCTTGTAATCATAATAGCCTATTGACAACAATAATATTTTGTAATACAATTTTGTAGATTATAGCTTTTATGAAAATAGAAAATATAAGAAAATATAAGGGGGTAAAAATATGAAACAAACAGAATCAATAAATATAAATGTAAAAGATATACAGGGAATATATCTAAAACGGGATAGAGAAAAAGAAGGTTTTAAATGTTTGATGGATAGCATTGAGAAAGTTGGTTTAATTATTCCTATTACTGTTCGTAAGAAAGGTGATAAGTACGAACTTATAAAAGGTCAAGGTAGATTAGAAGCTCATAAAAAATTGGGGCTGAATCAAATAAAAGCCTATGTTTACAATGAGGATGTTACAGATATTGAAAAAATTGGGAATTGGCTTGTTGAAAATGTCGTACGCCAGCATTTGAGCCCTTACGATAAATTAAGGATGATTTACTATGAGTACCAAGAGTCTAAAGATAGAGATAAAGTAGCAAATAGTTTCGGAGTTTCTAAATATAAAGTTCAGGAAGCAATCGATTTTTTTGAAAAAGCCAGTTCTAATATATTAAGAAAAGTCGAAAAGAAAGAATTAAGTTATACTCCTGCAAAGAAGCTTGTCGCCGCTATACAAGATCCTGATTCACAGGATTCTGTTGCAGAATTGTTGAAACAGGAAAAATTAGATAAGAAGTCAGAAGATATTATAATTAAGAGAGCTGCTGTTTTAGAAAAACAAAAAAAGATAAAAAATGGGCAAGATATAAAACTTACAGTAACAGATCTTCGTCGTGATATTCGATATTTGAAGGAAGAAACTCAAAACATAAAAGACATTCTTACCACATATGAAACGATGTTGGAATTGGGAACTAACGCAATAGCCAAGTTAAAAAGAGATAATCGCCTCGTTGAATTATTATCTAATTATAATATTGAATTTATTGAAAAGGAGGGATAAAAATGAAGAATATACTTTTACGAATAGACCAAATCAAGTCTGATCCTGAACTGGAACGTCAAAAAAAAGCTAAACTGCAAGAATCCGGTGGTTACACAGCAATAAAGGAATCGATAAGAAATATAGGATTAAAGGAACCATTGGTTGTTTATAAGGATAATGATATTTATTTTTTATGTGATGGTTATAATCGATTAACAGCTATTAATGAACTTAGAGATGCTAATCAGTTGCCTTCTAACCTTGATATGGATAATATCCAATGCATATTAATTCCCAAAGAGATAAAAAATATTATTCGTTACATGACTGATATCCGTCAAGATCTAGAACCTTCTTTAAAGGCAAAGTGTATAAGACAATTATCTGATAGAGAGGTCACTAGAAAAGATATAGCTAAAATGTGTGGTTATTCAGTTAATACAATCCGAAATTGGTTATTAGTTAGTCGATTGATAAAACCTTTGCAGGACATGATGGATACAGGGAAACTACCTGTAGATACTGCAGTTCCTATAAGCCCTCTAACAGAAGATGGTCAATATCATCTTTTCAATAAAATAAAAGATTGGAAAGTTATCAGAAGAGATGAAATCCGAGGAATTGTTGCTGGTTTTCCTAGTAGATATTACAAGTTGAGCAAAGAAGAAAGAGTTGAATTGGGTAACAAACTCAAGACAAGTTCTATAAAAGAAAAACAATCTATTTCAGAAAGAAAGACTTTATCTAAAACTTTGCATAAACTCAGTATCGAACATGATTATATAGAAGAAGAACTAAGACTCCTACGTACAAAAGTAAGAAAACTTGTAGCATGGATTGAGAAAATTTTTCGAACTGAAGCAATAAAAAATTATATTATGTCTAACCATCAAGATGTGTTTAGTGATCTTCGGGATATAGCAGAGGTTGAATTGGGTAGAAAATGATAGGTTAGTGAATTGTTAGTGCAGCCTTGTTAATAGATATATAATAGTATATAATAATTTATGGATACAAGTTTAGTAATAGATAGGGCTAGGACTATTTTTGAATCCGCAGATAATCGTTTGAAGGTTATAGAGGAATTTTTTGCTGCATCAGACACGCGAGGAGATGGGCAGAATTACCATGATCTAATTTTAAGGTTCTCGAAATTCCTTACCTTAAAAGGTGTGATTAATTGGTCAGATGTTACTCCTTCCATTGTGCAATCTTTCATAATATTAAATCAGCATGAAGATCAGATAACATTTAACTCAAAAGAATGGATAGAGATGATGAAAGAGTTTTTTGATTTTCTAGTTAAAAAAAACATACTTAAGAATAATATATTTATAAATGAAGAAAGACTTTTGAATAATGATTTTAATGAGAGGCTGTCTCCTGAGAGGATATGTTCACGGTGCGGCGTAAAAATTAACAGTAATATAGCAAAATATTGTAATGAATGTTCGGCTTTAATAAAACGTGAGATAACATTACAATGGAATAAAAGTCATCCAGATAGAGTTAAAAAAGCAACAAGGGAATGGAGAGAACGTAATAAAGAAAAAATCAAAGAACGCAGGCTAAAAAAAATTACACATGCAGATGCATTTATTGATTATTCAAAATGGCAAGATATTCTAAGGGTGTTTGATTCGTCCCTTGATATTAGGTCGCCGTCACCGTGGGCTGAAAATTTAAGAGGTGATAAAACGCATTTGTTATGGATGGTAGCGCACTCCAAACGGATGGACAAGATAATAGAAATAGAAAAAAACTTTGGCATTTATTGGGAGGATAAACTTAAGGAAGTGTATGAGAATTATAACCGTAAGCAAGCAGCGAAAATATTAGAATTGCATTATCTTACTTTACTTGATTGGGCTAAACATTTAAAACTGTGCAGAGTTTGTGACTATTGTAATAAAAAACTAAGCACTGCAGAAGGAAGATATCATCCCAATTGTAAGCTTAAAAATAAGCCTCCTGCCCCTCAAATTAAAATGGATATTTTGAATATCGAGGATAAAGATGTTATAGACCGTATAAAGAATTTATTGCCCGCTTTTCCAAAACGGGAAGCTTTTATAATAGAAAATAGATATTTTCCTCCAGATGGGAGGAAAACTCTACGAGAATTAGGGGAAAAATTAAACATTAGCAGGGAACGTGTTCGACAAATTGAAAAAAAAGTCATAGTGAAATTAAAACAAAGATTAAAAAAGGCTTAAAAAAACGTCGTAAGTGTGACCTTACGACGTAGGGAAAATTAAAGAGTTGACACGGTATGTATCTAACTCAATCCCTATTTTTATTCTATATCAAAGATTGGTTTAAATGCAAGAAATTTTGTTTTTAAGACTATAACAAATGAAAGGAGGTGAATTAAAATGAGTGATAGGAATTGGCGGCTCAGTCCTTCAGATTTTGCTTTTTTGTGGGAAGAATGCAAAAGATGTTTCTATTTAAAAATTGTTCAAAAATTTTCTCGCCCGCGTCCAATAATGCCTAAGATTTTCAAAAACATTGATACGAGAATGAATGCTTACTTCTCTGGAATGAAAACAAGAGAAATTATTTCTAATATGCCGGATGGTATTGTCAAATATGGAGAAAGATGGGTTGAATCAGAACCAATACAATTGAAAGGGAAATCTTCAACTTGTTTTATTTCTGGTAAGTTCGACAGTGTTATCAATTTTGATGATGGAACATATGGTGTTATCGATTTCAAAACATCCGAAAGGAAATCAGAGCATATTCCCCTGTATTCGCGACAATTACATGCTTATACATATGCGCTAGAACATCCTGCTCCAGGTAAACTTGCGTTAAGTCCTGTAAGTAAACTCGGATTAATTGTGTTTGAACCAGACGATTTTTATAGTGAATCCGATTCATCAGCTTATCTTAAGGGTGATTTAACTTGGATTGAAATAAAACGTGATGATATAAGTTTTATGAAATTTCTTGGTGAAGTTGTATCTGTTCTTGAACAACCAAATCCACCAGGGGGTTCACCATCGTGCGGATGGTGTCAATATCGTGATATTAGTAGAAGAACTGGAGTATAAAATAAAAGAAAGGAGGTGTTTTTAGATGAGTGCTAAAGTTAGATGTAAAAAAGGATACAATGTAACTGAAGGTTATGTAGAGTTTAAGAAGGTCATGCAAACTGAAAGATGTCCCGTGAGCGATGCATTGAACTGCGAAGAATGTAAAGCCAAAACCTTTACAAGTGAATAGAACAAAGAAGTAGAGTCACGGCTACATTGTTAGAAAGAGCGGCTTTAAAAGCCGCTCTTTCTTTTTCTTCTTCAAATATGTCCCCCCATTGGAAAATCCCTTTTATATTTTAACTACAGTGGTGAGTGATCAGTGTTTAGTCTATAGTCTTTGGTCTTCGGTCTTTTGTCTATGGTCTAATTATTCCCTTTCCTCCTCATCCGCAGTATAATTGGTTGTTAGGAGAAAAAATGAAATGGTATGAGAAAAAAATTGCTGCATATTTAGTTGTATTGTTTATTCTGGCAATTCTCGCCCTGTATGCTTTTACTATCGCTCCCAGAACAGTCCAACAGAGAAATATGAGATTAAGAAAAATTCAGACTCAGGAAATAGGTCAAATATTATCGACCGATGAAAGATTTAAGGATATAAGTTTCAGGCTGTCTACTGCTAATCTAGGTAGGAATATAATTGTGGTATGCAACATTGAAACCAAAAAGGATTTAGAAGATTTAAAAGCTATCATGAAAGAGCATATTGACCCAAGATTCAATATTATATATCCGACTATTGAAGAATAGAATTAGGGGTCAGGTCTTGCCCGCAATAAACACTCGGTTTTCGCGAACACCGAACACCCATAGTCCCCCTGTTTCATTTCGATACCCGATGATTTCAAGGAAATCACGCTTCGGGTACATAGAGAAATGTAGGGGGGAGAACACCGTCTTCCTCGCCTGCTTGCGAAGCGGGCAGGTGTTTTTGCGAGATTCCCCTCATCCGCAGTAGTGAAAGATTCATACGCTCTTGATACGGAGAGAGTACGGAGTGATACCGGAGCAGAAGCGGACAAGTCCCTTTGCCTAACTGAATAAAATCCCCCATAATATCCTTGTATTTTAGCCAAAACATGGCTATAATTACCCTGTATTTTAGCCAAGTCGCAAAAAATATTGGTGAAACTTATAACAGAACCAACGAGTCTATTCAAAAGAAAATCAAAGATACAAGAGAATATTGGAAGAAAAAAAGAGAAGAGACGTAAGGCTAATTGAAGTAGATCCCCCCTTAATTTCTTCGAAATTAAAGCAGGGGGGACTTCGCACTCTTCTGATTTAACCAGAAGAGTGCTTCGGGAGGGAAATATGCGTAGAGATATTGAGAAAGAATTGGTTTCGTGGAAATCACAAGAAGAGCGGTATCCTTTAATAGTAAGAGGCGCTCGGCAGGTAGGTAAAAGTTATTTGGTAGAAACTTTTGGGAAAGAACACTTTCAAAATAATGTTGTAGTAAATTTTGAGTTTCAACCGCAACTTAAGGATTGTTTCCAATCTCTTGACCCGGTTGAAATCATAAATAAACTCCAGTTGCTTCTCGGGGTGCAGATTAAGGAAGATAGTGCTCTGTTGTTTCTGGATGAAATACAGGAATGTCCGCAAGCAATAATGTCTCTGCGTTACTTTAAAGAGAAAATGCCTAAATTGGCTGTTATAGCGGCTGGTTCGCTTCTTGAATTTGCTATGAGAAGCCCTGATTTTAAGATGCCTGTCGGAAGAATTCAGTTTCTTTATTTAGAGCCGTTGTCTTTTTCTGAATATCTTGATGCTTCAGGCAATCAAGAATTAAGGAAGTTTCTTGCGAAAGTTGAATTAAATGTTCCGGTTGATGAAGTTATTCATAAAAAACTCTTTGAGTTGCTTCGTATATATCTTCTTATCGGAGGGATGCCGGCTGTACTAAATGAGTATTTATCCAGTAAGGATTTGATGAATTGCCAAAAGATTCAGACGTCACTTTTACAGACCTATAGGAGTGATTTCGGTAAGTATGCAAAAATTTCTCAACACAAATATTTACAAAAGGTATTTGATACTATCCCTCGATTAGTAGGGCAAAGGATAAAATATTCCAATATCGATTCTGATACTCGCTCAAGGGAACTGAAAAATGCGCTTAATTTGTTGGTGTTATCCGGAGTAGTTAAGCCGATATATTTGACGAAAGCTTCGGGGTTGCCGCTTGGAGCACAAATAAATGAGCAAAAATTTAAATTGAATTTTTTGGATGTTGGGTTAATGCAAAATTCTTGCGGATTGCAGAGTCAGTTGAGCGTTGAAGAAGATTTTATGCAGATAAATGCGGGGGCTGTAGCTGAACAGTTTGTTGGGCAAGAATTAGTAGCATATTCTGAAAAACATCAGCAAGGTAATCTTTACTTTTGGGCAAGAGATAAAAAAAATAGCATGGCGGAAGTTGATTATGTTATAAGTGTCGGTTCGAGCATGCTTCCTGTCGAAGTGAAATCCGGCAAAGAGGGCAAACTTAAATCATTGAGAATATTTATAGAGGATAAAAAGTCAAAATTTGGGATACGTTTTTCACAAGATAAATTATCTTATTACGACAAGATACTTTCTATCCCGCTTTATATGGTTGGACAGATGCCAAGATTAGTAAAAGGATTAGTGTGAAAAACAATCAAATAGCTTTTTCCTGCGTGGTGTAATTCAATATAATTAAGAGATTTTTAAAAAGGAGATTTTAAAATGGAGATATTGGAGATTATTAAAAATCGGCCCGCCACTAAAACTTTGGCGGGCGGGCATTCCCCCTACTTTCTTGCGAAAGTAAAAGGGGGACAAGTAACACATTTTCGCAAACCCCCTTTTTAAAAACCCGGCCGAAATAAAAACTTCTTCTATCTTTGCGTTATTTATACGTTTCAATAACGGAGAGAGTACGGAGTGATACCGGAGCAGAAGCGAACAGGGACTTTTTCTACTTGACATAAAGAAGAATTGAAAATATAATTTGCATGTCCACAAAACTGGACAGATGTCCATAAGACTGGATACATAGTAGATAAGGGCTATAAAGATGGCTATAGAAAAAAGTTTGGATAATATTTTAAGTTCCCGGTCTAAGATTGCGATTATCAGATTGTTTATATCAAAAACCGACGACTTTAAAGCGTCCGGCAGAGAAATAGCTAAAATAGTAAACCTTTCTCCTCAAACTGCGCATACTGCCTTAAAGGATTTATACAATCAGAGTATTCTTAAATTGGATATTATCGGTAAACAACACATCTACAGTTTGGATAGTAAAAACAGGACTGTTAAAAGAATATTACGGCCAATGTTTGAGAAAGAGATTTCCGTTAAAGAGGAAATTAAGGATTATTTAATAAAACAGATTAAGCAGTCGGGTATACAGAATAAAATTATATCTTGTATTTTGTATGGAAGCGTAGAAAAAGATAAAACCACCGATAATAGCGATGTGGATATTGCAGTTATAGTAAGGAATGAAAAAGATAAAACCAAAGTTGAAGAGGAATTTTTAAATAATATAGCAGTTAACTTTAAGGAATATTTTAAGTTCGATTTAGATGCCTACATTAAAACCAAAGATGAGTTTCGTCTTAGATTGAAGAAAAATCTTCCTCCTGTTTCAACTCTTATGAAATCTTATTCTGTAATCTGGGGAAGCGAGCCGTTGGATATTTGAGATTGATATGACGCCAAAAAATTTAAAAATCAAACGGGAAGACCGTTCTGCTGCTTTGGATTACTTAAAGAAGGCAACGGACAATTATGAACAGATGCTTTTGGCGATCCAGAAAGATAATTTTAATGCTTCCGCAACGCTAGCCCTTCAATGTGTAATTTCTTCGGCTGACGCTGTATGCGTTTTCGAAAAGGGAGTTCGTTCCATCTCCCAGGATCATTTGGATGTTTGCGATTTGGTTGCTTCTTTACCTATTAAGGAAGCAAAAGAGAAAAGTAACTTACTCAGAAAAATTATTGCTAAAAAGAATTTAATTCAATATGAGAGACGGAATTTTTATCAAAAGGAAGCACTAGAAATAGTAAAAATAGCTACAAGGTTTTATCAGTGGGTAAATGAGAAATGTTCTAAAACCTAATTAAACACTAAATCAGTTATAAGTTTTTAAAGACTTACAGGAAAATAAAAATAATGGGATCAGGTCTTGCCCGCAATAAACACTCGGTTATCGTAAAGAAAAAACGGTCCGATGCTCCAACACAATGTCGGAGTTCGGACTCTATGGAGTTTTGGGTTTTCGCAACTACGATAACCGATAACCGAACACCCATAGTCCCCCTGTTTCATTTCGAAGAAATGTAGGGGGAGAACACCGTCTTCTGTTGTTGCGCGTATATCCCCTTCTTGTCAATCCCTTTTATATAAAATATAATCGTAACAAAGAAAATTAAATATGTTGTCAGAAAAAGATCAAAGATATATTGAAAAAATGAAAGGGAAGATTGCAAAGAAGCAATTCATTATCGCACTATTGCTATTAGTTGGTCTTATTATTTATGCTTCTAATCTTTTATATCAAGCTGTTTCAATGCTTAAATTAAAGTTATTACAAATAGGATCTACAACTCAGTATGCTGAAGGAGTAAGTAAAGGTTTATATAGTTGTGCTGTGCTCTTTTTTATCTTAGGAATACTTCTAGGTATGTTGTTAGGGGTGTATCTACTTACAAAAAAGTATTTAAAGATAATTAATAAGTTGCAAAAATAAAAAAGTTTTTTAGTCTGTGGTCTTCGGTCTGTGGTCTGTTCTCCCATATTTGACATATAATTTTATTTTGATATATTTACCAAATTATCAAATGGAAATTACACGAAAAGTATTACTCTTCGGTTTGATAGGATTTCTCGCGTTGACCTCTTATTACGCGGCAGCCGAGACAAGTGCAAACGATTCTATGGATGTAAATGATTTCAAGCCCGCGTCTTCTAATCAGCCGGGCAAACAATATCCTCAAGTCAATTCTGAAGGACGCGCCCTAATCCGTATCGTTGCGCCCCAGGCTCAGAGTGTCCGCTGCGACCTGGGCGGTGGAATCTCTCTCACCAAGGGCGAGGACGGCGTCTGGGTAGGCACCACACGTCCGTTGGACGAAGGATTTCACTACTACCAAATTATAATTGATGGGGCAGAAGTTCCGGACCCCGGCAGTATGTCATTCTACGGCGCCGGCCGCTGGGGGAGCGGTATAGAAATTCCCGCCAAAGACCAGGACTTCTACGCTCTCAAAAATGTCCCTCATGGACAGATACGCGAGAATATATATTTCGCTAAAAGCACCAACACCATGCGCCGATGCTTCGTCTACACCCCGCCGGATTATGATAAAAATACGACTAAACGTTATCCTGTGCTTTACCTGCAACACGGCGGCTGGGAAGATGAAACCAGTTGGTCCAATCAGGGCAAGACAGGTCTCATTATGGACAACCTGATCGCCGAAGGCAAGGCCGTACCCTTCATCATTGTCATGGACAACGGCACTTGGGCGATGCCGGAAGGGGAACGTCCCCGTCTGGGCGAGGGTTGGCCTCCTCCGGGCTGGGCCGATGGTTTCAAGAAGACAATGCTCGAAGACATTATTCCTATGATCGACGCAAACTATCGCACGCTTGCGGATCAACCGCACCGGGCAATGGCTGGACTGTCCATGGGCGGCATGCAGACAAATGCTATCGCTATGGAGAACCTGGACGTATTTTCGCACATCGGCATCTTCAGCGGCGGCACGGTGGGTGACCCGGCCACAGCGCACAACGGCGTGATGGCTAATGCCAAAGAGTTTAACAAGAAGGTCAAACTGATATTCCAGAGCTGCGGCTCGCGTGAACGGCCGGCAGAGCTGCGCGCCAATTACAAGCAACTTAAAACTGCCGGCATCAACTGCGTGTCCTACATATCGCCCGACACTGCTCATGAATGGCAAACCTGGCGCAGAAGTTTGTATCAATTCGCGCAGATTCTTTTCCAGGACAAACCTCTCCCGTCTTTGTTAACCGAGGAAACTAAAGAAACAAGTGTGGCAACTTTTAAACTTACCGATATGCCTATCCGAATCAAAGCCGGTCAGTCGATACCGTTTACGGATTCAAGCGGCAATATCTGGCTGCAGGAGCAAGGTTTCGAAGGAGGCGCAACAATTGGCCGCGATTCGACGACGGCGATTGCCGGAACTAATGATCCCGGCTTGTTCCTGAGTGAACATTATTCGATGGATTCTTTCTCCTGCAATCTTCCCAACGGCAAGTATTTCGCGAAACTCTACTTTGCGGAAACATACGAGGGGATTACCGGTCCCGGACAGCGTGTATTTTCCTTCAACGTGCAGGGTCACGAGTTTAAGGACTTCGATGTCTGGGTCAAGGCGGGCGGTCCCTATCGCGCATATATCCAGACCGTACCCGTAGAAGTGACCAACGGGGAATTTCGCATTATATTCACGCATCAGGTCGAAAACCCGCAGATAAACGCAATTGAAATTCTCCCGCCCGATGCCTACATCACCGGCCAATGGCGCGCGGAGTTCGACAGCCAAATCGGCATGCAAAAATATCTTTATACATTCCAAACAAGCGGCGGCAAACTCACCGGCAAAGCCGCCTCGGAAGCGGGCGGCCAAAAGAACGAAACGGAACTAAAAGACATTAAGGTTAGCGGGGACACATTGAGTTTTGTAGAAATGATGAGTTTCTTTGGAAATGAAATGCAAATCAAATATACCGGAAAAATCGGCGCGGACGAAATCGCATTCACCCGCCAAGTGGGCGACGTCGCCACGGAAAAATTCAAGGCAATACGTGTTCAACCTGCCATAACGAACATCCCGGCAAAAGAAGCCGACACTAAACCTCAGGCAGATACACTGCCCGATCCGCGGGATGCGTTCAGCCGTCCCATCGTGCTCGGACCAGACGACAAACAGGTATTTGCCGACCCGCCTGCAGGATTTAATTTGAAACGCGACATACCTCACGGCAAACTGGAGATGATTGAATACTATTCCAAGACCGTCGGCACAAAACGCAAGATGCAGGTCTACACGCCGCCGGGCTACTCCCCCAAGAAAAAATATCCCGTCCTCTATTTACTACACGGCATCGGCGGGGATGAAACCGAATGGGAGCGATTCTGTAAGCCAAGCATTATTCTTGACAACCTGATAGCCGACAAAAAATCTGCGCCGATGATAATTGTGATGCCTAACGGCAGGGCGCAAAAGAATGACCGCGCCGAAGGGGATGTTTTCGCATCCGCGCCTGCATTCGCGGTTTTTGAGCGCGACCTGCTGGATGATGTCATACCTGCGATCCAGTCGCGCTACAGCACCTATACTAATCGGCAAAACCGCGCTCTGGCAGGGCTTTCAATGGGAGGCGGGCAGTCGCTTAATTTCGGGCTGGCGCATCTCGATACATTTGCCTGGGTCGGCGGTTTTTCCTCGGCGCCGAACACTAAACCTCCGGCAGAA
>Ga0272442_10008259_pt1 | contig 13257 bp, 11 predicted proteins | sample SSMForm2O_FD_200262 | JGI IMG/M metagenome (GOLD analysis project Ga0272442, IMG submission 200262) | Marine sediment archaeal communities from Little Sippewissett salt marsh, Falmouth, MA, United States - SSM-Form-2O | ecosystem: Environmental > Aquatic > Marine > Wetlands > Sediment ...
GGAGATGCTTACATCCTTTGTATTTCGGTGAAAAGTGAAACAATGATACCTTCTTTGCGCCGGCCTTCCGTGCAAGCTCTCCCGCCTGGTGTGCCGTCAAATGATATTTCCTCAATGCCATGTCAGCGTCTTTTTCCAGGAAGGGGGCTTCAATAAACATAATATCGGATCCCTGGGCCAGCTCTAAAATCTTCCGGGCATTTTCTACGCTATAAACAGCATCAGTAATGTAGGTCATTTTTTTCCCCGGCGTGATCTTGACGATTGCGTCCTTCAACGTAACGAGCGTGTAGTGCTTTTCGAAACTGTTACCATTCTTTTCTTTCCAGCAAATCCTCACCGGGGTTTCATCAGGCTTGCCCTGTAAAATGCTGTTCTTCAGTTCAGTGAGCCACGGACCGACGGGAAGCCCCAGTTCCTCAAGAGCATTTTTTTTAATGTTGAGATGCTTCGTTTCTTCTAAAGAGTACGCAAGTGACGGAATCTTATGATCGAGAAATACTCCTTTTACGATGAAGTCTTTGCGGTTTACCAGTGTGCCGTCGTAGGCATCATCGGTGCCTGTCACATTCTCCGGTTGAAAGGCGTTCTGGCAATGGTAGCGTTGAGTGGTTTTTCCTTGTTCATGAACTTCTGTTACCAGCAGAACAAAATCGTTTGTATAGTTTTCAACGAGATTCCATGTGTACGCACCGATTTTGCATTCTACATTTTTGATGAATCCGGGCGGTCCGAAAAGAGAAATGTGTACATCCCGTCCCAGGCAAACTCTCAAGAGGTGATCAAAACCGATGAAGTGATCCATATGCGTGTGAGATACAAAGATGTGACCAATCTTGAGGATTTTTCGAGGCATGAGAGATCGAAGGTCTCCCAGATCGAAGAGGAGCGCTTCTTTTTTATATCGCAATTCGACATAAACGCCGGGATCGTCAAACGGATTATTGATCAGGTAAGAAGTAAACATGACATAACCACATTCAATACAATAACAGTATTCCTTTTACTCCCCCTTTTCTAAAGGGGGATCACAGGGGGATTTTGTTACTTAAATACATCCTTTATATCATAATGGTTTATACACAATTTCCTAACAGGGCATTTCGGGACTGATAATAAAAATATAGATACGAAAGTAGTCTGTCAAGAAAAGGATGCATTGTGATGTACTCATAGAAGAATCGTGTCAGATTCTATTTGCCGCATGAAATCTGTTTCTTTTTGTTATATAGTTACGGCATGTCGTTATTCAGTGTATCGCACAGCAAAGAAAAAGCGCTTCTTGAGCGTATGGAGCGGCTGGGTATCAAAGAGTCAGACCTTCATGAAACCTTTATTCGATCGTCCGGTCCCGGCGGTCAGAAGGTTAATAAAGCTTCTTCCTGTGTCTTTCTTATTCATAAGCCGACGGGACTTTCCGTAAAATGCCAGGAAACACGTTCCCAGGTTTTGAATCGATATCTGGCGAGGTGTCTTCTCATTGATCGGATCGAGAAAAAGGAAAAGGGATACATCAGTGCAGAACGGGAGCGAATTGAAAAGGTAAGACGACAAAAGAGGCGGAGATCGAAAAAGGCGAAAGAAAAAGTACTCAGGTTAAAGCATAGACATTCTGAAAAAAAGGTCCTTCGTTCGAAGAGCTCACTGCCTGTGGAAGATTAAGGGGTAAATTGAATCCACGTTTTATGCACTGGTTTTTTGTCTACGATTTACTCATTCTGAATTTTGGATAAAAAGAGAGGGGAAGACGCCGGGTGTTCGCTTTCCCTCTCTTTTTTCTATAAGACCTCGGGTTAACCCGTGATAAATTTCATCAGTGGGTTGGCATAAAGCATGACCAGAGAGATTACCAGTGCATAAATCATGATGGATTCTGTCATTGCCATACCGACCAGCATAGTTAGCAGAATCTTTCCTGATGCATCGGGATTTCTTCCAACAGCGTTGGCACTGCCGCTTGTGGCCTGTCCCATTCCCAGGCCAGGTCCCAGTGCGCCGACTCCGATTGCAAAACCGGTAGCGAGGAGACTGCATCCGATAACGATCGCTTTTTCGTAATTAGGAGCCGAGCCTGCGGCCTCAGAAGCCATTACCACCGAAGCCGATACCAGCAACAATCCTAAGATCATTAAACAAAATGTGATACTTTTTAAATGTTTTCCCATGTTTCCTCCTTTTCTGATTTTTTCTGAATTCATGTGATTCCACCTCTATCCTAGGTTCCTTTTTTATTGTGACTAGGATATATATGGTTAACCCACAAAACGAATTATCTCATTTATCTGCAAGAAAAGCAATTGTCAAGAACTATTTAAGTATGATAAAGGAAAATGCAAATAGTATAACGCAAAGCGTAAATTGGTATTATGCTTACAGAAATAGAGACAACCGTAGCAAAACACATCCAGGGAGATCTTTCCCGTGAAAAAAGACCGTTCAACCATATTGGCAAAGCGATCGGCTTGAGTGAGCAGGATGTCATTGCTATCGTGAATAATTTGAATAGACGGGGCATTGTTCGAAAGTTCGGTGCCATATTACGGCATCAAAAGGCAGGCCTTACGAAAAATATTATGGTTCTCTGGTCAGTCCCGGATGACAAGATTGAATTCGTTGGAAAGATCCTTTCTTCGTATAGAGAAGTAACTCATTGTTATGAAAGGATTCCGCCGTTTGAAGGGAAATATAACATCTTTGCGATGATGCATTTCATGGGTGAAAAACCCGTGCGATTGATAGATGAAATTGCATCTCAAATCGGTATCGAGGACTATCAACTGCTTGAAACAAAAGAAGAATTAAAAAAGAGCAGCATGGAGTATTTTACATAAAGAACAGGCTAAAGGCTAAAGAGGATTTTTACTACTGTCCTTTTTCTTATGCCTTGTTTTAGGTTCCGGCTTGATCCGGTTAGTCCCTTAGTCCTAAAGTTCTTGCAGAAATGGCAAAAGAATTTGGCTGTAAGTTGTAGATTGATTTAAAATCTACCATGGTGCAATTCTATCGAGTCGCATCTCAGTGTGTCAAATCAAAGACTGGGACAAGGCCCGCCCTGGTGCGACTGAAAAAGGTAGTAAACATACAAATAGAAATAACCCCATAATACAGAACCCGACTTGCCGTTAGGCTAAACGGTCTGGGCAGGATACGGAACCAACAAAAGCCTTTTAGGCAGAAGAAAATTCGCAATTTGAAAGTCGAATATCGGAAACCGATTTACGTTTTGCGAATTTCGATTTCCGACTTGTTCGGGTTAGGAGAACTACATGAAAGACTCAGCAATCCTTTTTGAAAAGGCAAAACAATACATTCCGGGTGGTGTGAACAGCCCCGTACGGGCCTTTCAGTCCGTCGAATCAACACCTGTTTTTATTAAGAGAGCTTCCGGGTCCCGAGTGTGGGATGTGGAAGGAAATGAATATATCGATTATATCGCGTCATGGGGGCCGATGATACTCGGTCACAGTCATCCCGATGTTGTCGATGCAATAAGAAAAGCTGCCGAAAATGGTACAAGCTACGGTATCCCCACGGAGATAGAAATCGAAATGGCACAACTCATTATAGACGCTTTTCCGTCAATCGATATGGTCCGCATGGTCAGTTCGGGAACGGAAGCAACGATGAGCGCAATCAGGCTTGCCCGTGGCTATACGGGAAGGGATAAAATCATTAAATTTGATGGCTGTTATCATGGTCATTCCGATTCTCTCCTTGTCAAAGCGGGATCAGGGGTTGCGACCCTGGGTATTCCGGGAAGCCCCGGTGTCCCTCAGGATATTGCCGCATTGACCGTTACTCTTCCCTACAACGATATAGATACAGTCACATCTGCCATCAATGCATATGGAGACGAGATTGCCTGTATTATTGTTGAGCCTGTAGCCGGGAATATGGGGGTCGTTCTGCCCCGACCCGGTTTCCTGGAAGAGTTGAGAATGTTGACCAGGGCAAGAGGAATTCTCCTTATATTTGATGAGGTAATTAGCGGTTTTCGCCTTACCTATGGTGGGTTTCAAAATATGATCGGTGTCGAACCTGACTTGACCTGTCTCGGAAAGATTATCGGCGGGGGTCTTCCTGTCGGTGCCTTCGGCGGGAAAAAGGATATCATGGAGAAACTCGCTCCAACCGGGCCTGTCTACCAGGCAGGCACTCTTTCAGGAAATCCCCTTGCCATGGCAGCAGGTGTTGCAACGCTGAACGTGCTCAAGGCAACACAGGGGTATGGTGACCTTGAAAAGAGAACAGCTTATCTCTGTGGAGAATTGGAAAAGGTCTTTGAAAAAAGAGGTATACCACATCGTATAAATCGCATCGGTTCCATGTTCACGCTGTTTTTTACCGATCATGAAGTATTCGATTTTGCATCTGCCGGCACGAGTGATACAGGTTACTTCGCACGCTATTTCAGAGGCATGCTTGCCAACGGAATCTGTATAGCACCATCCCAGTTTGAGGCATCTTTCATTTCCTTGGCACATTCTTATGAGGATATGGAAAAGACGATAACAGCATGTGAGAGATCACTGAACAATCTGTAGCGATAATCTATGTCATACCAACATCGTTGAGAAAAATTGGAAGTACGGGTGATGTGCATTTTTCTGTAATGTCATGGGTCACCTGAACTCCTTTCGTGCCGTATTCCAAAGCATAATTTCTACATTTACGATAAATTCAATAGATAAACAGGGACATGGCACGGTATCCATGTTAATCGTCTGCTGAAGTTCTCCCCTTTTCTAAAGGGGAGTTAGTGGGGATTTTCATATAGTAACCGCACAATGGATTTAGTTCCTTTCTCAGGCAATGAATAAACTTGAAGAAACACGACAGAAATGGTATCCCACGCTACGAGATATGGGGACGGGTAAATCAAATTGTCTGATCCTGAGGAATGAACACTGACATAGCGTTGTCTTGGCAGGCATGAATGAGACCTGTAGAGTCGAGGACACAATCGGATCATTCATCAGTGATGAAGTGATTTGAATTTGTTCTTTTTTTGGGGATTTGGAGATTTTTTCTTCTTGACTTTTCTAGCGCAGTTCATTAGACATAACCTCTGTTCATTAAATGAACAAGGGGGCGCATTTTGTCTGATTCAAAATCCATCAATCTCGAAAGTGAAGAAGTTCTCAAGTTGCTCCGGGAAATCAAAAAAACACCCCAGATGACGCAGCGCGAGCTATCCTCAAGTCTGGGCATCAGTCTGGGCAAAGTGAATTTTCTGATAAAAGCGTTGGTTCATAAAGGTTTTATCAAGGCAAATAATTTCAAAAATTCGAACAATAAAGCTGCCTACTTTTATCTCCTGACACCTCGGGGATTAGAGGAAAAAGCCAGAATTACCTATCATTTTCTCATATTAAAGACACAAGAATACAAACAATTGAAAGAAGAAATTCGATCGCTTGAAAAAGAGATCGGCAGCATCGAAATGTCTGATGATACATAGTATCAATGGCAGCTTATAGTGTCAGATTTTATGTAGAACGTCATAATATTAGATAATACGTATAGTTGCATTATTCCTGATGTAATTCAGAAAGCGGAGCTGTATCAATTGCAGATATAGAAAGGATCGAAAAAATGAGGCAGACAGATGATATAAGTAATAAAGATCAAAGCAGTTCTCCCTCCGGAGAAATATTTTTACTTCCTCAACAGGAAGACTATGATCGAGAACTTGAGCGTTTGCAGCAGGTTGTTACAGCGCAGCGAGAACTTAGGCGAGAAATCGTTGTAGTTATGGGTGTCGGTTTTGTCGGTGCCGTCATGGCAGGCGTCGTTGCCGATACGGTCAATCCCACTACCGGCGAACCGACAAAATTTGTCATCGGTATGCAACGACCTTCTCCAAGATCCTACTGGAAAATACCATACCTGAATCGCGGTATTGCACCAGTCGAGGCGGAAGATCCGGAAGTTGCCCCCCTGATTAATCGATGTGTCAACGAGAAAAAGACTTTAATCGCGACGTTTACCTACGATGCACTGACGCTTGCCGATGTTGTTGTCGTTGATATTCAATGTGATTTTTTCAAAGAGACGTTGGGAAATGTCGAAGAAGGTCATGCCGAAATCGCAGCTCTCGAAGAAGGCTTAAAAATAATTGGCGAGAAAATACAACCGGAATGTCTTGTTCTCATCGAAACCACAGTACCTCCCGGAACAACCGAGTACGTTGCGTATCCCATCATCAAAAGGGCCTTCGAAAAAAGGGGGATCAAAGATGGGGAACCTCTCCTTGCTCATTCCTTTGAGCGGGTCATGCCCGGGCGGGAGTATGTATCGTCCATTCGGGATTTCTGGAGGGTATGCAGCGGCATCAATGAAACGGCGCGGGAGAAAGTAGTCGAATTCCTTTCAGAAGTTCTCAACGTTGAGAAATATCCCCTGACCGTACTCGATCGTCCTATAGAAAGCGAGACCTGTAAGATTGTAGAAAACTCATATCGTGCTACCATCTTGGCGTACCTCCATGAATGGAGTCTCTTTGCCGAGCGAAACGGGGTTGATCTCATTAAAGTCATGCAGGCGATCAAAGTTCGTCCCACCCATTCGAACATGATTTTCCCCGGACCCGGAATCGGGGGATACTGTCTGCCGAAGGATGGGGGTTTAGGCGTATGGGCCTATCGAACACTGATGGGATTCGATGACAGTATTTTTGAAATTACCCCGCTGGCAATAAATATCAATGATACCAGATCTCTTCATGTGGCGGAAATGGTACGTGACGCCTTGAGAAATATGGGTAAGATTGTTGCGGCCTCGAAGATAACCGTCCTCGGCGCTTCATACCGGGAAGATGTTGGAGACACCCGTTACAGCGGTTCGGAGATCATTGTTCGGAAACTGACTGAAATGGGTGGAGATGTGGAAGTTCACGACCCCTATGTAAAGCGGTGGTGGGAATTTGAAAAACAGGATACCTATCCGGCTCCAGGTCATTCATGGGCGCGATTTTTCCGGAATCAGGAACGCTTGACAGAGCTTGTCGTACACAAAGACATCGCAGAATCTCTGCGGGATGCCGATGCGGTGGTTCTGGCAGTCAGACACGAAGAATATTTGAAACTGACGCCCGATGAAATTGTGAGAATGACCAGCCGACCCGTCGCCGTCATCGACTGTTTCGGTATTCTTGATGATGCCCAGATCAGGCGGTTTTTCGAACTGGGCTGTGAAGTCAAGGGGCTGGGACGTGGTCATGTGAAGCGCATTAAGGATGAAGTGATGATTAAATCTTGACAGTATCGCAAAAAGTCACAAACTTGCCAGTGTGTCATTCCCGCGAAAGCGGGAATCTGGTAATTACAAGCAGTTATAGATTCACGATCAGGTCGGGAATGACAAAACGAGAAAAATTCGGACTTTTTGCGAGTTCATCAAGTATTAGCTTTGAAAGATAACAAGATTAAGTGAGAGAGGGAACGATATGACCGGGCAAGAAAACGACAGACAACAATACCAGCATGAGTATCCCTATCAAGAAAACGAGATCCGGCTTATTGACTATCTGCGCGTTATTTGGAAATGGAAGTGGTTGATCGTGGGGGGAACCTTGTTTTGTGGGCTCCTGGCAGGTGTAATAAGTTTGAACATGCCAAAATTATATCGGGTTACCTTGGCTGTTGAACCAGGTGTTAGTGATATTGATGAGAACGGAAATCTAATATACTTCAGTATTAAAAGCCTTAATGGTAAAATCGACAGCGGATTGTTAAATAAAAGAATTGAAAAAGAACTTAACAGAAAGATTTCGAAAACAAACTTTAAATTTAGAACCAATATTGATAGAGATGCAAATATTTTAATCATTAGCTCAGACTGGCATAAGAAGGATGCTGATTTTGGGTTAGAAGCGGCGAGAAAATTAATTGCCTTGTTAAGTGAAGATAATGATGAAATCGTTCGAGGGAAAAAAAAAGAATATGAACGCCAAATCTTGATAAAGCGAAATGCAATTGGTGATATTGAGACTCACAGAAAAGATCTCGATAAGCAAATAAAAATTAAGTTAAATAATATTGATAAGAAAAAAACGCAAATAAAATTTCGCCAGGCAACTTTAACTATGATTAAGAAGAGAATTCAAGAATTGGTAAAGGAAACAAAGAACGCCAAAGATAATACGGCAATATTATTAAAGCAAAGAAATGCTATCCTCAATGATAAAAATGCTAATGAAATGACTCTTCTCCTTTACGCCACAACAATTCAGCAGAATGCAGCGACTTCGAACATCTTGAGTAACCAAATTTATGACTTAAGAACTATGGCAAATAGCAAAGAGGCGGAAATTGAAAAGCTAAAACAAAATATCAAAGATATTGAAACATCAATAGAACGAATGCAATTAACGAAAACTGAGGGTTTGCAACGTAAAATCAATGACATTAAAGCACAGATAAATTCTCTGACTTTGAAAAAAAATCTTATTAGCAATATTAAGGTACTTCAGAATCCAGAGGTATCAGAAGGTTTCGTACGACCTAAAAAGATACAGATAATTCTCCTTTCTGGAGTAATCAGTTGTTTTTTCTTGATCTTTCTCGCCTTTTTTTTCGAATATATCCGAAATGCAACAAGAATGTATAGTAAAGATTAACTCGTATTCTTTTAATCCATTGAGATGGAGTAATTAAATCAACTTTAAAAAAATACCAAGCCACAACATTAATTACCGCAGAGAATAAATGCTCACTTAAAAAAATCTAACATAGGAGCCGATTTGCGTTTTACGAATTTCGATTTCCGGCTTTCCCGCATTAGGAAAAGAGACATTCAAGAGCGATTCAGCTGACTGCAACGTGGTGAAATTGCCATCGACAACCCATTACCCTTGTCAATAGGAGGATGAAGACCATGACAAAAATGAAGAAGTTGTTTGCAGTGTTACTCGTTGCTTCGTTTGTGTTTGGCGTGGTTCATCTTGCTTTCGCAGAAGATAGCCAGAAGATCAATATAAACACGGCAACCGTGAAAGAATTGGTAAAGCTCGACCGTATCGGTCCAGTCTATGCGCAACGGATTATTCAATATCGCCAGGAGCAGGGACCCTTTCAAGTACCTGAAGACATTATGAAAGTCAAGGGTATTGGGGAAAAGACTTTCGAAGCGAATAAAGATCGAATCACCATAAAATAAACGAAAACAAGCGGTAATGGGTTGTAGAATATTCTTTTTGATTTGTTAGCCGTAAAATTAGCAGGACTATAGCCGTAAATATCATGACATACATTTTTGCACACTACACCTTGAGCCCTGCTTATCAAGGTTTCACTTGACAAATGAGGCAACATGCTATTGGTATGTAGTCACATTATTTATGATATTGAGGGTTGTAGACATGGAAACAATAGGCATAAAAATATTAAAGGAAAATCTGAGCCGTTATATGAAGTAGGTGAAATCCGGAGAAACAATCATTGTCACAGATCGTAAAAAAGAGATAGCCGTCATAATGCCTTTCGAAAAAGCAACTAAAGAAAAGAAAATAATCCAGTTGATCCAGCGTGGCATGATCTCCTGGTCCGGGGGCAAACCGGTTGGCATGAAATCTCGGATTGCTTCAAGAGGCAAGAGCGTTTCCAGAGCTGTTATCGAGGACAGACGATAAAATGATCGTCTATCTTGATACCAGCAGCTTGGTGAAATTGTATATTGAAGAAGATGAATCATCAAAAGTTGATGTCTTGGTCAAATCTTCAGAAGTTACAGCTACCTCACTTGTTGCTTACGCTGAAGCAAGGGCGGCGTTCGCTCGCAGATTTCGAGAAAAGGCATTCACTGCAGATGAATATAATCTCCTGAAAGAATTTTTTGATAAAGATTGGAATCGTTATCTCATCTTAAGTGTTACAAGAGATATGATCCGACTGGCAAGTGATCTGGCAGAAAAACATGCTTTAGGGGGTTTTGATTCGATCCATTTAGCCTCAGCCTTAACGTTGCGTCAGGAATTATCCTCTCTTATAGTTTTTTCATGCTTTGACGATAATCTTCAGAAAGCATCCGAATGTGAAGACCTGGATCAGGGTTAATCCATTTTTCTTGCCGTAATATTCCTTTCATAATGAACTATCCCGCAGCAAGCTACGGGGAATTAACCCACAAAGAGATTAAACGTATATTACGTGAACATCATGAAGAAGGTGGGAAGTAAAAAATATCATGCTGAGTCAGAAATTGAAAATAATTGTAGAATCTGCCGAGAAATATGAAATCGCTAAGAAGAAAACAATTACTGATCTGTGTGCCGGCTACCATCTTGGAGGCATAATTACGGCATCTAGAGAAGAACTGCATGAAAGATAAGATTTTCGTTTATACAAATATCTTGATTTATGCCCATGATTTGGATGCAGGCCCACGGCACGATATTGCCGCGTTGCTTTGCTCCTCGCAATAACCAAAATTGGTCAAAAGAGGAGGTTATGCAAAGGCTCCCAAATACCAGGATTGGACAAGATGACGCTCACTTTTACTGATGTATATTATATTTATAAATATATTTAAGTTTTTCTTGACTTATATAAACCAGGTTTCAATGTATCCTTGCTCAGTATGTACCTTACTTTTACCACGCATTAGCAAAAAATGCTTGACTGCAGGGTTAAAAGTAGCTACCATCATGTAAAAAGTAGCCACCAAAAAGGAGAGTTGTTATGATCAATGTGGGAATCAAAGAGGTCAAGAACAACTTGAGTCGGCTTTTAGCCCAGGTGAAAGCAGGGGAAGAAATTCTGATCACTAAAAGGGGAAGGCCCGTTGCCCGCATCGTGAAGGAAAACCAAGGCGATAAGTCCGTCCGCACAGCACTGGAACCCTTGGTTCAGAGAGGACTGATCACCTTACCGAGCCGGAGCATCCTGAAAGATCGTATCTCAGCGGTAGAAACCTTGGGGAAGCCCGTTTCGGAAATGGTAATTGAGGACCGACGGTGATCGACCTGTGATTCTATATCTCGACACAAGCGCACTGGTGAAGCGATACTTTCTGGAGGCTTATTCCGATGATGTTCTTTCCAGATGGAAATCAGCCACGCAAATTGTTACATCTTCCGTTGCTTACGCAGAAACGATGGCCTCCATGTATCGAAAGAAACGGGAATCAGATCTTGCGGATACGTTGATCCTGAAAATAGCGGACACATTTCACCAGGACTGGGAGAGTTTTATCCGTGTCGAAGTCAGCGACAAGCTCAATGAATACATGGATCGCGTGGTTCAAAAATATCCACTTAGAGGCTTCGACACAATCCATCTCGCATCGGCAATGGTAATCCATGAAAAACTTCCCGAAGATTTTGTGTTTGTCTGCTTCGATGACAAACTCGCCCGCGCAGCACAGTTGGAAGGATTTGAAACATTTCCGCCGGGAAATGAAACGAAATAAACTTTTTCGTGTTTTCGTGATAATCTTTTCGTGTTAGCGTTTTGAGAGCTTTGCAGAACCTTCCACAACGGTTTAAAAATGCTTGGAAATTATAATAACCTGAGACCTTTGAACAATGGACTGTTATGATAACCTCCCCTTCTCATGCTGGTTTTACCACCTTGGTTCCCCTGAGGCGGATTAACCACAGGAATATATTGGATATTCTGAGGATTAAATTTTGAGCCTGACACAGAAATTGGGCAAAAGGGGGCGTTATGCAAAGGTCTCACTTTTTGTACTGAGGGTCGGAAAAGAGCGTTGAAGGAAGAAAAAGTAGCCTGTCCGCTTTCCCCCCACGATTCCATCAATCTGAAAAAAATATTGATGATGTCATGGCCGAGATGAATGAACTCCAGTTCAAGAAAGAACTTATCAGCAATATAAAGATCGTCCAACAACCGGAGGTTTTGCCGAACCCGGTTACCCCAAAAAAGATGCAGATCATTCTCCTTACGGGCATGGCCGCATTATTCGTGTTAATTTTCCTTGCTTTTTTCATCGAATATGTAAGAAGTGCGAGGAGAGCGTGGTACAGCACGCGAGATACTGTCGCAAAAGACTGAACGATGAGTGAGCAGATGAACTTTCAAAAAAGAATTCTCTGTATCGGTGCCGGGTATGTGGGCGGTCCAACCATGGCTATGATTGCTCACAAGTGTCCTTACTATAAGGTTACCGTTGTTGATATAAATCCTGAGCGTATCGCCCAGTGGAAAAGTGATGAATTGCCTATTTACGAGCCCGGTCTCGACGACATTGTCAAAAAGGCCCGAGGGAAAAATCTTTTTTTCAGTACCGACATTGAAAATGGCATCAAGGACTCGGAAATCATATTCGTTAGTGTAAACACCCCGACTAAAACCTATGGCGCCGGCGCTGGGATGGCCGCCGATCTCCAATACTGGGAAAAAACTGCCCGGAAGATCAGAAACTATTCGAATACTGACAAAATCATTATAGAAAAGAGTACGCTGCCTGTGAGAACCGCCCAGGCTATGGAACGCATTTTGATTTCTGAAAACAATGATGTACATTTTGAAGTCCTTTCAAACCCGGAATTTCTCGCAGAAGGGTCAGCAATTCGTGATCTTGAAGACCCCGACAGGGTTCTCGTCGGATCAAGAGAAACACCCACCGGCCTGAAGGCCCGGGAAGAGCTGGTGGAAATATATGCCAAGTGGGTTCCGCGAGACCGGATTGTAACCTCGAACATCTGGAGCAGTGAACTCTCCAAGCTCGTGTCAAATGCCTTTCTCGCCCAGCGAGTATCATCGATCAATGCGATTTCAGCTCTATGTGAAAAAACCGATGCCGATGTGACCGAGGTTGCCCGGGCCGTGGGTATGGATACCCGCATCGGGAATAAATTTCTCAATGCAAGCATTGGATTCGGGGGTTCATGCTTTAAAAAGGATATTTTAAATCTTGTGTATCTGTGTCAATACCACGGTCTTGACGAAGTTGCCGACTACTGGGAAGGTGTTATAAAGATAAACGACTACCAGCGAGAGCGATTCGTATTGAATATGCTGAGTTCCATGTTCAATACGCTGGCCGGGAAGAAAATCTGTCTCTTCGGCTTTGCTTTCAAGGCGAATACAAGCGATACGAGAGAAAGTCCAGCTAGTTATGTTGCCCGGCAATTGGTTGACGAAAAAGCTGAGGTGGTGATCACCGATCCGAGAGCGTTGAAAAACGCCATGATCGATCTTGAAGACATCGGCGATTCGATCGTCGTTGAAAAAGATCCCTATACAGCATCACAGGGATGCGATGCCATTGCCGTTATGACAGAATGGAGTCTTT
>Ga0272442_10008260_pt1 | contig 13257 bp, 13 predicted proteins | sample SSMForm2O_FD_200262 | JGI IMG/M metagenome (GOLD analysis project Ga0272442, IMG submission 200262) | Marine sediment archaeal communities from Little Sippewissett salt marsh, Falmouth, MA, United States - SSM-Form-2O | ecosystem: Environmental > Aquatic > Marine > Wetlands > Sediment ...
CCTGCTGCAGATGGAATTAGACCCCAAGAACATTGTAATCAAACCGGACGCTGGAACTCATGGCAAGGATGTACAGTTAGCCAAAGAACGATGTGAATTGATAAAGATTCTACAGGAAATTCAGCCGTCAATAATTAACCCTGTGGGAATTATAGGTCAGAAGCTTATCCAGAAATGGTTCTACGACCTGAGGATAATAGTCACCAAAGAGGCGGGAAAAGAGCCATATTGTTACCCCACAGCACTGGCAAGAGCGGGATTCAAAGAATTCAGGACAAACACGTTCTTGGGCAACATGGTTATTGGCGTTGACTTGCCCGAATACATCAGAGAGGTTTCAGCCAAATGTGGTAAAGCCATGGGAGGAGACAGCAAATCGTACCTCCTAGCAATCGACGCCATGATTGCAGTAGGCGAAAACAGGGACGTTAACGACGAACACCTTATGAAAGAGTTTGAAAAGCTTGAGCCCGCTTTCGATTGTGTGAAAAGGGTGAAGCGGGACAAAACCAAACGAACAGATTTCCCAAAATGGAACAAGAAACTGGAGGCGGCTTTTGAACACTACAAGAGCCAAGAATCCTACTTGGACATCAAGAAAGTTATTGAAGACAGCATGGAAAAGAACAAACACAACGTGATGTTCCATGAGGCTAACGCCTGCCCCGAATTCTGGGAACAAACCCGTTTAGCTGCTGGGATTAACTTGGCAGAGACGCTGCTGAAGGGAGCCCAAAGCATAATAGATTCGGAATAGAGGAGAAAAAGTTGAGAGTTGGAATAATCGGTGGATCAGGATACGTAGGCGGAGAACTACTGAGGCTGCTACTTCCCCATCCAGAAGCAGAATTAACCACGGTAACATCCCGCCAAAACGCAGGAGAATTTGTCTTCACGGTTCACCCGAACCTCAGAGGGGCAACCCAACTAAAATTCACGCCCCCAAACATCAACCAAGTAGCAGAAAACTGTGACATCGTGTTCGCTGCAATGCCCCACGGCAAGTCAGTGGAACTGGTTCCACAACTACTGGAAACAGGAATAAAAGTAATCGACATGAGCGCAGATTACCGCCTCAAAAACCCAGACGATTACGACCGCTGGTATGGATGGAAACACACTCACCCAGAACTGCTACAGAAAGCCGTTTACGGTTGCCCAGAGCTTCACCGCCAAGAAATCAAGAACGCCCAACTGATAGCATGCCCAGGATGCATGTCCACAGCCACGATACTGGGACTTGCACCTCTCGTAAAAGCAGGCATAATCGAAAAGAACCGGATAGTCGCTGACGTGAAGATCGGCTCTTCTGGTGCAGGACAAAAACCGACAGTTGCATCTCATCATCCTGAAAGAGCTGGAGGAGTACGACCCTACAAGGTGGCGGATCACAGGCACGTCGCAGAGGTTGAACAGGAACTGAATCTGCTAACAGACGAGAAGGTTACGGTTTCTTTCACTCCCCACGCAGTGAACATGATCCGCGGCATACTGTCGACAATTCATGCTTTCCTCAAAAAGCCAGCTACAACAAGGGACATCTGGAAGCTTTATCGCTCCATGTATCAAAACGAACGTTTCATACGTTTTGTGAAATTCAAGAAGGGACCCTACCAGCTGCCTAACCCCAAGGTTACGATGGGAACAAACTATGTCGACATAGGCTTCGAGGTGGACCCACGCACACGAAGAATCATAGTGTTTTCTGCCATCGACAACCTCATGAGAGGCGCGTCTGGTCAAGGAGTCCAATGCATGAACCTCATGATTGGCGCAGCCGAGGAAACAGGGATAGAATCTCAAGGTTTTCATCCGATGTGATAAAAGATGTTGATTGTGGTTAAGGTTGGCGGAAGCATCCTCAAAGAGGTTCCAGCTGAACTGGTTTCCGACATACAGAACGTTCTCTCTGAGCACCAGATGGTTCTGGTTCACGGCGGAGGAAAGGGCGTCACAGAAATTGCTTCCAAGCTGGGCAAGGAGCAGAAGTTTGTTTTCTCGCCAAAAGGCTTCCGAAGCAGATACACGGACAAGGAGACAATGGAAATCTTCACCATGGTTATGGTGGGAAGAATAAACAAGAAGCTGGTTTCGGCGCTTCAGAAGCAGAAGATACCGGTTTTGGGGCTTTCAGGATTGGATGGCTTTCTTGTGCGGGCAGAACGCAAGAAGCGTCTGATTATCGTTGATGAACGAGGAAGGAAACGGGTGATTGACGGCGGATACACGGGAAAGGTTAGCCAAATCAACGTTTCTTTGTTGCAGCTCTTACTGGAGAATGGTTACGTGCCTTTGGTTTCTCCTGTTGCGGTTAGCGAGGAGTATGAGCCGCTTAACGTGGATGCTGACCGAACTGCAGCAGCTATTGCTGGGGCTTTGAAGGCGGATAGGCTGGTTCTGTTAACGGATGTGGAAGGTTTGAAGTTGGATGGCAAGCTGGTTTCGAGTTTATCTGTTCCTGAAGTTAAGGAGGCTCTTCCGAAGATTGGGGGCGGCATGATAACTAAGGTGTATGCTGCTCAGGAAGCGTTGAGTCAGGGCGTCGGCGAAGTGGTTATATGTTCAGGTATACGGAAGAATCCGATTTCCTCAGGTTTGAAGCATGAGTGTGGTACGGTGATAAGCGGTGAATAAGAAGGAAATAGTTGACGCTGAAGAGAAGATTATGGCGAACACATTCGCCAAGAGGGACCTTGTGTTAACGAGGGGAAAAGGTGCTCTGGTTTGGGACAGCAACGGCAAAGAGTACATAGACTGCACAGGCAGCTACGGAGTAGCTGTTGTCGGTCACTGTCACCCAAAGGTTGTGGAGGCTGTTCAGAGGCAGGTTGAGACGCTTATCGCATGTCACGCATCATTCTACAACGATGCACGGTCAGAGCTTCTACAGAAAATCATTCAGTTACCGCCTGAGGGATTAGACAGGGTATTTCTATCCAACAGCGGCGCCGAGTCGGTTGAGTGCGCCATCAAATTGGCTCGACGGTATTCGGGTAAGCCTGAGATAGTTTCGTTGATGGGTGCGTTTCACGGCAAGACCATGGGCGCTCTTTCTGCAACTTGGAAGAAGAAGTATCGTGCGCCTTTCATGCCTTTGGTTCCGGGCTTCAAGCATGTTCCGCCCAACAATCTTGAGAAAATGAAGGCAGCTATCACTGATAAGACTGCGGCGGTTTTGGTGGAGCCTGTCAGGGGGGAGGGTGGAGTTCTGGTTCCTTCGGACGATTTTCTTCTGGGACTACGAGAAATCTGTGACGAGAAGGGGGTGTTGCTGATTTTTGATGAGGTGCAGACGGGTTTCGGGCGCACCGGAAAGGTTTTCGCATGTGAGCACTGGAACGTTACGCCTGACATCCTGTGTGTTGCGAAGTCTTTGGCTGGAGGTATTCCCATGGGGGCGACGTTTGCTAGGGAGGATGTTATGTCGGCTTTCAAGCGGGGGGAGCATTCCAGCACGTTCAGCGGTAATCCGTTGGTTTGTGCTGCGGCTTCTGCGGCTATAGATGTGCTGAGGGAGGAGAAGCTTCCTGAAAGAGCTGCCACGCTGGGAGGTTACTTCAAGAGTAAACTGGAGGTTTTAGCCGAAAAGTACCGGGTCATCCGGGAGGTTCGCGGTTTGGGTCTTATGCTGGGGGTGGAGATGCGGTTTGACGTTTACAATATGCTGGTTGGCTGCATGGACAGGGGCGTTCTCCTGTTGGATGCGGGACGGAATGTGCTGCGGTTTCTGCCGCCCTTGGTCATCGAGAAGGAGCAGATTGACAGGGTAATTGAAGTCTTGGATGAGGTTTTGGCTGGGGAGAACAGATGAACGACGACTACGCAGTTGACTTGCTGACGCGGATGATAAAGATTTACAGTCCATCAGGCAGCGAAGAGGAGATTTCCAAGTTTCTGGCGGCAGAGATGGAGAAACTGGGATTCAGTGTCCGCAGAGACGAAGTTGGAAACGTTATCGCAGAGATTGGCGAGGGCTCTCCGGTTGTTTTGCTGTGTGGGCACATGGACACTGTTGAGGGGGAGATTCCGGTTAGAGTTGAGGATGGTCAGCTGTATGGGCGGGGCTCTGTGGATGCGAAGGGTCCCTTGGCTGCTATGATTGTGGCTGCTTCCAAGTTTGTCAAGGATGGTTTTCCGGGCAAGATTCTTGTTGTCGGTGTGGTGGACGAGGAGAAGGGGGGCACGGGTATTCAGCATTTTGTTGAGTCTGGGATTCAGCCGGACTACGCCATTTTTGGTGAGCCTAGCGGCTTGGAGAAGGTTGTGTTTGGGTATAAGGGCATAGTGACTGTGAAGGTCAAGGTGGATACGCCTTCGGGTCATTCTGCGGCTCCTTGGCTGTTTGAGAATGCGATTGAGAAGGCTATGGAGTTTTGGAGGCAGATTCGTAAGCTTCATCTGCGGGAGGAGAAGTTGAAGAGCCGCTTCTACTCGATTACTTCCTGTTTGACGAAGATTAAGGGCGGCAACACTTCTGCCTCGTTTATTCCTTCGCACTGTGAGATTTTTGTTCAGCTGCGTATTCCGCCCCAGCTATCTCCAGAACAGGTGTTTGAGGAGGTTAAGCGGAAGATTGACCGTTACAAGGCGACCAACCCGAAGGTCACGGTTGGCGTGGAGATGGTGGATGTTGCCAAGGCGTTTGAAGCTGACCGCAGATCAGTTATTGTCCGGGCTTTGGCGTGGGGCATAAGAAAGACCACGCTGAATTATGCTTCTTTTTCGCGGAAGACAGGTACAGGAGACATGAATGTTCTCGGTAATGCGCTGAAGATTCCGGTGGTCACGTATGGACCCGGAGACTCAAAGCTGGACCACACACCCAACGAGCACATAGAACTCCAAGAATACCTCCAAAGCATCGAAGTACTAAAAAAGGCACTAACAAAACTACCACACTTCGCAAAAAACGCAAAAAAAAGACAACAAACAACCAAGTAAGAAATTTTGGTAAACGAAGCTCTCTCTTTAACTAACAGTTTCACGCTGTTTTTGTTGGTAAAGTGTTTTATTTTGGCTCAACTTCCAATTAATAGAATGGTGTGTTTGTGTTGAGAGTTGCTTTTCAGGGCGAGCTTGGCGCTTACAGTGAGATGGCAGTTTACAGCTTTTTCGGTCAGTCTATGGAGGTGAAGCCCTGCAAAATCTTTGATGATGTCTTCGAGAGCGTTAAAGCCGGAGACGTGAACTATGGGGTTGTTCCCATCGAAAACTCCATCGAGGGCAACGTGAATCGCACCTACGACCTGTTCCTAGAATACGACCTCAAAGTCTGCGGCGAAATAATCATCAGAATCAGTCACTGCCTCATAGCCCACAAAGGCACCAAACTCGACCAGATCAAAACCGTTTACAGTCACCCCCAAGCGTTGGCGCAGTGCAGGAAGTTCTTGGAAGAACATAAGCTCAGGGCAGTCAGCACCTTCGACACTGCAGGCAGCGTAAAAATGATTAAGGAAGAGAAGCTGATGGATGCCGCAGCCATAGCCAGCGAAAGAGCCTCCCAAATCTACGGCATGACCATACTTGAAAAGGAGATAGAGGATATCAAAAATAACTCTACCCGATTCTTTGTCCTAAACAAGCAGGACTCTCAGTATTCTGGACAGGACAAAACCTCCATAATCTTCGCCGCAAAGTCTGTGCCCGGAGCGTTATACAAGATTCTCAAAGAGTTTGCGGATAGAAACATAAATCTAACAAAAATCGAGTCCAGACCCACGAAAAGCACGCCATGGGAATACCACTTCTACCTAGACTTTGAGGGGCACAGAACCGAAACGAAGTGTCAGCAGGCGCTGGAAGGCATCAAAGACAAAACGTTGTTTGTGAAAATTCTTGGCTCCTATAAGGCAGCAAGCAAACCCAACTTCAAGCTTTAGGATTTGCCCAAAATCCGGTACATCAAACTATAATACAGTTCATAGTCGGGGTCAGTTTCCCGAAACCGTTTTTTGATTTTGTTCATCTTACGGGAGAAACCCTCACAGTCCTTCGCTTTAACCAGTTTGAGCCACGCCTCAACCTTGCTCAAGAACAAGCCTTCAATCTGCTCCATCTCAGGCAAGCTCATGTGCAACTTAGAGTAGAAAATGGGTTCCTCAGCGGCAACAGCCCCAGCCAAAGTCAACAACAGCTTATACGTGACTCCACCCACCCGCTTCGCCTCAACAAAATCTGAACAGTTCACCAACGCATCGCCCGCAACCAAACCAACAAAATGGGGAAAACCCAAAACCAGCGACATCAACTCGTCATGCTTCCGCGGCTCCAAAACAGTCACATTCGCGCCCCGCTTCTCCAGCCAGCCCCGAAACTCCGCAGCAAAACGTTTCTCCTCCTCTTCAACGGGAGTCAAAACAAAATTTTGTCCATCCAAGCTTTTGGCTCCGGGACCAAAAACAGGGTGAGTTCCCAACGTAACGCCATCTTCAACGTACTTGTGCATCAGCTGCACGGGAGCCTCTTTGACTGAACTGATGTCCATGACAGCCTGACCCGCCTGAATGTGAGAGCCGATCTCCCTCAGCACAGGCTCCAAGCCATCAAAAGAAACGCACACTAGAACCCAATCAGCACATTGAACAGCATCCACATAACCGTCTGCTACTTCAACGCCGAACTCGGTCCCCAGCGCCTCTGCCTTGCTTCGGTTTCTGCTGGAAACAACTACAGAGTAGCCTTCACCCTTGAATAACCGCGTGAACCATCGACCCATCTTCCCCGCGCCAATAACTGCAACCCTCAAGGCAGAGCCTCACACAGTGTCTCCAAACCTTCCTTAACTTTCTCTTCACCCGCAGTTAAAGCTATCCTGAAGTACTCACGGTAATCCCCGAAAGCGGTTCCCGGAGCCACAGCAACTCCATGGTCCAGCAGCTTCAGGGCAAACTGCTCAGAATCCAGTCCCTCAACCTTAGGAAACAGATAGAATGGCGCATCAGGACGGGCAAACTTCATCCCCGCCTTCGAAAGAACCTTAATCGCCACATCCGCTCTCAACCGAAACTGCTCCCTGATATCATCCGCAATCTTCTTCCGGGACTCCAGCCCCTTCAGGGCACCATACTGGATGAAGGCGGGAACACAAGTTGTGGTCATCTGGTTCAGTTTAATCATTCTCTGAGCCAGCTCCTTTTCAACAACAACGTAGCCGATTCTCCAGCCTGTCATCAAAAAAGTTTTAGAAAAACTGTTTATGAGTATGTGTTCTGTACCAAAATCGAGGATGCTCTTAGTCGGGACGAAGCTGATGTCCGCGTAAACTTCATCAGACAGGACAGTGACCCCACGGCTTTCTGCAATCTGAACAATCTCACTGAAAGTTTTATCGTCAACAACCTTGCTCGTCGGATTACTTGGACTGTTAAGTATCAGCAGCCGCGTCCTGTCATCAATCAGCTCCGCCAGTTTCTCCACATCGATGCTCCAGTCAGACTCAAGGGTTCCCTTCAGAAAACGGGGTTCAGCCCCCACCTTCCTTGCAGCTAACGCGTAGCTGGTCCAGTGAGGAGACGGAATAACAACGTTTTCTCCTTTCTTCAACAACAGAAACATTGAAGAAAAGATCGCCCACTTCGAGCCAGGGGTTACCACCACATTATCAACAGAAACATCATGAATTGCCGCAAGCTCCTTCCGCAGCTTCTTCTCGCCAGCAGCAGAAGAATACTTTGTCTTTCCCTGCTTCATAGCCTCATATGCTGCCTCAACTATCTCAGGCGGGGTTGGCATATCTGGGTCTCCCAGATTGAATTTGATAATCTGTTTTCCTTGGTTCTCAAGTTGTATCGCCTTTTCGCTTATCTCATACAGCATTTTCCTCAACTCCCAAAGTAACAGTGAACCGACAGCTTCTCATCATGAATTGTGCGGTAATGCTTTAAGTTTTCTTATTCGGCGCCCTGAACAGAGACGCTCATAGCAACTATCTGTTTGAAGATTGCTTCAACTTTCTGGGGGTCAAGCCTCGACTCCAGCGCCTTACTCATGACATGCAGGTAAACCTCATCTTCTCTCCTGAGGTCCTTGACGGCAAGCCCCTTTTCCTGTTTGAACTTGCCGATGCGTTTACAGAGTTCTATTCTGTCCTTCAGTAGATGAACAAAATTCTCGTCGATCGCGTCAATCTTCTTCCTTAATGTCGTAATATTCTCCAATAGTTTCAACTCCCAAAACTTTAGGTATAAAGCCTGCCCGAATCAGATGGTCAACCAGAACAGTGGCAACCGAAGACTCAACAACTGGAACAGCCTTAGGCACAATACAGGGGTCATGCCTACCCTGCACTTGAATCGTTGCATCCTCCAACGTTGACAAATCCACAGTTTTCTGTTCCTTCGAAATCGAGGATGTAGGCTTAACCGCCACCCTAACCACAAGAGGCGCCCCAGAGGATAAACCGCCTAAGACGCCGCCAGCGTTATTGCTCAGCAACTCAATTTCGTCATCGCACATACCGTAGGAATCATTGTTTTCTGAGCCCTTCATCTTCGCAGCTTCGAAGCCAATCCCAAACTCGACGCCCTTAACAGCGGGAACATTGAACAGCATCTTCGCAATGTCCGCATCTAAAGAGTCGAAGACGGGTTCACCGACCCCAACTGGAAGATTGAAGGCTACGCACTCGACGATTCCGCCCACGCTGTCGCCCTCCTTTTTCGCCTTCAAAATGGTTTCCGTCATCTTCTCTGCAGCATCAAGGTCTGGGCATCTCACCGAGTTGGCGTAAGTGTTCGCCCTCACATCTCCAAGAGACAATGTAGCCTGCAGTTCCATGTCTCCGATGGCGGTTGTGTACGCCAGAACTTCGACGCCGAAGACTTCCAACAGCTTTTTGGCTACGGCGCCAGCTATGACGTAAGCCGCGGTGATTCTGCCTGAGAATCGTCCGCCTCCACGGTAATCGTTGAAGCCCATATACTTGATTCTTGCGGGGTAGTCAGCGTGTCCAGGTCTGGGCTTGTGCTTCATCTGATCGTAATCGCTGGAAACCGTTTGCTTGTTCCACACCAATGCGCAGATTGGGGCGCCAGTAGTGAAGCCCTCAAAAAGTCCGGACAGAACCTCAACAGTGTCCTTTTCTCTTCGGGCAGAAACCAGCTCCCGGTTAGGCGGTAGCCTTTTGTCCAGTTCGTTCTGGATGTCCTCTTCTGTGAGGGGAAGACCCGCTGGACATCCGTCTATGACTGCTCCGACGCATCTGCCGTGGCTTTCGCCGAAGCAGGTTACAACGAATTCTTTTCCTATCGAGTTAGCTCCCAACTACATTCGCTCCTAACATGCGCAGATCACTGAAGAACTGCGGATACGACTTATTTATACATTCAACGTTTTGAATTTTTGTTTTCCCCTCGGCTCCCAGAGCGGCTACGGCACATGCCATGGCGATTCGGTGGTCGTTGTGTGAGTTAACTGTTGCTCCATGTAATCTGTTTCCGCCGTTTATGGTTAAGCCGTCCTCGTTCACTGTGATTTCTGCCCCCATCTTCTTCAGTTCCGCGCTTATCGAATCAAGACGATCTGATTCCTTGTATCTAAGCCGTTTCGCATTATATATCAGCGAGTGCCCCTCAGCGTAACATCCAAGAACAGCACAGACGGGAACCAAATCAGGTATATCCTTGGCGTCGATGTCAACGCCAACAAGCTGCCCGCCCTCAACCTCCACAGAATCGTCTCCAATCTTAACTGATGCCCCCATCTCCGTAAGTATGCCCATTATTGCGCTGTCGCCCTGACATGTTTGGTAATCAAGATTCTTCACGGTTACATGTGAGGAAGTGGTCGCCGCGGCTGCCAAAAGAAAGGCTGCAGACGAAAAATCTCCTGGAACCGTATGATCGCATGGAACATAGCTTTGATTTGAGGGAATCCACAGCCGCGTAAGTTCACCGTTTACGGCACCTTCCAGTCCATGCTTAACTAGCACTTCAAGGGTCATCTCAACGTAGCCCCTGGACTCCAGCTTGTTTGTGACAGAGATTTCCGTGTCCTCCTTCGCTTTTGGGCATGCAAATAACAGTCCAGAAATGAACTGGGAGCTTACGTCGCCCCTTATCGAAGTTTTTCCGCCCCTGATTCCCCCTCCACGAACAGTAACAGATGAACCGTTTTCTTGAACCGCAGACTCGACCCCCAGCTCCCTGAGGCTCTCAAGAAGCGGCGCCACGGGTCTCCGCTCAAAGGGCGCCCCAAAAAGGAAAGCTGAAGGTCCGGGTGCAAGGGCTGCAACTGGAATCATGAAACGAAGAGTTGACCCTGACTCTCCGCAGTCTATGGGTTGGCTAGGCGTCTTGAGTTTTTCTTTTCCATGGATTATCCAGCGGTTCTTCTCCAGTTCTGTTTCTGCTCCAAGCGCCTTCACTGCTTCTAATGTCGCTTGAGTGTCATCCGAGACTAGCGGATTAGAGATTGTTGAGGTGCCGTTCGACAATGATGCGGCTATGAGCATCCGGTGAGTGTAAGCTTTGGACGGAGGAGCCGAAACCACGCCTTCCAGATGCTCTGTGCTCTCGACTGCAACATCCATCTTTTCAATCCACCACCCTAGCTTTCTCCTGATTAACCCGAGCTTCCAAAATTTCTCCCTCACGTCTCCGCCAAACCGCCTTCACAGCGTCCACCTTGTCTTCGGCAACGATTGCGGTAACCGCGGGTCCAGTTCCCGACAAACCGGAGGCAAGGGCGCCTGCTGTTAGGGCGTCTACGGCTGGAGATGAATCGTAGCCCAGCGCCGAGGAGTAGATTAAGCCGTTCAATGTTAGGGCTGCCCAGTAATTGCCATTCAAGGCTTCCTTGTAGGCTAGTTTGACTGCGGAAGCCATGGTTTTCATTCGTTTCACATCTGAATCTGCAGTGTAAGTCTTTTCTGCTGGAACATAAAACAGAACAGCAGGGGCTTCAGCCAACTCGAAGCGTTTAACGATTCGCCGTTCCATGTTGTCGGTGATTACGACTCCGCCAAAATATGAGGCGCAGGCGTCGTCGAAGGCTCCGGTTACGGTGACCTTTGCGTCAACTGCCCCGTCAACGCCCAGCTTCACCACATCAACATCATCTAATCCGCGTTTTAGGGCTGCAGTGGTTGCCAAGGCTATGGCGTTTGCTGCTGCGCTGCTGCTTTTCAGTCCTCTTGCCACGGGAATGTTTGAAGTTGTTTCAACTTTGGCGCCACACTCTTTTTCTAGCCCGAAATGTTTGAGGACATGCATAGCGGTTTTCTGTGCCAGAACAGGGTTTTCGGATGAATCCGGTAGAATCTTAACAGTTACTGTTCCGGGCTCGTCTGTAATTGTAACGGCGGCTTTTGTCCACAGGTCTACGCCTATGGCTGCTCCTTTGCCTGTCGCTATAGCGTTAACTATTGTAGCCGCGCCGTGAGTTATCGCTTCAGCTCTTCCTCTCAATGGTTGTCACCCTGTTCAGCCAGTTTGTCCAAGGCAGCCGTCCTCATGACATCAACTGGAGCCGGACAGTTAGTCCAGATTTCAAAGGCGACAGCCCCCTGATAGAGCAGCATCTCCAGACCAGAAACAACCTTGGCGCCCACAGACTTTGCATCCTTCATCAGTTTCGTTTCCAGAGGATTATAGACAATGTCCATCACGCACAAACCAGAATGCAGCAAACTTGACGGAACTGGGCTCAGGTCAAAGTCTGGATTCATGCCCACAGAGGTGGCGTTAACCAGAACATCGGTGGTTTCCAGTTCTTCCTCCAAAACCTCAACTGAGAGCGCTCCACCCTTAACTTTTGCGCCAAACTTATTGCACAGCAACTCAACCAACTGTTCTGCCTTCTCCGAGGTTCGGTTGAGAACAACCAGTTCCTCTGCCTCTTGGGCTGCCTGAAAGGCTATGGCTTTTGCTGCGCCGCCTGCTCCGAGGAGAAGCAGTTTCTTTTCTTCCAGGTATACGCCGTTTTCTTTGAGGGCAATCATGGCGCCGTTGCCGTCCGTGTTGTATCCAACCAGCTTTCCGTGATTGCTGAGGATGGTGTTCACTGCGCCGATGGCTTCTGCCACAGAATCAACGTCATCCAAGTAGGGTATGACGGCGTTTTTGTGGGGCATGGTCACGTTTAATCCCCGCAACCCCAAAGTTTTTGCGCCTGAAATCGCGTCTTTCAAGCCGTCTTTTGTTACATTGAAGGCAACGTAGACAAGGTTTAGCCCCAACTTTTTGAAGGCGGCGTTATGCATCACCGGACTTAGGGAGTGCTCTACTGGGTCGCCGATGATAGCACAGACCTTGGTTTTTCCGTTGATTGCCATTTCATTTTATCCCCAGAAGCTCGTACGCTTTTCTCATTTCCTGAATAGTCAGTTGCCCTTTTGCCGTTTTCCTTTTTTCGTCAATGGAAGCGAAAGTGAAGAAGGCGCCGAACACCGGAGACAACAAACGGGAGGGCTTACCCAGTTCCCCCATCGCAAAACAGACAATTTTGGCTTTTTTGGAAGCCTCTGAAACGAGATTCAGGGTTGTTAAGTTGTCTTCGAAGCTTGTGGCGGTGGTCACGATTTTGCAGACCTCAGCGCCCAAAGCAATCTCTTCTTCAAGAACAAGCTTCAACCGTGACAACTCGAGGGTCAGGTCAAAGTCATGAAACGAAACTACTGGTTTTGCCCCCGCTTCACGCAGGTCACCAATCAATCCCCTAATGTTAAGAGTGAACAGGTCCACATCCACGTATTCGAAACCGTTTTTCGCAGCGTCAACCAAAATCTTTTGCCGCTCATCTTCGCTTCCAGAGAATCTGCCGTGATACTCCACTGACTTGTTTGTCGCAATCAGAGGCGTATTGCTGCAGGGTGGAATCTCTGCGATTCGGTCGTGGTTTGTGAGACTGTCAAGCCGTACTTCGATAAGGTCTGCGTGTTGAGCTTCAGCTTCCTCTATCAAACAGAATGCTTCTTCAACGGTTTTTGGAGGAACTGAAACGCAGACTTGGATTGTCAACGCTCTATCACAGCTTCTTCTTTCACCAATGTTCCGAAGTGCCTGCCGCCCTCTTCCACGCGAGCCAGAATCTTGTCTCCCTTAGCCAAATCCGTAACCGCCTTGGAGCCTTCGGGAGTCACAACTCGTATGGTTTCGGCGTTCTGGGCAATCAGCTTCAAAGTTTTGCCGTGGTATTCCGCTTCGATGAGAAGTTGGGGTCTCCACTCAATCTTCGACCGCGCAACATTAGTTAACCTCACCTTTCCTTCTCTGTCAACCACCAGAACCTCTTCCCCAGCCTTCAACTCCGACAGGT
>Ga0272442_10008261_pt1 | contig 13257 bp, 13 predicted proteins | sample SSMForm2O_FD_200262 | JGI IMG/M metagenome (GOLD analysis project Ga0272442, IMG submission 200262) | Marine sediment archaeal communities from Little Sippewissett salt marsh, Falmouth, MA, United States - SSM-Form-2O | ecosystem: Environmental > Aquatic > Marine > Wetlands > Sediment ...
AGTACCATGGCCGTTTCCTCCCGGGGATATCTTCCCAGAGCGGATTTCACCCCGAAAAATTCTCCGGTCTTGATCAGGTCGTGAATTTCCTGTCCGGTTTCGATATCCGTGTAATTCAGGCTGACCTTGCCGGAGTTGAGAATATAGATTTTTTCGCTCGAGTCGTTTTTAAAAAAAATGACTGAATTTTGCTTGTACTGTATCGCCTTGGGTGACACCTGCCGTGCTCCTATCTAAATAGTCTACTCGCCCAGAGGTATATAATCAAGAATTTTCTTGAAGCCCACGGCGTTGCGTACCTCCTGCAGCAGGCCGGCGGGATCACCCTTCACCAGCCTGTCCTTGCCGTTCAGCCGAACGCACGTATAGTCCACTTCCCGCAGCCGGAACAGCTCTTCGAACTCCGGCGAACCGAGTATTGGTGTACCCGCCAGAAGCAGCAGCTCGATATCCTCCATCTTCATGGACAGAAGGGCTTCGTAGGGATCGTCCTGCCGCGGCCTGACAACGAGCAGGTCCGCCAGCATCCCCTCCGCGATTCGCCCGATTTCCCTCTGCATACGGAAGGCCTTGGCGGGATTGACGGTCACCATGCGCGTGATCTTTTCGGCGGCCAGGTCCTCACCGTAGATACGCCGGTAGGTCTGACGGGCGAAGCGCATTTCCTCCAACAGGTTGACCGATCCTGTGGCCGTGGAGTCGGTACCCAGACAGACATTCACGCCCGCCTCGAGCATCTTGCGGATCTTGCAGGTGAGGTTAAACATGAAAAGGTTGGAGGCGGGACACCAGGAGACGCTGGCTCCGGCAGCCAGGCATTTACGGATATCCCCATCGGAGAAGCCGATGCAGTGGATGAACAAATCGTGCTCATCGAGACAGCCCAATTCTTCCAGGATTTCGATGCCGCGCTGGGACTCTTCGTCGAAGCCCTCCTCCAGGTGAGTAATAAAGGGATGGTTGCGCTTTACCGCCCGGCGGTGCTCGATCTCGATACCGTCCCCCCACTTGAGGTCGAAGGAAGAGCATTCGTGCGCCAGGGTGTAGGCGTTCATTACCCGCATAGGCAGCAGGGGAATAAAGGGTTCGTTGAATTCGTGGGGAAAATGGTCGTTGACCGTGGTCACCCCCGAGAAGAGATTCTTGTATGCGGACAGCCGGTACATGTTTTCCACCGGAATCTTGGCACGCTCTTCCGCAATAACCTTAGCCGCCCTCAGGTCTCCTTCCCAGTAGGACCAGTTCAGGTAGTAGTTTCCCGGCTGCGGACCGACCCGGGGCAGGTAGTTCCCCCGCAGGTGATCGTGCACATTGATCAGGCCCGGATAGCAGTAGGCCGGCTGCGGGCAATTAAAATTGATTTTGGCCTTCTTGCCCAGCGATGCGATGGAGCCTCGCACGACCTTTACACTCCCCTGCTCCTGAACGAGATCGGGAGTGACCAGGGTCATTCCGCTGAGGGAATAGTTCTGCAGCATCTGCATTCCTTTCGAAAATCGCGCATAGTGTAGAACCTTAACATTGTCCTGTCAATCTCCTTCTATTATCGGATTCTCAAGTTCATAGACCAAAATAAAATATTGAAATATTCCCCCCAATATGCTAACAAGGAGGTGATAACCTATGCCTGTCTTCATCTATTCCTGTCGAAATCCTCGTCCTCCTGCCGCGGAGGAACAAGGCACGCTGCTCTTCCGGCGGCGGCAGACAGTGAGGGACGGGCCGTGAAATGACGATCGGCAGTATCGGACGCGGGGTTATACTCAAGGCCCGGGAATTTCTCTACGCAGCCGGCTTCATGGCGAATATCTTCAAGGAGACCCTGCTCTTTGCAAAAAAGAAGCAGGTCGGCTTCCGCGTGCTGGTCATGCAGATACTCTTCACCGGCATCGAGGCCATGGGCATCGTCTCCCTGATCGCCGTCGCCCTGGGAGCGGTGATCATCGTCGAAGGGATTTCCATCCTGCCCAGGTTCGGGCAGGGCCAGCTTATCTATACCATCCTGATCATCGTCATTACCCGGGAGCTGGGGCCCCTCCTGACGGCCTTCATCATTATCGCGCGCTCAGGAACTGCCATCGCCACCGAGCTCGGCAACATGGTGATCAACCACGAAATCGAAGCCTACCTTTCGGTGGGCATCAACCCGATCTCCTATCTGGTTGTGCCCCGCTTCCTCGGGGTGGTCATTTCCACGGTCCTGCTCACGGTTTATTTCAATTTCTTCGGCCTGTTCGGTTCATTCCTGGTTACCCAGTTGATAAGGCCCATTCAATTTGCGGAGTATTTCCGCAACCTCCTCGGCTCGATCCAGGTTGTGGACATTGTCTCCTCCCTGATCAAGAGCCTGGTTTTCGGTGTGATCGTCAGCTTCGTCGCAGTCTACCAGGGATTCAAGGTGCGCATCGCTTCCACGGAAGTGCCTCAGGTGGCCATCAAGAGCGTGGGACAGGGATTCGTGCTCTGCATTCTGGCGGACGCGGTGATCACCCTGATCTACTATATTTAGGCGGTGATGTGCAGATGCCAAGTGCCCCCCCCCAGGCGACACGCTCCCATGGCCACTATCTCTCGCTCAGAAACGTGCTGGTCACATCCGAGCATACCGCAGTCCTGAACAAGGTCGATGCCCACTTTCCGGAAGGCATAAGCTCGGTGATCATGGGCCCCTCGGGCTGCGGGAAAAGCACCCTGCTCAAAGTAGCAGCCGGCATCACGGTTCCCGACAGCGGCAAGGTCTACCTGCAGGGAAAGAACCTTTTCCGGCTGTCGGAAAAAAAGCTTTTACACTTCCGCAAAGGAAACGGCTTCGTGTTTCAGGACGCCGCTCTCTGGTCCAACAAGACAATCCAGCAAAACCTGGCCTTGCCCCTGCAGTTTCACCGCCGCGAGCTTTCCCAGCACGCCATCGACCGGCGCATCAATATCCTGCTGGAGAAAATGGACCTGGTGGATACCCTCAACCTCAGGCCCGCCCAGCTCTCCACGGGGGAACAGAAGGTGGTCTCCTTTCTCCGGGCCGTGATTTTGGAGCCCAGCACGCTTTTCATCGACGAAGTGCTGCCCTCCCTGGACCACGTGATGGTGGAACGCCTCATGTCCATGATCAGGGACCTGAAGCAGCAGGGCTGCACCATTATCGCGGTGACCCACGACGCCCGCCTGACCTCGCTGATCGCCGACCACCTGGTGATCATGAACCGTGGGCGCGTGCTGGAATGCGGTCCCTTTGACAGCGTACGCAAAAGCAAAAACCACGAGGTCATCAGCATTCTTACCGAGGTCTTGAGTGAAGCCGCCACCTACGAGACCGACCTCCTCGACCTGCTGGGCGGTGAGAAGACGACGGAGCCGTGATCTGTTTACGGCCGCGGCTGTCGCGCTTGACAATGGAGAAACCGGCAGCTAGACTAGCACAGATGTCTCGAGGGAAGCATGAAATTTAGATTCAGGTTTGCGGATCAGATTGTCGGCGTTTTCGTCCTGGCGGCGATTGCCGGGCTGGCGGCCATCCTCATCCTCATCGGCGCCAACCAGCGCTGGTTTGCCAAGAACTACATGTTCTGGAGCAAGTTTTCCTCGGCCAATGGCTTGAGCGTCGGCCTGCCCATCAAGCTCCGCGGCTTCGAGATCGGCCAGGTGAAAAGCATTTCCCTGGGAGAGGACAACAGCGTCAATATAGAATTTTATGTCTATGACACCTACTATGAGAAGATCATGCCCAACTCGGTGCTGGAAATCGCCGCCAATCCCCTGGGTTTGAGCGGCGGGCTGCGCTTCCTTACCGGCCTGGCGGGGGGGGATCCCCTCCCCGAATTCTCCTATATACCCTCACTGGACACCGAAGAGGGGCGGGCCCTGGTGCAACAGGGACTCGTGGATTTGCCCAAGGGTGAGGACGTCATCACTTCCCTGCTCGCCAAAGCGGACGAGAGCCTCTATTCCCTCAACCAGCTGATAGTTTCCCTCAACGGGGCGGTCAGCGGCAGCGGCGACGGTCCCCTGGCTGATATCGTCGCCGACATGGCCGTCACCACCGATGAGCTGAACACTCTGCTCCGGGACCTGCAGGCTATCGCGGTGCACGTCGAGAAAACCACTGCGGCCTTCGAGGATCCCACCGGTATGGTCAAAACCCTGCTGGATCCCCGGGGTTCGGTGGCCACCCTGCTGGATGATGACAACCGTTTGTACGAGCAGCTGGCTCTTACCCTGGAGGAGATGAACGCCATCATCACCCAGCTGGCGGAATTCAGCGTCTACCTCAACTCAAGCCAGCCCCAGATCACCGGCCTGCTGGAAAAGGGACGCATTACCCTGGACCAGAGCAATGATGTCCTGGAGGCATTGAAGAACAATCCTCTGCTCCGGGGCGGCGTGCCCGGGGAGCAGATCCAGCCCACCACATTCAGCGGCTACCGGGACGGAGACTTTTAATGAGGCGGTTTTTCGGCTCCCTGCTCTTCATCCTGCTGCTGGCGGCCTGCTCTTCCGCTCCCCCGGATACCGGGGAAGTCCTGGAGCGCAAGAACCAGGCGGCGGAATACGCCTCCCTGGGCAACACCTATTACCAGCGCGGCGACTACGCCCGGGCCCTGCAGATGTTCCACCTGGCCTTGGAAACCAATATCGCCGTGGACAATGAAGCTGGACTGGTCGGCTCCTACAATTCCATCGGCAAGGTCTACCTGGCCAGCGGGGAGCTCGATGCCGCGGAGCACTACTTCTCCCGGGCCCTCACACTGTCCCGAAGTCTCGAAAATCCCCTGCTGATCGCTTCCAGCCTGAACAACCTGGCGGAGATGCATCTGGCCTCCGGTCCCGGGGAAGTGGAGCAGGCCCGGCTGCTGCTGGAGGAAGCCCTTGGGCAGTTGGAGCAGGAAACCCCCGATCTGCATACCTCGGTGCTTCTCCACAACCTGGGGGCGGTGTACAAGCGAAACGGTGATTACGCGCTGGCCGCCGACTACCTGGCCCGCGCCCTGGCAATCAACCTCGAACAGAAGCAGTTCGCCGAGGCGGCCGGAAACTACTATCTGATCGCCTCCCTGCACTCCAAGCGCGGCGACTATGCCGGCGCTGTGGAATCCGCGCGCCTGGCGCTGGAATACGACAAGAAAGTCGAGAACTCCCCGGGCATCGCCGAAGATCTTCTGGCCCTGGGAATCATTCACCTTAAAGCTGGAGAACATGAACAGGCCTACGGGGCCCTGAAAAAAGCCAACGCCGTTTTTGGAAGCATCTCCTCAACTCCCGGTGTCCGTCGGGTCCTGCCCCTCCTGATTACTGCCTGCGAGAACACCGGACGCGTCAGCGAGGCGGAGGAGTATAAACGCCTCGCAGAAGAACTGGCGGACCGGTGAACGCGGAAGCCCTCCTGGCCGCCCTCAAATACAGCACGCTGAAACTGGCACGGACCCTGCGAGTACTGGGTTTAAGTTTGCTCTTTGCCGCCGCTACGGGGGCAACAGCTTTGGCCGTGGTATTTCCCCTCTGGTTCTTCGCCACCCGTCACACCCGGGGATACACCTGCTTCGTTTTACTGTCCATCCTGGCGCTTCTGCTGGCCGCCGGCATTCGCGCCCTGGTACGCTCGGCCCGCCTGCAGGGCGGCATTCCGGCCGCTCTGCGCCGGACACTGCTGCCCCGTTTGATCAGGCTGGCGGTCTTTCTTTTCTTTACTTTTTCGCTCTATTGGATTGTTGTCCTGTACGCCCGCGGCCGGGCGGCGGCAGCCACAGCCGCCGCCGTTGTCTATCTGCTGCTGGCAGTCAGCATTACATATTTCAGAAGGAGGAACACCTGATGAGTTTTGCAGCCCTGAAAAAAAATGTCCTGAAATCAAATACCATTCCCCGCATCGCCATTGCCTACGCTGAGGGGGAAGAGATCTTTACCGCCGTGGCGGAGGCCGCGGGTGCGGGCATCTGCGCGCCCGTTCTGGTGGGCCGGGAAACGCCCATGCGGGAACTGGCGGAACGTTTCGCACTCAAGGATTTTGATCTGGTTCCGGCGCCGACCCCCGAGGCGGCCGCGGAGAAAGCGGTCGAAACGGTTCGTGAGGGCCGGGCCGACATGCTCATGAAGGGCAAGGTTCCCACCTCGACTTTGCTCAAGGCGGTACTGCGGGAAAACACGGGCCTGCGCGGCTCACGTCTTCTGTCCCATGTTGTGGTGATCGAACAACCGAACGGGCGTTTCCTGGCAATTACCGACGGCGGCCTGAACATCAATCCCGGCCTGAAAGAGAAGGCCGCCATCCTGGAAAATGCCGTGGAGCTGCTGGTGAGCCTGGGCGTGGCGACCCCGAAGGTGGCCGTACTTTCGGCTGTCGAGCTGGTCAATCCTGACATCCCCTCCACCCTGGACGCCGCCCAGCTGTCGCAGATGGCGGCCCGGGGCCAGATCAAGGGCGCCGTGGTCGACGGACCGCTGGCATTGGATCTGGCGGTCAGCGCTCAGGCCTGCAAGTTGAAGCAAGTGGATACCCCCATCGCGGGAGAGGCGGATATTCTCCTGGTGCCCGACCTGGTTAGCGGGAACCTGCTGGGTAAATCGTTGATCTATATCGCGGGCTTCGCTTCCGGCGGCATCGTCATGGGCGCCACCTGCCCCATCATTCTCCTGTCCCGTTCCGATTCCGCTCAGGAGAAGCTCAACTCCATCATCCTGGGAGCTGCATATGTCCACCATACTGGTCATTAATCCCGGTTCGACTTCCACCAAGCTGGCGCTCTACGACCTGGCCAGTGCTGAGCCGCAGGAACGCTACGAGGAAAGCATCAGCCATGATCCCGAGGAGCTGGCGCACTGTAAAGTTCCCCTGGATCAGCTGGATCTGCGCACCCGCGCGGTACAGGAGTTTCTGCAGCGCCGGCAGGTCGAGCATATTGATGTCATCGCCGCCCGGGGCGGTCTGGTACGCCCGATAAAGGCGGGGAGCTACGCCGTCAATGAGCGCATGATCGAGGACCTGACCCACAACCGCTACGGTTCCCATGTCTCCAACCTGGGCGCTTTGATCGCCAACCGTCTGGGAGAGGAGCTGGGCTGTCCCTCTCTGATCGCCGATCCTGTGGGCGTGGATGAATTCGAGCCGCTGGCGCGCTACTCCGGGCTGCCGGAGCTGCAGCGCCGCTGCCAGAGCCACGCCCTCAACATCCGGGCCACCGCCCGCCGCGCCGCTTCCGACCTGGGCTCAAGCATGGAGAAGCTGCGCCTGGTGATGGTCCATCTGGGCGGGGGCATCTCCATCGCTCCCCTGCTCTACGGCAGGATCATCGACGTGAACAACGCCCATGACGGCGGCCCCTTTTCTCCCCAGCGCTGCGGCACCCTGCCGACCACCCAGCTCGTGGACCTGGCCTTCTCCGGCAAATACAAAAGCGCATCGGAGCTGAAAAGCTATTTAACCAAGCGGGCGGGCCTGCTGGCCTACCTGGGAACGGACGACGGCCGGGAAATCGCCGAACGCATCGCCGGCGGTGATGCCCGGGCCGCTGAAGTTTATGAAGCCATGGCCTATCAGATCGCCAAGGAGATCGGCGCCATGGCCACGGTCCTCAAGGGACAAGTGGACGCCATCGTCCTCACGGGCGGACTGGCGCGCCCCCCCCTCTCGGACTGGATCGCCGAGCGCACGGGCTGGATCGCCCCCCTCAAGCTGTACCCCGGCGAGCACGAGCTGCGCGCCCTGGCCGAGGCCGGGAGCCGCTATCTGACGGGTCAGGAAAGTTTGCAGGAATACTGAGGTTAAAAGCCGGGGATGATGTCGATGAGAATGAAGCCGGGTCTGCTCCTGTTCATTGCCACGCCGGCACTTTTCCTCTGCGCCGCGCTGCTGCAGGCGGATTACCCGGAGATAAAGCAGCTTGAACCCAGCGATCCGCTGTTCAGGCAGCTCCAGGCGGACATCCAGAGCTATCATAAATACACCAGCCGCAGTGCGGGGGGACAGAATACTGTTCTGCCTCCGCTGCAGCTCTTGAGCTACCGCCTTCGGCAGGACGATGACCTCTTTTCCCTGGCAGCCCGCCTCAACCTGCCCTACGATACCCTGGCCAGCCTGAACCGTCTCGAGCACGCCGGCGACCTGGGAAAACACAATCACCTCCTGATCCCGAATTTTCCCGGTGTCTTCGTTTATACGGCGCCGGTGAACGCCTTCGAGGAAATCGTCACCACGCTGCGCTCAGGGTCCGTTGATCGAGCCTGGCGCATCGTGATCACGAACCCCGGGGGAAACCGGATCTGCTACTTCTTCCCGGGTGAAAGCTTCCATTCCGTGGAGCGCGCCTACTTCCTGCAGATCATCTTCCGCTTTCCGGTTCCCCGGGGCCGCCTGACTTCCACCTACGGCTCGAGGAGCAATCCCTTTACCGGGCACCCGGAGTTCCACCACGGCATCGACATCGCCGCCGCTGCGGGCACCGAGGTCTTTCCGGCTCGTGAAGGGGTGGTCAGAGAAACAGGCCGGCATCCCGTGCTGGGCAACTACGTGATCCTCCTGCACGAGGGCGGATACGAGACGGTCTACGGTCATCTCGAGCAAGTCTTCGTCAGCTTGCAACAAACCGTAACATCCGGTATGATCATCGGGAAAGTGGGGAGCACAGGGATGTCCACAGGCCCGCACCTGCACTTCGAGATTCGGCGCCGGGGCTCGAGCAGAGACCCCCTCCCCCTGCTCCCGGCCGGAGAGAGTGCCCAGTGATGAACAGAGTTAGGTTAGTTTTGCTATCGTTCCTCAGCCTCCTGTTCGCGTCCGGCATGCTCTACGGGGAAAATATCCGCGGGCTGGTGGTGGATGAAGTGAACCTGGAGGCAGCGGCGGGCTTCGAGGTTACCAGCGCCCTGCAGCTGGAGGAGATGGTCAGCGTAACACTTTCCGGCAGCAGCCGCTATCTGAAAGCCTTGCATGCCGAGATCCTCCTGTCCAACACCCTGAAGGAGTATTTCGACAGCTTCGGGCTGGTGATCTACAAAAAGGTCAGCCCCCGGCCCCGGACGGGAGGCCGGTCCTTTCAGGGCGAGCGGATATTTTTCCACTACCTGCCCTATCTGAACCGCATCTATGTGACCATTCCCACTGTTCCACCTGGCGAACAGGAACAACCCGCCGGCTCTTCCGCGGCGATGGGCAGCTTCCGGCTGGAAGAGCCGGTCTCCCCGGAGGAGTTCCCCCTGCTGATCGCGGTCATACCCCTGATGAAGGGCATTCCCAATTCCATACAGGACAAAGAGTTCTTTCTAACTCTCCGCCCCCTGCTGATCAAGAAGGGGCTCCTCGAGCTCATCTTGCAGTACCCGCCGGGCACCGAGGGTGAGATTCTGGAAGTGTCCATCGACGGCCGGCCGCTGGAAACATTCGACGGCCCGCTGGAGGTGGAATCCGGCATTCACAGCCTGCTTATCCGCTCCGAAGCCTTCAAGGAGGTGAACGCCACCGTAGCCATCGAATCCGGCAAAACGAGCAGGATGGACATCATCCTTGAAGAGCTGGCCATCGGCCTCACCCTGGAGGCGCCCGAGGAAGCGGAAGTCTACCTGGACGGTGAGAAGATGGGCAATCACGGACGGACCGTCTATCCCCTCGAACCGGGCGGCCATCTGGTGCGCATCAAGATCGGCGATTACAGCATCAGCAAGAAATTCACCGCCAGGCCCGGAAAAAACTACCATATTTCCTGCGTTTTTGATATAATTATCAATGAGGACTAATACTTTTCTCTATGCTGACGATAATGAAAGTGTCGGTTAAAATATAGTTCCCCTCCCAGTTTACTATATTGGACGCCGACATATAGAGTAGGCCAGCTCGCAAGAGCTGGCCTTTTTTTTCAGACGGCTCTTTCTCCCGCCACCTTGACAAAGAGCGGCTCTGTTTTTAAGTTTAGCTATGCCGAAAAAGAAGAGATGGTTGTTCCCGCTGCTTTTCGGCGGCGGTTTTATCGTTGCACTCATTATCGGCCTCAGCCTGGGGCTGGCTATGGCCGCCACCCGGAACATCCGCAACCTGGAGAACCTGCAGGAAATCAAGCCCGCCCTGCCGACTCAAATCCTCGATAAAAACGGCGATCTGATCACCCAGTTCTTTTCCGAGGAAAAACGGGAGATGATCGCCATCGACGAGCTGCCCGAATACCTGGTCAACGCCCTTCTGACCCGGGAAGACCAGCACTTCTACGAGCACCGCGGTTTTCGGATCATGTACATACTGACCGCCGCCTGGGATATCGTCACCGGCCGCAGCTTCCGCGGGGGCAGCACCCTGACTCAGCAGCTGGCCGGACACCTGCACGCGGACCGTACGGACATCTCCCTGCGCCGCAAGCTGGTGGAGCTCTGGTGGGCCATCCAGCTGGAACGCCAGCTCACCAAGAACGAAATCCTGGAGCGCTACCTGAACCTGATGTACTTCGGGCACAACACCTATGGTGTCGAAGCGGCGTCCCAGTTCTATTTCAAGCACTCGGCCCGGGACATCACCCTGGCAGAATCGGCCATGCTGGTGATCCAACTGGCCAGTCCCGGCCGCTACTCGCCCATCAATCATCCCAACCGCGCCCGGATCATCCAGAAAGAAATCCTGGACCAGATGGTGGAGCTCGACCTGGTATCCCGGGACGAGGCCGATCAGTCCTTCCTTGAGTACTGGGAAAATTACGACTATACCCGCAGCCACCGGACATCCGCCTGGTTCGAAAGGGAGGACCAGGCCCCCTATTTCTCCGAATACGTGCGCCAGCGCCTGGAGGAGCAGCTCCTGGGTTCCATGGACCTCTACAAGGAGGGCCTGGTGGTCCACACCACCCTCGACCTGCGCCTGCAAAAAATAGCCGACGAGGTAATGGCCAAGTGGATCAAATGGGTCAATGAAAGGCATCAGGTCCAGTCCGACACCCGCCTGGTCTATGCGGATGCGACTTTTCTGCCCATGGTTGATCTTCTCTCCCTGGCCTTTGACATCGGGGACATCCGCTTCGCGGGCAGCAAACAGCAGGCCCAGGCCCGGGAAATCTTTTTAAAGGAAATCAATCCCGTCAGCGATGTGCTGGCCTCCATCTTCGCCCTGGACGATCTGAAATACGCCTCCCGGGTCGCCTATGCCCGGGAAGCGAACATGTCGAAAAAAACACAGGTCGAAGGAGCGCTGATCAGCATCGATTCCCACACGGGCCATGTTCTCGCCATGGTGGGAGGCCGGAAATTCGAGAGCACCAACCAGTTCAACCGGGCCGTCCAATCCAAGGTTCAGCCCGGTTCATCCTTCAAACCTCTCTACTACTCCGCCGCCATGAGCTCGAAACTGCTCACTCCCGCGACCATGATCGTCGACGCGCCGGTGGTGTTCTGGAACGACGACGGTACGCCCTACATCCCCCTGAATTACAAGGGGGAGTGGAAAGGCAGAGTGCTTTTACGCTATGCCCTGGCCCATTCCATGAATATCCCTTCCCTTAAGGTGCTGGATACCATCGGCTTTGACGCCGCCATTACCCGCACCAGCCGCATGCTGGGATTCGATGATCCCGCCGAGATCGAAGCTGTGTTCCCCCGCAAATACCCGCTGGGTTTGGGTGTTGTCACCGTATCCCCCCTGCAGATGGCCCGGGCCTTCGCCACCTTCCCCAACCAGGGCCGCGCCGTGGAACCCCTGGCCATCAGCTACGTCGAGGACCGCAACGGCAGGATCATTTTGGAGCCGGAGAAGGAGATCCTCACCCGTCAGAAACGGGCCGGCCAGGCCCTGGAAATCATGTCTCCCCAGACCGCCTATCTCATGACCGACCTGCTGCAAAGCACGGTGAAATCCGGCACCTTGAACTATGCGAACACCTATTTCGGGAAGTTTGAAAGACCCGTGGCTGGAAAAACCGGGACCACCCAGAACTGGTCCGACGCCTGGACCGTGGGTTTCACCCCGCAGATGACCACCGCCGTCTGGTTCGGTTTCGATGAACGCGGCTATTCCCTGGGAATCAACCTGACCGGCGCCACCTGCGCGGGTCCCGCCTGGGCGGAGTACATGCGGCAGGCCCACGAAAACCAGCCCGTGGTTGATTTCACCCGACCGCAATCCGGGCTCATCGATGTGGAGGTCTGCGCGGTTTCCGGCCGGCTTCCCACCCGCTACTGCACCGATGGCACCGTCACGGAGCTGTTTCTGACCGGCACCGAGCCCAGGGAATTCTGCGACTACCATAAATATGAAGCGGAAAGGACGGAGGAGATCAAGGACAATATCAAGAATTCCCTCCTATTCGGAGATTTTCAATCCGTGGACATTCAACCTCCGGAGCTGGGCAGCACACCCTTCAATCCCCTGGAAACCGAGTCCATTCCTGAGTCGCAGTCCCAGGAGCTCATCAACCCCCTGCTCGATTAGACTCCGGTGAAGAAAGGAGCACGTTTTGGCTGAGTACCGCTACTCCCGCGACCATACCTGGGCCTCCCTCGAACAGAAAAAAGTGCGGGTGGGAATATCGGACCTTGCCCAGGCCGAGCTGGGGGAGATCACTTTCGTCGAGCTGCCGGCCGTGGGCAAAGGAGTGGAAAAGGACACGCCGGTTTGCGCCATGGATTCCCTGAAATCCTCCAGCGAAGTCTACTCTCCGGTTAGCGGCAAGGTCGTGGAGGTCAATCCCCTTCTGCCGGAGCAGCCGGACCTGATCAACCGGGATCCCAAGGGTAAAGGTTGGCTCTTCGTGCTGGAGATTGACTCTGTCTCCGAGTATGAAACGCTGATGAGCGAAGAAGAATACCTTCGCTATATCGAAGGTATCTGAACGCAGTGGAGGTAGATGATGCAGATCGCACCTGAAGCGGTGCGGGTCCGCAGGCGGGTCCGCCGTTCCCTGGGTAATCTTGAACCCCTGGTCGAGAGTATGAAAAAGTACGGCCAGCTGCATCCAATCATCATCAACAGGAAATATGAGTTAATCGCCGGGAACAGGCGGCTGGAAGCCGCCAGGTTGCTTGGCTGGAGCCACATTCAGGCTGTGGTCATCGATTCCGTGTCGGAAAAGGAGAACCTGGAGCTCGAGCTGGAAGAAAACCTCCGGCGCACGCCTTTGAGCGAGGAGGAGCTGGCAGAAGCCTACACCAGGCTGGAGCGGCTCAACCATCCCCGTTTTTGGCGCCGGGTATGGAATTCAATCACCCGGCTTTGCAGCCGGCTTTTCCGTGGCCCTGACGGGCGCGCCCGGCAGGGGCGGGCTTGAGCCGTTAACGCCTTCCTCACACATCTGGCCGCCA
>Ga0272442_10008262_pt1 | contig 13256 bp, 10 predicted proteins | sample SSMForm2O_FD_200262 | JGI IMG/M metagenome (GOLD analysis project Ga0272442, IMG submission 200262) | Marine sediment archaeal communities from Little Sippewissett salt marsh, Falmouth, MA, United States - SSM-Form-2O | ecosystem: Environmental > Aquatic > Marine > Wetlands > Sediment ...
TTTAATGGGAAGATATGTATTAACAGGAGATAATCAAAAAGATGCATTAGAATTTTTATATAATCATAATACAACATATTTATTAATTGATTCAAGTGATATTGGAAAGTATGGGGCTTTTTCAAGTATCGGAAGCAATGAAAATTATGATAGATATTCTTGGATTGGAAGTTTTCAAATGATGCCTCAACAAACAAGTGAAACAAAAGAGCAAACTATTTATTTTTATTCTGGAGGTATTTATTTAGATGAAGATTTAGTAATTAAAAAGAATGGAAAAGAAATTCTTCTTCCTGCACAAAATACAATTGTTGGAGGATTAATAATTCCTGTTCAGAACATACAAGAAAATAGTTTTGATTTTTTACAACCTTCTGTTGTTATGATATACCAAGGCCAGCAATATCAATTGCCTATTAGATATTTATATGTTAATGAAAATTTTATTGATTTTGAACAAGGAATTGAATCTTGTGTTTATTTGATACCTAAAATAGAGGCTGGAAATCAAATTTCAGTTAACCCTATTGGTGTTGCTATGTTTTTCTCTCCAAGATTAATGAAAAGCATGTTAGTTCAGAAATATATTTTAAATGATCCTTTTAATAATTTCCCAAATTTTAAATTAGTTCATAAAGAACAATCTTTTATTGTAGATTATTTAAACCAACAAGGATATAATGTTCCTGATTTTGTTTATTATGGAGATCTTCAAGGCCCTATAAAAATCTGGGAAGTTGAATATACTGGAGAAGAAAAAATAAAACAAGAATATCTAGATAAAGATGCATCTAAATATTTAGATTGGAGATTCTAAATCTTTAAAAATAAATAATTTTTAAATACTTAATGGAAACAATTATTGTTATTTTAATAAGTTTTATTTTAATGATATTTTTTATTCCTCAATGGATTAAAAAATGCAAAAAAACAGGATTATTATGGGAAGATATGAACAAATTTGAAAAACCTAAAGTTGCTGCTTCAGGAGGAGTAGTTGTTATTTTATGTTTTGTTGTAGGAGTTTTATTTTATATTTCTTTGAGAACTTTTATTTTTAATGGAAATGGTGAAACTTTAAAAATATTTTCAATATTAAGTGTTGTTTTAATTTTAAGCATTGTTGGTTTAGTAGATGATTTATTTGGGTGGCAACATGGAGGCTTATCAGCAAGATTTAGAATTTTTTTAATATTAATTGCTTCTACTCCTTTAATTGTGATAAATTCAGGGGTTCATGAAATGGCTTTTCCAATCTTAGGTGTTGTAAATTTAGGAATTTTGTATCCCTTATTGTTTATACCTTTGGGAGTTGTTGGTGCAACATCAACATACAATTTTTTAGCAGGATTTAATGGTTTGGAAACTGGACAGGGAATTATAATTTTAAGTTTCTTAAGTTTTATTGCTTATATAACTAATAATTCATGGCTTTCTTTAATTGGATTAATAATGGTTTCTTGTTTAATTGTTTTTTATTTTTATAATAAATATCCTGCAAAAGTTTTTCCAGGTGATATTCTAACATATTCTATTGGCTCTTTAATTGCTATAATGGCTATATTTGGGAATTTTGAAAAGATTGCTCTTTTTGTATTTATTCCTTATATTATTGAAATGATTTTAAAATTAAGAGGAGGATTGAAAATCCAGTCTTTTGCAAAACCTAATGAAAAGGGAGATTTGGAAATACCTTATAAAAAAATATATGGATTAACTCATTTATCTTTATTTATTTTAAAAAAATTTAAAAAAAGAGTTTATGAAAAAGATGTTGTTTATTTAATCTTTATTTTTCAAATAATAATATGTTTATTAGCATTAATAATATTTAAAAAAAGTTTGTTTTAAAATGATAGCTATTACAATTGATTGTGAACAATGGAATTCAGGAGAATTGAGAAATAAAAAAGATAATGAGAATAATAATACAAATTATAGTAGAGAAGGAAATAAAAGATTATTGAAAATATTAGAAAAACATAATATTCCTGTTACTTTTTTTGTAACTGGTTTTTTTGCAGAAAAAGAGAAAAAACAAATAAAAGAAATTTCCAAAAAACATGAAATAGCATGTCATGGTTATTCTCATTTTTATAGAGATAATATCTTAAATTTAAAGCAAGATATTGAAAAATCAAAAAAAATTTTAGAAAAAATTACAAACAAAAAAATATGCGGATTTAGAGCTCCTCAAATGCAATTTTCTAAGGAATTAATTAATATTTTAGAAAGATTAAATTTCAAGTATGATTCTTCAATACATGCTGCTTATTTGCCTGGATTTTATAATAACAAAAATATAAATTTAAAACCATTTAAAATCAATAAAATAACTGAAATTCCTGCATCTGCAAGTTATTTTTTTAGAATCCCAGTAAACTGGATTTTTATGAGGAATATGCCTTTATCATATACTATTAGAATTGTAAAAAGACTTTTAAAAAACAGAGTAGTCCCTGTTTTGTATTTTCATTCATGGGAATTTTTTGAAGTAAAAAATAAGTCTGTTCCATTTTATATTACAAGGAATACTGGTAAAAAATTTTGTAAAAAATTTGATAAATTTCTTGATTATTTTAAAAATGAGAAATTTGTTTTATTAAAAGATTTAATCTAAAAGATAACTCTTTTTTTCAGATTTAGATAATTGATTATATGAAATCATATCTCCAATTAATCCAAAAAATATAAAATTAAATCCAATTAAGGTTAATAAAATACCTATTAAAAATAAGGGTAAATTATTTGCAATTCCGATTCCACTAAATAATTTTCTTATTATTAAATAAATAAGAGAAATTGAGCCTATTCCTAGACTTATTAATCCAAAGCTTCCAAAAATATAGCTAGGTCTTGTTGAATATGAAACAAAAAACTTTATTGTTAATAAATCTATAAACCCTTTTAATCCTTTAAAAAGAGTGTATTTACTTTTTCCTGATTTTCTCTTTCTAATAAAAATTTTTTGTTCTCCTACTTTAAATCCTTTCCATAATGCCAATAAAGGAAGATACCTATGCATATTACCATAAAGATAAATATTTTCTTTTACTTGTTTTGTAAATCCTTTCATCCCCCCTATTGAATCTTTTAATTTAACTCTAAAAAATAATCTTATTAAAAAGTTTCCAAATCCAGAGATTATTCTTTTAATCCCATATTTATTCATTCTTATATTACATACCACATCATAATCATTTAATTTTTTAAAAAAAGAAGGAATATACTTAGGATTGTGTTGTCCATCTCCATCAAGAGTTATTATTTTATCTCCTTTTGAAATATCTAAACCTGCTTTAATAGCAATACTCTGTCCGTAATTTGATTTTAATTTTAATAATTTTAGTTTAGAATCTTTTTTTGATAAATTTAAGAGAATATCATAAGAATTATCTGTAGAACAATCATCTATAAAAATAAATTCATATGTTTTTAATGGTTTTGTTATTTTTTTTAATTCATTATAAAGAGGAATTATATTCTTTTCTTCATTATGAATCGGAATTATTATAGATAGCTCCATTGTTTAAGCATATAAGATTCATTTATAAAGATTATTAATGTTTTTTATATTCTTTAATTTTAAATATCTTTATAAATCATAAAAAATTGTTCAAATAATGAAAAAAGCTTATGGAGAGTATAAAGAAAAAGGAGAATATCATAAAAAACCTGATAAAAATTGGAAATACTTGCCTATTTATCTTGAAAAGATGAAAATTATAAATAAATTTCTTGATAAATATAAAAATTTAAAAATACTAGATGCTGGTTGTGGAGAAGGAATTTTAGTTGATAAATATAAAGAAAAAGGGTATAATATAAAAGGAATTGATTTAAATTATTCTTCTAAAAATATTATAAAAGGAGATATTAAAAAAATGCCTTTTAAAGATAATGAGTTTGATTTAATCTTATGTTTAGATGTTTTAGAGCATATTAATATTAATGAGCATGAAAAAATTATAAATGAATTAAATAGAGTTATTAAAAAAAATGGAATTATTATCTTTGGGTTGCCTAATCTTGCTCATTTTGCATCAAGATTATCTTTTTTATTTACTGGTAAATTATTAAGAACTTCTGAAGTTGAAAGACATATTGGAGACAGGCCTATTAAAGAATTTTTAGATTTAATAAAAAATAAATTTAAAGTTAAAAAAAGAATTGGATTATTTCCTACATTTCCTTTAATATCCTTATTAACAATAAAATCTCCTAAAAAAAGTATCTCTTTGCATAGAATTTATAATAAAATTTTTCCTTTTCCAAATATATGTTTTGAAAACATAATCATTGCTCAAAGAATAAGAGAATAATCTTTTATTTCATATATAACTGTTGTTGGTTGAGAATTAGCAGGAAACCCTTGTCTTGGAATAATAGATTGATTATTTTTTTCAATAAAAGCTAATAAATCATTTATTCTTTCCATTCCAAATCCTGCCCAAACCAATAAGTATTTTGCCTTTTCATTTATAATTAACTGTCTAACTTCTTCATTTTCTCTTGGTATTGCTAATCCTTGTCTATTTGAATAATAAATTATTTGTGGAGTTTCAAAAGATACAATTTTGTCTCCAGGGTTTGAATTTTGATTTAACCAAAGCCCTGCTTGTTTTATTCCTTGATATCCTTGGGTTTTCAATTCTATTAAATCAGAAGATTTATTTAATTGAATATAAGAAATATATCCTAATAAAAGTATAACAAAAATAATAGCTATAAATTTATTATATTTTTTTATTTTATTAAAAATAAAATTCAATCCAATTCCTGCAAAAGCAAAACAAGCTAAATAAAAAGGAATAATATATCTTGGTTCAAAATATGCTCCGCCCTTATTAAATAATAATGATTGAATTCCTAAAGATAATGAAATTAATCCAAAAATTAAAAAGAATAATTTTCCTTGTGTTTCTTTTGAATAATTTTTCCATAACCTATCTAAAATAAGGAATATATCTAAAGAAAGAAATAACCCAATTAAAAATATAAGAAATGAAGGTAATCCTATTATTTGTGGGAGTGTTTTTATATATTTCATTGCTTCTAAAAATGAACCAGAAGTTCCTCCTCTTTCAACCCAACCAATTTGATATCTTGGATAAATTTTTCCAGTTACGATTATATTTCTAATTAAAAATGGAGAGATTACTAAAAAAAAGCATAATAAAATAATATAAAATTTTTTATTTTTATAAAATTTAAACTTAGAATTAATAGGTATAAAAATAATATAAAACAAAATAATGAATATTCCTGCTGCATGTGATAATAATGAAAAAACTGCAAAAGCACTTGCTAATAAATAAAATTTTAGTTTTTTAGTATCCATACCCTTAACAAAAAAGAATAAAGAAATTAACATAAAAAATATAGAGTAAGTTCCTATGTCTAATCTTAAAGACCAAAAAATAGCTTCATAAAAAACAGAAGCTAAAATCATAGAAAATAACCCTGCTTTTTTATTAAAAAAATAAGAAACAATATAATAAAAGAATAATAAAGATAAAATGCCTAATGTAACTGTTAAAATTCTTAATCCTAATTCTCCAAAACCTAATTTAATAAAAATAGACCATATAAATGAAATAAAATAATCTCTTGCAGGTTCTGGATATGCAGGAGTTCCTAATGCCCAGGCTCTTGCTTGAACAAGATAAGTTCCTTCATCAAACCATAATGCTTGTGTTTTGGTTTTAAATAACCAATAAAATCTAAAAATAGCTGATAAAATTATAACTAAAAATGCTAATTTATCATATTTATTTGAAATTAATTTATTAAATTTATTTTTAATATTTTTTTTTCTTTTTTCTAAAATATCCTCATTTTTCCTATCTTTTTCCATATAATTACATATTTAATGTGTTTTTATTTGTTTTTATTTTGTGCTTTGAATTCTTTCCCAAGCATCTGTATAATTCTTTTCAAATATTTTAGTATCTAAAAAATATTTGAACCAGGTATAAAATCTTAGAATCCCTAGTTCTGCTGACCATAAAAATTCATTTAAATTTAAAGGAAATTTAAAAAGCCAGAATATTCCTTTAAACTCTGTTTTAAATGATTTTACTTTAGGGGTTGTTTGAGTATCCACATAAATATCTAATTTTCCATGAGATTTGTGTGTTCTTATTTTTTGTTTTACCCAGTCTCTTAAGTTATCTGCATTTTTAATATAAACTAATGCTCTTTCTGAATAACTTATTTTATATCCTTTTTGCCACAGAATATAAGGAATTACTGTATCTTCAGCCACATCTAATGGAATCTCTTTAATTCTATTTTTTCTAAATGCAAAAAGATATCCAGTACATTCTATAAATGAATTAGATTCTAAAGATTTTTTTCTTACTTTATGTGCTGATTCGAATAAAAAATGGGCCCAATATCCAAATTTATTTTTTTTGTCTTCTTGAGGAAAAGGTCTTCCAGAAACACATCCTACTTCAGGATCTAAAAATTCATTTAAGATTTCTTCTACAGCATTTTCTTCTAAATATACATCTCCATCAGTTAAAATTAAAATATCAGTTTTTATTTTAGAAAAAACCATATTTAATGCAAAACTTTTTCCTTTTCCAGGATCTTTAAATAATTTTATTTTTTTATTTTTTCTAATATAGGATTTTACAATCTCTTGCGTTTCATCATCAGGTGCTGAAACTATTAATTCATAAGGAAAATTTGTCTTTTGTCTTAAAACAGATTCAATTGCCTTAGAAATATTTGGTTCTTTATAGGCAGTTATTAATATGGTTACTTTTTCATATAATAACTTTTTTACAGAATTTAATATTTCATTTAAATCTATTTTTTCCATGCTTTTACAATTTTTCTTATAACAACAAATACATTTTGATTTAGAGATTATTTTATACCCTAATTCATACAAATCAATCTCAGAAGGAGATGTTGGACCAATTAAAGCTATTGTTTTTCTTTTTAATGCTAAAGAAATATGGAGTCCTAAACTATCTGTACATATAAATAGGTTGCAAGTACTTATTAATGCTGGGAATTCAATTAAATTATTCCCACATCCGGCAGAAATCACTGGGGCTTTTGTTAGCTTTAATATCTCTAAATTTCTATTGGATTCATCAGGCCCACCAAAAAGAATAAATTTAGAATTAAATTTTCTATATAACTTATTTATTAATTCTGCTGTTTTTTTAATTGAAAGAGATTTAGGCCACCTATCTGCAGAACCGGTATTTATTCCAATAATTAATTCTTTTTTTGAAAGGTTATGGATTCTTAAAAAATCTTTTACAATTTTTCTTTGTTTTAAATTTAATCTTAAAAAAGGCTCATATTTTTCATAATTTTTAATTCCTATAATTTCTGAAATTATCTGTCTGTGTGTTTTTTTATTTTTCTTTTTTAAAAGATCATTTTCTGGTTTTTTACCTAAAAGAGACATATCATACCATTCTTTTGCAGTAGGGGTTGGGATGATTTTTCCATTATTATAAACAAACCCGATTATCTTTTTGTAATTTAATGATGAAGCAAATTTTACAATTTCTAAATCTTCTTCTAAATTGATTACAATATCAAATTTTATTTTTTTGAATTTATCTTTTTCTTCTTTTTCTATTATAGAATAAACATAAGGATTATTTTTAAATAAATTAATTGCTTTTTTAGAAGTAAGCCAAAATATTTTAGGATTTTTTTTTCTATATTTCTCTTTTAAAGCCTGGGCAACAAAACTTGTTCTAATAACATCTCCCAAGGCCCCTGTTTTTATTACAAGAATATTCATAAAAAAAGACATTTTAAGGATTTAAAAGAATTATTAAGAATTAATATATTTTTCATAATCACTTATATCTTCTTTTATCATACCATATTTTAAAAGGAGTTGGTAAGCTCCTGTAAGTTGGTTTTAAAATTCTTTCTCTAATTAAATCATAAAAACCGACAAATTGTAAAGCAATTAATGTTGGTACTTCATTTTTAAGATTTTTATTAACCCTTTCGGGTTTTAAAAAATAATTAATTAAAGAATTCGGCAAAAATCCAAACTTATTCTTATTAGCAACACCCCTCATTAAATTTAAGATTAAAACAAGATACATATTTTTCTTTTTTAATAAAATATGGGCTTTTCTATCCCAATAATTTAAAGTTACTGCAGAATCTTTTGGATTTTTAATTATACCTTCTTTAATAGCTCTTTCATGTAATTTTGAACCATGAAAAAAAACAAGATTATTAACAGATAAAAAATAGGGTTTTGGTATTCTTTGTAAAAGTCTTATTAAATTAATAATATCTTCTGGCTTTTCATAAGGGTTGCAAGTTATTACATCATACATTACTGTTAAATTCTTATATTTATTTACTATTTTCCCGGCCTTTAAAACCTCTTCATTTGTCTGATTTCTATGATAAATTTCTTTATTAACTCTTTCTTCTCCTTGAATTCCTATAATTATATCCGTACACCCCGCATCAACCAATAATTTAATTTTTTCTTCATCAATTGTTTTTGGATCTCCTAAACATTTGAATCTCATTTTTACTTTTTCTTTATATTTCTTATTAAACTCTTTTATTTGTTCTAAAGGCCTTAAAGAAAAAGTATCATCTCTTATATCAAAATAACCCAAACTTGGAAATTTCTTTTTAAATTCCAGAATTCCATGGATTATATAATCAACACTATGCCAACGAACTATCTTTTTTCTTTTTCCCTTATATAATTCATTTAATAGACTATTGCTACAATAATCACAACCATAAGGACATCCTCTTCCCGTTAAAAAGAAAATTGCTCCATCTAAATCATTTTCATTAAATTTTCTTATTTTATGTTTATCTAATATAAAATGTTTTTGAGTATCGTAATCTGGCAAAGGCAATTTATCTAAATCATTAATTAAAGGCCTTACTGGATTTTTTATTATCTTATCTTCTTTTTTTATCCATAAATTTTTTATTTTATCAATTGGTTTATTTTTTTTTAGTGAATTAACTAATTCTATGATTGTTTCTTCTCCTTCACCAACACAAACAAGATTGCAATATTTAATACATTCTTCAGGAGAAATAGTTGCATGAATTCCCCCCCAAACAATTGGAATTTTTAATTTTTCTAAATATTTTATAATTTGAATTGCTCTTGGGGCTGTTGAAACAAAAGAGCTTATACCGATTAATTCAGAGTTTTTACATAAATTTGCTAATTGCTTTAGCTCATTTTTAGAATAAAATTTAGAGTAATCTTCACTTAAAGGCATAAAAACCATTTGAACATTGTGTTTTTCTTTTTTTAAAATACCTGAAATTGTTCTTATACCTTGATCAGAAGGACAAGTTGCTGCAGAGATTAAAGTTATATTCATTTTTCTTTTAAAAAATCCTTATTTTTAAGTATTTATGTAGATAAGATATATAAAGTTTAAAAATGATTTTTATGATATTAAAAAATGAAGATCTCTTTTATTATTGTTAATTATAATGGCTCTAAAACAATAGAAAAATGTTTAGATTCTGTATTAAAACAAGAAGGAGATAATGAAATCATAATTATAGATAACAATTCTACAGATAATAGTTTAAAATTAATAAAAAAATATGAAAATAAAAGCATTAAATTAATTGAAAAAAAAGAAAATTTAGGATTTTCAAAAGGAAATAATATTGGAATTGAAAAAAGTAAAGGTGATTATATTGCCTTAATAAATAATGATGTAACCTTAGAAAAAAACTGGATTAAAAAAATGATTAAAAGATTAAATAAAGATTCTAAAATTGGAATAATTGGATGCAAAATTCTTTATCCTTCTGGTAGAATTTGGTTTGGAGGAGGAAAAGTATTTTTTCCAGGATTTCCAAAACACTTGGATTTAAAAAAAGAATCTTTTATAGATTATGTTGCTTTTGCAGCATGTTTAATTAAAAGAGAGGCTTTAGAAAAATCAAAAGAGGAAAATTATTTAGATGAAAATATTTTTATGTATGGAGAAGATATTGAATTATGTAAAAGAATTAGATTAAAGGGATATAATATTTTATATTATCCAGGAGCAATTGCTTATCACCACATAAACGAGAATAGAATATCTAAAAATGAAGAATATGGTGCTTCAAGAAATAAGAGTTATTATTTTACTAAATTCTATAATCCTATTAATAAAATCTTATTTTTAATTGGGGATTTAATTCTATTTTTTCCTTTATTTGTTGGGTATAGATTAATAAAAAACCCAAAAAGGATTAAATTTTTTAAATCAATTTTAAAAGCGAGAATAGATTCTATACCTTTAATGTTAAAATGAAAATAATAAATCAAATTAAAAGAACTTTTGAAAAAAATAAATTAGACTTTGTTATTTTTTTTGTAACTACAAAATGTAATTCTAAATGTAAACATTGTTTTTTTTGGAAATCTCTCAACCAAAAAAATGAGTTTGATATAAATAGAATAAAAAAAATTTTTTCAAAAATAGGTCAGATAAGAGATGTTTCATTAAGTGGGGGAGAGCCAATATTAAGAAATGATATTGTTGATATAGCAGACATTATTTATAAAGAAAGTAAAATACAAAGTTTATCCATTCCTTCTAATGGATTGCTACCTGAAAGACTTTGTGAAATTAGTGAAAAAATATTACAAAAATGTCCAAAAATAAAACTTTTAATTAATCTTTCTATTGATGGTCCAAAAGAAATCCATGAATATATAAGAGGAGTCAAAGGAAATTTTAAAAAAGTTATAAACTCTGCAAAATTATTACAAAAACTTAGAAAAAGATACCCCCAACTTTATATTAATATAAACACTGTTATTTGTAATAAAAATATAGATGAATTGCCAAAATTAATTGATTATATCAAAAAAAATTTAGATGTTGATGGACATTATTTTGAAGTTATGAGAGGATTTCCAAAAGAAAGTTATATGGCCACCCCTAATATAAATAAACTAAAAAACTTTTATTCTATTGCCTTAAAAACTTCTCAATATTATTTTGATAAAAAATTTAAAAATAATAGAATTCATTTAAATCTTGGAAAAAACATCACAAATATGTTTCATTTAGGGATAACAAAAACATTATACAATATTCAAATAAACAGTTTAAAATCAAAAAAATGGCCAACAAAATGTTTGGCAGGAAAAACTTCTGTAGTCATTTATCCAGAAGGGGAAGTTAGTGTGTGTGAAATGATGAAAAGTTTTGCTAATCTTAAAGATTATGATTACAATATTCATAAGATTTTAAAATCAAAAAAAGCAAGGGAAATATTTAGAAAAATAAATCGACAAGAATCTCCTTGTCCTTGCACCCATAATTGTTTTATATACAATACTATAAATCATTCTCCGTTTATTAGATTCTTTCACATACCTTTAAATTATATAAAATGGAAATTAGTATAATTATCCCAACATATAACAGAGCAGAAATATTAAAAAAATGTTTAGAATCTCTCAAAAAGCAGAGTATTCAAAATTTTGAAGTTATAATTATTGATGATGGTGGAAAAGATAACACAAAAGATATAATTGATAATTTTAAAGGATTAAAAATAAAATATTTTTATCAAAAGCATAAACAACAAGGAGTTGCTAGAAATAAAGGAATAGAAAAATCAAGAGGAAAATATATTTTTTTTATAGGAGATGATATTATTCCTAAAAAAAATTTTCTGGAAGAACATATCAAAATTCATAAAGAAAAGAAAAATGTCGCTGTTTTGGGTTTGACTTTATGGCCAAAAAATTGGAAGATTAATGATTTTATGAATTATCTTGCACCAAATGGCCCTCAATTTAATTATTCTGCTATAAAAAATAAAGAAAATTGTGGGTGGGAATTTTTCTGGACATCAAATATATCTTTAGAAAAAAAATGGTTAAAAAAAGAAAGATTTGATAATAGTTTTAAGGGGTGGGGATATGAAGATTTAGAATTAGGTTATAGATTAGAAAAATTGGGGTTAAAAATTATATTTAATAAAAATGCTATTGCTTATCATTATCATTATTATAAAAATCCTGAAACTTTTTTATATAAACAAAAAAATGCAGCCAAATCTGCTCTTTATTTTATTAAAAAATATCCAGAATTAAGAGAAAGATTAATAGAAAAAAATAGGTTAAGGGGAAAATATAAATTACTCTTTAAGATCTATTCTTTTTTTCCAGGTTTAATAAGAATAAAAAAATTAAAGATCATATATTGGAAATTAAAAAGAAGATATTATTTTAATGAGGGACTAAAATGAAAATCAAAGTAATCCATATTGCTCATGCATCACATAGTTATTTAGCTGATGAAAAAGATGATTTAAAAAAATTGATTATTAATGACTGGTACGGGCGCGTAGCAAGACAAATAAAAAAATTTAATCCAAAAATTGAAATTGAATGCTGGTCTCCTGAAAAAAAATATAAAAAAGAGGTTTTTTTTATAGATGAGGATATAAAATTTAGAATTTTCCCAACAACTTTTTCTCCCATTTATGCTCTTGATTTTTCTATTCCTATGTTATTAGCTTTAAACAAAGAAATAAAAAAGAGCAAAAAAGAAAATTATAAACTAATATTCCATCTTCATGAATACCATAACCTACATGGATTATTAATTTCTTATTTATTTAAAAAAGAAAAAATAATTGCTCAACACCATGGAGGAAGTTGGCCTTTAAAACATTTAAAAGAAAATAAAAAATATCGTCCTTTTTTTTTATTTTTCTTAATTGGACAATTATTGGAAAATTTTGTTTTAAAGAATATCCAATGTTTCTTTGCATTAAGTAAAAAAGAAATAGACTATTTGAATAAAAAAGCTCCGAATTCTAAGATAAAATTTCAAACCATGGGGATTGAAAATTCCTTTTTTAATAAATCAAAAAAATTAAAATCAAGAAAAAGATTAGGGCTTTTAGTTGACAAAAAAATCCTTATCTATATAGGAAGAATTGATGAGAATAAAGGTCTTAAATATCTAATCGATGCGATGGAAAAATTAAAAGATATAGATCTAAAAATTATTGGATATGGAATTCATAGAAAGAGATTAGAAGATTATTCTGTGCAAAAAAATCTGAAGAATATTGAATTTTTAGGGACTATTTATGGAAAAAGAAAATTATTGTACTTAAACTCAGCTGATGCATTAATTCTTCCCTCATTGAAAGAAGGGGCCCCGGTTGTAATTATGGAAGCTTTAGCTAAAAATCTTCCGGTTGTAGTAACAGATGTAGGTGGAGTTTCTTTAATGGTA
>Ga0272442_10008264_pt1 | contig 13252 bp, 12 predicted proteins | sample SSMForm2O_FD_200262 | JGI IMG/M metagenome (GOLD analysis project Ga0272442, IMG submission 200262) | Marine sediment archaeal communities from Little Sippewissett salt marsh, Falmouth, MA, United States - SSM-Form-2O | ecosystem: Environmental > Aquatic > Marine > Wetlands > Sediment ...
TGTTTTTGAAGTTCTTGATACTCCAAGAATGATTAAATCTGCCAAACTTAAATCCAATTCCCGTTGACAACTGTCATATTTTACCGCAAATTCCATGGCTTCCATTCTTTTAAAATATTCTTTGTCATATTTCCTTATAAGTCCTGGGATTAGTTTCGGTGCAATACCGCTTATTTTTTCTAAATTATCAATGATCGGACCTAAAATATCAAAGGAATTAATTAATTTCTTTTTTGATTCTGTTCTTAAAAAACTTCTTAATTCCGGCTTTATCAGTGTGTAGACAATCAAACTATTATTCTTTTCAATTTTTTCCAGTATACCTTCTATGTCTTTAATTGACTCTATGTGTGCAAAAAGTTTTATTTTAAAATATTCTGAATTAAATTGACTGATTGCCGCCCGGCTGACCAACTGAGCAGTTTCACCGGTAGAATCCGATAGAATATATACATATGTGTTTAATTTGTTATTTTCATCAATCATCCTATCCCTCCCCTTTTTGGCAAATTTTAGATAATGCTGCTGCATGATTAAATAAAATACTTAATTTTTTAATCAAGCCTATCCTGTTCTTTCTTATGTCTTCATCCTTGTCCATAACCAGAACCTCTTCAAAAAATTCATCGACAAATATGCTTAGTTTTTCTAGCATCTTATAAACTTCATGGTATTGTTTCTTACTTATAAATTGTTGTATTTCGTTATTGCATTTTTCATATTGCTTCCATAATATCACTTCTTCTTGTTTTTTAAATAACGACACATTAATTTCGATCTCTTGGCTGTTTTTTGAAAGATTCATCACCCGGTTTGATGAATTGATGATCTTGTTAAACATTTCGGTATGGTATAATTCTTGAATAGTGCGAATTCTTAATTGTATGTCATTTATATCATATTTTTCTTCAACTTCCAAAACTGCATCGATCACATCATAGTACATTCCTTTTTCCAAAAAAACATTTTTTAATCTTTGTTGCAGAAAAAAAATAATTTGGGAAACAATTTTCTCGTCGTTACTTTTTGTGACCATTAAAATATTTTCATTAAAAATTGTCAGGGATTTTCTGATGATGTCTAATAAAGATATTTCTAAATCGTTCTCCATGACAGATCTAATAATCCCTAAGGCTTGCCGTCTTAAACCGTATGGATCCTGCGAACCTGAAGGAATAAGCCCAACAGCAAAACAACCAATAATATTATCCAATCTGTCTGCTATGCTTAACACCAAACCACTTTTTGTTTTTGGCAATATATCCTCTGAAAAACGAGGCAAGTAATGCTCAAAAATAGTTTCAGCTACTTCATTTTTTTCCTGAGAAGCAATTGCATAAATTTTCCCCATTATTCCCTGCAATTTAGGAAATTCTTTCACCATCTCTGTCACTAGATCGGCTTTTGATAAATGGGCTGCTCTCGAAATAATTTCTTGGTTTTCTTCATCTATTTTTAATAATTTTGCAATACATTTACTTATTGCGGTTATTCTATGGGTTTTATCAAGAAGATTTCCCATATTTTCCCGAAATACCACATTTTTTAATTTTTTAACCTTGCTTTCTAATGGCATTTTTCGGTCTTCCCGGTAAAAAAAGTTTGCATCTTCCAATCGTGCCTTAAGAACATTCTCATTTCCCTTTATGATTTCATTATCATTATGGTTTGTATTGTTAATAACAACCATGAATGCGTTGAGCAATTCAACATTATTTTTATATATCGGAAAATATTTTTGATGCACTTCCATAACAGTCACTAGTACATGTATGGGCAATTCCAAATATTTACGGTCAAAATGTCCCAAAATAACATGAGGGTATTCTACCATAAAATTAATTTCATCTAACTGATTTTCATTAATCGTTTCACTTCCGTTATTTTCTTTGATGTTCCATAATATTTCTTCTTTTATTTTCTTTTTTCTCTCAACCGGATTAATGATGACGTAATTATTTCTCAGTGTTTTAGCAAATTCCTTACTCGAAGGTATATGGATTTTTTCCGGTGCTAACAATCGATGACCACGGGTCACATTTCCTGAGGAAATACCGTCTAAATCAAAGTGAATGATTTTTTCGCCATATAGGGCAAGTATCCATCTTATCGGTCTTATAAATTTTAATTTGCCATTTCCCCAGCGCATGGATTTCGGAAAATTCAAGTTTTGTATAGTCGCTGGAAAACATTGTTCCAATAATTTTAAAGAATGTTTTCCAGCGACCGTTTTTATCGCAAAACAGTATTTGCCTTTCTTGGTATTCTCGATGATCAATTCTTCTGCTTTTAATCCTTGACTCTGGGCAAATTTTAAAGCCGGTTTTAAAGGATTTAAATCTTTATCGAAAGCAATTGCAACTGCCGGACCCTTCACTTTAAGAAAAACATCTTCCTGTTTTTCATTTAACTCGTAAATCCATAGAATCAGACGTCTGGGTGTTCCAAAGACGTCTATTTTCGAATAGTTTATTTTTAAATCTTCTAAATTTTTTACCGTTAATTTCTTTAACTCTTTAAGTATATTTTCTATATAACCAGCAGGAATCTCCTCGGTTCCAATTTCTAATATTGAATCAACCATATGTATTTCTATTCCTTCTTTTTATTTATTCCATTCAATAAAGGAAAATTCATCTCTTCTCTCTTTTTTATCTGTGCTTCTGCACAAAACCTTGCAAGATTTCTGACTCTTGAGATGTATCCTGTTCTTTCCGAAACACTGATTGCCCCTCTTGCATCCAGCATGTTAAAAGTGTGTGAACATTTTAGAATATAGTCATATGCGGGTATAGGTAGACATTCTTTTATTAATTTTTTTGCTTCATTTTCATAAGTTGCAAATAGATTAAACAGCATTTCAATATCGGCTTTCTCAAAATTATAGGTTGAATGTTCCACTTCTGCCTGCCATTGCACATCCCGATAGGTTATGTTCTTATTCCATTTTAAATTAAAAACATCATCTTCTTTTTGAATCACCATAGCAATTCTTTCCAATCCATAAGTTATTTCAACAGGTATTGGATGTAATTCAATTCCTCCTGCTTGTTGAAAATAAGTAAATTGGGTAATTTCAAGTCCGTCAAGCCAGACTTCCCAGCCTAATCCCCAGGCACCCAAAGTCGGTGCTTCCCAATCACCTTCAATGAATCGAATATCATGATCCTTTTGAACAATATCTAACTCTTCAAGGCTTTTCAAGTATATATCTTGAATATCTTTTGGGGAAGGTTTTAATATGACCTGAAACTGATGGTGTTGTTGGACTCTATTTGGGTTTTCTCCATATCTTCCATCAGCGGGACGTCTTGAAGGTTCAACGTAGGCTGCTCTCCAGGGTTCCGGACCTAATACGCGTAAAAAAGTTGCCGGATTCATAGTCCCTGCACCAACTTCAATATCGTAAGGTTGACTTAAAACACACCCCTGATTGCTCCAATATTTTTGCAGCGAGAAAATTATTTCTTGAAAATCCATATTTTTACTTCCCTGTTTTCAAATAAAATTCCCTCTCTTTCCAGCTTTGCAATAAAACCCGCCATTCTATTGAGAGGGATTTCAAGTTTATATGTTAATATAACAAAATAGATTCTAAATGTCAACGAAACTGCCTTAGCGTAAAAGTCCATAAAAAAACACATCGAGCCAATTATTTAAAATGAAAAGGGTATAAGTGCAAAGAAGGCAATAATGAATAACAATCGAAAAAGGTGTTAGGAAGTTAATGAAAAAAATATTGGGTATTGAGTATTAAATCGAAAGAGAAATTATGAGTATAAAGTTGAAAGAAAATTGAAAAACAGTTTGTACTTCAAATTATTAAATTAGATCATCAGCATATCACTAGATTAATCTATGGCTTAATTAATGATCTAATGAATCGTCGATTTAATTAATTGACGACTACTTCTTACAATTTTTTAAAAAACCTTTCAGTTTTAAAAATACAATCCGAATAATAATTCAGATAGACATCTGTTAAATCTTGCAGTTCCTGCAATCTATTTTCAGTAATACTGGCTTTTGATATAGAAGATAGAGAGGTAATATATATTTTTTTTAACAATCTTATAAAATATTCCGATATTCGAATATATTCACCCTTATCCTTTTTCGCACATTGATGGCATGTTATCCCTCCATCAGCAATGCGAAAAAATAATTCCTTCTCGCCTTCAATCTGTTTATTGCAAATATAGCATTGATATAATAAGGGCTTATAACCCATATTGTGTAAAACTTTCCATTTAAATGACAATGCTAAAAGCGTCGGATCTTTTGCCGTTTTTAAATAAAAAAGCAATTCCTTAAATAGCAGATATAGATTTATATTTGCTTCTCTATCTGCGGTTAACTTGTTAATGACTTCAGCTCCATTAATTGCCAAGGCGTATTTTTTTAATTCCTTACTGGCTCGAAAAAATGAATCAATTATTTCAGTTTGGTTTATAATATCTAAATTTCTACCTTTATACATCAAAAAATTGACACAGGTAAGAATTTCTACACTACTACCAAATTTACTTTTTGCCTTACGCACTCCTTTGGCAATTGCTCTTATTTTCCCATAATGTTTAGAAAATATTGTAACGATTTTATCTGCATCCTGATACTCAGAACTCTTTAAGATGATTCCTTCAGTTTTATATAACATAAATATTGTATTCTCCGTTATCTTAGATCCTCTTTGCCGAATGCATCTGGTAATAATTCATTAATGTTACTGATTTTTATTTTACCTTCTAAGTTTGAAATGATGATAGAGGTTTCATTGCCAAATTCACTAATAATTTGTCTGCAGGCTCCACAAGGGAAACATGGTTTTCCGGAATCACATATCACTGCCAATGCTTCAAATTGGGTCGAACCTTCAGAAACCGCCTTAAATATGGCCACTCTTTCTGCACAAATTGTTAATCCAAAAGATGCATTTTCAATATTACATCCAGTATATATTTTCCCCTCTTTTGTTAATAATGCTGCGCCAACTTTAAATTTTGAATAAGGAACATATGCTTTCAATCTGGCTTCCTCTGCCATCTTAAGTAATTTTTTATATATTTGTTTCATAAAAACCAACCTCTTTTTGAAGAATATTACTCCATCTATAAGCGTTTATTTTATCCATACTTCTGTTTCTTTCGGAACAATTTCAACCCAAGTTTGTCCTTTATTTAATTTTATCATTTCACCAGTATTATCATAAAATAAAGTACTATGATCTTTAGATTTTTTTATCCATCTGGCTAAAACATAATTTCCCCCGTACAATATCTTTGCCACGCCCTCACCGATAACTTCAACTTTCAATCGACCATCCTTGTCCTCTGGTATTTTGCTTACCGGTACGTATTGGATAATGATGTTTGATGCATTGACATATTCTGAAGTTTTTGAATCTCTATAATATTTATTATTTACCAATCGATGATATAGATTGCTATTTACATTATATTCATATGAAACAGCATATTTTTGATGATATTTTATAGTTATTTTTCTGATATCACCACCACTTACTTGATTTTCCCTATAATTCAGAAAATTATTTTTTAGATTGACTTCCCCGGTTATCCCTAGCTGATGACTTTTTTCCCTAATTTTTTTTGTGTCTGCAAAAAGGTTTATCCAGCCTCCGATTTTCATATCCCTCCAGTAAGGATAGGAATATCGTATTTGATCAAGGTTCACAAGATCTCCGTTTTTCAAAGTTTGACCGCCGCAATGTGCAAAAATCGGAGACCATTCAGCTGCAATTCTGGAAAAATAATAACGGCTGCTTCTAACCGGTCCAACCATGGTTGAATTATTATTTAAAAAAATAGCCATTAATCTGGTAAACGGAAATTCAACATTCATTTCATAGATGATATCTGCTTCAGCTATGCCTATTTGGTGTTCAATTTCTTCAGGTGAATTTCCAACCATAATTGCTAAGGGTTTTACGGATGAACTTGCTTGTACAGCAATGTAATTATTCCAAACGATAAAAATCGCACATATTGTAAATAATATTGGCATTAAGTAAGTTTTACTCTTTATCTTCATTTATTCTTCTTCCTCTTTTCTGTAAATAATTCATAAATATAATGGGATTGTTTCATTAAAAATTTTTCCAATTTGGTTATCTTTTTAAAGATGTTTTATATTTTATTTATTTTTATCAAATTCATCTTCTATTTCCCCAAATATTTCTTCCAGGAGATCCTCTATTGTAACAACTCCCCTATTCTTTTTATTTCTATCAATAACTACTGCGATGTGTATTCTCTTTTTTTGAAATTCATTTAAAAGGTTGGATAACCTTTTTGTTTCTAAAACATAATATGGCTTATGGACTATACTCATTGATTTTATTTTTTCTTTCATGGTTCCATTCGATTGATTCATAAAAAAATCCTTTGCATAAATAAATCCAACGATATCGTCAAGATTGTTTTTATAGACTGGGATTCTGGAAAGTCCTTTTTCATTCATCAAGTTAATTGCTTCTCCCATTGTAGCATTTTCTTTGATAGCAATAACCTGTTTTTTAGGAATCATAACGTCTTTTATATATATATCATCTAAATTTAATATTTTATCAATCATGCTTTTTTCTTTCTTCTCGAGAATTCCTTCTTTTTCACCCACTTCAAAGAATAATTTTAAATCTTTTTTGGTGTATATCAGTTTTAAAGGAATATAATTTTCTCCGGTAATTATCTTTATAATGAAATTTGATACCCAACTCAATGCCAATTCTACCGGATAAAGAACGCTGGAAGCAATTTTTAAAAAACCTGCTGCTTTCATTGAGATCTGGTCAGGATAATTTTGGGCAATCGTCTTGGGAATGATTTCGCAAAAAATTAAAATAACAAGGGTGGTTACAATAACAGAAAATGTCAGACCTCTATCTCCCCAATAGTAAATTGCAAGTGATGAAGAAATTGCAGAGGTAAGTATGACTGCAATATTTGTCCCGGTTAATACCACTCGTAAAAACTGATCGGGTTTTTTAATAATATCAGAAATTGTTTTTGCTTTTTTATTGCCCCTTTTTCCCAGATTTTTTAAATGTAACCGGTTAGATGCAATAACTGCAGTCTCTGCTCCCGAAAAAAATGCTGCCATAAGCAAACAGATAAATAATATAATTATATTGATAACAATCCATTCTTTTGAAAAATCCATCATATCACCTTAAGAAAATAATTTAATCTTCAACTTTCTTGTTTTCCTTTATAAGTTTTATTATTTTTACTCTTCTTATCCTGTTTTTTATAACCCGTTCAATTTTTATCAATATGTTTTTATAAATAATTTCTTCCGATTCTTTTGGTATTCTCTCGATTAATTTATAGATAAAACCACTAAGCGTCTCGAAATCATCTTCCGGAATATTTATGTGTAATATTTCATTAATTGTATCAATATCAACTATCCCATCAGCAATGATCGTATTTTCATCAATTTTCCTATATAATTCTTTTTCCTTATCATATTCATCAATGATTTCTCCGACAATTTCCTCCAATACATCTTCCATGGTAATCAGACCATCGGTTCCACTGTACTCATCAATAACTATGGCTATTTGAATTCTGTCTTTTTGAAAAATATCCAATAGCTCGTCAATTTTTTTATTATCTGGTACAAAATAAGCCTTTCTTAATATTTTCCTTATCTCAAATTTTTCTTTTAATTGAAATACTTGTTTATGAATCTTTAAAATATCTTTAACGTATAATATTCCGATAATATTATCAATGGTTCCTTCATATACCGGGATTCTCGAATGACCGGATATCCTGATTAGATTAACCAGCATGTCAAGAGTGATATCATGTGGCGCAAAAGTAATATCCACGCGTGGTATCATAACTTCCTTTACAGTCGTGTCCCCAAATTCAAAGATATTTTTAATCATCTGTTTTTCCTGTTCTTCTATAACTCCTTCATCCTTACCTACATTTATCAATGAAATCAGATCTTCTTCGGTAATCTCTCTTTTTCTGCTTTTTTTATTCATCCCGAGCATTATGTATAGACCGTTAATAAGAAGTTTTATTAATTTAATTATTGGCAGGAAAATCAGAGAGATGAATCCAATGGTTCTGGCAACTCTCTTGGAAATCTTCTCTGCATGAGTAATCGCCAGTGATTTCGGAACAACCTCACCGAAGACTAGAATAATGAATATCATAACACCGCTTGCAATCCCTACACCTATACTTCCAAAGATTTTTATTGCCAGGTAGGTTGCCAAGGAAGAAGCGGTAATATTGACAAACATGTTACCGATAAGGATGGTAATTAACGTTTTTTGAGGATCTTCAAGCAGTTTTATAATAGATTTTACCTGAACTGTATGCTCTTTTTCCTGTAATTTTTTTATATGTAATTTACTTAAAGAAAATAAGGCAGTCTCTGCTCCCGAAAAAAAGGCAGACAGAGCTAAAAATATCAATAAAGCAAAAACTTCTAAAATCAGTATATTAATTTGACTAAGGTCGTCCAAGAAAAATCACCGTAACTTTATAATTCTGAATTTTTTTTAATTTTATAAACAGGGTTAAAATATTCCCGGTTTATACATCTTGGGGGATTAAGAACTCAAAAATATGAAAAAAACTTGAGCTCTTTAATCCCCAATTGATTGATAATTTTTTAAAATATATGCAAATAAATTTAATTTACATATTTACAGATGTGTCAAGTGAATTATGCAGGTTTTACTTTCATATTAGACACGACTCTTTTTCTCTGAAGCAATAATACTAATATCAAAACTGCAATTCCCGCTCCATCAGTTAGTAATCCTGGGGTCAATAACGAGAATGCACTAAGAACCAATAATATTCTCTCATGTATCAGGGTATGATCCAACAGGTAACCACCTGCTGCAGCTCCCAATGCAAGCACACCGGCCAAAGCTGTAATAATTAATAATAAAGTATGTCCAATTGTGCTATCTATAAATAACAGACCGGGGTCAAAGGCAAATAGATAGGGAATCATAAATCCCGCTACCGCTAATCTCACAGCAATAAATCCGGTCTTCATGGAGTTTCCACCGGAAATTCCTGCTCCGGCATAAGCTGCTACTGCCACCGGCGGGGTAAGGTCAGCAATAACTCCAAAGTAAAGAATAAATAGATGGGCAGCCAAAGGGTTTACCCCCAAATCAACTAAAGCAGGTGCAGCCATAATAGATAGAATGATATATTTAGCAGTAGTAGGGAGTCCCATCCCTAATAAAATAGAGGCTATCATAGTAAAGAAGAGGGTTAACATTAGATTTCCATGACCTAACATCACAAGCCCATTAGCAATTTTTAATCCTAAGCCGGTAAGGGTTACTGCTCCCACTACCATTCCAGCACAAGCACAAGCCGCTGCCACACCTAAGGCGCTCTTGGCTCCATCTTCAAAGGCTTCACATAATTTCTTTAAATTTAAACGGGTTTCAGATTTTACCATACTTATTGCCAGGCTCATTACAATTGCCCAAAATGCGGAGAATAATGGAGTATACCCTCTTACCAGTAAATATACTAAACCAAGTATAGGGATAATTAAATGGCCTCTGGCTTTCAGTACTTTACCTATTTTAGGAAGTCTTTCTTTGGGCAATCCTTTTAATCCGTATTTACAAGCTTCCAGATGCACCATCGTCATAACAGCGATGTAATATATTACAGCAGGAATAGCTGCTGCTGCTGCAATTTTAATATAGGGAATCCCTAAAAATTCCGCCATGACAAAGGCAGCTGCTCCCATTACCGGAGGTAAAATCTGCCCACCGGTAGAAGCGGCAGCCTCTACCGCTCCTGCAAAATCTTTTCGATAACCTATACTTTTCATTAAAGGAATAGTAAAACTACCGGTAGTTACCGTATTTGCTACTGAGCTCCCATTTATAGAGCCCATAAATCCACTGGCAATAACCGCCACCTTTGCCGGTCCACCGGTAGTATGACCGGCAACCGCCATAGCCACATCAATAAAAAATTTACCCATTCCCGTTTTGTTTAGCACCGCGCCAAAAAGAATAAAGAGAAAGACGAAAGAAGCTGATACGCCTAAAGGAATGCCGAATATCCCTTCTGTTCCTGAATATAAATGTTCTATTATTCTTTCCAACGAGTACCCCCTGTGCGCGAAGAATCCCGGCATTATCTGCCCGAAATAAGAATATAATATAAATACAGTGACTACTATGGGAAGAGCTGAACCAATAATTCTTCGGGTTGCTTCCAAAACCAATATGATAGTCAAGCCCCCTACAATTAAATCAAGCGTAGTAGGCAAACCAGAGCGTATGACCATGGCATCGTAAAATGCAACCAAATAATAACACACGCCTGCTCCTAATATAGCCAGAATTATATCCTGAAAAGGTATTTTATCTTTATTTTTGTCAAATCCTTTCTTGGAACTAGGGTAAATAAGAAATGTTAAACACAAAGTAAAAGCCAGATGAAATGCTCTCTGTTTTAGAGCTAAAAGCAGACCAAATCCTCCGGTATAAAATTGGAAAGCAGAGAAAGATATAGCTATAATAGAAATAATTATAGCCGCGATACCGAGAGGCCTTCTAATTCTTGATTCTGAATCATATTGTTCCATAAGTTTCTGAACATCAATTTCTTTATTTTCATTTTTAACATTTTCAATCATTTACAAATTTCCTCCTGAGATAATTAAATAAATCATTCCTGTTTATTTCGAGGGTTAATAATTTATCTCCTACTAGTGAAGATAAATTAATTTCTTCATCTTTAAAATAGAAAACATTTTCTCTTACCGCACCAATTCTATAATAAATTGGGGTAGATATAATCCTCTGCATATTTTTTATTTTAAATCTCCCTCCCTCTTCCACAAATATTTCTTTGTCAAAAGTTGTATAAGGGAGTCCTGCTCCGTGATCAAGAAAATCAGTTTCAACTAATATAATTTGATAACCCTTATTAATGATAAATATTTCCCATACGGGAGTTAGGGCAACAGAGTGAGTATATTTTAAAATAAATTTATCCCCGGGTTGGATTATCTGTTTAAAAATTAATTCTCCATCAGGAAAAAGCCTGAGTTCAAGGGTATATACCGGAACAAGAAATAATACTATAATAATGATTATTGCAATAAGCAATCCAATCGGTGCAATATATTTAGTCTTTAACATATAAATTAATTCCGGGTACCATGGAATAATATTTTCATTTTATGGTACCCGGAATTCACTTTCCTAATTTTATTTAATCAAGCCAACTTCTTTGTAGTATAATTCTGCACCCGGATGTAAAGGAATTCCTATACCGTCAAGGGCAGTTTCCAAAGTAATATTTTTACCTTGAGAATGTACTTTTTCTAATACATCTCGGTGTTCCCATAAAGCTTTGGTCATTTTGTAGACTAAGGTAGGTGATAATTTGGCGTCACAGATCCATAAAGCAGGTGTAGCAAGGGCTGGAACATCTTCATCTACGCCTTTATACAGTCCACCAGGGATAACTGTAGCTCCGTAATAAGGAATCGCATCCGTTAATTCTTTTATCTTTTCTGCACTCATAGGAATCAATACAATATCTCTTTTGGTAGCTATATTAATGATACTGGAAGTAGGAAAACCTGCAGTGGTAAAACCGGCATCAATCTGACCATCAATCAAACGTTGAGCAACTTCATTGAAGCTTAAAAAATCTGCCTGGATATCGCCCATATGAATGCCATGGGCATTTAATATTATTTCAGCATCAGCAGCAGTTCCGCTGTTAGGTGCACCCACGCCAACTTTCTTCCCTTTCATGTCCTCTATGGTTTTAATTCCGGAAGCCTTGGTTGCAACTATATGAATAGTTTCCGGATATAAAGCAGCAATACCTCTTAAATTAGTAATCGGTTGTGTACCCACTAATATCCCCGTTGCGCTATAACACCAATAGGTTGTATTAGCTTGTGAAAAAGCAGTTTCAATTTGTCCTCTGCTGATTAAATTACAATTTGCTACAGAGGCATTTCCTGATTGAGCAGTTACTATTAAATCTTCTACATTATCAGAAATCATCTGAGCCAAAGCTCCGCCTAAAGGGTAATAAGTTCCGCCGGTTCCGCCGGTAGCAATTGCAACAAATTCTCTAGCAGCTACTCCCATGCTGAAAATTCCAATTACCATGATGATGGCTAGTGCTAAAACTAGATTTTTTTTGATTTTTAACATTAATATTCACCTTTCTAAATTTTTTTTAAAATTAATGATATGTGCAAATACTAAGTCGCGCTTTTCCTTATATTATATCGCCTCCTTTTTTCTACTTTTTTCAAGCATCGTAACTATGGCATGCCAATATTTTCTAATCCTTCTTCAAGAATAATAATTTTGATTAGAAAAAAAAGCTCACATAAATAGTATATATCTATTATCTATACTTATCAACCGTTTTTATCATTTAATATATAACCATTTTACCAAACTATACAAGCAAAAATGAATATGATATTTTATCGATATTTAGAATATTTTTCTTATTGACTTATTTGCATGGATTTCATTTTATTTAAAATCTCAAGCTCTTTTTTATGCATTAGTTCATATTCTTTATCTTCTAAATGATCATATCCTAAAAGATGTAGAAGTCCATGAAGTATTAAGATATTTATTTCCCATTCGAGGCTATGGTTCGCCTCCTGTGCATTTCTTCGTGCAGTTTCCACAGAAATAATGATATCTCCTAAAATCCTATTCTCTCCCACCAACGGAAAAGAAGCTTCATCATCTTCAAAGGCAAAAGATAATACATCGGTTGACTTGTTGATCGCCCGGTATTTATGATTTAACTCTCGGATCATTTCATCATCCGTGAAAAATATACTCACTTCTATTTTTTCATCCATTCCTAATAATTCAAGAATTTTTAATATGTTTTTTTGCTTTTTTTTCAGGTTCAGATTTATTATTTTTTGTTGATTTTTTATTAGAATTTCCATTCTTTTTTTCTTCTTTCATCTTCTTAATTAAATCATCGTCCGGATAATCAATTCTACCGTGAAACATACTGGTTAATATCCTTGAAAAACTGACAGCAATTTTATCTAAATCTTTTAGCGTTAAATCACATTCTTCCATTTGACCATTTTCCAGATTTTTCTGAATAATCTCCTTCACCATACCTTTTATTCTGGTAGGTGTCGGATTTGTCAAAGATCGAGTTGCTGCTTCTAAAGAATCTGCTAATAATATAATGCCTGCCTCTTTGCTTTG
>Ga0272442_10008265_pt1 | contig 13247 bp, 12 predicted proteins | sample SSMForm2O_FD_200262 | JGI IMG/M metagenome (GOLD analysis project Ga0272442, IMG submission 200262) | Marine sediment archaeal communities from Little Sippewissett salt marsh, Falmouth, MA, United States - SSM-Form-2O | ecosystem: Environmental > Aquatic > Marine > Wetlands > Sediment ...
ACATTCGCCGCAGTCGATGCATTCCGGGACCTTGTCCATAAAGGTGTCCCATTCGCCCTCAAAAATCCGTTTGGGGTCAAAACGCTTGAGGGCGACCTCGGTGTACATCACGGCCGAGATCAATATTTTTTGCGGGCAGGGCTGGCAGTAGTTGCACATGCGGCAGAACCCGTTACCGAGTTCCTCGCGAATGCGCTGCATTTCGCGTTTTTCATCCGCGGTCAATTCTCCGCGGAACTCGAGCAGCCCAATGTTTTGTTCCATCTCGCCCATCTTCGCAATGCCTACCAGTATCAGCAGGTCTTCGAAGGCGTTCAGGTACTTGAACGACAGGGCCGGGTTGTCCAGCATGCCGCCGGCCATGGGCTTCATGACGATAATGCCCATGTCGCGTTCACGGGCAAGCGGCAGCAGACCCTCGGCCGCTTCGGTGTTGACGAAGTTGAGAGCGATCATGACGGTCTCGAACGCATCGCTTGTAACCGCTTCCTGGGCCACGGTGAGGCGGTGGGAGGTGATGCCGATATGACGGATTTTTCCCTGGTCACGGGCCCTGCGCACAGCGTCGAGCGGTCCGCCCGGCGCGAGCACGGTTTTCAGGTCCTGCTCCGTGCTCACATTGTGGAACTGGAACAGGTCAACGTAGTCGGTCTGCAGGTTTTTCAGGCTTTGGTCAAGATCGGCCAGAATCGCATCCTCAGTACGCCCGACACTTTTTGTCGCTAGCAGTACGTCCTGCCTGCGGCCTGCTATGGCCTTGCCGATGCGCTCTTCGCTGGTGGTGTACACCCGGGAGGTGTCGATGTAGTTGACGCCGCGCTCTAAGCTGTCGCGTACAAGCGCTATGGCTTCCTCCTCGGGCGGTGTCTGAATGGGAATGCCGCCGAAGCCGATGCGGCTGACCATCATTTCTGTCTTGCCGAGCCTGATTTTTTCCATAGGTACTCCTGATGTGAATGATAGTGTGGATATATGCTGCAATCCGGTAATATTGTATGTTTTTTGACAGGTAAGGTCAACACGCCCGGTTAGCGGTCGCGCGCCTGCCGGGGTACAATGTGTATCCTGAAAGCGAGGCGGTTGAAAATATCCGGGCATTCGCCGGCAATGCTGTGCGGCATGGTGGCCCAGGCAGGGGTTTCACCCGAGAGCAGCACGTGCAAATAGGGATAGAGCTGGTTGTAGAGCAGGCAGCACATGCCGTTCACGTTGAAGGGATCGATCTCTATGCGGTCTCCCACGCTGTGACCCCACATGCAATTGCCCTCGATATGTTCGACGTCGACAAAGACGCGGTGCGCATCAATGCCCGCATAGCCTTTGCCGGTCATGTCGTGCCAGGGGAAATTTTCCTTGAGCATTGCACCGCTGGTGTTGTCCTGACGCTGGACATCGACCGTGACCCGTGCGTTTTCGGGGCAGCAGCCGCTGAAACAGCCCGTGCGGTCCGACCACACCAGGCTGCCGCCGTAATGCTGCGCTACGAGCGGCGGCATGATTGCTGTGAGCAGGGCCCCGCACATGCCGCCTGCATGCAGGGCAGTGAGGGTAAAGGTGTCGCCTTTTTTGTGCCCGAAAGGGCAGGTGCCATCAACCCTGCTTACGACCGCACGTTGGCAAAAGCGGTTCTCGCACTTGATTATGTTCGCGGCCCATTCGTTGAAATCGTCGCTATTGTCTGACATGGAGCAGACCTTAGTAAAGGGTTCAATGTTTAACTATTTGACGGTCTCGCACAAAGTCTCCCAAAAAGTCATTGCGAGCGAAGCGAAGCAATCCCGCTTTTCGTATGCGCTGCTCCTTGCAACCCCGAGATTGCTTCGTCGTTTCACTCCTCGCAATGACTCTGTGCTGTTATCGCAGGCTACCCCCGCGTCATTGACATCGAAAACTTTTTACGACATGGTCGAACATTCAGAGTGAAAAATTTGTAGCGGATGAAACATATGCCGGACTTTTGATTTTGGACCTTGGACCTTGGACCTATGACCCTGGTCTTTTAACGCTCTATTGCTGTGTCTGCCGCAGGGCTTCGAACATGACTACAGCCCCGGCTGTTGAGGCGTTTAATGATTCGAATCCGCCCGGCATGGGAATCGACAGCAAAACGTCGCATTTTTCGCGCACCAGACGCCGCACGCCCGGGCCCTCGCCGCCGACAACAAGGGCGATGTCCCGGTTGAAATCAAAATCGTAGATCGACTGAGCGCCCTCGGGCACGGTTCCGGCTACCCGGATGTCCTGACGCCGCAGCTCATCAAGCGTGGCGGCGATATTGACGACACGGCACAGGCTGATGTGTTCGACGGCGCCGGCTGAAGCCTTGGCAACCGCGGGGGTCAGTCCGGCCGCGCGGTCTTTCGGGAATATCACGGCCTGGACGCCGCAGCACACCGCGCTTCTGATCAGGGATCCCGTGTTTTGCGGGTCCTGCACGCAGTCCAGCACCAGCATGAAACAGCGTTCGCGGTTGCGGCGGACGCGGGCGACGACATCGTCGATATCGCTCAGGGGAAACGGTTCAGCCTCGGCTGCCACACCCTGGTGCTGGGCGCTGCCGGTTATCTGGCGCAGTTCGTTCGGTGTGCCCGTACGCAGGGCAATACGGTATTTTTCAGCAAGCAATCTGATCTGTTTCAGGGCGCTGTCGTTGCCCTGTCGGGCAAGGTGAATCGATTTGACGGCCCGCGGCCTTTTTTTGAGGGTTTCCAGAATCGGATGTACGCCGTACAGGGTTATCATGTTGTACCGGAAGCCAGGTCGGCCGCGATAGCACGGGCAGATTCACGCGGTTCACAGGCCTGGGTTATCGGGCGCCCGATCACCATGAAGTCGGCCCCGGATGCAAGCGCCTGAGCCGGGGTCATAATGCGTTTCTGGTCATCCTGCGCGGCGGCGGCCGGGCGGATGCCCGGCGTGACCACGACGAAATCAGGGCCGCAGGTTTTTTTTATAGGGACAATTTCCTGCGGCGAGGCCACCACGCCGTCAGCACCGGCCGACTGCGCAAGCCGGGCAAGGCGAACAACGACCTGTTCAACCGGCTCGCGTATGCCGATTTCAGCCAGATCGGCTTCGGCCATGCTGGTCAGCACGGTCACTGCCAGGATCAGCGGGGCGGGCGTGCCCAGGGCGTGCGCCATGTCACGCACGGCCCTGGCGGTTTCCGCTATCATGGCGCTGCCGCCCAGGGCGTGTACGTTGAACATGAAAACCCCCATGCGTACGGCCTCGCATCCGGCTTTGGCCACGGTGGAGGGTATGTCGTGATATTTCAGGTCGAGAAATACCCGGCTGCCGGCTGCATGCACCATCGCTACCGCCTCGGGCCCGTAGCGGGTATAGAGCTGTTTGCCGATTTTAAAGGCGCCTACCGTGCCTGACAGGCAACTGACCAGTCCGCGGGCCTGCTCGAGCGATTCCACATCCAGCGCGACAATGATTTTATCAGCGGCGTTGTTCATGCGAGCAGTTCCTCGATATTGTGCCGGTTGCGGCGGCAGCGTTCGCCGATGATTATGGCCCTCAGCTGGTCAGCCGCCGCGGCAACGGTGTCGTTGATCACGACATAATCGTACCAGCGCATGGACTGAATTTCTTCCCTGGCACGTTCGAGCCTGCGTTCAAGAGTTTCGCCCTCTTCTGTTCCGCGCTCGATAAGGCGCCGGCGCAAAACCGGCAGCGAGGGCGGCAGAACGAGCACGGTTATCACGGACGGATATGCCTGCGTGAGCTGACGCGCGCCGGGTTCGTCGATGTCGAACAGCACGTCACAGCCCCGTGCAAAAAGTTCTTCTATGGTTTGGCGGGAGGTCCCGTAGCGGTTGCCGTAGATTTCAGTCCATTCAGCCATTCTGCCCCGGTCAAGCTCATCCTGGAACTGCTGCGGGGAAATGAAGAAATAGTTTTCCCCCTCGGTCTCGCCGGCACGGGGCCGGCGGGTGGTGTGCGATATTGAGAAGGCCAGATCGGGCACCCTTTTCAGAACCTCCCGGCACAGCGTGGTTTTGCCGCCGCCCGACGGCGCGGAAACGACAAACAGCAGGTGCTCGCGGTGCGAATTATGCTGCATGGCTGGCTGTGCTCCTGACAAACGTTACCGTCTGTTGTGACCGGTGTAGAAAAGGAACATCCGGCCGGACGGCAATCTGTCATGCCGGGCTTGATCCGGCATCCAGGTTTTTTGTATGGATCCCGGATCGGAGTCCGGGATGACATTTCCCTCATCGAGTGCGGGGTGATATCGCATGGCGTATCCATGCAGCAGCATATCATGGCTTGCTACATGATATTCTGGATCTGCTCCCTGATTTTTTCAAGTTCGTTTTTGACCTCGACAACCTTCAGGGCAATGTCGCTGTCTGAAATTTTTGAACCGACCGTGTTGATTTCGCGGTTCATTTCCTGCATGAGGAAGTCAAGTTTGCGGCCTATGGGACCTTCGGCGTCGAGCCATTGCCGGAACTGTATGATATGGCTTTTGAGGCGCACCAGCTCCTCGGTGATATCGCTCTTGTCGGCCAGCATGGCGATCTCCTGGTTGATGCGTCCCTCGTCAAGTGCGATGCCGTCACACAGGGTTTGTATTTTTTCCCGCAGGCTCTGCTGGCGCTGGCTGAGCAGGTGCGGGGCGGCCCGCTCTATGGCTGCCACGCATTCCCGGACCGTCGTGATGCGTGCCTGCATGTCACGTGCGGTCTGGGCACCTTCGGCAGCCTGCATGGTCTGCATGGCCTGCAGCGCTGCATTCAGGGCCGGCCCGACCACCTTTTGGCTGCTTTCAGGATCGTTTTCGGATTCATGCTGTTCGAACAGCAGGTCCTTGAATGCAAGCAGGGACGCCGTGTCAAGGTTGCCGGCACAGCCGGCCGCCTGCTGCAGTTCGCGCAGGAGGTCTGCTATCTGTGCTGCCTGCCGCGTGTTGAGGCGTACGTCGGCAGTATGCTCGCCGGTGAAGTCGACTTGGATGGAAACCTCTATTTTCCCGCGCGCGACCGAGTTGGCAACGTCCCTGCGGATGTGCTGCTCGAGTCCGTACAGGCTTCGGCTCATGCGAAGCGATATGTCCAGATAGCGATGGTTGACCGAGCGCACTTCGACGACGGCCTTCATGTTATTGATGGAATGCTCACCCCTGCCGTAACCGGTCATGCTCAGCAGCATTGTCTGCCTCGTTCGTCCGTGCGCGGGAGCTGTTTCAGCTGTTCGAAATAGCGCGCGCGCAGCATGGTTATGATCTTCAGTATTTCCGGGGAGCCGTAGTCCGGAAATGTCCACTCAAGAGTCCTGAATCGGCCGCCGCGATAGACAAGCGTCATGTCCGCGTAGATGCCGTCGCGCAGGTACGGCCGGTGCGTGAATGCCTTGCCGGTTGCCAGGATCAGGTGGCACAGCGCGATATAGCCGGGGTCGATATTGAGACGCCTGTTGCCGTCAGGAGCCGTAAAATCAGCTTCGATGCTGTTGGCCGTCAGTTTGATGTCGGGCAGTTCATCCGGCATGATCAGCCGCGTAAAACTTATAATCCTGCGTTTCAGACCCGAACCCATCTCGGGTTCATAGTAATCGGTGAAATCGAATTTCAGCTCGTCACTGATGTAGTCCGTTTCGCCGAAGCCCCGGCGCATGCGTTCAATGGCCCGCCCGGCCGTTTGCGTGTCCCGTCCCAGAATGCTGGCGATAAGCTTGACGGGCTGCGGCGGACGCGGACGGCTCATGACGGCCCGATCTTTTTTTCGACAATCGCCATGCGCAGCAGCTCGCGGGTTATGACCGTTGTGCCGATGTAATGGATCACCACACCCGCAGCTACGTTGGCGATGCGTGCGGCTTCCTCCCAGGTTGCTCCGGCGGTGCGCGCCAGCGTCAGCGTACTGATAACCGTGTCGCCGGCCCCGGTTACGTCATAGACCTGCTCGGCGGCCGTGTTGATGCTGATGTCGATGCCGTCGGCGCTGACCAGGCGCATGCCCTGTTCACCCAGCTTGATCAGCACGTTTTCGCATCCCAGGCCGGTAAGGATGTCGTGCGCGGCAGTGAGCGCATCCTGCAGCGACAGTATTTCGTAGCGCACGAACCCGCTGGCCTCCTTGCGGTTGGGCACGACAATGGAAACGTTTTTGAAATGACGGAAATTGGTGAATTTGGGATCGACCGCAACGGTGACCCCCTGACGGGCCGCGTGCGGAAGTACGGCCTCGAGCAGCTCCGGCGTGATAACGCCTTTTTCGTAGTCGGAGAATATGATCGCGTCCAGGCTGCCCATGCGTCCCGTTATAAAGTCTGCGAGCATGCCGCGGCTCTCGCGGGAGATCGGTTTGCGTTCCTCGCGGTCCAGCCGTACGACCTGCTGGTTGTGGGCGATAATGCGCGTTTTGATCGTGGTCGGACGGCCGCTGTCGACGATAAGTCCCGCTGTCGGGAGGTCGCGCCGGCGCATGTACTCCCGGACGAATTCGCCGTCGGGGTCGTCGCCCACGACGCCGCACAGGGTGATGTCCGTGCCGCCCAGCGCCACGAGGTTGTTGAATACATTGGCGGCTCCGCCGAGGCGGACATCGCGCGCGGGTTCGTTGATGAGATTGACAACCGGGATAGGGGCTTCGGGCGAGACGCGGTCGACCACGCCGCGGACGTATTCGTCCAGCATCAGGTCGCCGACCACCAGTATACGTCCGCGGGAAAACCGCTCAAGCAGTTCGTCGACTCGTGCAGTGTCTATCCACATGTGTACAGCGCTCCCCGGCAGGTTTTCATTCGTAGGTTAACAGAGAAAAAACGTCATAGCCTGCGAGCCGTTTCCGTCCGTTCAGGCCGGTGAGCTCGATCAGGAAAGAACATTCGGCCACCTCGGCGCCCGTCTGGCGCACGAGGCTGCAGGCGGCCTGCATGGTGCCGCCCGTGGCGAGCAGGTCGTCGACAAGCAGCACGCGCTGGCCCGGGCGCAGGGCATCGACATGCATTTCGATGCGGTCGGTGCCGTACTCCAGGCTGTATTCGGCCGAGACCGTTGCCGCGGGCAGCTTGCCGGGCTTGCGTATCAGCACGAACCCCTTGCGCAGCTCATAGGCGAGCACGGTTCCCATGATGAAACCGCGCGATTCGATGCCTGCTACCATGTCAAACGGCATGTCGCGATAGCGCGCAAGCAGTGTGTCGACAGCCTGCCTGAACGCCGCCGGATCCTGCAGCAGGGTGGTGATGTCGCGAAACAGGATGCCGGGTTTCGGGAAATCCGGCACATTGCGGATGATGCTTTTGAGGTCCATGGAATCGTTCTCCCGGCTAACGGGTTATTGAAAAACGCGCATCTGTACCGCTATGGATCATCTGCTGCTGTGTTAGTAGGGGCAAAAAAATTTTCGCCCCTGCCTGGGCAGGCACAGGGGCCTGCCCCTACGCAACATACTGCCGCTTTGCGCATGTCAGTGCGCCTAGAGGGTTGAGGCGCTTATATCGTTGCGGCAGCTGCAGTTTCCGGGCCCCACGTTCGGCAGGGCGGCCAGCAGCAGTTTCTGCATATTGGCTGTGTTGCTCTGCATGGTTTTCTGTATAAGCTCCCAGCTGACCGGCTCCTCGGATTCATGCCAGCAGTCATAATCCGTGCTCATGGCAGCGGTGGCGTAGCAGATGCCTGCCTCGCGCGCGAGCACCACCTCGGGCACCGTGCTCATGTTGATGATGTCGGCCCCCCAGGCCCTGAACATACGGCTTTCGGCCCGCGTTGAAAAGCGCGGTCCCTCGATCGTGATCACGGTTCCGGCCGGATGGTTCGCCAGGCCCAGCCCGGCCGCGGTGTCGGCCAGAATCTTTCGCAGATCGGGGCAAAACGGCTCCGCCATGGGGATGTGGCACACTTCATGGCCTTCAAAGAACGTGGAGGCACGGCAGGTCGTACGGTCGATGAACTGGTCGGGAAAGACGATATGGCCGGGTTCGATTTCTTCGCGCAGGGATCCGACCGCGGTCACGGCGATGATGTGGGTCACGCCCAGGTGCTTCATGGCCCAGATGTTTGCACGAAAGTTGACCCGTGATGGAGCGATTGTGTGATGTTCGCCGTGGCGGGCGATGGTGACCAGTGCGGCGCCGTCATGGTTCCCCGTGACCGGTATCGATGAAGGCGAACCGTAGGGGGTGTGCAGCTTTACCCGTTTGACATCGTCAAGAAAATCGGGATTGCCGAATCCCGTGCCGCCGATGATTCCGATTGTAACCATACGGTATGTGACCTGCTTTGGTGGTTGTTGTGTCAGGGCTTCGCGTGCTGCCGCTGAGCCGCGAGTGCTCACAGCATAGCAAAAGGGGTTTGAATGGGCAAGACTATATTGCGCTGCGGTGTTGATTTTCAGGCTGCGGGGCAATGCAACAGCAACAAAAGAGGCTATGGCCGCTGCCGGCCATAGCCTCTGAGGTGCTTCGGGTAAGCCTTCTGCCGGAATTTACTGCTTGCCGGCGATCAGGTTGTCCACAACGCCCGGATCGGCAAGCGTGGTGGTGTCGCCCAGGTCGCTCGTCTCGCCCTTGGCGATCTTTTTCAGGATACGGCGCATGATCTTGCCGCTCCTGGTCTTGGGCAGGCCGGAGGCGAACTGGATCTTGTCAGGCGTTGCGATCGGGCCGATCTCGGAACGTACATGTTTGACCAGCTCTTTTTTCAGGTCGTCGTTTTCTTCGACGCCGACATTGACGGTCACGAACGCATAGATGCCTTCGCCCTTGATGTCGTGCGGCATGCCGACCACGGCTGCTTCGGCAACTTTCGGATGCGCGACCAGCGCGCTTTCGATCTCGGCGGTCCCCATGCGGTGGCCGGACACGTTGATAACGTCGTCCAGGCGGCCCATCAGGATGAAGTCGCCGTCATCATCGATGCGGGCACCGTCGCCGGTGTAGTACAGGCCCTTGAACTGGCTGAAATAGGTTTCGCGGAAACGGTCGTGGTCGCCGTACACGGTGCGCATCATGCCCGGCCAGGGCTGGGTGATGCACAGGTGGCCGCCTTCATTGCGCTCCACCTCGCTGCCGTCTTCACGGATGACCTTGGGGCTCACGCCGAAGAACGGACGGTTGGCTGAGCCGGGTTTGATCTTCATGGCGCCGGGGATAGGGGTGATCAGGAAGCCGCCGGTCTCGGTCTGCCAGTAGGTGTCGACGATCGGGCAGCGGCCGCCGCCGATCTTGTTGTAGTACCACATCCATGCTTCCGGGTTGATGGGCTCGCCCACGGTGCCCAGGATGCGCAGGCTCGACAGGTCGACGCCATCCAGCCAGGAGTCGCCCTGCGCGTTGATGGCGCGGATGGCGGTCGGGGCGGTGTAGAACTGGTTGACCTTGTATTTTTCGACGATTTTCCAGAAGCGTGAATAGTCCGGATAGCTCGGTACGCCTTCGAACATGACGCTGGCGGCACCGTTGGAGAGCGGGCCGTACACGATGTAGCTGTGACCGGTCACCCAGCCGATGTCGGCCGTGCACCAGAAGGTGTCTTCTTCCTTTAGGTCGAATACGTACTTCAGGGTAACGGTGGTGTAGAGCAGGTAGCCGGCCGTGGTGTGCAGCACGCCCTTGGGCTTGCCGGTTGAACCGGAGGTGTAGAGGATGAACAGCGGGTCCTCTGCGTCCATCTGTTCGGGCTCGCAGTATGCGGGCAGGCCCTTGGCGTTCATTTCCTCATGCCACCATACGTCGCGGCCTTCCTGCATGGGCACATCGGCCTTGCAGCGGTTCACGACGATCTGGGTCTTTACGCTGGGGCATTCCGCAAGAGCCTTGTCGGCATTGCCCTTCAGCGGGATGACCTTGCCGGAGCGGAAAGAAGCGTCGCTGGTGATAAGCACCTTGGCTTCGCAGCCCTGGATGCGGTCGCGCAGCGCGTCGGAGCTGAAACCGCCGAACACAATGCCGTGGATGGCGCCGATGCGGGCACAGGCCAGCATGGCGATCGGCAGCTCGGGGATCATGGGCAGGTAGATGGCAACGCGGTCGCCCTTTTTCACGCCGTGTTTTTTGAGTACGTTGGCGAACTTGTTGACCTCATGGTACATCTCGATGTAGGTGTAGGTGCGGGCATCGTCAACGGGCTCGCCCTGCCACATCAGGGCTGCCTTGTTCTTGCGGGCCGTTTTAATGTGACGGTCAAGGCAGTTGTAGGAAACGTTCAGCTTTGCGCCCTTGAACCACTCGATGCGCATTGCATCACCCCAGTCATAATCCAGAACCTTGTCCCACTTCTTGAAGAATTCCAGGTTCTCTTCAGCCATCTGGCCCCAGAAACCTTCCGGATCGTCGACGGAGCGCTTGTACATCTCTTCATACTGCTCCATGCTTTTGATGTGGGCTTTGGCCTGCAGGTCTTTGGGAATGTCAAAGACTTTGCTGTATCCTTCCAGTGTTTTTTTCTCTTCAGCCATGTGTTCCTCCTTCTAAGGTTGTGCTGTAACGTGGTATTAAACGTAACGCGATACTTATTTGTCCGCACGTAAAACAAAAATAATATCAGATTTCGTTCCCTTTTGCCAGATAATTTCAAAAATTTATATCAAGTAACATGCCAAGTGATCATGCGGCAGTGTTTCGTGCACTATATAAAGAATACATGGAAATACAAATGCTTAAGCAGGAAGGGCGTGCGTGACGGCTCCGCGTGTCTTGTCAAATTGTCATTATTTTTTGGTGCCGGCAATGCACGGCACCTGAAAAAGACTGTTTTTTTTGCATGTAATCCTTTAAAATGAATGGTATTAAAAAAGAAAACAGGTCCTTGACAAATTGTCAATGGGATGTTGGGCGCACGGACAGCATATTTTTAGTGAAGCGATATTAAAAAATACTATTTAATATATTTTTTTATTAAAAATGCAGACCATAAAAAACAAAGCTCTCATGGCCCCTTTTTTGCTATTAATAAAACAGACTTTTCTATGCGGGTACAGCAGACATGGGCGATAAACGAAGTTCCAGTGTAAAGCATTTCCATCCTCTTGAAGAATCGGTGCTCTCGCTTGCAGCCGGCAAGCTGCATCATGCCGAAGCGCCCGAAGCCGCCCCCCCGCCCAGGCCGGCCGCTCCTGTGGAGCCTGCCCCGCTTCCGGAGATGAGGCCACGGACGGACATGCCGCCCGAAAGGCTGAAATCCATTTCACACACCATCAACGAATGCATCCGTTTCGTTGCCAAGCATGTCATCGGACGCGAGCAGGTCGTACGTCAGACATTCATAGCCTTGCTGACCGGTGAGCATCAGCTGTTGATCAGCCGCACCGGCATGGCCAAATCACTGCTGGCGCGTCAGATATTTGCCTGTTTTGAAGGGGCGCAGGTGTTTGAAAAGCAGCTTACCAAGGATACGATGCCCGAGAACCTTTTCGGCGCCTATGATATCGAGGCCATGAAAAAGGGCAAGATGATCCACAACGTGGAAGGCTCGGTGGTGTTGTCGCATTTCGCGTTTCTGGACGAGATCTTCGACGCCAACGACATGCTGCTGCGCTCGCTGCTGTCCCTGCTGAATGAAAAACAGCTCATCAACGGCGAACAGGTCGTGAATGCGACCCTGCACAGCGCAATAGCGGCTGCCAACTATATCCGCTACACCGAGGTCCTTGAAGCGGTGATCGACCGTTTCATGTATAAAAGTTTCATCCCCGAGAACAAGGATCTCTACTTTCAGTATTCAATCGACCAGATCTACCAGCAGCAGTTCGGCAAAGTTGCGGTTCCGCAGCGCAGGCTTTCGCTGGGAGAACTCTCCCATGCCAAAAAGGTCGTTCAGAGCAACCAGATATCGATTCCCGGGTATGTGCTGTTTTTGAAAAATTATATCCTGAAAAAATATATAGAGGAAACGCGCGTCACCCACTCCGACCGCAGCGATTTTACGATCAGTGACCGTAAAAGCGTGAAAATGCAGGATATGCTGCGCGCGCTGGCTTTCCTGGCCGGACGCGAGGAGGTCAATGAGCAGGATCTCGACAGTCTGCACCTGGCCGTATGTACCCTGGGGCGCGAGGACGAAACCGCCCGCCTGGCAAAAATCACCGGGGCGGCCCGGAATTATTTCCGCCAGGACCGTGAAATCCTCGACAACATGTTCAATGCGATCGATATTTTTTCCATTATCAGGTCTTCTGAAAACCGTGACATGCTGAAAAGCGATACATCCTTTAATCTGATCCGCGCCCGCCTGCAGGAAACCGCGCGCGCGGAAACCTCGCGTTTCAAGGATTATTTCGGCCGATTAAAAACAAAGGTCATGGCGCTGAACCGTGATACTTTCCTGCCGGAAACCTTCGCGGTGCTGGAGAGCATCAGCGAGGTTTCCATGAAGGACGCCGGGTCGCGTGAATGCCGCGAACTCGTGGTCAGTTTCCGGCAGGCAGTGTTTGAATATAAAAAATATCTCAAACTGTAGCACGCCGGAAGCAGGCGGCACGCGGTTCAGCCGGTTGCGGAAGATCGCCCGTCCCGCAGGTCCCTTTCTACCGCGGCCCGCCACCCCCGGGGCAGCCGGGCACAGCATGGCACTATGGACCAGACATCATTCAGCTCCCACCTTTCCTTTTATCTGCCCTCCTGTGACCTGTGCAGCACGCAGAGCCTGAAATTCACTCCCGAGCTGATGAAAATTTTTTATATCGCGCGGGTGGTGTTTAGCGAGGCCAGCCGTCATCGTATCAGAACGCAGGCAGCACAGCTCTTTGACCGTGAAACAGTTTTTGCCGCAGAACGTGAGCGTGAGCATGACAGCGCGGAGCCGAAGCAGCGCGCGACCATGGACAATTCGATCACGCTTGCCCCGATCAGTTCGGTCAGTGATGTCGCCCACCTGCTGCCGCGCGAACACATTATCTATCCCGATACCATTTTCTACAAAAAGATCGCCAACCGCGAGCTGATCAAGATCGACTACGAAGGCTCTGCAGCGGCTGTGTCCAGCGTGGATGATTTCTTGAGCGACCGGCAGGTCGAACTCCGGCGCAGCCAGAAGGTGTATTTGCTGTTTGACAACTCGACGTCGATGAACGGCGAGAACTTCAAGAAGCTGCTGGTCTCCAAGGCTATCGCTATCGAGTACCTGCGCCGCGCGGCCGTCGAGGAGCCTCAGCTGTATTTTCGTTCTTTTCACAGCGAGCTCTCCGATCTTGTCAAAGCCTCGACGCGTTCCGATATCGAGGCCCTTGTTGCACACATTATACGGCTCACGACCGGCGGCGGTCATATTACCGATATCGGCGAAGCCGTCATGC
>Ga0272442_10008268_pt1 | contig 13243 bp, 12 predicted proteins | sample SSMForm2O_FD_200262 | JGI IMG/M metagenome (GOLD analysis project Ga0272442, IMG submission 200262) | Marine sediment archaeal communities from Little Sippewissett salt marsh, Falmouth, MA, United States - SSM-Form-2O | ecosystem: Environmental > Aquatic > Marine > Wetlands > Sediment ...
GTGCTTTCAGGTCCGCCGTGACGCGCTCGCGGTAACGCCGGCCTTCGCGGCTGATCAGCGTCCGCGGTCCCACGTGCCGGTAGTAATGGTTGACCGACGGCGGATAGGGCAGCTCCAGCTCGATCACAATGCGACTCCATCCCAGTAGCGGATCGCCGCCTTCACGCGGGCGATGAACTCGTCGACGTGGCGCACGACGTAGCGCCGTCGGACCTCCTCGCGCGTCATGCGGGCGATCGCCCGCGAGTACAAGGGCAAGAACATTGTGGTGACCGTCCTGCCCAAGGGTTTCGAGTACGAGGGGCACGTGTACCGCTCGCTGACCGCCGTGGCCAAGGCCGTCACAGGCACGCACTGGAACGGTTACCACTTCTTCGGCCTTCGACGAGGCAAGGAGGGCAAATGAGCACACGAAGGAAAGGCGAGCCGGAAAGCCCTACCGCAGGCCCGGATGCAGCTTGAGGATCACGGCCTTGACCAGCCCGGTCATCGTGTCCGGATCGGTCTCGGGCAGCACCTTGACCGGGTGTGGATACCAGCTCTGGATGATGTAGCGCGTCGGCTTGCCGCCCGCCTTGACGTAGGCGTCGACCATCCTCAGCGTCCGCTCCGCGAACGCCACCCCCGACGTCTTGCCGCCCGCCTCCGAGTTGGCGATGAAATTGAACTCCAGCTTCCGTGACTTGGCGAATTCCTCGTAGTCGCGAATCCGCTGGATCCAGTCGACCTTCTTCGGGTCCTTGAGCTTGACGGAGAAATGCTCGCCGATGGCGTACTCGTAGGGGTTGTCGACGGTGACGCCGTCGAGCTTGTGCTTCGCCGTCTTGACCTTGGCCAGCACGGTCTTGACGATTTTGTCGTAGTCGCCCCAGTCCTGCCGCTTCGGGCCGCGGGCGTGGTACGAGACGACGTTGCGGTAGCCCCAGTTCGGGAAGTTGGTGAGCAGGAAGAAACGGATCTTCGGATGGGCCTTCTTGACGTGGGTCAGGTAGACCATCAACTGGTCGGCGGCCCTGGCGGCGGACGTGAACCGCTTGCCGTCTTTGCGCTTCGGATAGAGCAGGCGGCGGACGGGGCCGTCGAGATCGAGGTAGTCGATCCGCCCGCCGGCCTTGATGAACCGGCGGAACCGCGCCAGTTCGCGGCGGGCGGAGTCTTCGCCGTTGCGGTCGTCCATCCGCGCGAAGCCGAGCGTGCCCCCACACTCGAACGCGACCGGGATCCGGTTGTCCTTCAGCATCTTCGCCAGCGCCGCGAGCTGGTCGTCCGGCGTGTCCTTGAGCAGGCCGATGTACAACTTGATCCCGCTGACATGGCGGCGGACGAACGCCCAGTCGGAAGGCTTCTTCAACAACTCAAGCGGGTTCCTATGGCACATCCAGACCTCCGGATCCTTCAGCCGGCCTGCGGCCTTCCCCCTTTCTCCACCGAGCGCCGGCGCCGCCGCCAGCACGAATACCAGCCCGAGGAACAAGTTCCCGTACCCTATCGTCGCTCTCACGGTGCGCTCTCCTTCCGTTTGGCTTCGTTCTCGCGACGGGCCCTCCGGACGAACGGCCACATCAGGTCCTTGTAGAAGCGATGTCCGCCTTCGCCGTAGGCGTGCTCGAAGCGGCCGCCGGCGCCGGCCGCCGCGTAGATGCGCCGGACCTGGCCGACCGCGCGGTCGACGTCCTCGTTATCGAACAGCGGGTCGTCCTGCCCGTGGACGACCAGGAAGTGCCGCGGTGCGATCAGGCCGGCCACGTCGTGGAACCCGCCGAACCGCAGGATGCCGGGCACCAGGTTGCAGTCGCAATGGACCACCTTGCCGGTGGCCGCGACGTAGCCGTTGAAGCTGCAGCTCGCGATGGCGATCTGGATCCGCGTGTCGCAGGCCGGTGCATAAGTCGAGACCATGCCGCCGCCGGAGTTGCCGAGCATCAGCAGGCCGCGGCCGTGCACGGGCAGGTTGGCGAGCGCCCAGTCGATGAAGCGGGCCATGTCCCAGGCGCGTTCGCCGGTCGGCGTGCGCCCGGCGAGCAGACAGTGGATCAGTTGGCTGCGGCAGTCGCGCTCGCCGTGCCGGCCGTGGAGGTCGGCGACGCCGTCGCAGCCGATCCCACGGGTGGCCGGTGCGATGGTGAGGTAGCCCTCGCGGGCGGCCTGCACGGCGACATCGCGGTCTTCCGCGATCAGGCGCTCTTTGGCATCATCGTCGGCGGCGATGCCGACGGACGTATCGTAGCCGCGGCGGTCGTGGCCGTGCGGCGTGAGCGCGAGCGAGAACGGCCCGGTCCCCTTCGGTCGGACGATCCAGAACGGAATCCGGACGTCCGGTTCGGTCTCGAGCCGACCGCGCTGCCGGGTGTGATCGCCCATGTCTTCGGGATCGCCCAGTTCTGCGGTTGGGACGTGGCCCGCGGCCGACTGCGCGATCCGGTCGAGCCCGATCAGCTTGTGCAGCGCCGGCCGGGCGGCGGCCTGCCACTCCGCCACCGCCTCCGGCGTCTCGGCGCGACAGGTGAACTCCCGCAGGTCCTCGTCATACAGCCGATCCAGGTACGCAAGCACGTCGGGCGAGTAGCTCGGCTGTGGCTTCGTGGTCACTGGGCCAACTCCCATTCCAGGCCGTCGGTCTGGCGGACGCGGCCCTGCCCCGCGAGGTCGATGAAGAAGGCGCGGACGGTGGTGATGGCGTAGCCGCGCGGCCGGGCAACCTCGATGTCGAACAGCGCCCGGAACGCAGCCCGAGCCGCCTGCGCGTCGTTGATCGGCGACTGCCTGCTCAGCGCGTCAAGCAGCGCCGACTCGATCTCGTCCAGCCGCGCGACGCAACAGGCGAGATTGGCCCCCACGTCGTCGCCGTGATGCGGAGCGCGATGGCCTCGGAACTCCCACGCCGGATCCAGCTCGATGACGCGGCGCAGGCTGCGGCGCTGGGCAGCGACATCGTGGAACAAGCCGAGCCAGTTGCCCGAGTTGTCCAGCCCGCCCTGCGGCAGGTCCCCGACGAAGGCGAGCCGGCGCTCCGGTTCGAACAGGGTGATCAGGCCGCGCTCGTGGCCGGGCGTGTGCAACACGTCGAACGTCAGCCCGGCGTGTTCGACGGTGTCGCCCTCGCGGAGCAGGCGGTCGACGCGGGCCGGCCCGCCGATGCGTTCCCGGAACCCGTCGAGCCCCTCCTGGGTGGCGTTGTCCCAAATCGCGGCGGGGTCCCGGAAGTCGCCGCTCGGGTCTTCGATCTGCATGGCGGCGGCGACGTGCGCCCAGACCGGCGCACCGCTCCATTCGACCAGCGCGCGGGCGCCGCCGTAGTGATCGTTGTGGCCGTGGGTGATGATGATGGCGCGGACGGCGTCGGGCTCGCAGCCGGCGGCTTCGAGCGTCTCGATCAGTTCCGCCGCGGCCTCGTCGGTACCGGCGTCGATCAGGAGCAGTTCGTCGGGCGGGCCGACCACGTAGACGTTGGTGCTCACGCCCAGGCGGACGATTTCGGCGTAGCGGACATCGTCCAGTGCGGTCGCGAGGTTGAACGCCATGATGCTCCTTTCAGTAAACGCATTCCGTGGCGGCCTCGGCGAAGGCGCGGACGTTGGCCGGGTCGCCGACGAAGAAGTGGTCGGACGGCGCGATGATGTAGCCGGCGTGGTCCCGGGTCGCCTCGAAGCACTCGTGGACGAGGCGGCGGGCTTCCTCGGGCGTGCCGTTCTCGAAGCCGGCGTTCTGGTCGAATCCCCCGATGAAGAAGAGCCGGTCGCCGACCCGGCGCGACGCCTCGGCCAGGTCACAGTCTCCGCCCATCGACGGCGGGGTCATCGTCTCAAGGCCGTCGGCGCCGTTCTGCACGACCAGGTCGAGGAGCGGCATCAGCCCGCCGCAGAGGTGATAGACGATCTTGAGCCCGACGGCGTGCAGGGCCTCGTGCTCGCGCCGGTCGTAGGCCAGGCAGAACTCCTCGTGCAGCGTCGGGCTGATGACGGTGCTCGACCCGGCGCCGCCGCCGGTCTCGATCATGTCCGCCGGGATACCTTCCCACATCTCGATAACGCGGAGGATCTTCCCGAGCATCGCCTCCAACGCATGGTGGACGAAGTCCGGCTTGTCCATCGCCAGCATGATGGCCGGCACGGAGTCGAACAGGATGCAGAAGCTCTGCCACGGGCTGCCCTGGCCGAACGCATAGGGATGGCAGCGGATGATGCCGCGGTCGCCCAGCCGGTCGCGCGTGGCCCGAAGCGCGCGGAGGTCCGCCTGGACCGGCACGGGCACGAACTCGTTCCAGAGCTCGAAGTCCGCTTCAGTCTTCAGCAGCGTCTCGGTCCGCCAGCCGGTGATGTTGTTGCTGGCCCCGGCGCTGTGGAGTGTCCCCTTCGGCGTGGTGATCGTCTCTTCCCAGCGGTCATTGCCGTCCGCATCCTTCCCCAGGTCGACGTGCTCGGCGTTCCAGTTGGCGAGGTCGGCGTCGTCGAATACATAGTCCGGGCTCTGGTAGATGGCGAAGTCCATTCCGGACCATTCGTAGGCGTCCCACTGGTCGCCGCCGTTGAGGTACGTGTTGCGCCAATGCGTCATCCAGGAGTGCGACTGGCAGGGCAGGCGGTCGGGCCGGCCGTTCTCCAGCGCGGTCATCATCCGCTCGCGTGGGGTCACCTTCATCTCCACAGAGGAAACTCACCACGGATAAACACAGATGAACTCGGGTGATGCGGCCGAGCGGCCGCCGCCATCCGTTCTATCCGTGTCTATCCGCGTTCATCCGTGGTGAACTGTCCGTTGTCACGCCTCCTCCCCGCTCTCCAGCCAGGCCAGCTCTTCCGGCGTGAGCTCGATGGCCAACGCGGCGAGGTTCTCCTGAAACTCCTGGGGGGTACACGGGCCGACCAGGGCGAAGATGTTGAGCGGGTAGTTGAGCACATAGGCCACGGCAAGCTGCGGCACGGACACGCCCTTTTCCGCGGCCATCTGAAAGGCCCGTTCGAGCCGGTCGAAGTTCTCCGGGTAGCAGAAGCCCTGCCGGCTGCACTCCTCGAGCACGGAGTCGTCGTCGCGGGTGACCTTGCCGGAGAAGAAACCTCGGGCGATGCTCGACCAGGTAATGAGCGGCAGGTCCGCCTCCGCGTACCAGGCTCGGGCGTCGGCGCCGTCGGGCCCGGAGATGCCCAGGCAGTCGGCCCACACGGGCTTGACCTGGACGGCGAGGCTGAAGTGCGGGCTGCTGGCGGCGAGGGGGGTCCGGCCGCCGGCCTCGGCATAGGCGTTGGCCTCGGCGATCCGGTCGTGCGTCCAGTTCGACCCGCCGAAGGCGCGGATGCGGCCCGCGTCTTTCTGCTCGTTGAGCAGGTCGATGATCTCGCCCACCGGCAGTTGCGGGTCGCGGTGGAGGATGTACAGGTCGATGTAGTCGAAGCCGAGGCGTTCGAGCGACTCATTGAGTTCGCGGGTGATCTGCTCGGGCGGGACGACGGTCTGGCCGCCGGTGGGGTGTCCGCCCTTGCCGAGCATCACGATCTGGTCGCGGATGCCTCGGTCGTTGACCCACTTGCCGACGCCGCGCTCGTTCGCGCCGCCGCCGTAGATGTAGGCGGTGTCGTAGAGGGTCGCGCCCCCCTCGAACGACGCGTCCAGCAGCGGCAGGCTCTCCTCCAGGGAGTCCACGTGTACCATGATGGTGCCCTGCGCGAGTCGCGACACCGGCTTGTCGATCCCCGGGATCTCTCCGTATTTCATCTCGGCCATTTCGTGCAGCTCCTATTCCATTGGGTACTTGAGTCCCCATTGCTCGCGGATGCGGTCCATCGTCTGCATGATCGTCAACGTCTCGTCGAGCGGCATGACGTCGCTCTCGAGCTTCCCGCTGCGGAGGCACTCCATCACCTCGGCCGCCTCGTAGTTGTAGCCGTTGCCGACGAACGGCGCGTCAATCCTCCGTTCCTCGCCGCCGGCGGAGACGGTCGCCTCCTGCGGATGCCAGAACTGCGGGATGTGGATGCTGCCCTCGGTGCCCATGACGCGGGCGTCGTGGTGGGTGCTGGTGCGGATGGCGGTGTAGAGCACGGCCAGCTCGCCGCCGCCGTGGCTGAGGATGAAGGCCGATTGCTCGTCCACGCCCGTCTCGCCCAGCGCGGCCAGGGTGGCGATCTCCGCCGGCGGAGCCCCGAAGACCATGGACGCGAGCGAGACGCAGTAGACGCCGACGTCGAGGAGCGCTCCGCCACCCAACTTTGGATTGAACAACCGGCGCTCCGGATTGACGCCGGCGCGGAACCCGAAGTCGGCGGCGAGGATCCGCGGCTCGCCGATGGCGCCCTCGGCCAGCCGCTCGCGGACCTTGCACATCACGGGCGAGAACCGCGTCCACATCGCCTCCATCAAGAACACGCCGCGGTCGCGGGCGACGCCGATCACCTCCTCCGCCTCGGCGGCGTTGATGGCGAACGGCTTCTCGCACAGCACCGCCTTACCGGCCTCCAGGCACAGGATGCTGTTCGCCTTGTGGAACGCGTGCGGCGTGGCGACGTAGATGGCGTCGACGTCCGGATCGTTCGCCAGCGCCTCGTAGCTCGGATGCCGGCGCGGCACGTCGAACTCGTCGGCGAAGACGTCGGCCGTCTCCTGCTTCCGCGAGCCGACGGCAGCCAGCTTCGCGTCGTCCAGAACGGTCAGGCCGGTTGCGAACTTCTTCGCAATCGAGCCCGTGCCCAAGATGCCCCAGTTGATCGCGTCCTGCATGTTCGCATCCTCATTCAAGTGATCACTGCTCACTGATTTCTGAGCACGCACTGCTCGACCGGCACGCTCGCCACGCACGCCACGTGGTCGGCCGCGCCGTAGTATACCAGATACCGGCCGTCCTTCTCGACCGCGCCGCACGCGTAACAGCAATACGGGTACAGCCCGCCGCTGATCTCGTACTCCGCCTCGGGCTCGAGGATGGGCTCCTCCTGCACGCGGAGGATCGTCGCCGGATCGTCGAGGTCGAGCCACATCACGCCCAACCGATACTTGTTCGGCGCCCGGTCGTCTCTTCCGTGCCAGAACAGCAGCCACGCGTCGTCCTGCCGGATGGGCGTGCAACTCATCCCGAGTTTCATCCCGTACCACGAATGGAGCTTGATGTCGAAGATCCGCTTCGTCGAATGCCACGTCTTGAAGTCGGGCGTGCGGCTGATCCACAGGTTCGGCGCGTAACGGAGCAAGAAGCAGTAATCGTCGCCGAACTTCTGCGGGAAAATCCCTGCCGTCCGCATCTCGAACTCGGGCTGGATGAAGCCGACGCGCTCGAACGTCTCGAAGTCGGTGGTCTTGTGCAGGATGACCCGGTCTCCCCAGCGGCTGACGGTCGCCGACGTCAGGTAATACGTGCCGCCGATCTTGGCGACACGGGTGTCCTGGATGCCGTGCTCGCCGAACCCGTCGCGCGGCTCGGGACCGAGGATCGGCTCGTCGCGGCGTTCGTCGACGTGGAACCCGTCGCTCGAAATCGCCAGACCGACGTAGGTGACCGGGTACTCCTTCGTCGTCTCCCACCGCTTCTGATCGCTGCCCGCTCGGTAGAGGATATGGACCTTGTCGTTGTAGATCGTTGCCCCGGGGTTCGACGTGTTCGTCGCCTCGAACGAATGCTCCGCGATCGGCCCGATGATCGGGTTGCCGTCGTAGCGCTCGAGCTGGACCACCACACTCTCCATAACGAACTTGCGGGAAGATAGCACCAGGCGAGCGGACGGTCAAGCGGAATCGGACGCGAACCCGAAGTCGTCTTCCCGAAACGCGTAGCCTCGGATGTAGGCGCGGGGCGCGTCGTCGAGGATGTAGTTGACGACGTAGATCTCGCCGTCGGGGAACTGGACCCAGCCGGAGTAGCCGGTGTCGGACTCGGGCGAGCGGTCGAAGTCGAGCGGCAGGATCCGCGTCTGCGCCCCGCTGCGGTCTGTGGCCAGGCACGACTCGACGTTCGTCAGCGCGGCGAAGGTGTTCTGCGTCCACCAGCCGGCCCAGCCCTTGCCGCCCTGCATGAACCGGTGAGTGATCATCACCTTGCCGCTGGCCAGCATCCCGGCGACCGGTCGATGGCACGCGGGGAGCGGGAACTCGACGGGCTCCGTCCACGTCTCGCCGCCGTCGCGGCTGACCGCCTTGAACGCACCGACGCCGACGAACGAGTTCTCGCGAAGGAAGCAGACCAGCTCGCCACCGGGCAGCTCGAGCACGCTCCCCTCGCAGAGCTTGAGCCCGGGCTTCTCCGCAACCGTATGCGGGCCGGACCACGTCCCGCCCCGATCGTCGGAGAGCCAGCAGCGCTGGCGCCACGCCGCGTCGTCGCCGATGACCGCGTGCGCGCTCAGCACCCAGCGGCCGGCGTGCGGGCCATGCCGCAACTCGATCACCTGATCCGGCACGATCCCGACGACCGGCGTGGCGTGCGGGCCGTCCCACGTCGCGCCGTCGTCGCCGCTGAACCACAGCCAGTTGCTCTGTTCGGCGCGGCCGACTTCGCTGCGGCCGATAACGCGGTCGACCGCGGCGACCAGCCGCCCGTCGCTCAACGTTGACACGCGCGGGCAGTTCCAGTAAGGATCCTCGGCCGGGTCCCCGCGCAACGGCTCAGAGAGGGCCCGCTTCGGCGACCACGTCCGGCCGCGGTCGTCGGACGTCGTCAGCATGATCCGCGTGTAGCCGCGGTCGGCGTGGTGTGTGCATTCGCTGATCACGCAGACCAGCCGCCCGGACGGCGTCAGCGCCACGTCCGGGAATGCCTCGTAGATGCTGTCGTCACGGCTGACAGTGAACGTCTCGATCATCGGTACACTCCGAACTCGCGGTACGCGTCCATCAACGTTCGCACGTTCTCGACGGGGACGTCGGCCTGCACGTTGTGCGACGTGCCGAAGATGTAGCCGCCGCCGGGGCCCATTACGTCGGCCAGGCGCTTGACCGCGGCGCGAATCTCGTCGCGCGTGCCGAACGGCATCGTCTTCTGAATGCACACCCCGCCCTGGAAGCACAGCCGGTCACCGAACTCGGCCTTGAGCGCTGCGGCGTCCATCCCCGCGGCCTCGGGCTGGAGCGACTGGAGCACGTCGAGCCCGCACGCGATCATCTTCGGGATGAGGAGCACGACCGAGCCGCAGGTGTGGTGCATCACCTTCGAGCCGCCGTCGTGGACCATCCGAATGTAGGTCTCGAACCCCTCGCGCAGAAACGCGTCCCACATCGCCGGCGAGACGAGCGGCCCGTTCTGGGAGCCGAAGTCGTCGCCGGTCAGCACGACGTCGATCTTGCCGTTCGCCGCGTCGAGGATGCGTTCGAGATACGCGGCATAGAACGCGCGGATCCGGCGGAGGATCGCCCGGGCCAGCTCCGGGTTCATCGCCAGGTCGACGAGGATCTGCTCGACGCCGCGCAGGTACATCGCCGGCTTGAGCTGCGCCACCCGGTTGAGCCGGTCGCCCATGAACACGGCCACGCGGCCCGCAGCAATGACCGCATCGCACTGGGCCTCGATGACACCGTAGTCGAACCAGTCCGGCGAGGGCCAGCCCGGGTAAGCCTCGACCTCCTCGACCGTGCTGGCGGTCGCCAGCGGCGGATCGGTCACTTCTTTGTAGCGCTCGATGCCGCCGGCCATTTCGACCTCGGCGACCGTGCGCGGCACACCCCACACGTCGCGGCCGTCTTGGAGCGGCGGGCCGACGTAGGCGGGGCCGTCGATGTAGCGGAAGTCGACGTCGTGCGCGTCGACGAACGCCTCCTTCGACATCCCTGTCTCGGCCTGGAGCTTGCGCAGGAACCCCTCCGACGCCCAGAAATCGACCGGGATGCGGTCCGGCTCCTGGTGGTCCAATACGAGTCGGACCCGTTCACGGGAATCCATCGCGTGCCCTTTGCTTGTTCGCTGCCTGGGGCGGCTACTTCGTGCCCCCGTGTTTGCGGAGGAGGTCTGCGAGGTCGCGGTGCCCGGAGGCAATCGCCAGGCTGAGCGGGGTCTTGCGGTCATTGCCCCTCACGTTGACGTTGGCCCGTCGGCTCAGCAGGAACTTCGCCACCTCGACGTGGCCGGGGGCGGGCTTCTTGCGCACGTGCCCGTAGCCCGTGTAGTGCAGGGGGGCGTACCCCACCACGTCGCGCGCGTGCACGCTGGCGCCGTAGAAGACGAGGAGTTGGGCGACGTTAAGGTGGCCGTGCCGGGCGGCGACGTGCAGCGGGGTGAGACGGGCGCGGGTCTTGGCGTCCAGCTCGGCGTTTCGCCGGATGAGCAGCTCGGCGATCTCCTTGCGCCCCTTCCGGGCCGCGTAGTGCAACGGGCGCCACCGGCCCTCCGCCTCCTCGGGCCGGCTGGCCAGCGCCGGGTCCCGTTTCAGCATCTCCTTCACCACCGCCGCGTCCCCGTCCCGCACCGCCGCAAAAAACGCCCGCACAAACTCCCTCTGCTTCTTCAGCCTCTTGATGGTGCGCGTGTCGTCGAACCCGATGTCGAACCCGAACCAGCCCAGCAGAAAGTCGATCAGCTCCCCCGGACTGATGCCGAACCGGAAGCCGACGACCGCAAGGGCGACCCCCACATCCGTATCCAGCGCGTTGATCCACGGGGCCTCCGGGTTCCGGGCCGGCTCTTCGAAGCCGGTGGCCCTGATCTGCTCGGTCTCCAACAGCTCGCCGACAATCGGCGGGCTGATCAGCAGCCCGCCCCGCACGGCATCGGGCACCCGCCCCTCGCGGCGAGGACGAATGGACGTCCGCTGGGACTTGTCGTAGTAGAAGATCATCCGCCCGATGACCGGCGCCACCACGACCTCCCGCCACCGGTCGATCTCGTTGGGGGTGAGAACATATTTCTCGAGGTCGTAGACCGCGATGCCGGCATGGATGTAGATGCTCAGTTGGAGGTCGACGCCGATGCCGGCGCCCGAGCCGACGTCGAGTCCGAAGATGTCCGCGAAATCGCGGCCGCGGTCCTGGAGATACACACATCCGCCGCCGGCCAGAACGGCGCAGGCCGCCAGGCCAAGCGCCATCGACCGAACCAGCCCCTGGTGCTTCATTTCACCGCCTCGCCCGTGCCGTTGGCCCGTGCGCAGCCGTTGGGTTGACCCGAGCACTCGGACTTTTCCACTACCGTTCCTCCCGCGCGCCGGGACGAAGCTATTCGGACTCGTCCAGAGCGACCGGGGTGTTCGTGCGGAAATGAAACAGACCGCCGGTGTCGCGCTGGTAGAAGGCGTGCTCGCCGGGATGGTCGGCGTCGATCTTGTGCTTGTGTCCGCCGCCGGTCAGCGGAAACCGCGCCCCGTCCATCATCGGCGTAACGTAGCGAGCGAACCAGCCGTGCAGCCGCCCGCGCAGCCCGGCGAGCGTCGCCCGGCACGACGTGTCGTCCACCACGTTCGAGCGCTCGTCGGGATCCTTCACCAGGTTGTACAGCTCGTGCGGGCCGTAGGGATAGCGGTGCACGTATTTCCATTCCTGGGTGCGGATCATCCGCACCGGGCCATATTCGTCGTAGACGACCACTTCATCGCGGGCCTCGTCCGCATCGCCGGCGAGGACCGCGGCGAAACTCACGCCCGGCAACGTCTCATCCTGCACGGCCGGCAGGCCGAGGTGATCGAGCAGCGTCGGCATCACGTCGTACTGGCTCATCATCGCCTCGGTCACCCGCCCCGCCGGGATGCGGCCCGGGTGCCGAATGAGGAAGGGCACCTTGACCGAGTTCTCGTACATGTTCAGCGGGAACGTACCGTTGCCTTTGCCCCAGAACCCGTGGTGCCCGCACGAGAAGCCGTTGTCGCTGGTGAAGACGACGAGCGTGCTCTCGCTCAGGCCGAGTGCGTCGAGCTTGTCCAGGATCCGGCCGACGTTGAGGTCCATCGCGGTCACCGCGGCGAAGTAGCCCTTGAGCATCTCGCGGTCGCCCAGGCCCCGCCGCCCGAGCGGGCCGATCCAGGGATGGGCGAGTTCCTGGGGGCAGGACTTGAACGGGCAGTCGTCGTAGCTGTCGACGATGTCCTGTGGGTGCCCGGTCCACGGCGAGTGCGGCGCAGTGTAGTGCACGCTCAGGTAGAACGGCTCGTCCTTGTGGCCATCAAGGAACGCCAGCGCGTCGTCGGTGATCACGTCGGTGACGTAGCCCGGCGCGTTGATGGCCTTTCCATCGCGGACCATCGGGGCGTTGTTGTACTGCCCGCCGCCGGACTGATGGGCAAACCAGTGCGAGAAACCGTGCTGCGGGTCCAGGCTGTCGCCCAGGTGCCACTTGCCCGAGAGGCCGCAGGTGTAGCCCTGCTCGGCGAGCACGTCTGTGGTGCAGGTGAAGCCATCGATGTACTTCTGCGGGTCCGGCGGCATGTTGCGGTCGCGGATCCAGTCGTGGACACCGTGCTGCGACGGGATGCGGCCGGTCATCAGGCTGGCCCGCGCCGGCGAGCAGACCGGCGACGTGCAGAAGAAGTTGGCGAACCGGCTGCCCTCGGCGGCGAGGCGGTCGAGGTTCGGCGTGCGGATCTCGGGATTGCCGGCGCACCCCATCGCCCACGGGCCCTGATCGTCGGTGAGGATGAAGACGACGTTGGTGTGGTCGGACACTCTCGCTCTCCTGCGGGACGCAAAAACGCGGCTCTGGCAATCTACCCGCTCGCCCCCCGTTCCGCAAGTTCTTTCCCCTGGGATCCCGCGCCGACTACACGACGAGGGGCAACCCTGATGGGCGCCCCCGCCTGGGGCCGGCCGCCCCGCACACTTGACCTCCTTGCGGCGCGTGCGTACCATCTCCCTGTGCCCGGCCGAGCCGACAGCGGCGTCTCCTCCTTTTCGGGACAGCGATCCACATGACCATACAAGCCAAGCTGACCGACGACACGTTCCCCGTCGCCGAGCCGTGTTCCGTCGAGATCCTGTGCACGTCCGACCAGGACCTGGCCCCGGGCGACCGGATCGAGTTCCAGTTCCCCAACTCGTGGTGCCTGGTGACCGGGCCGAGCTACACGCGGGCATTCCAGACGGCGGATCCCGAGGGCGGGCACTACGTGCAGGTCACCGCGCCCGACACGGACGCGCAGTTCGAGCACGAGATCGTCCCGCGGCAGTTGAACTACCCCGAGTGCAAGTCGCGGCACGGGCGCTGCATTGTCGCCACGTTGAAAGGTGGCTCCGTGCCCGCGGGACAGACACTGGCCCTCGTGTATCGGAACACGTTCGCGGCGTACGTGGCGGAGACCGAGACGGTCTGGGTCCGCATCCAGGGCGAGACGCCCGAGCCGCTGCC
>Ga0272442_10008270_pt1 | contig 13237 bp, 9 predicted proteins | sample SSMForm2O_FD_200262 | JGI IMG/M metagenome (GOLD analysis project Ga0272442, IMG submission 200262) | Marine sediment archaeal communities from Little Sippewissett salt marsh, Falmouth, MA, United States - SSM-Form-2O | ecosystem: Environmental > Aquatic > Marine > Wetlands > Sediment ...
CCAATCATAGCATAACCACCATCATCAGATGCTATTAGCGAATAGCAATCATCAAAACCTTCTCCTCCAAAAGTTCTATTCCATATAATGTTACCATTAGAATCTGTTTTAATCAACCATGCATCACAATCACCTGCGCCATAAGAATAAGTTAAAGATGTAAATATAAATCCAAGATCATCTGTCTGCAGAACAGAATAACCGTATTCGAGACCTGCACCTCCAAAAGTTTTATTCCATATAATGTTACCATTAGAATCTGTTTTAATCAACCATGCATCATAATCACCATCATTGGATGAACCAATAATAATGTATCCATCATCAGCAGTTTCTTTAAAAACTAGCCCAGCGTCAATAGTATCATTATCTCCATAGGTTTTTTCCCAAATTTTATTACCATTTATATCTGTCTTTATGAAATATATATCATGAAGACCACTTTGACTAAAAGAGTTTGTCACACCAATAATGGCATATCCTCCATCTTTTATTTGTTGAACTGTCCATCCCTTATCGTTTTCTGTACCCCCAAAGGTTTTATCCCATTCAATATTTCCAAATCTATCAGTTTTTATTAACCAACAATCACCACCTTGATAACTCCCAGTTTCATCTTTACTTGATCCAATGATATATCCTCCATCAGATGTTTGATAAACTCCATAACCGTTATCAAAAAGAGCTCCCCCATATGTCCTATTCCATTCCTCATTCGGTGGATTTCCAAAATAATTATTTGATTTATAGTCATCTGAATGATAAACTAAATCAATTTTATCTTCTTCCTCAGCTACTATATTAAAACTAGGATTTGAAAGAGCACTAGCCACGATAAAAAAACCAATTATTAAAAAACCTAATATTCTCCTATTCATACTTTTTCGCCTCCATAAATAATCATATTTCCTCAACTCCAAGCACTAGTGGTCCTAGGATAAAACCAGTAGCCTGTTTAGTAGCATCACCAACGGTTATCGTTATTGTTGTCCTTCCAATGCCATACAAAGTAGATTGCCGTATTGTTTTTGCTGCTCCAGGTCCAAGCTCTGATATTACTCCCTCTGTATGTTCACCAGCAAGGATTAATCCTCCTTTAAGATCAATAGACCAGTAAATATCAGATGCTGTTGCAATACCATTATTAATTATATCAGCGCTTATTCGGAAACCACTATTTATTTCAACTTCCAAACCACTACCAAAGCCATACGTTTCAAAACAAGAATCACCAACTGATGGACGCCATAGATCAGGAGAATTATTAACCCAGTGTTCTCCGTTTGGATATACATCTTCAACGTTTGATAACCAATAATAAGTAAAATTATAGTAATTACAGTTACACCTTGCCACAATATAGTAAGTTTCACCTATATCAACACTAATATCAAGTAAATCGAATTCAATCCAGTCATGATCTGGATATTCAGGTATCTCTTCAGGGCTTATAGAAACCGAGACTATATCATTTCCATCCATGTCTTCTCGAATTGAAACAATAAGATCACAAATTGCTTCAGAGGTCTGACCTAAAAATAACTTAATTCTTGTTAAAATTGGTAGCGTGGGTTTAAATGATTGAGCCAACCATTGATACCAATCTTCTCTTTCAAAGAAAATAATATATGCAGTATTAAAATCCTCATGGTTATATTGATCTAATTCGTCTTCAACTAATAATTCAGAAGATATCAAATTATCATAGGGTTTACCTTCGTTTAATCCACTATTACCCCCACTTATAGTTGGTACAACGCTAGCCCCAATAAACAAACATATTATGGCTAAACCCATGCCTTTTTTACACAATACGTCTTGCATATGTTACCTCCCCTTAATTATTATTGTAATGACAGTATATAATATAAATGTTGCTAAATATATTAATGAAACATATGTTACATATTATACAGAATTTATTTGTAACATTTATAATAAAAAATTAGAATTGATTTCATTAACGTACCAAACCTATTGGTACTCAATTCGACTAATCAATGATTAGTCTCATTTCAACATCATCACATAAATCACGAGAATACATTTAAATAATTACTAATCATAAATTTACTATATGGAGTGATCTAAACAATATTAGCAACAGTAATAATATAGACACATAGAACTATTGATGAGCTAATGGTTATCAATATATTGTCATCTATAGGTCCAAATTCATATCTTTCCATGATTGATGCCACAATAGCAGCTATTACTCCTCCAATTGCAATCCCTCCAAATCCTGCTAAAAAATAACCCAAAGGTATACACACGGCTGCCATGAATACATTGCCAATAGGATGCTTCGTCCTTTTTTTAAATAAAGCATTTCTTGCAATTCCAGTTACTCCATCGCCAAATGAGACAAATACCGCAGGAATAATTGCTATCCAAGGTGCACCTGCATGGTTTCCCATAGCATTCATAACTTCCCACAGAACAAAGATAGTAATCCCCCACATAAAACAAAAGCTGACATCATTTAGATTGTCTTCTGTCTGAAACCAGTAAAGCAGTTTTCCCTTCCTCTTTTTGTGAGAAAGATAAGTGATTATTGTTATTGATATGCCGCAGAACAAAGGATAGATGGAAGAGGAAAACACAATAGGAACCATTAGGGCAATAACTCCTCCAGCAAATATGTGAACTAATTTTCTGTTATAATAAACCGCATCTCCTTTTTTAATACCTTTTTTTACCATTAAATCATAAGTCTTTTTTGTCAAGAATGTAATGGACACAGTGTAAATTGTCAAGATGACCATCCAGATGAGTTCAACTATCGTTATTTCATTAATCATTGGGCACCTCCCATACATTTCTCTTATTTAAATGTTTAAAAATATGTTAAATAAACGTCTGTCAGTTAATTCCAATTTATTATCTGTTTCAATGTCTGTTACCATTCGACATGAAAAACACGTAATTATTTACATAAAACAGTATCCAATTCACCTATTCTCTACGCTTTAAAATTCATTTACATGAATTATTTCTTCTAACTTTCGTTTTGGAACATGTAAAACTTCGTTTTTATCTCTCCAATACTTAACAGAATCTATAAAATCCTCCACAACTACTTGCTCCGCTTTATAACCTAATGCAATCAACGAATCGACATGCAATGTATCTGGGATTTTAAGCATCTCCTGGATCTTGTTCTTATCAATTTTGCACAGAATACAACTTCCAATGCGCTCTTCTTCAGATGCAAGTACAATATTCTCCGAAGCCAGGCCAACATCTCTTAAATAATATTTGTTGGTAATATCCTTAACAAGTATGACAATATATGCAGTTGGCCGTTCGTTCTTGCCAGGTTTCCATGCCGGTTTTATATATCCTGCCCAAACTATTGTCTCAAAGATTTTAGAGCACATATCCTTTTCAGTCACAATGAAAAATTCCAGAGGTTGAAGATTAGCAGCAGACGGTGCTACCCTTGCAGCATTAACAAACTTTCTAAGAAGGTCTATACTTATCGGTTGTTGTTTAAAGCGTCTTATTGATCTCCTTGAGAGTATGGTTTCATATACACTCATTGACTGAGAATTTATTTTTTCTGACATATTATACAACCCCATAAACATAACTATTCATATATAATTTCACATGATTTTCAATATAAAACTTAAACTTCATGAGATTAATGACAGCAATGTATATGCAATCTATATAACTTCTAGCCTGGGGACAGAATCTTTATAGAACCAATTGATGTTGTTGAATCAAGACGAAAAAATTATATTATTTATCCTTGTTTTCTTCTGACTCATCCTGCTTTTTTTCCTTGTCTTTTCTCTTTATAAAATATTCACATACAATACATTTCATTCTAATCCACCAAACTGCAATTCCAATAATAATTTTTCTAATTATGAGGGCGACATACTTTAATATTCTCTCATGATAATGTCTTTATAATGGCAAAAAAAATTAGAATGGCAAGAACCTTTGCAAGAACTGCTGCTAAATCAATGGAAAAAAGGCTTGTAGAAAATGCGAAAAAGTTAAAAAAAAATCCATATCTTATATTACCGGAGTATACAGATAGCTACTCCCGAAAATATTTTGAAAAAATAAAAAAAAGCTTAGACAGAGTTGAAAGATTTAGCGATGATTCCAAAAAACTTGAGAAGTTGTCGAATAAACGAGGCCTAGATGGAGCTCTTGCAGGAACAATTCTGATTGCTCACTCTGAGAAAGCACCTTACCTTGCTGTTGCAAAAATGCCTACTGGGGACATAACTTATGCGCAGAGGGGGAAATCAGATAGAGAAAAACTCATTGCGGTACAGCATTTTGATAATCCTCTATTGAGATTGCTAGGTATAAAAGACGTGGCATTGAAAAGAGGATTGCACATATATTCATGGGACAATGGATTTATTTCTACTGGTTTGGAGGCAAAACCTCCTAGAGAGTTTATTGATTTTATAATTGATAAAACAGGTTTTTCATATAAAAATGGCGTTGCAACCTGCGGAGATATTAAAGTAGATTCCATAAAAAAGAAACAATTTTTGAAAAAATATTATCTTAAGATATATTGGAAATCTGCAGATATAACTATTGCAATATGTGAGGATTGCGCAAAATTATCGAAGAATACGATTTTCAATATAACCAAATATCTTATAGAAACAGATATATCAAATGATTTTTCAATAGATGTAATAGGACAGGTAGTAAAACAAAATAAATCCATAGATGAACAAGAAACACAGTATTTAGATGATTATCTATCTGGTAAGTTGACTGATCTTCAATTTATCACCAAGAATAGGGAGGAACAGGAAGAATCACTTAAGCAGTCTGAAGAAAAATTGTTGATACTTGATGGTATCTCATATGGGACAAATATTGATAAATTCATGGAGGCGCTAAAGCCAAACAAATTTGAACAGAGAGGATTGGAGTTTATTCTTGAAAAAATTGAAGAACCTGTTGTATTAAACAAGGGAACTCCCAACAAGGTACTTGAAATTTTTTGGAAAAAATATGGTTTGGATGCTATTGACTCAATACTTGGTGATAAGGAGATGTCAGAAAAGTTCTTTTCTCTTGATGGTACACCATCTGATATTTTAGAAGTTGTCTTTAAATATGAGGAGCGACAGCAGATATTGTCTCAACTTCCAAAATATAAGGCGCTTCCGTCTTTAGCAAACTTTGCTGATCATATTGCAAGAACCTACAAAACATTTGGGGAGAAAAAGGCCCTTGCAGAAATAAAGAAAAGACCAGATACCCCTAAGGGGAAATCACTTGCATATGCTTTTTTGCTGGTTTTTGGAAAAGGAAAAGACAAAAAGTGGAAATATTCACAAATAGAGATAGAGTACGGTGAATTTCTAAAGGAACATGCAAAGAAACTTCTCGATGCTCAACCTAAAAAATACCATATGGCTCTACAGGATTTATTGACTGCTAGCGGATCCTCTGAGAATATAGATAGTAATCTCATCTAGAATCAATAGAGAAGCTGACGATTTGTGAGCAATGACATAATTCTTAACGGATAATATAAAATAATTTTTTTACCATCAAATATTTATTACCCTTGTGAATACCATGCCACGATATCTATGATTAAAGCATCTAAACGTTCCCAAGGTGTTTCTTACGCCATAAGAGATGTAGTGTTACCCGCAAAGGAATTAGAAAAAAAAGGTATAGAAGTTCTCCATCTTAACATAGGCGATCCGAACAAATATGATTTTGACACCCCTCAACATATGAAAGATGCTCTCTATGAAGCTGCCAATGAAGGGCATAATGGATATTCTCCTTCAGAGGGATATCTCGATCTTAGAAGTGCAATAGTTGAACGTGAACATAGTAGAAACAAAATCGCTTACAATCCTGGAGATATCTGCATTACCACAGGTGTCACTGAATCTCTTCAAATCCTTCTTAATTCATCACTTGATCCTGGTGATGAACTTTTAATACCTGATCCCACGTACCCACAATATAGACTTATCACACGTCTAAATGATGCAGAACCAATAGCCTATAGATGCATTGAGGAAGAAGGTTGGCAACCAGACATAGAACACATTCGTAAAAGTATATCAAATCGTACTAAAGGCATTGTGATTATAAATCCAAATAATCCAACAGGTGCATTATACTCAAAAAAAGTTATCAAAGAAATTATTGATATTGCAGGTGAGTATAGCATCCCGGTTATATCTGATGAGATCTATGATGACATAACATTTGATGGAGAACAAGATGCAACAGCAACATTTGCTAAAGATGTACCTGTAATAACATTTAACGGTTTCTCAAAAGTTTATTTAGTACCAGGATGGCGGATGGGATATGTAATGTTTTATCATTCTGGTGAACTTGATAGGATACAAGATGCTTTTATGCGTATAGCTCGTTCACGATTATGCGCAAACTCAGTTTGTCAACTTGCCTGCATCCAGGCGTTAAAAGGTCCACAGGACCACATTGAAAATATGAACAAAAAACTAAGAGAACGTCGTGATTTTTCATATAAACGTTTAAACGAAATAGAGGGTATCTCTACCGCAAAACCAGGTGGGGCATTCTATATATTTCCAAAAATTGAAGCAATGAAGAAAGGAATTTGGAAGAACGATAAAGAATTTGTTTTGGATCTTCTGCATGAGGAATACGTTTTGGTTGTTCATGGTTCAGGTTTTTCCTCTACCTATGGAAAAGGACACTTTAGAGCAGTTATTCTGCCGCAGATCGAAACGCTAGAAAGAGCATTTGACAACATAGAATCATTTATGAAAAAGAGATTAAAAAACAACTAAACATGAAAATCTAAAAAGTTTTACAATAGAAATTTATGGTCATATAAATGGACGTCTTAATTCGAATCCGTGATTTATCAAAGACAATTGGAGGAAAATTACTTTTTGATAATGTATCCTTTGAAGTGATGTTGGATAACTGTATTGGAATAATTGGATCAAATGGTTGCGGGAAAACTACACTTTTTAAAATTCTATTACGACTGATAAGACCAAATGATGGAGAATTGTGGTTTAGAGATAATATCCGAATTAGATATTTGGAGCAAACAGCTATACCATCTCAGAATTTAACAGCCCATCAATTTTTAGTAAGGACAACACAAACAGATAGTATTAAACAACAAATCAAAACATATGAATCACAGTTAGAGGATCCTGCAATTTATGATTCGTCCGAATATGAGGAGATACTTGAGAAAATTCAAAGACTTCAGATGTCAGATGGGCGAATCGATAATAATTCACGTCTCGAAGATGCAATAGATATTATTGAGGAGATTGGATTAGGGAAACTATCACTAGATTCAAAAATTAGCACTCTATCTGGTGGAGAGCGTCAAAAACTTGCCTTGGCTAGTGTTTTGGCACAATCTCAAGAATGTGATCTTCTTTTACTTGATGAACCAACAAATCATCTTGACATTGAAACAATTGAATGGTTGGAAAGACAACTGGTTGATTTTCCACGTGCAATTATGATAATTTCACATGATCGATATCTTTTGGATGATCTTGTTGATAGGGTATTTGAGATGAAGAATGAGTACATTGAACTATTTGATGCTACCTACGAAGAATATGAAGAACAAAGAAACCTCCGACAACATCTCAAATATCAGACATATACTAAGACCATGGCTGATATAAAACGACGCAAGGCATCTATTGATAAGATTTCACGTCGTAACAGATTTGATTCTCAAATATCAAGCAAAATGAAGAGGTTAAAAAAAATACAAAAAGTGGAAAATCCTATTATCAAAGACTATCTGTTAAGATTTCATTTCAAAAACGTTTTCAAATCTGGTAAAAATATTGCGGATGGTAGTAAGCTTAGTAAAAATTTTGGCGACACTCAGATTTTGAATGATGCTAGCTTTGAGATTCTATCAGGGCAAAAGATTGGGCTCATTGGACCTAACGGATGTGGTAAGACAACTCTTTTAAAGATGCTCACCGGTGCTGAAAAACCCGATAGTGGCATAATAAACATTAGTCGTGGTGCAAGATGGGGATATTTTGACCAGGGACACTTATCATTAAATCTAGATAATACACTTATTGAGGAGATTGTAAGAGATCAAACTGATCTAAAGGAAACTGATGCAAAGGCACTGCTCGGTCAGTTCAATTTTCGAGGAAACATTGTGTATAATCAGGTGGGAAAACTCTCAGGAGGGGAACGCGCTCGACTAGCCTTTCTTAGATTAATCATGCAGTCATATAATTTTCTTATTCTTGACGAACCAACAAATCACATGGATCTAGAATCAAAAATGGCCATTGAAGGGGCTCTTAATTCTTTTAGTGGAACTGTAATTGTTGTCTCTCATGATCGAAGATTTCTAGATAATGTTACTGATACAACATTTTTAATGACCAATGCGTCTATCAGAACATATAAGGGGAATTATTCTACTTCTAGACTCCAACACCAAAAAGAACTGATAAACACTCAAGGGACAAAGCTGATAGATATGCCTGGTGGAAATCTTAAAAAATATGTGGTCAAAAAATCATTCACCAATTGGACCACGCGAAGGAAATATAAAATTGGTGAAGAGATACTCATCGGCGATCATAACTTTGAGCTGTATGAGTGGGCCATTAATAGTAGCCGTCTAGAATGTTTACGTAGGAATAAATGATGGATCTTTTATCATTCATAATTAAAAATTCAAAGAAATTCACTCACATTTTCCGCAATTATTAATAATAGTTATAATATAAATATAATAAATGCAGGTTAAGTTACCCGATATTTAATTTGTAAACAAATGAGGATAACATATGAAACATCAACTATTTGATAAAACAAAGGCACTTGTTGAATCAATGCGACCTAAGACTATCCCTCTGGCATTGATGGGCGTTTTTATAGGCGGAATTGTAGCCGATTCCGCATCATATGTTTCATTTAATTTATTGCTTGCCGTGGTAGCCGCTTTCTTTGCTACAGCAGGAAGTTTGATTTTCAATGACTACTATGACTGGAAAATAGATAAAATTGTTCATCCGGAAAGACCAATCCCATCTGGAAGATTATTACCAAAAGAGGGTTTATATTTTGCTATACTATCCTTATGTATTGCATTGATTCTTTCCTTTTTCATTAATCCGATATGTTTCGGAATAGCCGTTTTCAGTATAGGATGTATTGTTTTGTACGACGAACTTCTAAAAAATAAGGGCATAGCAGGAAACCTGGTTGTTGCTTTTGTTTCTTCAATGTCTTTTACTTTTGGTGCTGCTGCTGTTGGACAGCCACTTAGCTCCCTAATATTGTCAATTATGGCATTCTTCATTTTTCTAGGTAGAGAGATATTAATGGATGTCCGCGATATTGGGGGAGATATGCTTGCAAGAGTAACATTACCTATGCAAATAGGGGAAAAAGCTGCTACGTATGTCGGATGCATATTTTTAGCTATAACTATCATCTTAACCCCTTTACCCTTCATATGGGGTATTCTTAGTGTGTGGTATCTATTAACCATTATTCTCGTAGATATTATCGGCGTCTATGTAATACTCATGTCGTTTAAGAAAATACGAAACATAGGTAAAATGGCAGATTTGGTGAGAATAGTGGCAGCTATTGGCTCAATCGCATTTATTATAGGAGTAATAGTGTAAAAACACTCAATTTAATATTTACTCTATGTTTTTCGCACAAATCTATTTTTCATATCCAAATTATTCAAATGTGAATTTTCATTTTTGAATATTTTTTTCTTCTACAGCATTATCCAAGAATTTTTTTATCTAAGATACAAACTACAATAAGCGATCCATACATCAGATCAACCACATTATCGTTCATTTCTGTTATAAACGACAATAAATATAGAATTTCCTTGTATACTTTCTCTTTAAATCTGCCTTAGATGATTTGCTGGAGAATCTAGGATTATTTTAAGCTGATCTTTTAAAAGTTAATCTTTAAGCAAAAAAAACATGAATTTAGAGGATATGTTTTTAAATAAACCATTTGATGCTTTACATCGGGCGCAAAAATGAGAAAGGAGAATTGTCCTTTTTGTGGACACAGATGGACACGAAGTACAACTGAGTCACCCATAACTTGCCCTAATTGCTACAAAAAATATCTAAGCAGAGAAGAACTGGCGAAAAGAAAAATCAATAAAAAATAATTGTTGAATCGCATTTTTTTATTTTTAGGGGCAAATTAACCGATGGTATTTTAAAGTTATATCTCGAGATTATAAGTATTAAGTTGTTATGTAGTTATACTACCATTTTTCATAGCGAACGATCTCATTTAGATTTTTTCTCTTCTTGCTTTGCGCAAACAATTTTGTGGCTTTATCTCGCATTCCACTTTTTTGAGCAGGATACCCAAGAGGTGTTAGTGCAACAACTCTTACTCTGTTTGGTATCTCTAATAATTCTTTCACTTTTTTTTCATCGAAAGCAGCTATCCAACAACTTCCGAGACCAATATCTGTGGCTGATAGGATAATATGTTCCATTGCTATTGCAACATCCACGGCAAAATAATCTATGTTATTGTTAATACCACTTGATGTAGGATCACCACAGGCAACAATAATAATTGGTACTTTCCTAAGCCATGTGTTTACAATACTTGTTTTAGACAATTGTTTAATTTTATCTTTGTCTCTCACAACAATAAAACGCCAACATTGCCTATTTGCCCACGAGGGTGCCAATCGTGCACATTCAAGCACATATTCAATTTTAGCATCTTCTACTTCTTTGTCACTGTAAGTGCGAGTACTTATACGGGATTCTATAACATCTTTAAATTTCATTAAAATTCCTTCATGATCTATTTACCTGTTTAGAGGTATATCATCCGGTTTTTTAAAGAAATCGATGCCATGAAAATAAAAACAGAAAGAATAGGATTTAATCACCTTATTTTTAAATTAGTTTTATCTCATCGGGCCACTTTTTAGCTAAACATGTGCTCCACATCTGTCCAATAAAATCTAAAGAAAAAAGATTCTGAAGTACATGTATCCAGTAGCTACCTTTGTCAGTTATTACTATAATATCTCCTTGGTCATTTGCCAATCCTAACAGTTCAAAAAGTGCAAAAATTTTTCCAAAGATTACGTCAAAATCCTTGTCAAATCTCTCTTTAAATTCTTTCTTGTTAATCTGTGTTTCATAGATTCTCCAATATAACCAGTGTGTCATTTCTTCCTTTTCGCTGAAATTAATTGATAATACTATTGGTGGTTTTTGCTTTTCTGCAAGATATGTTATGTATTCCTGAATTCCAAATACATTGATAAAAAAGAAACCTGAAATTAAAGAGCCTGCTCCTGCACCTAGTCCAATATATTGAGGTATGGTTACTGAGCTGTACTTTTTCACTTTTTTCCTAGTAAATGCCCATACAGACGTCCGTTTCATATCTTCATCATAACATAATTCTTCGATTCTTTTAAGCATTTTTCTTCTATTAATTGCTCCTGGAAGTTCGAGTCTGTTCTTTTTTACAAACTGGTTTAGTTTTGTATGTGGAAAGGTAAATATTGGGTAGGCAGATATTTGATCCACGCCAAGGTCAAGTGCTGTTTTGATATCTTTTTCAACATCTGCTATTTTTTGATTAGGCAGTCCAAACATAAGATCTATATTAACACAAGCAAAATCTCCATCCATTAGTAGTTTTAATGCTCCTTTTGCTCTATCGCCAACATAGGGTCTACCAATAATTTTTAAAAAACGATCATTAAAGGATTCTATCCCCATGCTAACATTTTCTACTCCGATGCACATTAGACGTTCTATCATATCAGGTGTGACATCATTTGGATGTGTCTCTATGGAAATATTGCAAATCATATTGAAGGATTCTTTTATGGTGTGAACGATTTCTTCTAATCCATTTCCCATCATAGTTGTTGGTGTCCCTCCGCCTATATAAAATGATGTTATCTGTTTTTCTTCCAAAAGTGGCTTATAGAATGCTATCTCATTAATAACTGCATCTCTATACATGAGTGCCTTTTCTGTATTGAATTTCTCTTTGAAATAGGGACAGTAAAAACAAGGATATCTACAGAATGGAATATGGAGATATAACCCAATTTTTTCTGCCTCAATTCTATCCAGATTTGGTAAAAAATTTTGAAGAACTAATTCTTTTGATCCTGTTATAATATACTTTATCACCTGTCTAATGAGTTTGTTAAGCACGATAATTTTATAGTTTTCATCTTTATAATATCTTTTCATATGAGCATCAATAAAAACTAGAGGTTATCATACTCTATGTTGTTAAATAGATAATTCTAACTGGGCGTTTGGAAATGAAAAAATCCTTGTTTACAAAAATTCTACGTGAAAAAAAGTTAATGTTACCTCCACTCAGTGGGTATACGGACTATCCTTATCGTCAAATTCTAGCAAAATTTAAACCGCCTTTCATCACAACAGAAATGGTGAACGCTAGAGCAGTCGTTGAAGGTAACCATAGAACCATTCAGATGCTAAAGAAGGTTATCGGTCCCCATTTCAATGGTGTCCAAATACTTGGCAAAGATCCAAACTTTATGGCAAAAGCAGCGAAGATCGTTGAAAATATGGGATTTGATTATGTTGATATTAATATGGGCTGTACAGTAAGAAAAGTAATCTCAAAAGGTGAAGGTGTTTATCTAATGAAAGATGAGCAACTTGCATGCAAAATTGTTAAAGCTGTTTCCAATGAAGTAGATATCCCTGTTACAGTTAAATTGCGGACGGGTTTTTGCCAAAAATCAATTAATGTTATTTCACTTTCCAAAAAACTGGCTTGTTCAGGTGCTGTGGCTATAACAATTCACGGGCGCACAGGTGAAAAAAAATTCGAAAACCCCCTCAGAATTAACCAAATACGCGAAGCAGCTAGCACTCTTTCGATTCCCGTTATTGCCAATGGGGGTATTTTTTCGGGAATTGATGCTCAAAATATGCTACTTCGAACAGGGGCAGCCGCTACTATGCCTGGTAGAGGAATTCTAGGGAATCCTTGGATTATTCCAGAAATCCTGTGTAATTTTTCTGACGATATTTTCACTTTTCCAACACTACCAGAAAAAAAAGACATATGTGCTGAACATATCCATAATGTTTGTGAATTTTATGGGAAAAAATTTGGTGTTCTAAAAATGCGCAGAATAGTTTTCTTGTATTTTTCATCATGCAAATACTTAAAATCCCTAAAAAACGATGTT
>Ga0272442_10008271_pt1 | contig 13236 bp, 14 predicted proteins | sample SSMForm2O_FD_200262 | JGI IMG/M metagenome (GOLD analysis project Ga0272442, IMG submission 200262) | Marine sediment archaeal communities from Little Sippewissett salt marsh, Falmouth, MA, United States - SSM-Form-2O | ecosystem: Environmental > Aquatic > Marine > Wetlands > Sediment ...
TTAAGGAACATTTCCGCGCTTTGGAGATGCTTTTGAACATCCTTTCTCATACAGGAATTCCTTCGCGTTTGATTACTCTATGTATTGTAAACAAACCTTCCCTGAAATCGTCTTCCGCAATGAAAAGGAAAGTAACGACGGTGTTGTTTTCAAGGCTGATGTCCGAGCTTAATCGGCTCGTAAGCTCATGCTCTTCGAAACGGTTGGTTATCCGGTCAAGAACAACGGCGATATCGATATCGCTGTCCGGCGTGAGCTGGTCGCGGGCTGCGGAGCCATACAGGTAAACTCCTCGCAACCTTTTTCCGTATATGCGCTCGAGATTCTCGCGGGCCTCGCCGGCAATTTCGAAAGCCTTTTGTCTTGTGGCAATCATAAGTTGATTTTACCATCAAAAAATCCCTTTTACCACGGGAAAATTCCATACAAGGGATTCTCAGCATGTGATTCGTTGCTCGCCTTGGGGGCCAACTCATTCAGCGGCTGCCACCCTAAGAGTACCGAGTCATGGACATTTTTCACCGAAAATCGGGGATTTTGATTGTGTTAAGGCGGTTTTTGGGTAGAATTAATAGAAAACAGGATACAGAATACACAATACAGAATGGGGGAAAGCAAGTTAAAACAAAACATGAATATTCCATATTTAGCCTCAGGGCCAGCATTGAGGGATTGCCCGTAGCCGTACCGGCTACGGCTAAACAATTTGAAAAAACGAACCCAATTTTAACGGCGGAAGACAGAAAGGTAGCTGAATAAAATATAAACCAAACCGCATGGGCAGGAAACCTGCCCATCCTACAATAGAAAAAAATGCAAAACGAACCCAATTTGGGCAAGCCCCAAATTGGCGTAAGCTCTTTCAGGACAAGTAAATAGGTGAAAAACACAGGATTTTGCCGGCGAAAAAACAAAGCCAATCCGGCGTCGCCTTCGGCTATGCCGGGACAGGTTTATAAAGGCAGGTCGCGGCGTTGCCAGATTATGCCGCCGAGCAGGGTTGAGACGGCAAGAAGAGTCAGCAGAACGGCCATATCGCGAATAGGCCATCCGGGTTGTCCGAGAATCGCTGCCGGGTTCACGTAATAGAAGATGTTAAAGGGAGTTAGCGATTTCATTATGGGCCACCATTCGCTGACAATCGCGATAAAGTAGTTCACGACAAGAAAGGCTACCGTCAACGATATTGCAGTAACACGGTGAAAACATGCCGCCGCAAGCAATGCGACTGCTCCGACCGAGCTCGCGAGAATTCCGCCGACGATTGCCAGCTTGAAAAAGGCGTAAAGTGGAACTTGTTGCTCGAAGTCGTACAGGTGTGTGGCTACCACCGTTCCCAGGAACATCACAAGCACGAGTGCGGCCATGCCGGTGACGGTGATAAGGCCGGCGCAGGTATAAACGTGTGTTTTTGTGGTCGGCCGGGATAGTATCAGCTCCATATTGCCGTTCTGGATTTCGCCGGCCAGTAGTGCAGTAGGGGCGCCGACGGCGAAAAGCATATACAGCAGCAGTACGAAGGGCTCCTGATAGCCGATTGAGACCAGCCCAGCGACGTTTCCGAGCTGCAGAGCATCGCCGCCCATCATCGTTTTAATGAAACCCGGCAGCAGGTCGATGTACTGAAGGAACGCCTTTACCTTTTCGTTGTCGTGGACAATGCCGCAGACGATTATTTGAAAAAGGAATATCCAGAATGCAATCAGAAACCACGCGAGCAGTATCCGGCGGGTCCAGAACGTCAACAGCGGCCAGGGGAATGAAGGGCGGTTGTTATTTTTCATGGCTGGCCTCCTTTCGGTAATATTGAATGAAGGCATCTTCGAGTGACGTCTCCGGCGTGGCGATGCGGTCGACCGGGAACTGCGAGAGCCATTTGAGTACGGCATCGACAGTTCCCTGATAGGCAATATGCAATGTATTGGAATTCTGCTCGATGACGCGTACGCCCGAAAGCTTATCCGCAGGTAATGAAGGAATTTTTGTTCCTTCGGCGAACCAGACTTTTAGACGCCTTTGCCCCTGCCGGACGATTTTTGAGATCGGGGCCAGCTCGACAAGTCGCCCCTCGCGGAGGATTGCAGCCCTTTCGCATACGGCTGCCACTTCGCTCAAATCGTGTGAGGACAGTAATACCGTGGTGCCGGCATGTGCAGCCTCGCGGATCAAATCGAGCACAACCTGACTAATAAGCGGGTCGAGCCCAACGGTCGGCTCGTCCAGAATGAGCACCTCCGGCTGATGCTGGAAGGCATAAACGACGCCGACCTTCTGGCGATTACCTTTGGATAAAGCCCGGACTTTTCGGTCAAGATCGAGATCGAGCCTTTCGGCTAATTCGTCCCGATGCCTGTCGAGGTTATTGCCGTTGCCGAGATTCGCCAGGAGCTTTAGAGATTTTCTTGCCGTGCGTCCCGGCCAGATGCGGAAATCGCCGGGCAGGTAGCCGATGCGGTTGTGCTGTGTTGCCCGCCCCGGCTCGATTCGCCGGTCTAAGATGAAGCAGTTGCCGGATGTCGGCCTGAGCAGTCCCATCAGGCACCGTATAGTTGTTGTTTTGCCGGAGCCGTTCGGGCCGAGATAACCGAAGATTTCGCCCCGCTCGATATCGAACGACAAATCATCGACGCCGCGGGCCTTGCCGTATCGCTTTGTGAGTGCCTTTATCTCGATTATATTCTCTGCCGACATTATATATCAACCTTCGGCATTACTTGTGTATTCGCTTTTGGGTATTATAAGTAATGTCGGAGGATTTTCAAAAAAGTTCCACCGAACCTGAAGAAAATACCGGATGGCGGAAAGGATGATAAAAAATAATTGAATTTGTCTATGATTTGTAGTTTATCAAGTTATTTTTTTCAGGAGCTCTTTTCTTGCCCGGACGCGGATTTTCGCATTTTCGTAGCGACGTTTTTCCTCGGTTGTTTCCGGCACAATAGGCGGAGCGGCGATCGGCTTTTTGTTTTCATCGAGCGCGACGAAGGTCAGGAATGCAGTTGTAGCAATGACATTTTTGCCGGAGTACGGGTCTTCTTTGACCACCTGGACACCGACTTCCATTGACGAGCGGCTGACGTAATTGACAGATGCCTTGAGGGTGACATGGTCGCCGATGCGAATCGGCTCTTTGAAGGCGAGCGAATCGATGCCGGCGGTGACAACCTCACAGCCTGCGTGTCTTTGTGCCGCCATAGCCGCGACCATGTCTATCCAGGCGACAATTGCGCCGCCGAATGCCGTACCGTGAGGATTTGCCTGCTGCGGCATAACAAGGTATCTTGTTTCAACCGAACTATCTTTAGGGCTTTTTCCTTTTTCGTTCGTCATTTTTTCAGAATGTTTGTGATTGGTCATAATGTCATATAATACCCAAACTATCACGGGAGGGCAAGCCCCGCACTACTTATAAATATGTTTGACACAATGCCGGGCCAATCTATAATTGATTGTTTACGACTGCGACTGTACGTCGCTTATATCCTGGAAAGGGACTCGGATGGAACGGATAAGTCGCTGGGAAACAGGTGAGTATAGGATAAATCTGAATCTTCCTAAACAGTGGATCCCCTGGTTAAAATTGGTAATCCCGATTGTACTGGTACTATGGTTTTTATCTGGGATATATATCGTAGGACCTGATGAGCAGGGTGTGGTACGCCGATTTGGCAAAGTGGTGAGGACAGTTGAACCGGGTCCGCATTACCGTCTGCCCCGTCCGATCGAAAGAGTTGACAAGCCCAAGATACAACAGGTTCGGCGAATAGAAATCGGTTTTGAAACCGTTAGCCCGGGTCCGCCGGCGAGATATACCTTCCATCCCGAAGAGTCACTCATGCTGACTGGCGACGAGCAGATTATCGATGCGCAAATCATAGTCCAGTATAAGATAAAGGACGCCGCTGATTACCTGTTTAATGTTCGCAATCTGGAGGGATCGCAGGGCACAATTAAGGATGCCGCCGAAGTGGCGCTGCGACAGGTTGTCGGCAAAAGGCCGATTGACGATGTGCTTATCACAGAAAAACTCCAGGTTGAAATCGACATCTTAGAACTCCTTCAGGAGATAGTCGATGGTTACGAAAGTGGTATTCGAATAACCGAGGTTAAACTTCAGACTGTCCAGCCTCCGAAAGAGGTTGCATCGGCATTTAGTGACGTGGTAAGCGCCAAGGAGGACAGGGAAAAATTGATTCAGGAGGCGGAAGGTTATAAAGAGGACATAATTCCCAAAGCACGCGGCCAGGCCAGGAGCATCATTTTGGCAGCAGAGGCTTACAAGGAAGAAAAGATAAAACGAGCCCAGGGCGATGTAGAGAAATTTTTAGCCGTGCTTACAGAATACGAAAAGGCAAAAGATGTGACAAGAAAGCGTCTCTATTTAGAAACCATGGAGCAGGTGCTCCCGAGGATAAAGAAGTTTATCATTGATTCTGAGTCAGGAGATGGCCTGCTGAAACTTTTACCTCTTGAAGGTGCCCCATTCGGCAATACAACGCAAAATCCAAATCCTGAGACAAGGAGGCCAAGATGAATAAACAACTGATTAGTGTGATGGTAATCATCGTGGTAATTGCAGCGGGACTGGCCACTTCACTATTCACTGTAGATGAAACCGAGCAGGCCATTGTAACACAATTGGGAAAACCCATAAGAGACGTAAACCAGCCAGGCCTGCATTTCAAGATTCCACTGATTCAGAAAGTGCGCAGATTTGAAGCCAGGGTTTTGGAATATGACGCGGAAGCAAAACCAATTATTACCCAGGACAAAAAGACTTTGGTTGTCGATAATTATGCCCGCTGGAAAATCATTGACCCGCTCAAGTTCTATAAAACCGCAAGAAACATGTCCGATGCCCAGTCGCTACTGGATGACATTGTCTTTTCTGAGATGCGTGAAGAGCTTGCCAGGCATACGTTAACGGAAATAGTGTCGGTTAACCGCCAGCAGATAATGCACAAAGTGGCCGAGCAGTGCGCTCAGAAAGCCGCCGACTATGGAATTCAGGTTATCGATGTTCGAATAAAGCGGGCTGACCTGTCGCCGGAGAATACACATTCGGTCTATGCCCGAATGAGAGCCGAAAGGGAGAGAATCGCAAAAAAATATCGCTCTGAAGGCGAGGAGGAAGCTGTAAAAATTACAGCCCAAACCGACAAAGACAAAACCATTCTCCTCGCCGAGAGTTACAGGCAGGCCGAGAAATTAAAGGGCGAAGGTGACGCCGAGGCCCTCAAAATATATGCCAAGGCATATGAAAAGGATACGGAGTTCTACTCATTTATCCGGACATTGGAAGCTTACGGAAAGTCGCTTGGCGAAGGTACGACTATTGTTTTACCCGGCGATTCGGAATTTTTTCAGTATCTTAGTCCGCCGCCTAAAGAATAGTTTTTTAGTTTGTTCTTTCAATAATCACGTTTTGCTGTAAATTATTAACACTCGATTCCCGAATAATTGGCGGCGTTTTCTTTCAATTATCTTATGCTCTCGTAGTGGTCGTCTCTCTATAGTGTAATAAGTGCCAAATTGACAGTTCGAAAAAGATGAATTTATATTGGGAAGCCCTGTTTTTAAGCGAAAATCGAGGATTTTTCGATCTGGCACGGACTTTGCATATTCTATTAACAGACGATGTTCGAGTGGTAAATGAAAAGAGAAAACAAAACATTAAGAAGATATTGAAAGGAGGTATTACTATGGCTTTAGTACCTTTTACAAGAAGAAACAAAAGCAATCTGGCAACACTTCATAACGAGATGGACGATTTGTTTGACAGCTTTTTCAGAGGGCTCGACAAGCCTTTTGCAGGTTATAAGACCTGGCCGGCAATCGATGTTGCCGAAGATGAAAACTCGATTATTGTCAGGGCCGAAGTGCCGGGCTGCGACGCTGAGGATATTGACATCTCTGTCTATGGTAATACGCTGACTATCAGCGGCGAAAAGAAGTTCTCGGAAGAGAAAAAAGAGAAAGGCTATTACCATATCGAAAGCAGCTACGGCAATTTCAGAAGAGAGCTGACTCTTCCAACGGATGTGGATTCTGAAAAGATTGATGCCACATGCAAAAACGGCGTGCTTTCCATAACGCTGCCGAAGGCCGCCCAGGCAAAAGCGGTGAAAGTCAAGATTAAAGGATGACAATACCTGAACGTTCGGGTAAAGAAACTGTTTAGCTGGGAAGTATTACTTCCTCTTTTGCAACGGAATGTGAAAGAGGAAGTTTTTTTATTCTTTTTTAACAGGCCGCAGCGGGTGAAAATACTGCTGATGATATTGATATTCGGGATTTTTATCGGCTGGTCCCATAAAAGGATAAAGTTTTTAGCTATTTTTTGCCGAAAAAAAGTTTATAGGGCTTTGGGCCATTAATAATATTAAAAAGGATGTTTTTTTGTTGTATAAAAGCGGCCTTCAGGGTATTTTTTCCGATGGTTCCGTTTTACCGTTAAAAATACTGAACATGGAAGTCTCAGAGACCGGAGAAAACTATGAAAACCATAGCAATTGTGAATCAAAAAGGAGGTTGTGGTAAAACAACGGTGGCAATTAACCTTGGCAGCGCCCTGGCCGGACTGGGCCAAAGAGTTTTACTGGTTGATATGGATCCCCAGTCGCATTGTGCGGTAGGTCTGGCGGTTCCGGAGGAACAAATCGAGCAGAGCATCTATGATGTGCTTATCAGCAGGAGCAGGAACGAGCCGATTAAGCTGACAGAAATACTCTGGCAGATATCCGACGGATTGGAGCTTGCACCGGCAAGTATCGACCTAACCGCGTTCGAGCAGCAGATGGCGGGTATCGCCGAGCGAGAGTGCTGCCTGAAAGAAACGCTGGATGATATAAAAGAGGATTATGATTATACGTTGATTGATTGTCCTCCGTCTGTAAGTTTGCCGACGTTCAATGCGCTACGGGCGGCGACCGATGTTATTGTTCCTGTCGAAACCGGATATTTTGCACTCCACGGACTCAGCAAGCAGCTTGAGACTCTTAATGTGCTTTGCACACGAGCAAACCATGATATAGACGTGAAGGTTCTGGCGACGATGTATGACATACGAACAAAAATGGCTCGGGAGATTTTAGCGGAGCTTCGCAGTCATTTTAGTGACAAAATGTTTAATACCATTGTTACATTCAATACCAAGATCAAGGAGGCCTCCAGCTTTGGTCAGCCGATCAGCGAATACGATCCGGCAAGCAAAGGCCATAAGGATTTTCGTTCGCTGGCATCGGAAATTATGAGTTCGCAGACAAAGCAGCAGCGTCAAGATTATGTCAACTCCCTGGCCGGTCAGCTCGAGTCTATCAGTGCTACAGCCGATGAGCTGCTCCAGGCGACAAAGACCCGTGAAGAGACCGCACCGGAACCTGAATCCCGGGATGTAAAGCAGGAACAGCCGGCGGAAGAAGATTTTACATTGGTTGAGGCGCAAGCCTGGGAGGAGCTCGAGGCGGCCGTGGAGGAAACCGAGGTTCCTGTCGTCGAGGAATCTGAAAGAGCAGAATTGCCTGTCGAGATAAAGGAAATTCCCGAGGAGCGCACCGCTGCCAAACTCTCGGATTATTACGGCGTTGACCAGATTAACGATGCGATAGTTTTTGTCTCTCTGTATCCGCGTGCCGAGAACGTACAGATAGCCGGTGACTTTAATAACTGGCAGCCGCAGGAGACGCCTATGCAGAAAGTCGGCGAAAGCGGCGTTTGGCAGACACAGCTAAAGCTGCCCGCCGGTCGATATCGGTACAGGCTTGTTGTTGACGGACAGTGGCAGCAGGACCCGTATAACGAGCTGACGGAAGTAAATCCCTTTGGTGAATATAACTCGGTCGTTGAAATAAAATAATATCATGTACACTGCCTTGCAACGTTTTTGGGGACGGTATGAAGGAGCGGCCGAGGAAATGTTGTGTAAAAAAAGGAGCTCCAAAGCTGTTTTGTGGCCTTAGAGCTCCAAAGGACAAGACCATGAAAAAAGTCCCTTTTTTAAGGTAGCCCTCTATCCTTTATGTCATTTCAAATTTTTCCCGAAACGTAAATAGTCTCGAAAAATTGTCGGCGCCCGGTAGATGTTTTTGCCTGTACAGTTTGTGAAGCACTAATACAGGACAGGCCATGCCGGCGCTTGGTGAGTGTAAAAGCGACAGATTGTTCGCCTCGGGAGATATTTCCTCCAACCCTAATAATGACACTGTCGTACTACTGTTAATCATTGAAATAGTCATTCTCGAAGGTGCAGATCACCGGTTTATTTGATTTTTTCATATACGTAAGTGCTTCTCAGGGTAAAAAAGTAATAAAACATCTTAACGATTCGACACCAATACGCTTTTACGCTTTATAATCCGAGACGGTTTACCGTCAGATGTCTGTTAACTATGACACCTGCTGATGAATCGACTCCAACTGCTATGAAATTGGCACTGACTCCGTACGGTGACATAATAAGCTGCCCACCTGATCCGATGAAGTTTTGTATTGCAATTGTTGAACCAAACGCACCATTAGCAATCTTGTTCTGCGAAAATGCCGCACCGAGGCTCTGACTTTGTGTCCCTAATGAGAAGTATCCCGGCAGAGAAGACTGGGATTGCGTGCCAGTTGCTACGGCGTTTTGCGCGAAACCATAATCACCATATACACCGGCAGTGACTGCGGCCTGTAAGAGTGTAGAATTCGAAACCTGCATATACTTTGTGCCGCCGTTACCGTCGGTAACCATCTGAAAAGTGGTTATGGGCGTTGCGTTAAAGTTCACCACCGAGCCCGTGGATGTTCCGGAAAGAACACCGACAGTGCTTGAATCGATGTTGAACCCCTGCGCCTGGTTTATATCTGCGAGGGCAGAACAAGGGAGCAGAAGGAGGAGTGCAATTAATATCGCAAATCCTTTATACATTATTTAACTCCTTTTGTTTTTCAATTACCGTCGTTAGGTTTATTGCGTAACTTCCTGCTCGCTAAATCCGGATTTGTGAGGTAAAAAGGGGAGCCCCGAAAATTGCCCTCTCGTTAGACAGGATGTCAAATTTGAGGGCTCCCCACGGATTCCGTTTTAACGAGCGCTCAGTTTACTAATAAACATTCTGAGTCTGTGTCGTATTGGCCATCAGTGTAGTCGCCAGTGCGGTAGTCGAATTAGCGCCGCCGTTTGTCTTGCTGGTTTGAAGAGCGTCGATAGTAGAGGACTCGTAAGCGCTGCCTGCGGCGTTTGAACCGGCCTGGGTCTGATCCAAAAGTGCATTATTAGTGGCATCGCCACCGCCGGGACCGTCCGATCTTGCAAGCACCTGTTGTGCCGCCAGTCCAAGGGTCTGAACCTGTGATTTCGGATCGGTGCTAAAACCTATGAACTGATCCTGATATCCACCAGCATCCATAAAGGTGTTGATGTTAATGATACCACAGTTGCCCTTGGCCGAGGCATCCTGTACTAGGTCGGCATCCTGGGTTTGTGCGGCCTCAACGTCACATGATTCCTGGCATCCATGGCCATGGCTGGACCTGAGGTTGGACGCAAAGCCGGGACCAAAGCAGGAGGGTTTGCCGCATGGGTTTGCTCCGCAGGGAGAACTTTGTACATTGTCGATATACAAATCCTGGGAAGCGCTGGCACATGCATCACCATGAGTCAGAGCCAATACTATGCCCATACCGGGATTTGCCATATCGCCGACACTGAATGTCTGCTGCTGGTAAACCGAACCCGGGAGTATTGTGTTAGCCATGGTGACAGAGGAAGCCATCAATAGTATTGTCATAAAGATAGCAATTTTCTTTGTCATTTCATAAACTCCTTTTATTAACTTTCTTCCTTCAATTTTCCTGATTGCTGATCACGCATCGGCAATCACAACGTATAAGAAACTTTTATTGTCCTTTTTTGTGCCACCTCCTTTCTCCTGTTAAAAGAATGCCGTGTCTAATATTTTTGGGAACTTCTCATTCTTGTGTCAATTAACGTATTGCCATATGGTCCACCTGCTGCTGATTGCTGAATCCCGCCATTTCATAGAGTTCCTGACTGATTTCCATTCCAGGCTGCTTTTGGTTCTTTGTTTTTGCCGGAGCCGCCTGTGCAGTATTCTTTATATTTTGATTTTGAGGGAGTATGGCCTTCGAGTGAATCTTTTCGTAAAAGGACTGAGGGATTGTTCTTCTGCGCAGAACTTTCGGGTCATACCGATAGCATTCGGCGCTGACCATAGCTTCGCCTTTGCCTTCGGTGATTCCTTTTGAATGTCCACCGAGAAGAGAAAGCGAGTAGTTTGTTTGGCTGTATGCTCCGCCTGCGGCGGGGAACGTGAAATTAGAGCCGATGGTAACACCTTTCATGCCGCCGGAGATAAACATTATATCGACGTTCCAGGGCAGGGCCTCGGCTATTGCGGCTTCATAGACGTGGTCCCAGTTGCGATCTATTGTGCCTTCGAGGCTTATTTTTCCCACATAAGCAATACCCGATTGTCTTAGAAAATCTTTGTTGATGTTGGAATCTATAAAGACCAAAAGAGGCTTTCCTCTTGGTCTGCGTGTGCGTATAACGGAGTTTGCTATCTCGAATCCCCTGCCGTGATGAAAATTATCCGGTCCACCGAATACTACTCCAATACTATTCAGGATGCCCCCGATAAAATCGAGCGGTCCGTCGTGTGGTAACGATTCGAGAACGCCCCGTAACTCTCTCATCTCGGTTGCATTGCCGGGATTGAATGTCCGTTCATACACTCTGTCGTCTCCGTTTGGGCCGTTTTGGAAATAGGCTTTTACCGGGCCCCAGCCTCCATGAGGCCATGAGGGTAAATACGGGGGAAACATTGATACCGGAGATGTCCGGGAATGATAATTTGATGTTGAGTTGGTGCTGATGTTTGAAATGGAGCCGGAACTTGCGTCACCGCTGGTAGCATAAGCGGATGAGTCGCCGCCTGTGGCGTTTGCATAGCCCTGACCCTGCATGTTTTGGTTGTTGATGGAAGTAACCTGGTTTGACGATACTGCGGTTGATGGGTTGTCGTTACAAGTGTAGCCGTAGGCAATCAAAGGTTGGTGGCATGTTAGAATAAGAATCGTAGATAATATAAAACTACGCTTTTTCATGGTCATTCTCCTTAACAGAAAGTCTTTTTCCTTTTCAGACTAATTCTTTTGACCACCCTCCTGATTTGTCCTGAAAAATTAAATTATCCTATGTCGCCTCCTTTCCTTATTCCTGTGTTCTGGTCAGACACGGATTAATATTTAAATAAAAACTGTTAAAATTCTCCATCTTAACGCCCTTTGTGCGTCAGTCTCTATTAAGTCAACACTACTTATATCCGAAATCCATAAGCATAGTACGGTCCCGGATGCTGTTGACAACTCTTATTTTATCGGACTTCTGATTATAAACGGAATGTTTTTTTAAATCATTGTCTCTATCGATGTTGTTTCTGCATAATCCACATCCAATGACGATCATTTAGCAAGTGCTGTTAAGTTTCTGTTAATAAAGAAGATATGGGATATTGCAATGTCAGGCCAATACAATAGAAATGCCTTATTTATAATTAAAAACAGGCATTTGTTCAATTAGCAAGAATACACCGTTTGCCTGTTAGATTTTGTGTCACAATGCAAAAAGGGGGATAAAGGGAAAGCGAGATGTCTTTTTAATAAGAGGTTATGGCTAACATCGAAGGAATAGGCAACTTGATATTTGCTGGTAATTTAAATAAAGAAAGAATGGTGTATTCAGAAAACATAAGGAAGTGAGCAGTTTTAATAAAAATAGAAATATTTATCCGGAAGTCTTATATTGCACATATTGCCAGCATAGAAATAGACGATCTTAGTGAAAAATTTACGTGATGCGAATTATTCTCGCCTGAAGTGACCTGGCGGGTTTTATGTCGATGAGAGTTTATCTCGGGCATATAACAATTAAACGTAAGATGTCTGTTCGATTTAAAAGTATGCGGGTAAGAGAGGATGTTATTGGATACCTGAATCCTTCTCGATCACTTTCTTTTCCTGTGCTTTTTTGAAATCGGACAATTTATTTCGAAGGCCCTCGTCGGCCAGAGCCAGTATTTGTACGGCAAAAACTGCGGCATTTTTTGCCCCTGCTTTCCCGATGGCCATTGTACCGACCGGGACACCCGGGGGCATCTGCACCGTGCTCAAAAGAGCATCGATTCCCAATAAACCGGCACTCGATGACAGCGGCACGCCGATTACAGGCAGGCTTGTCTGGGCGGCCATAGCACCCGCTAAATGGGCCGCCATACCGGCGGCGGCGATGATTACCCGGATACCGTTTGCAGCGGCGTTTTGGGCGAAATCGGCGGCGATTTGCGGCGTTCGATGGGCCGAGATTATCCGCACGAGAGGCTTGATCCCGAAACTCTCGAGCTGCTCGATGCAGCCTCGCATTGTCTCTAAATCACTATCCGAACCCATGACCACCGCTACAGGAGTATTTTTTTCAGATACCATTTGTCTTCTCTTTTATTGAGGTTAAAATATTGTATCAAATCGTGCCGTAATAATAACTAAAAAGTTCCGGTAACGCAAGTTTTTGCGGCAACGTGTGCATAGGAAATAGAAACGGGCCTCTGAATGTGGATTCGGGCATAGTCTTATGCTTTACTATAAGGAGTTGCTAAAATGCAAACGAGAAAATCGATTGTAGCCGGCCAGTTTTATCCCGGCCAGCATGATGCCTGCATAGACGAAATCAACAAATGCCTGGATGCAGTGACAATCAGCGAATCGCTGCCCGAAGAGATAGTCGCCGGTATAGTTCCCCATGCCGGGTGGACTTTCAGCGGCACTCTGGCCGCGATGGTGTTCCTGGCAATCAGGCAACAACACGAGAAGGTTCATACCTTTGTGATATTCGGTGCCGCTCACCGTTATTTCGGCGGAATGCCCGCGGTTTACGACAGGGGCTTCTGGTCAACGCCGCTCGGCGAGGTCCCAGTTGATGAGGAATTAGCCGAACAGGTTCTGGAAGCGGGGCCGGCCGAAAGTAATTACAACGCCCATGAAAGCGAGCATAGTCTCGAAGTGCAGGTCCCGTTTATTCAGTATCTTTTTGCCGGCGCGAAGATTCTGCCGATCCTCGTGCCGCCGACCGCCCAGGCGATTACTTTGGGTGATAATCTCGGCCGGTTTATCCAAAAGAACAAACAAAAGAAAATCGTCTGCATCGGCTCAACGGATCTGACCCATTACGGCCCGAAC
>Ga0272442_10008272_pt1 | contig 13235 bp, 10 predicted proteins | sample SSMForm2O_FD_200262 | JGI IMG/M metagenome (GOLD analysis project Ga0272442, IMG submission 200262) | Marine sediment archaeal communities from Little Sippewissett salt marsh, Falmouth, MA, United States - SSM-Form-2O | ecosystem: Environmental > Aquatic > Marine > Wetlands > Sediment ...
GAGCAGCTCAACAAAACCGTTGTCAAAAGCCCCATCGAGGGTGTCATTATCGCGCTGAACAGCAAACTCGGCGAAAGGGTTGTCGGAACCGGGCAGTTTCCGGGCACCGAAGTGCTTCGAATCGCCAACCTGGACAGCATGCAGGTTGAAGTCGAGGTCAATGAAAACGACATCGTCAACGTCAACAAAGGCGACAGCGTCATCGTCAGTGTTGATGCCTACAGCGACAGAACATTCAAAGGTCTCGTCAGAGAGATATCAAATTCCGCCATTACACAGTCCGCAGGAACACAGGAAGAGGTCACCAACTTTTCCGTTAAAATCCGCATTCTGAACCATGACCGCCTGCTCAAACCAGGCATGAGTGCGACAGCCGACATTGAAACAGAACGAGTTCAGGACGCGCTTGTCGTTCCGATTCAAAGTGTCACGCTCAGAACCGATAACAGCTCCAGTGAGTCAGAGCAATCAGACGAACAGTCTTCTGCCGAAACCCTGTCACGCAACGACAGCGACAGCCGTCAGGGAGTGTTTGTCATTGAGAGCAACACCGCCCACTTCCGCCAGGTGGAGACCGGAACGACAGACAATACCCATATCGTCATCCTTGAAGGCCTCGAACCAGGCGACGATGTCGTATCGGGAAGCTACACTGCCATAACACGACAGCTCACGGACGGCAGCAGAGTCAAACGAAAGCAGAAGGAGTAAGACCGATTATGGATGAAACGCTTATTCGGATGCGCTCACTCTGCCGTTACTATGAAATGGGCGATCAGCAGGTCCGGGCGCTTGACAATATCGACCTGACCTTCCTTCGCAGTGAATACGTCGCAATCATGGGACCTTCCGGCAGCGGAAAATCCACCCTCATGAACATCATAGGATGCCTCGACACGCCTTCGTCGGGAACCTACGATCTCAACGGTGAAAATGTAGCCGATATGGACGACGATGAACTTGCAAGAATACGCAACAGGGAAATCGGTTTCGTTTTTCAGACGTTCAACCTCCTGCCGAGACTCAACTGCCTGAGGAATGTCGAACTTCCGCTGATCTATGCCGGAGTCGATGCCGATGAACGACAACAGCGCGCTCTCGATGCCCTGCAACGGGTCGGACTTGGAGACAGGGTCTCCCATAAACCGACAGAACTCTCCGGAGGGCAGATTCAACGTGTTGCTATTGCCAGGGCATTGATCAACAATCCGTCGATCATCCTTGCCGACGAACCAACCGGCAATCTCGACACAGCGACAAGCCGCGACATTATGGCTATCTTCAGCGAACTTTCAGACGCAGGCAATACCATACTGCTCATCACGCACGAAGAAGAGATCGCACACTACACCCGGAGAATCATCCGCATGCGCGACGGAAAAATCGAAAGCGACAGCACAGCACAACATCAGAGCCAGCAGGGTGCATGAAAAGGTTCCGGCATGAAACATACGAAAGCATGCTTATGGCCATCGACCAGATCCGGGGCAACAAGACACGATCGTTTCTCACGGCACTGGGAGTCATCATCGGTATCGTCTCAATCACCATGATGGGCACTGCGATCAGCGGGATCGATGCGGGATTCGAAAAAAGTCTCTCTATGCTGGGCTACGACGTCATCTATGTTCAGAAAGCCTCCTGGAGCACCATGGGACAATGGTGGCGCTACCGAAACCGCCCCGACCTGCAAACAGGATATGCCGACAGGATCAACCGCATCATAAGCGACAACGAAGAGTCCACTCTCGAAATCGCCGTTCCCCAGATGTCGACATACAGGGCTTCGGCAAGCCACAAAGAGCGTAATCTTCAGCAGGTCTTTGCCCTCGGAACAACCTCAGACTACCTCAGGACTGCCTCAGGAGATCTCACCGAAGGCAGATTTTTCATGCCGCATGAATCAGCAAGCGCCGCGACGGTCTGCGTTATCGGTGACGATATCGCCGTAGGCCTGTTTCCCAATGAATCTGCGCTTGGCAAAGAGATCAGGCTGAAAAACCAGAAATTCCGGGTTATCGGCGTCTTTAAAAAACAGGGGAAATTCCTCGGTTTGTTCAGTTTCGACAACCAGATCATCATGCCTCTCGGCGCGTTCAGCAAGGTCTACGGATCGAGCATGTATGTCACCATGCGCATCAAAATGAAGGAGAACAGCCAGGTGGCTGACGCCAAAGAGGAGATCAGGGGAATCATGCGTCGCATCCGAAGGCTCCCGCCGGGTAAAAACGACAATTTTGCCATCAACGAACAACAGGCATTCAAAAGTCAGCTCGACCCCATTAAAAACGGAATCGCTATCGCCGGTATTTTCATCACCGGCATGTCACTCTTTGTCGGAGCTATCGGGATCATGAACATCACGTTCGTCAGCGTCAAGGAGCGCACCAGAGAAATCGGATTACGTAAAGCCCTGGGCGCAAGGCGCAGCACGATCCTCATGCAGTTTCTGATTGAATCGGTCACCATCTGTCTTCTTGGAGGTCTTATAGGACTTCTGACATCCCTGTCAATCACCATTGGTATCGAACAAATCCTTCCGGATTTCCCTGTACGTTTTTCCATGACCCTGGTTCTGGTGAGCATTACGGTATCCGTTCTGACGGGTATCGTTTCAGGTCTTGCTCCCGCAGTATCAGCCTCGAAACTCGACCCTGCAGATTCTCTGCGCTATGAATAAAGAATTGAGCGGTAGCCATTTACCACATCCCGACGCCTGGTTGCCATGAAAACACGGGAACTCGTCATACAGGCATCAACCTCGCTGCGATCGAACCTGCTGCGATCATGGCTGACCACCATGGGGGTCGCCGTCGGCGTTTTTTCCATTATCGCCGTGATGACGGCTCTTCAGGCCATTGACCAGTCGGTTGCGACAGGACTGTCGAGCCTTGGGGCCAACACCTTTGAAATCCAGAAATATCCTGCCACCTTTTTCGGGGGCCACGGACGAAACCGCTTCATCAACCGTCCCGATATCACCTATGATGAAGGCCTTGCGTTCAAACGCCTCATGCAGGGAAAAGCCAAAAATATCGGACTGAAAATCTCTCAATCCGGCAACCAGGCGATCTATGAAAACCGCTCGACAAATCCCGATGTCACCCTGTTCGGTGCGGATGAAAACTTCGCTGTCGCTAACGGGTTCGATATCGATACGGGGCGAAACCTCATAGAAAACGACATCCTCTACTCAAGAAATGTCATCATCATAGGCCACGAGATCCGTAATACCCTTTTTCCAAACGGTGAAAACCCTGTCGGAAAATCAATCCGCATGAACGGAGAAGTTTACAGAATTATCGGTGTCTTTATAAAAAAAGGGGCTGCATTCGGTCAAAGCCAGGATAATCTGGCAGCCATTCCTATTACCCGCTACATCGATCACATCGACCTGAAGCGCAGCATCAGCATTACCGTCGAAGCCGCATCGCCCAAGGAGTATCAGGCAACCATCGATCAGTCAACAGGATCAATGCGCGTCGCCAGAGGACTGGCCATCAGAGAGGATAACGACTTTGAATTCAGGACCAACGAATCACTGGTTGAATCGTTCAGAGATTTTCAGAAAACCATCAGCATTGGCGCATTTATCATCAGCTTCATGGCGCTGATTACGGCAGGAGTAGGCATCATGAATATCATGCTGGTCAGCGTCACCGAGAGAACCAGGGAGATCGGAATCCGTAAATCCATAGGCGCTCCGGCAACAAGCATTCTTCGCCAGTTCCTGCTCGAAGCGCTTTTTCTTTCACTGACGGGAGGCCTGATCGGGATCATCCTCGGCATAGGCGCAGGAAATCTTGTCGCCATGGCATTCAACCTCCCGCCCCTGATTCCATGGCTGTGGATCGTTATTTCAATCGCCGTTTGTTCCGCCATTGGCGTTTCTTTCGGTATATTCCCGGCATACAAAGCAGCAGGTCTCAACCCGGTTGAGGCCCTTCGCTCCCGATGAATGACAATAAACACACGTTGCCATGAAGAAAGACAGCCACCATCAATCGCTCAAATACCACGAAGAGATCCCTCCGGAACATGACGATCGGCTGATATCGTTTCTGCACAGGGTCATCCGTTTCGCCGTAAAAATACTGGCCCTGCTCATGGTGCTCGTCATTATCTGGGGCATCGGTGATGTCGTCCATGTTCTCTATATCAGGCTCAACCAGCCTCCGTTCCTCCTGCTCAACATCAACGATCTGCTTGAAACGTTCGGTGCATTTCTTGCCGTGCTTATCGCCATAGAAATTTTCATCAACATCCGTCTCTACCTCGGGACCAACATCATTCCGGTGAAGCTTGTCGTAGCGACAGCCCTGATGGCTATATCGAGAAAAGTCATCATTCTTGATCTGGACAAGCTGAGTGCCGATTATCTGGTCGGCATTGCTGCCGTAGTGCTTGGGCTCGGCATCTCCTACTGGGTCATCACGAAAGAGTAGCAACAGAGGCTTATTCCAGTCCCGGAAGAAACGACATGGTCGATGCAAACCGTGCGATCTGCTGAAGCATGGAAGGATTACCGCCGGCCATCTCTCTGAGTTTTCGCTCAAGATGAGGGCTGGTGGCATACGTGCTGTCAATGGCATTCCATACAGGAAGTACATTGTTTTCAATCCAGTTCCAGCGATCATCCTGGTCGGTCACACGTCGTGCGCCTGTGAGCGTCTCCAGATAACCCGAATATTCTGCAAACGATGCCCTGTCAGCCACGCCAGGCGGCGCGGCCCCCTGAAAATCAAGTTCACTGCCGAATGACACGACAACTCTCCCTGGTATGCTGATGGCGTTGAAAACAGGATAGAGCGTCTTGAGCTGCTCATGACGCAACAGACAGATATTGCCATCACGGATCATACTGCGAGCCAAAACTGCATCGTCTCCCGCCTTGAGCAGAGCTGCCCCTCTATCGATGAGAGAGAACCCTTGAAGCATCAGCTCCTTTTCCTGTTCGTCTGCATTTGCGGCAATCTCAGAGAGCCCCCCTTCGATATATGCTGCATGAGCCCAGGCTATATCCTGATAGATGCTATTGTTTCCAGTGCGGATCTCGTTGAGATCGTCAAGCAACAGCGTCCGCAAAGCCGAATCAAACACGCTGACAGGAAGAGAAAACAGTGAGCGAAAAATAAAACCCGCCATACCGCCCAACAGGGAGATCATATCCTGTCGCGGCACATCCTCCCTGCGTATTTTCATCATCGCTGAGGGAGTTTCGAGCAGTTCGACAAAAGCCAGTGCCACACCAACCTGGCTTGATGCGAACGCTGCCATGCCGGACCACTTGAAAAGTTCGGGACATTGCAGGTAGAGTTGAGCATAGTGTGCTGTAATGGCACGGTTACGGTCCACAATACGCTCGCGAGCAGGCAACTTTTCTTCAAGCAGCTGCTTCCATGCCTCTTTTGAACGGATCATATCGGGGTTGCTTCTTTTTGCGGAAGATTTCATCGATAAGGCCACCACTCAAGCCATTGAAAACAGTATACAAAGAAATTAACGGAAATTATTTATGGCCTTTTTATGTAGTAAGAGTATAGTTCCATTATAAATGGATCAGTGATCCATTTATTTCATGTATTGCTCACAACTCTTAATCCTGTTTTAGTCATGACACACATTAAACAGTTCAGCAAACCGCTTGCCGTGGTATTAATTCTCGCCATGACCTCCTTCACCTGGGGATGTACGACCACCACCGGAGCAGGCAGAGGTGCAGGAATAGGTGCTGCATCAGGGGCCATTCTCGGAGGCATTATCGGCAGCCAGACAGGCAGCTGGGGTAAAGGGGCTCTTCTTGGCGCAGTCATAGGGGGTGCAGGCGGCGCACTCATCGGAGATTATATGGACGCGCAGGCGGAAGAGATCGACAATTCGGTTGACGGGGCTACCGTCGAACGTGTCGGCGAAGGTATCAGGGTTGTCTTCGACTCAGGTCTTCTTTTCAGTACCGCTTCATCGACCCTGACCTCTACCAGCCGATACAACATTCAGAAACTTGCATCGATTCTGAACAAATACGAAGACACCAATGTCGTTATCGAAGGTCACACCGACTCTGTCGGGACGGAGAGCTCCAACCAGCAGCTTTCAGAAAACCGCGCAGAATCAGTAGCATCTCTGCTCAGAGCATACGGCGTCTACGGCAGCCGCATCTCTACGGTAGGCTATGGCGAAACCCGTCCTGTTGCTTCAAACGAAACAGCTCAGGGCAAGAAACTTAACCGTCGGGTTGAAGTGCTGATTTACGCCAATGATGATTTGAAACAGCAGGCCGAGACCGGCGAACTGAGAATGTAACGCCCCTGTCGCAAACAATAAAAAAGCTCCCCTTCCGGGAGCTTTTTTATTGCTCTATCCGCCAAACCATCACCCTCCGCCTGATGGCCACGCCACGACAGGGTCTTTTCATCGCGCTTCCCTCTTTGTTACATTACCTGTACACCGGCATGGAGCAGAGCTTTTTCAACAGCAGACAACACAAACCAGCCAGACATGTATCGACCTATCGGCGAGTATGGCATCATCGGCAATATGCAAACCGCGGCCCTGGTATCGAACGACGGCTCGATCGATTACTGCTCGATGCCGTTTCTCGACTCCCCGACCATCTTCGCCGCTCTCCTCGACGATGAAAAAGGTGGTTTTTTCAGTATACAGCCAGAGGGAGCCTTCACCGCAAAACAGGAATATGTTTCCGATACCAACGTCCTGGCATCTACATTCACCACCACCGGCGGTGAGGCTGTCCTGTTCGACTTCATGCCGGCATCGTCAGAGCAATCGCCTGACAGCAATGAAGATCGTATCCACCGATGCATCCTCATGCAATCAGGATCTTCGGACTTTGTGCTGCACTTCTCTCCGAGGCCGGACTACGCAAAAACAGTTCCGGTTATCACCAACGCCAAAGGAATGATAACGGCAATCGCAGGAACGTATTCCCTTTCACTTGTTCATTCACTTGACTCCTTCAGAATCATTGAGCAGAAAGAGGGCTCCATAGCTCTCTCGTTCCAACTCAACGCCGGAGAGAAAGCGCATTTCAACCTGATATACGGCAATGAAAACCAGGATATGCCGCTTATCTGCAACCTCCAGGATACGATCGATTTCTGGAGGGAGTGGCTCCGGGGATGCTTCGGCCAGAACTGCGCGCTGACCGGCAGTTACAGGCCGATGATCAACCGCTCGATGCTCACCCTGAAACTACTGACCTTTCACCCGACAGGAGCTATTGCCGCTGCCGCAACGACCTCGCTGCCAGAAACAATCGGTGGCGGAAGAAACTGGGACTACCGCTTCACCTGGTTGCGTGATGCATCCTTCACCCTGAAACTGCTGACCTTTCACCCGACAGGAGCTATTGCCGCTGCCGCAACGACCTCGCTGCCAGAAACAATCGGTGGCGGAAGAAACTGGGACTACCGCTTCACCTGGTTGCGTGATGCATCCTTCACCCTGAAAGCGTTTTTTGCGCTCGGACACATCGCCGAAGCTGACCGGTTTATCCGCTGGCTTCACACAACATACAGGCAATACGGAAGCAAAACGCTCAACATCATGTACTCACTCCACGGAGAGCACATGCTGGCTGAGGAAACGCTTGACCACCTCAAGGGATACAGAAACTCGAAACCGGTCAGAATCGGCAATCTGGCTCATCGTCAGAATCAGTGGGATATCTATGGTGAAATTATGGACGCTGCTCTGCGTCTTTCGGATTATGCCGGAAAAATCGATGAAGACCTCTGGCCTTTCTTCCGTGAGATCTGCAATCTGGCAAAGCAGAACTGGCAAAAACCCGATGACAGCATATGGGAGGTCAGAAATGGCCCGGCTCATTTTGTCTATTCAAAAGTCATGTGCTGGGTTGCGCTGGACAGAGGCATCTCCATCGCGAAACGTTTTGGCTTCAAAGCCCCTCTGAAAGAGTGGATAAGCGTCAGACAAACCATACAGCATGATATTCTTGAACGGGGCTATGATCCCGAAATCGACTCATTCGTCCAGCGCTACGGCTCTAAAGACCTTGATGCCAGTCTGCTCCTCCTGCCTCTGACAGGATTCCTGCCGGTTCAGGACAGCCGCATTCAATCAACGATCAGAGCCTGTCGACAACATCTGATGCACGAAGGATTTCTGCTTCGCTACGATAGCGATGACGGCCTGCAGGGAGATGAAGGCGGATTTATTCTCTGCAACTTCTGGCTGATAGAATGCCTCGCACTTTCAGGCAGAATCAACGAAGCCAAAGAAATCCTGGAAACAACGATGCGCGCAGCAAACCATCTCGGGCTTTTTTCCGAAGAGTTCGACGGACGAAATGCGACGTTGCTCGGAAATTTCCCTCAGGCGTTCAGTCATATCGGTTTTATCAACGCAGTCTTTGCGATACAGAACGCTGAAGATCATAAACAGGCAGGAGAAAAAAAGCCATCAATCATAGAACACTTCAACAGGCTCATTCCATTCAAGGCAACCCTCAACAATACGCCTGTCGAGAAAAAAACCCCCAGTGACGAGGAGATCGCCGTCAAGCTTAAACAGCTTCTCGGGAGGCTTCAGGGAGCGTTTTTCAACAATCGCACAGGACGGATCAACTACCTTGCCATGAAACGCTCCTCCCGCTTTGCCGAGTATCTCACGCTCGCGTCGCATCTGCGTTCGTTCGATCTTTCAACACTTGATACCGATGAGAGAAAAAAAGCGTTCTGGATTAACATCTACAACATCCTCATCATCCATGGCGTGATAGAATTCGATATTCAGCATTCAGTCCTTGACGTTGCCAACTTCTTCGGAAGAATCAGCTACACCATAGGAGGCATGGACTTCACTCCTGACGACATCGAACACGGTATTCTTCGAAAAAACAAACCGATTCCGCTGCTTCCTCTTCAGTCATTCTCTCTCTTTGACAAACGAAAAGTGTTCATGCTGGAAAAGCTCGATCCGAGAATTCACTTTGCCCTTGTCTGCGCATCGAGTTCATGCCCCCCGATCGAGTTTTACGACTACAGGCTCATCGACCGCCAGCTGGATATAGCGGCAAGAAGCTTCATCAACCGCAACGGCGTTGAAGTCCGGAAATCAACCATGACCATTCGCCTGTCGAAAATTTTTCAGTGGTATGAAAGAGATTTCGGCAGCAGCAGAAAGGAGGTTCTCTTCTATCTGGCATCGTTCACCGACGAGGATACAGAACGCTGGATCAGAAAGCATGCCGATGCCTTGAAGATCACATACATGCCCTATAACTGGAATCTGAACAGCGCCCTCGAAGCGGGCGAAGCATCAGCAATGTGAAAGACAACGGTTGAGACCCCTCGCTCATAGAGAAAGCGATGGGTTCTCTCCGTTTCTGATCGATTCAAACTCTGCCTCAAGCTCTTCAAGACGGGTTTTCATCCTGTCGAGGTTACGAATGAGCACTTCCTGACGAAGCTGCTCTTTCATAGTCTGGGCAGGATATCCCCTTAACACTTGTCCCGGTCGGGTAAATGATTTTGTAATCCCGGCTTTTGCCGCTACCTGGGTGTGATCGGCCAGAGAAAGATGTCCCGCCATACCGACCTGCCCTCCGATCATGCACTGACTCCCGATCGAAACACTTCCGGAAACCCCTGTCTGAGAAGCGATCACGGTATCGTTGCCAATCCTGCAGTTATGGCCGATCTGAACAAGATTATCGATTTTAGCTCCATGCTCAACAACCGTGCTTCCCATCGTTGCCCGGTCGATGGTGGTATTAGCGCCGACTTCGACATCATCACCGATTTCAACAATGCCCATCTGGGGAATTTTGATATACGAACCATCACTCTGAGGAGCAAAACCAAAACCATCAGCTCCGATAACAACACCGCTGTGCAGGGTAACCCTGTTGCCGATCCTGACCGCATCATAACAGACCACATGGGGAAACAGCATACAGCCATCGCCGAGAGAGACGCCATCCATCAAGACACAGTGCGGCGCAATGATTGCGTTGTCGCCGATAGTGCAACCGTCGCCGATAACAGCGTAATCGCCTATGGAAACATTACTGCCCATACTGACATTGCTACCAACAACCGCAGTGGGGGCGATACCGGGAGAAGCGAGTCTGCGAGGAGCAGCAAACTTTTTGAGAATAAAAACGAAGGCGGTGTAGGGGTCTTTTACTTTCAGAAAAGTAAGCCGGTCACTATATTGATCAACCGGCATCTGCCGGCTGACGATAAGCAAAGAAGCTTTGGTAGTACTGATGTATTTGCTGTATTTCTCATTGGCGACAAAGGTCACGTTGCCCTTCGATGCCTGTTCAATCCTTGCCGGGCCCGTAATAGCCACATCTCCATCGCCTACCAGGTCCACATGGTCAAAAAACTGTTGCAGGAAGGTCTGCAGGTCAAATACATTCATGAGAAAGGATAAACTTTATAAACAGTAAAAGTGATTATTTTCAACTTTTTTGCTATATTAAAAATTCGAGGATTTTTGCAGTCCCAACAGCATCAAAACGATAGAAGCAGAGGCATCAGGGACAGAGCTTAATATAATCCGTTTCACTCGAAAAAGCAGGGAGCCATGGCAAAACCAATTAAAATTTTTGCAGGGAGAAGCAACACAGCACTTGCTGAGAAGATTGCTGACTACCTTGACATGCCGCTTTGTGACGCAAAAGTGGAAAATTTCTCTGACGGAGAAATTTCGGTCAACTATTTTGAATCTATCAGAGGCTCTGATATGTTCATTATCCAGTCAACCAATCCTCCGGCTGACAATCTGATGGAGCTACTCATCATGATTGATGCTGCCAGGCGCTCATCAGCAGCAAGAATAACAGCAGTCATACCGTATTACGGCTATGCCAGACAGGATCGTAAAGATCGGCCCCGAGTTGCCATTACCGCAAAACTGGTCGCGAACCTGCTCACCAAGGCCGGTGCCAATCGCATTCTCACCATGGATCTGCATGCCCCTCAGATTCAGGGCTTTTTCGATATTCCGTTTGATCATCTCTATTCGAGCGTCGTTCTCATCGATCATATCCGCTCGATGGAACTCGACAACCTTGTTGTCGCATCTCCCGATGTCGGCGGCGTCAAGCTTGCAAGAGCTTTTGCCGAGGCTCTGGGAACAGATCTTGTCATCGTCGATAAACGTCGACCGAAAGCCAATGTGGCAGAAGTGATGAACATCATCGGTGATGTGAACGGCAAAAACGTGCTTCTTGTCGACGACATGATCGATACAGCAGGAACGCTGGTCAATGCGGCAAAGGCCATTCAGGATGCCGGAGGCAAAAAAATCTACTCTGCCGCCACACATGGCATACTCTCCGGCCCGGCCATCGAGCGCATCAACGCGTCTGTTCTCGAAAAAGTCATTCTCACAGATTCAGTGGTAACAGGGCACGCCCCTTCCGGGAAAATAGAGGAAGTAACCGTCAGCAACCTGTTCGGCGAAGCAATTAAACGCATTTACGATGATAATTCTGTCAGCTGCCTGTTTGACAGTAAAAACATCAAAAAGAAATAACCAATAACATTACTAAAGCGCTAAAAGAAGAGTAAGGAAGAGCATGGAAACAATTGTACTGGCAGTTGAGCCTCGCACCTGCAGCAAAAACGAAGCGAAGACATTAAGAACGGAAGGTAAAGTTCCTGCGGTAGTCTACCACAATGGTGAAGATAATCAGCACATCTGTGTCAATGAACTGGCCCTTGAAAAACTTGTGCATTCACCAGAATCACATATCATCAACCTCGAATTCCCTGATGGAAAAAACAGACGTTCTCTCATCAAGGACGTTCAGTTCGATCCTGTAACCGACAAGGTTATTCACGCTGACTTCCAGTTCTTCTCCGCCGGAGAGGTTCTCGAAATGGAAGTGCCTGTCACCTTTACCGGCAAAGGCCCTGGCATCGAAGCTGGCGGAAGACTCCAGGCGCTGGTTCACGCCCTTACCGTAAAAGGTGTGCCGTCCAGCATCCCGGATCACATAACTCTTGATATCTCAGCTATGGAGCTTGGCGAAACAATGCATATCAAAGAGATCCCTGCCGAAATCGCAGCTGGAAAATTTGAATTCGTCGGCGAGCCGGAAACTCCTGTCGTTTCTATCACGGCACCGAGAGTCGAGGCTGAAAAAACGGAGGAAGAAGAACCCGAGTCGACAGAAGAGTGACCGCTTTGACGCTATCCGATCATTGAAAAAAGCTGCCTGTTGTCAAAGAGAGGCAGCTTTTTTTTATCTGCCAGCCGAAAGAGTACCTGAAACAGGGATGCAAGAAGAAGAAGGCCCGGCAAGGGCTTGCTATTGAACACTAAAAATCGTTATTCTCCTGTTGAATCATCTGTCGCATGAACCCTGAGACACCACACGTGACTAACAGAGCATCACAACCACGCATCCTCCTCATCGACCGGCTGCTGCCCGGAATCGGACTTTTCAGAACCGGACAAAAAGGCCTCGGGATCTTCTTCATGCTCTCAACGGTTATTTTTTTTGCCATTCTTGGCTGGCGCCTTCCCCTTGTAGCCTCAAGCATACACTCTCTTGGAACAGGCATTCTGCTCATCTTCGTCTCTACGGATAGCTTCTATGCAGTGTTCACCCAGGAAATGCTCGAATTCTGGATCGCATCCATCTACCTGATCTCCGCCCTTTTCGGACTCTTCTACTTTTCTCATCGCTCACTCGGCAAACATCTCGATGAACGCCAACATGGGCCAAAACAGGAGTTGACCCTTTCCGAATCAGGATGGCGATCCTTCAGGAAACACACCATAGCGCTCTACGCTTCAGTTGTCGTTTTCCTTCTCTACTCGACAGCGTTCATGGCCCCTTTTCTGTCGCCATTCAGCCCCTTTGAACAGCAGGACTTTCTGGTTACGGCCTATAAGCCTCCGCTTACCCGTATCGATGCACTTATTCTCAAAGACCGGAAAGGGGTGACTATTCCGTTGCGCAAAGGAACAAACCTGGAAGACAAACTGACCAACACCCTTATCACCGACTTCAAGACACTCAAATCCCGAAATGAACCCAATAAACTGATCTTTGTTGACAGTTACCGTCAAATTGGAGACACAGTCAGCTATGTTCAGGGACCGCGAGAGAAAACCATTCCCCTCGACCGTCTTGTATCTTCTGAAACACACCGGGATTTTGTCGTCACCCGTTCATTCATCCTCGGTACCGACCAGTACGGCCGCGATATACTCAGCAGAGTGATATACGG
>Ga0272442_10008273_pt1 | contig 13235 bp, 10 predicted proteins | sample SSMForm2O_FD_200262 | JGI IMG/M metagenome (GOLD analysis project Ga0272442, IMG submission 200262) | Marine sediment archaeal communities from Little Sippewissett salt marsh, Falmouth, MA, United States - SSM-Form-2O | ecosystem: Environmental > Aquatic > Marine > Wetlands > Sediment ...
GTCCTAGAGTTAGAGCAGATAGCCGTCTCACCCGAGCAGCAAGGTCGAGGGATCGGGCGAAGACTCATCGAGGAGTCCCTCCCCCGGATGAGAGAGAGGCTGGATGAGAGGGGCGCCCGCCTCAAAGCCGTCATCGTCACTACGAGGGCCGACAACTACGCTCAGAGGCTGTACCGTGACACCCTGGGAGCCGAGGTGGAGTGCACCATCAAGGATCTATACTCGGCAGACGAAATCATCATGGTGGCTAGAAACCCTTGAAACGAGTGCACTCTCCAGGCTAGGGGCCTATGCTACCTGTGAAGCTCTCGGTGGAGTTGGCTTTCCATTCACCGTCGATAGGTGGTGTGAAGCCGCCCCCAAAAATTGAAACCAGTGTCGAAAGCCCCGAAGCCAGGAATAAGTTCAAGCGTTGTGTCTAAGCGCGTTATTATCCAAGCCTGTAACCGGATGTATGCTTGACCCTCTCTAACATAGACATTACCCGTTACGTCACCTTGAATTAAATGGGCCTCCCTCGGGAGCTCGTCACCCAACAAGCCTTTTAAAAAAGATAATCTATTTGACTGGCTGTCACCGGTAACACTCGTTTATTGTAACCGTTCGAATAAAATCCATTTACATGTCGGAACTACAAAAGAAACTAAACCTCAGCGAAGACGAAGCAAAGAAACCCATAGGCATCGACATAAAAGGCAACCCGGTTACCCTCACCGAGTTCGAAAAAGTCACAATGCTGAATCTAGCAACCCTCGACACAGGACAAAGACAAGATCTAGTACTGAAAAGATACGATCTAGAAAAAGAACATAAGATATCCATCCTACAAGGCGAGGCCGTAACAAAGAAACAGCTCGTGGAAGAGATAAAAGCAGAAACAGACCTCGGTAGAGACGCAGTCCAAGCCGAGATGTCCTATCTCACAGATATACACAGCGAACTCTTGGGCCAGCCTATCACGATGGAGCCGGCCCCCAAAGTCGTACCTGTGAGGCCCTGGCCGCCCAAGGAGTACTACTGGGTTCCCAAGAAATACTGGTGGTGGTTCTTCAAACGTTACGCCGTATTCACGGGCGACACCAGCACCTCGATAACCAATCACGCCCATGGCTATAGGGTAAAGAACGTGATACCCTGTTTCCCCAAACACAACATCACCCCCATAACCCTCGCCGGCACGATGCTGACCCGAGCCAACTTCGCGGCTGCCTGTAAAAAAAGAGGCGTAGTCTACATCTCGGGTGTCGGCCACGGCTCTCCCCGCGTCTTCACGGGTGAGCGAGGAGCCTGGCTCTGGGAGGTATGTAACTACGACCCGGCCGAGGTCAAAGGCAAGATCATACACCTTCTAAGCTGCAAGACGGCTCAGGAGCTGGGGCCAGACCTCGTCAAGAAGGGTGCGTGCGCATACTTCGGGTACGACAGAAACTTCACCATAACGTGGAACTACCCAGACGTGTTCTGGCTCTGCGACTCGGTTATCGACCTGTCTCTGTGCAACGGCTTCGACGCCGAAGTAGCGGCAAGGCTGACCATCCAAGCGTATAACCTCCAGATAAACAGGATGAGGGGGATACACGGGCCCACGGCGGTCTGGCTTACATGGGACAGAGACTCCCTCAAGACACCGCTCCACGGCAGCATCTACGGCAAGAAGACGTGTACACTGAGACGTATATGGTTCGTACGTGAACTGGAGGAGGAGCTCACCGAGATACGCGAAGAAGAGTGGGAGGCCATCCCAGAGATGGACGTAGACACCCAGGAGTGGCTAGCTAAAATTACAGAGGAAATATAGATATAACTCCCCCTTTTTTATCAGTACAGGGAACGCAAGGTCCTTAGAAATGGATGAAATGAAGCTGAGTGAGAGGGAAAGAGAAAAACCCTTGGCTTATGACCCGGAGAAAGACGAGTTTCTCTACATCGAGGACGTTAAGGAAAAAGAGGTCACACCCCCCACCAAGCTGGACAACGAGTCCAAGAGAAAACTGGTGATAAAGCGGCTCATGATCGAAGACGACTTCACGATCGATCAACTCACCCCCATGAACAGGTCGCAGATGGTTGAGGAGATACGGAGAGGCTCACCGAGGGGCTCCGACATAGTTCAAGCCGAGATAGCGTATCTAGAAGAAACGATAAAGCTGATCAAGACCGGAAAAATAAGGTAAGGCTTCAATAAACCTATGAACATGGTCAACCATAGCTCAGTGATGACCATGTCAACCACGTTCAATGACATGAATAAGATTAGGGAAGAGTTCCCCATCCTCAGCTCCAAGGCGTACCTGAACAGCGCGGCCCACGGCCCCACGCTGAAGCGCGTACACGACGCCACAAAGAAGTGGTGGAGACACAAGATCAACGAGGAGCGCGTCGATCCCCCGGACGCCGCCTCCGAGGCCGCCAAGCTCCTCAACATATCCACCAACGAGATCTGCTGGGTCAACAGGGTGAGCCAGGCCCTCAACACCGTGGCCTCAATGATGAAGCCCGAGAGAGGCCAGAACATAGTCGTCACCGACTTGGGCTACCAGAGCAACGTCTACGTCTGGATGCTCTACAGGATGCACGGCGTAGAGATCAGACGCATAAGGCACAGGGACGGCGTCATCGAGGTACGAGACTTCGAGAAGGCGATAGACGACGAGACCCGCGCCGTGTGCATAAGCGAGATCGAGTGGACCAGCGGCGTCAGGTACCCCATGAGGGAGATAAGCGAGATCGCCCACAGCCACGGCGCTTACGTGGTCAACGACGCCTACCAAGCGGTGGGCGCCGTAGACGTAGACGTACACTCCGAGGACGTGGACTTCTTCACCTTCGGCAGCGAGAAGTGGCTCTGCTGCCCCGCCATAACCGGCGTCCTCTACGTCAAGAAGAGCCTCCACGACGAGTTCCAGCCCACCTACATGAACTACCACGGCGTCGAGGAGGCGTTCAGAGACGGCGCCCCCTGGGAGAAGCCGGGCCACGACAACATAGAGTCCTACAGCGGCGCCCTCTACCCCGACGCAAGGAAATACGACCGAAGCTGCGTCAGCGAGGAGCACACCTGGGGATTCCACGCCTGCCTCAGCTACTTCAACCAGCTGGGCACCGAGAACATCCAGAGGAGGACCGCAGAGCTCAGCCAGCGCCTCATAGACGGGCTGCGGGAGCAGCCGGTCAAGGTGAACACCCCTGTGGAGCCGGGTGAACGCGGCGGATTGGTGACCTACAACACGGGGAGCTTCGAGAAGAACCAGAGGGTCTACGACGAGCTCAAGAAGAACGACGTGATAGTCGCCCACAGGTACGCGGCGGGCGTAGGCGGGATAAGGGTCTCTTGCCACTTCTTCAACACCGAGGAGGAGGTGGACCGCCTGCTGGAGATACAGGGAAAAATGCTGAGATAACTCAAGCCCCACCCCATTTATATAAGCGACGGCCTTTCATGAATCCCTAATACATAGGATAAAGCAGCGGTAAATCCTCGGTATCAGGCTTACTGAATCATTATAAAACCGGCTGTCAACGGGTAAACGATGCCTAAACACGGCCCCATTCTGCTAGCGCTAGGTCTAGTTATACTGTTCACAGTGGTTGGCGGCTCGGCGGTCGCGCACGGGGAAGACGCCGAGATTACGGCGACCCAGTGCTACGTGTCAGACGAGCGGGTCGATGTGGGTGAAGAGGTCACCGTGGGGTTTAGGCTGGAGTGGACCGACACGGGGGAGCCCCTCTCCCATGGAAGCGTCTACATCGTCGGCGACAGTGAGATTCATCTCGTATGGGAGGATGGGTGGGTGATATTCACTGACACCTGCGACTCTCCGTACATCAAAGAATGGACGATAAATTACGTGAGATATAACGGCATCCCCTACACGGTTCAGCTCGATGAAGACCCTCCGACGTGCATCTTCGACATGGTGCACATTACGTTGATCCCTGAACACGAGAGAACCACCACCGGCGAGGAGCCCAGCATGATAGTATACGCCTTCTATGAGTCTAACTATGAGACCTTCAACGGCACGGTCCACCTCAACTACACCGAGGGCTTCGACTTCATCGGCAGAAGGGGCGTGAAGGTATCCTCCATCGATGACCCCCGACACGGCATAAATGAGTTCGACAGCAACGTCGTTAAAATGATCTGGGACAGGGTGAAGGTGGATCTCTACACCCCGAGGAAGCGATACAACCCCGGGCGAGAGGCAAATATTGAGTACCTGGCCTACTACGAGTCCGACCTGGAGCCTTTCCACGGTGAAGTGACGTTCAACGACACGCTGGTCAAGGACGAGGTGGGCTGCTACAGGTACACCGTGGAGACCATGGATGACTGGCTGAACGGGGTGACAGAATTCACGACAGACACCGCTGACGTGATCTTCGACAAGGTGATTGTCGAGGTGGAGGTAGAGGACACTAGGATAGGCGTCGGAGAGAAGGCGGAGATCAGGTACGCTGCCCGCTACTGCTACGACGACTCGGATTTCTCGGGGGACATATCCTTCACGGCGTCCACCAAGGAGTTCGTGGGGAAAGACGAGGTCACCGTCTGGCGGATAGTGGACAGACAATGGTTCCTGGACACCTTCGAGGCCAACTCCGTCGATGTGATATGGGATAGAGTCAAGGTTGACATCGAGGCCATGGACACCAGGGTGGACGTCGGCGAGGAGGTGACGGTGGGGTACAGCGCCTGTTACGAGTACGACGGCACGCCTCTCGCTGAGGGGGAGGTGACGCTCAACGCGGAGTCGATCAGGAGGGAGGACGTGGGCAACTACACGTTCACTGTAGCCGAGGCGCATGGAGGCCTATACGACATAGGCGCCGTGGACGCCGACGAGTTGACCGTGGTCTGGGACCGGGTGGAGTTCACGCCCGTGGAACCCATAACACGTATCTTGGAGGCGCGCCCGTTGGAGCCCGCCATGAGGGGGGTCTACGTCTACGACGGCACGCCTTTCAGGGGAAGCTACGAGCTGGGGTACACCGAGCACAGCGGCTTCAAGACCTACAGGGTCGAGGCGATGGAGGACGAGCTGTACGGGCTCAGCTGCTTCACCTCGGAGGAGGGCAGCATCCTCTACGACACCGTGTCCATGAGGGAGAGCGTGACCCAGGTGATGCCGGGGACGCTCAAGGTGACTTACACCCTCACCTACGACTCGGATAACGCGCCCGTGACGGACGCCGTGGTCGCGGTGAACGGCGAGACCTGCGCCTACCAAGGCGGAGGCGTCTACACGACGACGCTCAGCTCGTTCCTGCCCATGACGACCACTGAGGCCATGGTGGTCGTCGGTGACCAGCCCGTGACCGAGAGCACGAGCTCCAATCTCCTCGTGGTGAACGCGACCATCGTCGTGGTGTTGACCGCGGTCGTCGGCCTGGTCGCATTTAAGGCTCTGTCAGGGAAAAAGAGGGTGAGCTACTCCCGTATCCAGCCCCCGTAGACCGGGTGCTTGCTGCATATCACCTCTATGAACGCCGGCTTGTCGCCGCTGTTTGTCTTCAGCGCCCGCTTCAGGGCGGGGGCGACCTCGTCAGGGTCCTCTACCCTCTCGGACTTGATGCCCAGGCCCTCCGCCACCCTTGCGCTGCTCTGGACCTCGTGGCTGGTGACCTCGTAGGTGTAGGGGCTGTGGCCGGGGCCCCAGAACCCTGGGCCGTAGCCGCCGAACCCGTTGTTATTTATGTGTATGGTGGTTATGCCCATCTCGTTTCGGACCATGGCCTCCCAGTTGCCCATCTGGTAGCCTACGCCAGCGTCGCCGGTGACGCTTACCACCTGCCTCCCGGGCATGGCCAGCTTGGCGCCCATGGCGGCGCCCAGTCCGTAGCCGAGAGTGGTGACGTTGCCCCAGCCGAGGAAGCCGTGGGGCACTCTGGCCCTGTAGACGGTGCTCAGCTGGTCCCTGGTGTTGCCGGACTCGTGGGTCACGAAGCTGTTCTCCATGTCCAGCACGTCCATCATCTCGGCGTAGACCCGGTACGGGTTGATCGGCCTATCATCTGACCCCATCCAGGGGCCGTACTTCTCGTAGAGGCTCCTCCACGAACCCTCGATCTCCTTGACGAGGGCGTCGTTCCTATTGGAGGCCCCCTGTCTCTCCAGCTCGGCGGCGAGTTGGCGGAGCACGAGCCTCGCGTCTCCCAGGACCACTTGGTCAACGGCGTAGTCGCAGTTTAAGTCGGACTCGTCCACGGTGCACTGGATGATCTTCTTGCCCGCCGCGTCGGGGATGGAGTGCATGAAGTGGCTTGGCGTGAACCCCACGCCCACGGCAAGAACCAGGTCGGCCTTCCCTAGGAACCTCTCGGCAGGCTCGCCCCTGACGCCCAGGGATAGCGGGTGGTCCTCGGGGAACGCGCTCTTGGCCTTCAACGTCGTCAGCACGGGGATCTGAGCCAGCTCCGCGAACTCTTTGAGCTCGCTGCACGCGTCCGAGCTGAACACCCCATGGCCGACCCAGAGCAACGGGCGGGTAGCCGACCTCAGCGCCTTCACCGCCTTCTTCACGTCCTCTGGGTCTCCTTGGGACCTCCATCCCTGGACGGGCGTGTAGCTGAACTCGTCCTCGTCGTATTGGCCGAGGCCCCGGGGGAGGCTCAGCAGGACGGGGGACGGCCTCCCCGTCTTGAGCTGGGTAAAGGCCCGCCTCATGTACTCGGGCACCCTCTCCGCCTTGTTTATGTAGCCTTGCCACTTGGTGACGCCTCGGAACGCGTCCTCTATGTTGAACCTCTCGCGTCCGTACATCGAAGCCGGGACGCCGTCTGTCAGGCACAGCAGAGGCACGGAGTCCTCGTACGCCTGAGCCAGGGCGCCGTACGCCATCTGGGTCCCGGCCGCGTTGGTTCCACCCATGACGCTGCAGACGCCGAAGGCCTTGCCGTCGCTCACCCTGCTATAGCCGTCAGCCACGGCGACGGCGTAGCGCTCGTCCCTCACCATGAGGTTCCTGACGCCTTCCTCGCCGCAGGCGTTCCCGAATACGTGCGTGGGGAAGGTGCTAACCCACCCTACGCCCTCCTTCTTCAATATCCTGACAAGTCCGTTGGCTGCGTTTACCTTCAACCAGATACCTCACAGTCATGTCTGTCCCCATGAAGAAAAAATAATCGAATAGTTAAATTGAAGGGCGTCCAAATAATCTCTGGTGCTTATGAGTTTCGTAGGGGTGATCATCGGGGTCGTGGTGGGGAGCATAGTGACGGCGCCTTTCCTCTGGCTGGCGGGTAAATGGATCGTCGGAGGCGACAAGGCGAGGTTCATGGACGCGGTGTGGATAGGCATCCTGGGCACCGTGGTGAACGCCGTCATCGGGGAGGTCGTGGGAGGCGGCGTCGGCGCCCTGGCCCAGCTCGTCGCCTACCTGTACCTGGTGAAGACCTACTACGAGACGGGGTGGGGGAACGCCGTTGTGATATCGATCCTCGCCGTGGTCATCATGACCGTGGTCCTCGTCCTTCTGGGCATGGTGCTGGGAATCAGCCTGGGCGGAGCCGGGTTCGGCCCACCCTTCTAGAAAAAAAGGGTTATTTTCTATGTTTCTCGCCGACGGGGTAGATGTCCTCTGGTATGTTAATGTAGGTGTGCTGGCTCAGGTCAGCGGGCCCTAGGCCCGGCGCGTCCACCACGACTATGCTCCCCGCGGCGTCGTTGTAGAAGGCTCTGAAGTGGACCCGGGACTTTATGGCTACTATGTCGAGGTCGTCGAGGCTCAGGCCCACTGCCGGGAATATGGCGTCGTCCAGAACCTGGTGCAGCGTGGGCGTCAGTATGACGTGGTTGTTCTCGCCGAAGCCCAGCACCGCGGATACTCCCAGCCTCCTGGTGTCGCCCCTGCTCATGGGGCCCGTGAGGACGAAGCTGCAGTCGCCGAGGTACTCCAGGGCGCCCCGGATAGTGACGGGCTCCCCGGAGTATTTGTCGGCGTGGCCGCCCACGTTCACCTGGACCGTGTCTCCGACCCTTGACTTTCCCAGCTTCTCTATGGCCGTCTCGTCGCTTATGGTGGCGACGCAGAAGTCGGTGGCCCCTTGCCTCATCAGCTCCTTGAGGACGTGGGTGCTGTCGCCCATCCTGTCGCTGTGGTCGGCTATGATGACGGGGGTCTCGCCCGCCTTGGCCAGCTTTATGGCCTGGGCGACGGCTTCCCTGGTCTTGGGCAGCTTCTTGCCAGCGAAGGGCTCACGCAGGCTCCAGATGTAGCCGGACACGTCCTCGGCGATCTTCTCGGCGAGGGCCGGGTCGTCGTTGGTGACGGCGATGACTGTGGCGCCCACGTCGGGCACGTCGGCGTACGCGAACCCGAAGGCCACGCTGACGCAGTAGCAGTTCTCTTCCTTGCGCTCCCACGCCCTGGCCCTGTCCATGATCTCCCTGGCAGGGGACTCGCCTGTGCCCTGGTAGACGCTGGGGGTCATGACGCCGGGCTTCCTCAGCGCCATCGTGGGCTTGAACTCGCCCCTCAGGGTCTCTATCATGCACCTGGCGGCGGTGTAGCCTATCTCCTCGGAGTCCACATGCGGGTAGGTCTTAAGGATGAAAACCGCGTCGGCGGCGTCGGTGAGCTCGCTGTCCTCGTTGGCGTGGAGGTCCAGCGTCACCATGATGGGTGCGTCGCCGACGGCTTCCCTGGCCCTGCGCACTATCTCGGCCTCCGGCTTGGGGTAACCCGTGGCGGCCATGGCGCCGTGGAGCGCCAAGAGAACGCCGTCCAACTCCCCGGCCTCCCTGAGGCCGTCGGCTACGCCTTGGCTGTACTTGTCGAAGCACTCCTCGGTGAGCCAGCTTCCGCTGGAGCCGCCGCGGCTCCTTGAGGCGGCGAGCACCCCGACGAGCTCCACGTCGTCCTCCTCGTCGGCGGCCTTGATGAAGCCGTTTATGTAGCTGGGTATGCCCCTCGCGTTTTCTAACACTTCTTCGCCGTGGAGAACCTTGCCGGCCTCGAAGTCGTCCACCGTGGTGGGCCTCGGGCAGAAGGTGCAGGTCTCGTGGCTGAAAGATGCGACCGCTATCTTCAATGTGTTCACGGTTGATCTTCGACGCGCTGGGGCAATAAATCATGCGATCTCTGCTTCGAGGTACCCCACGCCTGCCCGCGTCACCCTCACCCGGACATGCTCCCCCAGCCCTGCGTCGGTCTCCACAGCCACAGCCTTGTACGCGTAGTTGCGGCCCACCTTGGTGTCGTCCCTCCCAAACTCGTCGAGGAGTATCTCGCCCTCCCAGCCCAGCCAGCGCTCCCCGGTCTCGACGGCGAGCCTCTTCCACATCTCGGTGAGCCTCCTAGAACGCGCCTTGGTGTCTCTGCCGTGTAGCCTCCCCGGCATGTAGGCTGCCTCGGTGCCCGGGCGCTCCCAGTAGCGGGAGATGTTGAGGACGTCTGGGCGTAGCCACTGGATGAGGTCTAGTGAGTCCTGGAACTGTTCCATGGATTCACCGGGGAACCCGCAGATGATGTCTGTGGAGACGCCGAGGCGCCTGTGGGCCGCCTTGAACCTTGTGATTAGCCCCTTGAACTCGTCCACGGTGTACCTCCTACGCATGTCCCTCAGAACATCATCGTTGCCGGACTGGACCGGGACGTGCAGAAACTTGAAGATCTTCTCGCTTCTATACGACTCGATGAGCTCGTCGAGGATTTGTAGGGCGCTGTTGGGGGTCATCATCCCCACCCTGACCCGGAACCGGCCTTGGATGCCCGTTATCTCGTCGAGGAGCGTTGGCAGGGTGGTTCCCCGGTGGTTGTAGGCGGCGGCGTCCTCCGCCGTCACCCAGATCTCCCTGCAGCCGCCTGCTACGGCCCGCCTCACGTCGTCGACGATCTCGTCGGCTGGGAAAGAGTGGAGCCTGCCCCTCGCGTGCTTGACTATGCAGTAGCTGCAGTTCCCCAGGCATCCGCTGCAGATGGAGGCTATGTGCACTAGCTCGTTGACCCTTACCCTGGGGAGGCAGGCCCTGTTGGTGGGCTCTCCGTTTACGTAGACGGCTTTCTCGCCGCGGAGCGTCTTCTCCACCGCCTCGACGATGTGCTCTATGTCGTCGGGGCCGACCAGCGAGGCGTTGGGCGCTATACTCTCGGCGTGTCCCTGCATGGCCTTCGGCATGCAGCCGGCGACGATGAGGGGTTTTTCGGAGCCGTAAAGCCGTTTTATTCGTTTGGTTACCTTCCTCTCCGTCGGCGTCTTCACTATGCATGTGAGCAGTATGTTTAGGTCCGCGTCGGATGGTCTCTGGGCTAGAGTGTAGCCGCTGCTCCGGAGCAGCCCTTTGGCTATCTCTTCGTCTGCGGTGTTGGCGCTGCAGCCGTAGGATTTTACGTAGATGTTGGGCATCCGTTTGTTCCTGAATTGTCTAGTCTGGTGTGTTTTAAACGGTGCGGATGAGCCGTGTTTTTAAATGGTTTTGTGTGGCTGATGCTCTTCCGGGTGGGCTGTTTCGTGTTTTTTATAAATTGTTATATCGGGTTAGAGGGGGCCGGTTTATTTGTTTCTGTTAATGTGTCTTGCTTCTCTGTGTATGTTTTATTTTTTTGGTGTTATGTCTTTTTGCGTGGTTTTATGGTTCATGTGGAAGGGTTATTCTCATTGGTTGAGAGTATTGAAATTTGTTCTAGAAAGTTGAGAACAACTTTACACTTTTAACCAAAACACGTACGTCATACCATTCCCAGACGTTATTAGAAATACCCTATATTCCTATAACGTCGTCGATTCACACACCTTGCTGAGACAAAATAAGGTTGTGTATGATAATATCGATCGGCGCCATAATGGGGGAGAATAAAGAGACATGGTTTTAATCGAAAAGGCGCTCAGCATGCAGCGCCGAGGCGTCGACAAAGCCGCGTACACGGACGTCGACGCAACCGAGGACACGTGGGTGACCAACACATTCGACGACCAGATAAAACAGACTATAGCTAAGGTCACAGGCTTCGTGGACAGACTGGCCTACAACTTCCAGAGATACATGGTGAACGTTAACGCCGCCGTTTTAACGACCCTGAAAGAGCCCGTCAAGCCCAGGTTCGGCTACCAGATCGCCGTCTCCCTAGACAGAGGCATTGTGAAGAAGCCAAAGCAGGGGGTGTTGGGGCTGGAAAACACCAAGCTATACGACATGGAGCCTTTCGCTGGGCCCGAGAAGCACATAGACTTCGGCATAGAGCTCTACGACATGGAGTCAAGCTGGAAGTAGAGGTCGCCCTTAACCTATTTTTAAAAACTTCTTGTAACGCTCAAACATGGTTATGCCGGAGCCGCCCACCTCGGTCCTTCCCTTTCTTATCGAGTCGATTATGTCCCGTAGCTCTGTGGACGGCGTGTCGATGACCGTGTATGCTCTGGCTATGGTGTCGGGTATGTGGGCGTCGCTTCCACCAGTCATTGGTAGTTTGAGCTCCTCGGCGAGCCTCCTGTTGAGGCCGCATATGTACGCGTAGGGGAACTGGGCGCTGTTGGCAACCTCCACGGCGTCCAGGTCGGCGTGCTTCACGCTGTTGATGGAGACCCAGCTCCGTGGCAGGCCGTAGGGGTGGGCCAGCACCGCCGTCGCCCCCTGCTCGTGTATCTTGTCCACGGTCTCGGCTACGCTGAGGCCCGTGGGGACGGTTTCGTTGGGGTCCAGCGCGAGGACGTGGGCGCCGCGCGCCGTCACCTCCATGGCCGGCAACACCACGAGGTCGCCCCTCTTGTCGAGGGCCTCGGGCAGCCCCTCCATGGTGTCGTGGTCGGCCAGCGCGTAGCCGTGGAACCCGGCCTCCTCGATGCGTTGCCTTATGGTGTCAATGGTGTTGGCGCCGTCCCTGGAGTAGACCGAGTGGACGTGGAGGTCGAGGGTGATCTTCAAGGGTCTCCTATTCCTATCCCTTGGCCCGCGTTATACGTATTACCATGGCTTCCTCCAGGGCCTCGATCTCGTCTTCCGACACCTGCCTGAAGAGGGGCTCCGGCTTAGCTAGCTCGGCGCCCGCCTCCAGGGGCGCCAAAGCCTGTTCCAGGGGCTGGTCTCGGGTGAGGCCGAGGAGTTTGAGCACCTTCTCGGCCTTGAAGGGCAGTACCGGCTCCATGAGGACCGCTATGGCCTTGGTAAGCCAGACGCAGTTGTGGATGACTTGGGCGGCTTCCTCGGGGCAGTCCTTAACCAGCTTCCACGGCTCACGGGACTGGATGTACCTGTTCCCGTAGTCGGCTAGGCCGAGGAAGGCGTCGCATATCTTCTTGAACTCGTACTCGTCCAAGCCGTCCCGGATGGTCTCCATGGCTTCCTCCACCTGTCTTCGGGCTTCGGCGTTCACTGTTCCCTCTGGGATGGAGCCGTAGTTTCGGTGGGAGAAGAGGAGGCTGCGGTAGATGAAGTTGCCGAGGCTTCCCACGAGCTCTTTGTTCACCTTGTCGCCATAGGTGCTCCAGTTGAAGTCCAGGTCCCGGGTGTGGCCCGAGTAGCTGACTATGTAGTACCTGAGGGCGTCGGGGTCCAGATCGTTGGCGAGGTAGTCTTCCTCGACGTAGACCACGTAGCCGCGGCTCTTGCTGAACACGTGCCCCTCCACCTTCATGGTGCCCGACGCGACTATGGCGTCGGGGACGCTGTAGCCTGAGCCCTTGAGCATCGCTGGCCAGAAGAGGCAGTGGTGGTAGACTATGCCGGGGCCTATGAAGTGGATGAGCTTCCCCGGCCCCCTCCAGTAGTAGGTCCAGTCGCCGCCGGTCCTCTCCGCCCACTCCTCGGTGCTGCTGATGTAGCCTATGGGGGCGTCGAACCAGACGTATAGTACGAGGCTCTCGTCGCCGGGAAACTTGATGCCCCAGTCTATGCTGCGGGTGATGTTCCAGTCCCGGAGGCCCTGCTCCAGCCACTGCCTGGCGTAGTTCCTGGCTATGTCCGTGCCGTCCAGCCCGTCCAGGAACCCTCTGAGGAACTCCTCGAATGCCGTGAGCTTCAGGAAGTATTGGCGGGTTTCCTTCATCTCGGCCCGGGCGCCGCATATGCTGCAGTGGGGGTCCAGCAGCTCACCCGGCTCCAGGTAGCGCTGGCATCCCTGGTCGCACTCGTCGCCGCGGGCGGCCGCCCCGCAGTAGGGGCACGTGCCCCTGAGATACCTGTCGGGTAGGAACCTCTGGCAGCTGGGGCAGTAGGGGAGGGTCACGTTCTTCGGATATATGTACCCGTTGTCCAGCAGCTTCTGGGCTATCTCCCTGGTCCGGGCGTGGTTGAGGGG
>Ga0272442_10008274_pt1 | contig 13231 bp, 6 predicted proteins | sample SSMForm2O_FD_200262 | JGI IMG/M metagenome (GOLD analysis project Ga0272442, IMG submission 200262) | Marine sediment archaeal communities from Little Sippewissett salt marsh, Falmouth, MA, United States - SSM-Form-2O | ecosystem: Environmental > Aquatic > Marine > Wetlands > Sediment ...
CGCCCCCCCGTCCGCGAGGTACACGGGCGCGCTCCCTCGCGGATACCCGGGACACCGCCCCCGTCAACCAAGGGGAGCGACGCGGCACCGCCCGCCCAACCCGAGGAAGGCGAGCCCGAAGCGGAACCCTACACCATTAGCGGCACCGTGAGAGACTCGAAGACAGGGGAACCTATCCCGGGGGCGCGGGTCCATGCACAGCGGCAATGGACGGCCGATGAAGAAGCGGCGTTCAAACAACGGGACGCCGAGGTGATCCGAAACCGGGATGTGGATGCGCTCGACGCACTGAAGGCGGAGGAGCAACGGCTCCGGGCCTTCCGCCGCAGCGAGTCGAAGCGTACCGGACACTACGCAATCAGTGTTCCCGCGGAAGGCCGGTATCTTGTGACCGCGTACCGGGCCGGCTATGTGAATGCGCAGGTGGATGCCGGATTCTTGGGGAAAGACCGCACGCAGGCGGTGCTTGATGTCGAGATGTCTTCGGGAGCCTCTGTGCGGGGGCGGGTCACCGAGCAAGGCAGCTCATACGGGGCGCCGGAGCTCCGGGTGCAGGTCGAGGTGGAGGGCGACGTGAGTGATGTCTACTACCGGAGCCTCATGTACAGCGATGGAAGACGACTCACCGACGCAGACGGAAACTACGCAGTCAGCGGCTTGCTGCCCGGCTCCTATGCCATCTCCCTGGATCTCTCCGATTCCCCGTATAAGGTGGGCCGGGTCCTCCCGTACGCGAAGGTGACCATCACCGACCCCGACCAGGAACTGACCGGCATCGATTTTGCCGTCGAGGCCGCGGGGGTCGTATGGGGCTATGTCACCACCCCCAAACACGAAGCGATCGAGCATGCGGATGTGGTGCTGTGCAATTCGGACAGTGTGTTGACGCAAGCGCTCAAGCATATGGTGCGGCGCGCGCCGCCGCTCCATGACCGCTCAGAATACGACGGGTACTACGAATTGATCGGCGTGCCGTTCAACGAGGAATGGCGGGTCTATGCCACGTCGGAGAGCCATTCGCCGCAACTGACGGACTCCTTCCTCCTGACGGCTGCGCAGCGCAGCGTGCAAATCGATGTCTTCATGTTTGCCGGCACCACGGTCTACGGCCGGGTCATCGAGCCGGACGGCACGCCGATACCCGGCGCCCATGTGCTGTGCATCCCAGGCTACACCAAGCTCCTCTCGCGTATGGACGCGCCCCAAGCCTACCGGGAATGCACCTCGGACAATGCCGGCGAATTCGTCATCAAGGAATTGCCGGCGGGCAGCTATCAGGTCTTCGGCCAGAAGAAGGGCTACAAGCTTTCGGCTACCGGCGAACCCATCTATCCCAACGGCTACACCGATATCACCGGCATGCGACTCGTCTTGAACCCCGTCGATGCGGGCGAACACGCCGTCTACGGCACCGTGACCGACACCAACAAAAAGCCCGTCGAGGGCGCAGATGTCATCCTCGAAGGCATCGGCATGGAAAGCTTCGACGACAAGACGGAAAGCACGACGACAGACTCACAGGGTAAGTTTTACATCGCGGATGTGGAGACGGGGATGTGGAGCTTACAGGTGTCCAAGCAAGGCTATGCCACCAAGCGGCTGGGCCGCGTCTTCTTGGACCGCGAGAACACGGTCGTACTCGAAGCCGCGGCCTGGGTCCGTGGCAAAGTGCTCGTCCGCGAGACAAAAAATCCACCTGAAGTAGCCTACACGGTCGCGGTCTTGCCGCCCTCGGGTTCGGATGTATCGATCGAGGGACTCGCAGCAGGACGCCAGTCGCAGACCTTCCAGAACCCGGACGGCCGCTTCGAAATTTCGGTCTCTCCCGGCGCCCACCGGCTCGAAGCCCGTGCCCAAGGCTTCACCCCCGGCCGCACCGCAATCAATGCGGCGGCCGGCGAGGTGCTGGACGGAATTACCCTCTATGTCAGTCAGGAAGGCGGCACGATCGAGGGACGTGTCGTGATCGCCGACGGCACCAGTCCGCAAGGGGTGACCGTGCGGCTGGTCGAGGCGGGCACCGCCACCGCGGCGATGGTGTCGGCGGTGATGGACGAATTCGGGGGGGAGCGTTCGATGCGGGTTGGGGACGATGGGCGCTTCGTTTTCACCGACTTGCCCGCGGGCACCTACAATCTGATCGCGCGCCATGAACAGCACGCCCCGGCCGACAGCGGCGTGGTCGAACTCGAGGAAGGGGGCTTCGTCTCGGGGGTGCTCATCCGTCTGGGCGCGGGCGGCAGTCTGGACGGCTACGTGTACCGCAATGGCCAACCACTCGCCGATGCCGTGGTGATGGCGATGGGCACGAGTGGCACCCAGAGCACCAACACCGACCAGAACGGCTACTACCGTATCGACGAGCTTTCCGAGGGAAGCTACCAGATCACGGTCGCTTCGCTGGACCTGGCGGGCTTGGCGGATGGCGGCGGCGCACAGGGTGCCCTGGTCGAAATCGTCGAGGGGCAAACCACGCGTTACAACTTCGGCGCGGGCGAAGGGGTGCGCATCGAGGGGCGGTGTTCGCCGCCGCCGACCCTGGTGGGCTATCTCGTCCTCGGCGCCCCGGGCGCGCGCTACGCCACGGTCGGGGAGTCGGTGGGCTTGGACGACCTCTTCGGTCAGAGCGCTACCTTCGGCGCGAACGGGTTTGTGGTCGAGGACGTGCAGCCCGGCGATTGGCAACTGGACATCTTCTATCTGGAACCGATGATGGACAAGCCATTGCGGTATGTGCACAGCGAGATGATCACCATTACGGGCGAGGAAGAAGCGATCCAATTGAATTTGGCGGTCAAATACTAGGAACGGGGAATCGCCTATGTCCCTTATCGAGTTGAAAGATGTCGCGGTCTGGTACGAGGACCTCAAGGCTTTGGACGGCGTCACCTGCGCCATCGAGGGTGGCACGGTCGGCCTGCTCGGGCCGAATGGGGCCGGGAAAAGCACGCTCTTGAAGACCCTGCTGGGCTTCAACCGAGCATCGAAGGGTACGGTCAAGCTCTTCGAGAAACCCGTCCCACAGTGTGCGCTCGAGGTACGGCAACGGCTCGGCTACATGCCCGAGCGCGAGGTCGTCAGCCCGAAGGTGAGCGCCGTCGCGTTCCTCACCTACTGCGGACGCCTCTTCGGCATGACCCGGGTCGACGCCATGGAGCGAACCCACGAGGTGCTGAATTATGTCGGGCTCGGCGAGAGCCGCTACCGCAAGATGGAGACCTATTCCACCGGCATGCTCCAGCGGGTGAAGCTGGGCCAGGCCCTGGTGCACGATCCCAAACTGCTGCTCCTCGACGAGCCGACGAACGGTCTGGATCCCGAGGGGCGCCTCGAAATGCTCGAGCTGATCGGCGAGGTCGGCTCGAAACGGAACGTCACCATCATCCTCTCGTCCCACCTGTTGCCGGACGTGCAGCACGTCTGCGAACGGGTGATCATGATCGACAAGGGCAAGGTCGTCCGGGAGGGAACGATGGCGGAGCTAACGGCGGCGCAGGACCAACAGTACGTGTTGCGCGTTCGCGACAACCGGGACGCATTCGTTCAAGGTCTCGAGGCGGCGGGCTTCCTCTGGCGCGACCTGCAGAACGGGAACGTGCAGGTGAGCAGCCAGGGGAATACCGCTCCGCGGATGCTCTTCGAACTCGCGGCCCAGTGCGATACGCATATCCGGCATTTCCAGCCGGCGCGCAGCAGCTTGGCGGAAGCGTTCCTCGAAGCGGTGGGAAAGGAGTAGCCCGTGCCGATCTACGAACAGAGCTACCGCAATTACGAGGGAGAAATGCGGCGGCACTTCCGCTGGGTCATCGTGGCCGAGCAGGAACTGCGCGTGCTGGTCAAAGCCAAGCCGTTCCTGCTGCTGATGCTGATCGCCCTGATCCACTGCCTGCTCCGCTTGCTTCAGGTGGTGGGTTACGACGTGATCATGCAAGATCCGAATCATCCCCTTACCCCCTTCCTGCAGCAAGTCGAGGTAATTATCGTCAACGCACGTATGTTCTTCGACTTCATCCGCTTGCAGGCGCCTATCGTTTTTGTCGTTTGCCTCTACGCCGGCTCGGGGATGATCTGCAACGATTTCGGCAACAACCTGATGGAGGTCTACTTCTCCAAACCAATTCGCTGGTACGACTACGCCCTGGGTAAGATACTCTCGCTGGTGGCGGTCGGCTTAATGATCACGGCGGTACCGGCCGTGTTCCTGGTGATCCTGCACAACCTGCTGCTGCCCGGCATGGAGACCCTGCGCGAAACCTACTGGCTCCCGCTGGCCATCGGGGGCTTCTCGCTGGTCGTGGTCGTGCCGTGCGTGCTGGGCATTCTTGCCTGCTCGGCCCTGCTGCGCAGCCAGAACTACGCCGCGATAGCCGTATTCATGGTGCTCTTCGCCAATTCCGCGATGGGCGGCATGCTGGCGGGCTTGCTGCAAGAACAGAACTACCTGTTGATCTCGTTTCCGATGGCCATGAATCGTGTGGGGCAACATTTCTTCCGGGATCACCGCCTCCTCTTCAATCTGCGGTGGGAATGGTCCATGCTGTTCGTGGTGCTGGTGACGGTGTCGGCGGCGTGGGTCATCTTTCGAAAGATCCGCCGCGCGGAGATCGCTGCATGAGTACGACTATCGAAGCCACGCAACTCTCGAAATGGTTCGGCGAAGTCGTGGCCCTCAACAACGTGAACCTCGAGATTGGCACCGGCGTCACCGGTTTGCTAGGCCCCAACGGCGCGGGCAAGAGCACCTTTATCAAGCTGGCGCTCGGCTTGTACCGGCCCAGCCGTGGGCGCATTCGCGTCCTGGACGGCGCACCACGCAACAACCTGTCCGTCCTGCGCCGCATCGGATATTGCCCCGAGACCGACAAGTTTTACGACAACATGACCGGCTTCGAGTTCGTCTATTGGCTCAACCGCTACTGGGGCATGCGGGCCAAGGAGGCCCGGGCCGCCGCCGAACAGGCCTGCGAACTCGTGCACATGACCGAGCGCATGGACGACCCGATTGACGAGTACAGCAAGGGCATGCGCCAACGCATCAAGCTCGCGCAGGCTCTGGCCACAAAGCCCGAGCTGCTGTTCTTGGACGAACCAATGGCAGGACTCGACCCGCAGGGCCGCGAGGAAATGTTTGCGCTGATCCGGCGGCTGGGCAACCAGGACTACTCTGTCATTGTGTCGAGCCACATCCTTTACGAGATCGAACAGGTCACCGACAACGTCGTGCTGCTCTACAACGGCACCATCCTCGCCCAGGGCCGGGTCCGGGAAATCCGCGACCTGATTGACGAACACCCCCACACGATCACGGTCGAAAGCGACAATGTGCGCGCGGTATCAGCACGTTTCGTCGACGATCCCGGCATCATGAGCATCGAATTCGACCAGTCCAGGGTGATCATCCGCACGCGCGATCCCAACCGAAGCTATCAGCGCTTGAATGATCTCGTGCGCGAAAATGGCGTGGCGATTCAGAGTATCGAGTGTTCCGACGACAATCTACAGGCGGTGTTCGAATATCTCACCAAATAGCGGCGTATCCTCGGACAAGAGGATCGGAAGCGAAAGGCCTATGACCGAAGAAAACCTTCAGCAGACGGGCGGGCAACCCCATGGCGGGTACTTCAGCATGGTTGGGGCGGCCTTGGGGCATGCCCTGGTGATGATGTTGCGCCGGCAACGGATCATTTTGGCCGCGGTCATTGTCCTGTTGCCGGTACTGATCCCCCTGGCCGTGGCGTTCCTGTCCAACAAGGAATTCAGCGAAGACGGCCGGAAAACCTTCACCATGCTGGCCGAACAACTGCACATCAACGTGCTGGCCCCCTTGTTGGCGCTCTTCTTCGCCACCATGCTGGTGGGCGAAGACGCCGAGTCGCAAACCATTCCCTATGTACTGACGCGGCCGATGCCACGGTCCGCCTGGCTGTTGGGCCGTTTCCTGGCCTACCTGTCCGTGGCGGCGTCGGTGCTGCTGGTTTCGCTCATCCTGACTTTCGCCGGATGCACCTCGCTGGACGATCTCGGCTTCAACGCCATCCACCTCAAGCTGCTCGCACATTATGCAGCCGTGGCCCTGGCGGCACTGGTTGGTTACGGCGCTGTCACTGTCTTTCTGGGCGCCACGATCAAGCGGCCCATCGTGACGGGCGTGGTGCTGCTCTACGGCTGGCAAAAGCTGGCCACCACGGTGCCGGGGGTTATTGACTTCTTCACCATCCAGAAGTATACGGATGCTCTGCTGCCCGCCTTGGCTGCGCAACAGGACAACGTCGAAGTCCGCTCGGCATTGCTCAACTTCCAAAAGGAGGTCTTCCTCGTGAGCGCGACCCGTGCCGGGATCACGCTCGCCGTCATCTCGCTCGTCTTCCTCGTGGTGACCGTCTGGGCCGTGCGCTGGCGCGAATACTCCGCCGCCCGGGCCATCGGGGGTTGACGATGTGGCGCAGGCGTCTAGGGGGCCGGCGTAAGACCGGCTGTCATCTTGTCCTGCTGGGCGGACTCTTCGTGCTCTTCACCGGGCTCGTCGTCGCTATGCGTCTCGTCAACCGGGATCCCGTTTTGATCCTGCCTGAGGACCGAGAAGCACTTGCGGTACAGTGCCCCGGCCCGGGGGAAAACTCGCTCACGCGAATCGTCGAGGCCCAAAGCCTGCTCCCTGCAGAGACACCAGAGCCCTTGCTCGTGCCTCAACCCGGCCGTAAGGACCGCATGATTCCATATCGTGCAGAACGCGGCAGCCTCGCCCGTAGCCTCAACATCGAGCGGCCGGACGACGACCCCGAGTTTCTCGCCTACCTCGAGCAATGCGAACCGGTGCTAAGACAATGCCTCGACTTGCTCGCGCATCCCTGTTTCCCGTTTCCGGTCAACGCTACTTCACTGGGCAGATGGCGCCAGAGGCCCTCGCAGATAATACCCTGGGGCTTCTTGCTGGCAGTGGCCGCGGCAAAAGGGCGTTACCGAGGTCAGCCGGCAGAGGCGGCTTCCCTATTGGCCGATATCATCCGGCTGACCCGGCTGGCGGACGCGCCGAATGGCTTGCTGAACCTAGCCACTCACATCGAACAGCGGGCGCTCGAAGAACTCCGCCGGATCGCCCGCGGACTTGATTCTGAGGCCGAACTCGAAGGCCTGCAGCGCCTTGTAGGGTCGCTGGAACCGGCCTATCCGGATCGCCAGGAATTGCTCAAATCTGAGTGGCGTATCGTGGACAACACGCTCTTGGCCCCTCCCACGCCCGAACCCGACACCATCGAGAGGCGAATCGAGATCCACGTCCTGTTGTGGCAGCTACAGCGGGCGGCCAAGTTCACTGCGAAACACAAGGATTCGTTGCTCGACCTGGTGGAACGCCCCTTGACCGAAGTCTCGCGCTGGGTCCAGGATCACCGCCAAGAAGTCTATCGGCGGCACCGGGTCTTCAACCCCTATTGGTCGGTGAACCAGGTGGTGCGGGAAGTGGCCCGGGTGAATTCCGCCTATTACGCGACGATACTGGCCATTCTCCTCGAACGCTATCAGCGTGCCAACGGCGCCTATCCCGAAAGCCTCGACGCGCTCTGCCCGGACTACCTCCCCCGACTCCCCACCGATCCCATCGCCAATGCGCCGTTCCTGTATCGCCGAGATCGCTCCTTCTATGTGCTCTACAGCCTTGGAGAAGACGGAATCGACCAAAAGGGCAACAGCCGCAAAGACCATGTGTTGGTCTCGAACGAAGACGCCGAAACCGTGAATTCTTCCCCGCCGCAGAACTTGCCTGCCCGGCGCCGCGTGCGCCGCAGCAGAAACTAGGTATTCAACACCCCGGCGGAAGGGCCAAATCACGACAAGCAGCAGCAACGGGCAACACAGGACTTCCCAATCACAAGGATTTTTTCACAGGAGAAACCTGACGCCGGCTCTTCAGCGCGAACCGCTCGCAGGATCGCCTTTGAAATCGCTGGCACGCCACACTATGATCGGTGCGAATCAGCCCAAGACGCCTGCGGACAGGTTTTTGTGGGGAATCCCAATTTACACAAGAGTGACCGCTTCACAAGAAAAGGTAGATGTTATGAAAGACGGGCTTTTCCTCTTCTCTTCAAAACCATCCGTTTGGCTTGCGCACGTTGCCCCTTTACTGACGCTGGCCGTGCTCGCGCTCCCGTTGACGGCAGTGGCTGACGAGGCGATAAACGGCTATGGAACAGGCTGGATACCGCCTACCGACGAGCAGATTGCGGCGTTCGAGGCCACGGGGCTGCTCGAAGTCGTCGACTACATACCGCCCACCGAAGAGGCCGTTCGCACGTACGGGCTCAAGACCGCCGGGGGCGTGAAGGGGGGACAAGTCTATGCTGCGCCGGCCGCTGTAGACCTCACGGCAACCGGTTACCTGCCGCCGGTAGGCTGCCAGGGTGGCATGAGTTCCTGCGCGAGTTTCTCAGTAGCCTACTACCTCAAGACCTATCAGGAATGCCGCCAGCACGATTGGGACGCGTCTCTGCAAGAAAACTGGATGAGTCCCACCTTCATTTACAACTATGTGGCCAGAGGTGCGTGTTACGGCATGGGAAGCTCGGTCAATGCCCCAGCGATTCTCATGTGCGCCGTCGGTTGTGCGCGATGGAATGATATGCCCTACGACGGGATCGACTGCAGCGCTTTCCCCAGCGAGGCCACCTGGCGCGATGCGCTCACCTACAAAGCAGAGCGCATCATCGAATTCCATGGCGACTTCGATCCCACCGGGTTTGTGCAGAACCTCAAACAGTTACTTGCCAACGGCGAGCCGGTAGTGCTCGGCGGTGTTTGGGGCAATTTCAGCAGCATCGCCACCGACGGTGTCGGTGTCGACAACGGCGTCCTTTTCGATACGCAGTCCTCCTATCGCTTCGCCCACGCCATCACCGTCGTCGGATATGACGATAACCGACCCTACGATGACGGAACAGGAACACAATACGGCGCATTCAGATTCGTCAACTCGTGGGGAACCGGCTGGGGCCTCGACGGATACGGATGGGTCGCCTACGAATTGTTGCTGGAGGAACCCAACCGCGAAGCCATCACCATGGTGGATGGCGACGATTATGTCCCGGCACTGCTCGGCATTGTAGGAGTAAATCACCCACATGCAGGTCAATTGAATCTGGGTTGGGGCCATGGTGATCCCGCAGCCCCGGCATGGGCCAAAGGCATACTGGCGTCCTTCTTCACGCATCTTCCAATTTCGATTAACTTGGCTCCCGATGACTCGTATGATGTGCTCACGGGGGGCGCAGCAGACATCGTACTGACCGATTCACAGCGCATTGTCATGGACCTCTCGGCCGGCTACGCCCCGGGCGATTCTCCCTACGATTGGTATGTCTGGGCGCTCGATGAAGTCGGCGGGCCTAGTGGCGGCACCATTACCTACGTAGCCCTCGAGAAAAACGGCCACACCATTGTGTTATCCCAAACGCCGCAGGAAACCCGCGACCCCAACACCCAAGGCGGCCCGGCGGCGGCAATGCCCTTGAACACGCCCGCGGGCGTGGCGCTAGACGCGTCGGGTACCATCTACATTGCCGAGCGCTTCAATAACCGCGTGCGAAAAATTGCCGGTGGGCGAATCTACGACTTCGCAGGATATGGCGCCGACGGTGTTGTTAGCTCCGCTGTCCCCGCCATCGAGGCCACCTTTAGTATTCCCGAAGATGTGGCGGTGGATGCCTCGGGCAACGTATACATCTGCGACACCGACCACCATTGCGTACGCCGGGTCGATACGGAGGGGCTGATTAGCACCGCGGCTTCCTGGACTAACGCCTGGCCCAAGGGAATCGCCATCGACGGCGCGGGCAATTGTTACGTGGCCACCGGTAGCCGCCATACGATCGAGTGCATCGCCCCGTCAGGCGAGCTCACCATCATCGCCGGCCTGCAGCACACGGCGGGCTACGCGGGCGATGGCGATCAAGCGACGCTCTCGCTTCTCCATCAGCCGAGCGATGTGGCCGTCGACCCCGTCACTGGCACGCTCTATGTCGCAGATAGTAACAACGATGCTGTGCGCGCCATTGATGGCTCTGGGATCATCACGACCATCGCCTCTGTTCCCCGTGTCTCGCGTCTTGCGTGCGGCGCTGACGGCACCTGCTATTGCTCGACCTATACGGATGGCTCGCAAGGCATGATATACAAGATTCCCGCCGGTGGAAGCCTTGAACTGCTCACTGACTACGCCGTATGCGGCGCAGAGCCAATCGGTCTGGCACTCGATTCGAGCGGCAACCTCTACGTTTCTGGCACCCACAGGGTTGAGGTGGACCCGTTCACGTCCCAGTTCTGGCACACCGTACAGCGAATCTCCCCTGCCAAGGAAAGCACCGTGATCGCCGGGATCAGCAAATCCGGATACAGCACGCCTGTCTACATCGTCCCCTTGGACACCGATGGCGACGGGATTCCCGACGAGGTCGAGCATGCCCTCGGACTTGACTCGGAATCCGCGGACACCGACGGGGACGGGCTTACGGACGAACAAGAGATCGGATATGACGGCGATCTCTATGACTACGACCCCTACGACCCCGTCAGCAATCCGGAGGGCGGCGACCTGGATGCCGCGAACGGCGATACCGACGGCGACGGTGTTGGCGACTACCTCGAAATGAGCTTTGGTTTTGACCCCTTGGATACCGGGGATGTCCCGGAACTTCCGGTGGGTAAGCAGCACGCCATCGTGCTCTTAGGCGGTTTGATTCTGTGTCTGGGCATCGCGTTTGCCCCCTGCAGCACCCGGAAGGCCACAATCCGGCCGCCCCGCTTGTAGTTCTCGAAAAATGAGTGTCGCCCGGCACAGCCCAGGGGCGCCCGCGTTAGGCTACGAGGCCTGGAAGGGCACCCCCCTCGCTGGCGGCTGCACCTCGAAGCATACCCGGTCGGTTTCGCCGCCCGGCACCATACAGACCACGTGGTGCGGGCCCGTGGCGAGCTCGAGGAAAAGCGGCGGGGCGTCCGGCCCCGTAGCGCCGAGGTAGCGATCGTCGAGATACCAATACAGCCGAGCCTGCTCTTCCACCGAGGCCTCGAGTCGAATGCGGTCGCCCTGTTCTTGGCCGGTCAGCACGTACTCTGCCTTGTCGACCGGCATCTTGATCCGTAGCGCCACCTGCTCGTCCCCGGCATCATCGGCGGCCACGGGCTCCCGAATCTGGGCCAGATCCCATCGCCGGGCCGTGGCAGGCCACCGTTCGCTGACACGGCCGCCCTCGCCGGGATGATGGACATCGCAGCACCGGTGCAGAAACTGCTTGCGGGGCAGCCGCATCGACCGCGTGGCGGCACACCAGGGCGAGGCCGGAAGCCCGCTGATCGCACAAACCCTGACCTCCCGGAGATCGCATCCCGTTTCCGGCCAAACCGGGGTGCTAACCGGATCCAGCGAGCGAAAGACCAACCCCGCCAGCGGCAGAGCAGCCTGGGCCCCCACGAGGCGTTTCGAGGGCCGCCCATCGTTGTTGCCCAGCCACACGGCCACCACGTATTGCCGGTTGAAGGCAAAGGTCCAGGCATCGTGGTAGCCGCTGGACGTGCCGGTCTTCCAGCACACCCGCGGCTGCACGCCGCGGGACCGGGCCATGCGCGCATCCACCTCCTCCGGGAACGGCGCCTCGAGCATCGCGTACAGGGCCAATCCCGTTCCCCGGGACAGGCGACGCACCCCTTCGGCGGGCGGCTCGTCCGCGAGCACCCGAAGCGGATGGTACACGCCCAGATTCGCCAAGGCACAATAGGCGCCCGCAAGTTCTTCGAGACGCAGCTCGCAATTGCCCAGCGTCAGGCCCAGGCCGTAGTATTCCGGCGCTTTGTCGAGGGAACGAAGACCGAGCCCGCGCAGGTGCTCGTGCAGCGCGTCGACACCCAGGCGCTCGATGGTGAGAATAGCGGGCACGTTCAGGGAGTAGTGCAAAGCTTCCGCCGCACTGACCAGCCCGCTGTACTCGCCATCGAAATTGCCGGGGCTGTAGGTACCGTAATCCAGCGTGTCATCCAGCAGGCACTCGCTCGGATAGATCCGGTTGCGCTCCATCGCCAAGCCATAGGTGAAGGGCTTCAGGGTCGAACCGGGCGAACGCCGCGCGCGGCACAGGTCCACCTGCCCCCCACCCCGGGTGCTGAAGAAATCCGCTGACCCTACGCGCGCCAGTATCGACGCGGACCCCACATCCACCACCACGATCGCCGCATTCGTGACCTCGCCGTCAAAGCGCTTGAGATAATGCGCAGCGAGACGCTCGATACGGCCCTGAAGCGCGGCGTCAAGGGTCACACGCAGCGGGCTGTCCGACTGGATGCGGCTTCTCAGCGACATGGCCAGGTGGGGCGCCAACCTCGGAAACTCGTGCCAACTTGCCCCCAGAGGGCTCTCCATCGCCCGCGCGCATTCCTCGGCCGACAGGAAACCCTCATCGCGCATGCGTTCGAGGACATAGTTGCGCCGGGCCAGGGCCCGCTTAGGATGGGCCAGCGGCTGCAGCACAGACGGCGCTTTGGGTAGTCCCGCCAGCAGGGCCGCCTCCCCAACGGTCAACTCATCCGGCGCCTTGCCGAAATAGCGACGCGAAGCCGCCGCCGCCCCCACCAGATTGAGGCCGTAGGGTGCCTTGTTCAGATAGGCCTCCAGGACGGCCTCCTTGGCCGTGCTGCGTTCGAGGCGCAACGCGAGCAGCATCTGCTCGGCCTTACCCCCCAGGCTCTCCGGTGCGTGGCCACCCAATTTCACCACCTGCATGGTGATGGTGGATGCCCCCGAGGCCACCCCTCCCCGCCGCAGGTTCTGCCAGCAGGCCCGAAGAACCGCCCAAGGATCTACGCCAGGGTGCCGCCGGAACCGCTGGTCTTCCACTGCCAGCGTCGCCTGAACCAAGTAGGGACTGAACCCTTCGAGGCGGCGTGGAAAGCTCCACTGCTGCTCCGGATTGAGAAACGCATGCAGCAGCGTGCCCGAACGATCCAACATTTCACCTGAGGGGGCGGTTTCGAGGTAGGGCGCAGGGTCCAGGGGGCGCAGTATGGCGAATACCAATACCAACGCCGGGACTGACAGCGCCGCCACCGCGCACCCCGCAACACGCAGGCTCCGCGTCATCCTGGACCGGGTCTTAACCTCGTTTTTCGTTTCCGTGCTCACTTGGAACGCGAAGACTCCCTCTTCCTCTCCGAATCGCCCTACTTGATCTCGATACTTCCAGGCATCGAC
>Ga0272442_10008275_pt1 | contig 13229 bp, 5 predicted proteins | sample SSMForm2O_FD_200262 | JGI IMG/M metagenome (GOLD analysis project Ga0272442, IMG submission 200262) | Marine sediment archaeal communities from Little Sippewissett salt marsh, Falmouth, MA, United States - SSM-Form-2O | ecosystem: Environmental > Aquatic > Marine > Wetlands > Sediment ...
TCGAAGCTGTCCGCCACGGCCTCGACGCCAGCCCGGTGACCGAGGTGCTCATCGAGGAATCCCTCCTGGGCTGGAAAGAATTCGAACTCGAGGTCATGCGCGATCTCCACGACAACGTTGTCATTATCTGCTCGATCGAGAACATCGATCCCATGGGCGTCCACACCGGCGACAGCGTGACCGTCGCGCCCGCGCAAACGCTTACCGACAAGGAATACCAAGACATGCGCGACGCTGCCATCGCCATTATGCGCGAGATCGGCGTTGATACCGGCGGCTCGAACGTGCAGTTCGCCAACCACCCCCAAAGCGGGCGCATGGTCGTCATCGAAATGAATCCGCGCGTGTCGCGCAGTTCGGCCCTGGCCTCGAAAGCCACCGGCTTCCCCATCGCCAAGATCGCGGCTAAGCTCGCCGTCGGCTACACGCTTAACGAGATCTCGAACGACATCACCCAGGAGACCCCGGCTTCGTTCGAGCCCACCATCGACTACGTCGTCACCAAGATTCCGCGGTGGGCCTTCGAGAAATTTCCCGGCTCGCAGCCGATGCTCACCGTGCAGATGAAAAGCGTCGGGGAAACCATGAGCATCGGCCGCACCTTCAAGGAATCCCTGCAGAAGGGCATCCGGGGGCTCGAGATCGGCCGCTTTGGATTCGGCGGCGACGGGAAGCACAAGCCGCTGACCCTGGAGCCCGGCTCCGAGAAAGAAAAGGAGGCGCTTCTCCGGGCAATCCGTACGCCCACTCCGGAACGCCTGCTGCGCGTTGGGGAAGCGTTGCGGCTTGGCGCCACGATTGCAGAATTGCACGAAGCCACGGCCATCGATCCCTGGTTCCTGCGGCAGATGCGGGAAATTGTCGAGGAAGAACAGGCGCTGCGCACCGCCGATCCCGATTGCCGGGCGACCCTTCGGCGGGCCAAACGCCTCGGTTTTTCGGACTACCAACTCGGGCTGCTGTGGCACCGCGCGGAAGAGGTTGTGCGCGCACTGCGCAAGAAGCACCAGGTTCTGCCTTGCTACCGCCTGGTCGACACCTGTGCGGCCGAGTTCGAGGCCTACACGCCCTATTACTACTCGAGCTATGGCGACGAAGACGAAGTGCGGCACAGCGGCAAGGACAAGATTGTCATCCTCGGCGGCGGGCCGAACCGCATAGGCCAAGGCATCGAGTTCGATTACTGCTGCGTGCACGCGGCCTTCGCCCTCAAAGAAGACGGTTTCGAGACCATTATGGTGAACTGCAATCCCGAAACCGTCTCGACGGACTACGACACCTCGGACCAGCTCTTCTTCGAGCCGGTCACCTTCGAAGACGTCATGAACATCATCGATCACATCGGTCCCAAGGGCGTCATCGTCCAGTACGGCGGGCAAACCCCCCTCAACCTCGCGCAACGCCTCGAAGCGGCCGGCGCGCCCATCATCGGCACCTCGCCCGACAGCATCGCCCGCGCGGAAGACCGCGAACGCTTCCGGGAGGTGGTCGAGAAACTCAATCTGCTCCAGCCCGCCAACGACGTGGCCACCTCGTTCGAGGAGGCCGATGTGATCGCCGGGCGGATTGGCTATCCCGTGGTCGTGCGGCCCTCCTTCGTGCTGGGCGGCCGCGCGATGGAAATTGTCTACAACCGCGAATCGCTCGATCGCTACATGACCTACGCCGTCGAGGCCTCGCCCGAACACCCGATCCTCATCGACAAGTTCCTGGAGGCGGCCATCGAGATCGACGTCGACGCCATCGCCGACGGCGAAACCGTGGTTGTCGCGGGCGTCATGCAGCACATCGAGGAGGCCGGGGTCCACTCCGGCGACAGCGCCTGCATCCTGCCACCCTACGGCCTGCAACCCGCCCTCATCGAGCGGCTGAAAGAGCAAACCCGCGCGCTGGCCCGCGAACTCGGCGTCGTCGGCCTCATGAACATCCAGTACGCCATTCGCAACAACGACATCTTCCTCCTCGAGGTCAATCCCCGCGCCTCCCGGACCATCCCCTTCGTCAGCAAGGCGATCGGCGTACCCCTCGCCAAACTCGCCGCCCGCGTCATGGCCGGGAAAACGCTCCGCGAACTCGGCTTCACCCAAGATCCCACCCCGAACTACAGCTCGGCGAAGGAAGTCGTGCTTCCCTTCATCAAATTCCCCGGCGTCGACATCCTCCTCGGCCCCGAAATGCGCAGCACCGGCGAAGTCATGGGGATCGACAAGAACATGGGCCTCGCCTTCGCCAAGAGCCAAATCGCCGCGGGCAGCAGCGTGCCCACGGGCGGCACGATTTTCATCAGCCTCAATGATCGCGACAAGGGGAAGATCGGAAACCTCGCCCGAGACCTCGCCCAACTCGGCTTCAAGTTCGTCTCGACCAAAGGCACCGCCGCCATCCTGCGCAGCCAAGGCCTCGACGCCGCCGAAGTCTTCAAAGTCGAAGAAGGCCGCCCGAATGTCATCGACTGCATCATCAACGGCTACGTCGATTGGATCATCAACACCCCCCTGGGCAGCGAATCCAAAGATGACGAACGCGCCATCCGCCGCGCCGCACTCGAATACGGCCTGCCCATCATGACCACCCTCGCCGCCGGCCGCGCCGGACTCCAGGCTCTGCAAGCCATGCGAGAAGGCTCGACGGAAATCCTTTCGCTCCAAGAACACCACGCCGGACTGCAGGCCTGAGGCGCTTCCGTCATCGCAGGCGTAGTCCCGGGCCGTGGGGCCACCGGTTGTCTCGTTTCCCGCCCGGATGCTATCATCTGCCCACCGGGATGGGTTGCACGCTTGGGGCGGATGCTTTCATGCGGACTTGGTGTCCGCAACTGTTTTAGTTTGGGCCGGAGTACCTTGTTGTGAAAACTGTGACCGTGCAGGTGAAGGAAGACCACCTCGAAATACTGGCGCGCACGAAACCGATGACCGCCTTGGCGGAACTGGTGTGGAACGCGCTGGACGCCGAGGCCACCGAGGTCCGCGTCGAGTTCGTCGAGAACGACCTCGAAGGCCTCGAGGCCATCCGGGTCGTCGACAATGGCCACGGCCTGCATTACGACGACGCCTTTATTGTCTTCCAGAACCTGGGCGGCTCGTGGAAACGCGAGGGTTTCCGTACCCACCGCCGCAAGCGCGTGCTCCACGGCAAATACGGCAAGGGCCGTTTCCGCGCCTTCTCGCTGGGCAACCACGTTCAATGGAGCACGGTCTACGAAGAAGCGGGCGACCGCTTCGCCTTCGCCATCGCCGGCCGCGCCGCCACCCTTGGGGAGTTCAGCATCACCCGTGCGCGCCGCACCGCCGATCAGGAGCCTGGCATGGTGGTCGAGATCGCCGATGTGCCCGAGAGCGCCAACCTGCTGCGCGGCGTCAAGGCCCAACAGGAGTTCACCGACCTCTTCGCCCTCTATATGCGCCAGTATCCCGGGATCCGCATCGTCTACGACCACGCCCCCGTCGACCCGGCGAACGCCGAGCAGCGCTACACCGATTACCGGCTTGACGAGATGGTCATGCAAGATGGTGAGCGCGTCACCGCGGCGCTCACCGTGATCGAGTGGAATCTGCCGGGCAAGCGCGGCGTTTACCTTTGCGATGCCGATGGATTCATGCGGCACAACGCCTTGCCGCGACTCCATTTTCGGGGCTTCAGCTACACCGCCTACCTCAAGTCGGCCCATATCGCCTTGCTTGACAAAGAAGGGCTCCTGCAGGCTGGCGGCCTCTCTGCCGACGTGCGCCAACTCCTCGACGCCGCCCGCGCCAAGCTCCGCGAACACTTCACCCTGCGCGAAGCCGAAGACGCTCAAGATACCCTCGAAGAATGGAAGGAACAGGGTTTGTATCCCTTCGAAGGCGAACCCCGCACCGATGCCGAAGCCAACGAACGCCGCATCTTCGACATCTACGCCACCCACCTCAACCAGATCTTTCCGGAGTTCGCCGCCTCGAGCCCCCGCAGCAAGTCGTTGACCCTCCGCCTGATCCGCGAACTCGTGCACACCGAGCCCACCCGCATCGCCCGCGTTCTCGACGAACTCGTCGCCTTCCCCGAGGACAAAGAAGAAGCCATCCTCGAACTGGTCCAGGGATAGCCTTTGCGCCCGAACGGAAGCGGCCAGCGCCTCCTACGTAGTTGCTGTCATAGCGGTAGCGCTGTTCGCCCGCTTCTGGCGCGGGGGAGGAAGCGCGTATGCATTCGGGGTGTGCCGCCCGTTCAAAAACGGAGCGTGGCATCATGCAAAGAAGTTCCCTGGCCCGGCGGGATTGACTGACGGCGGCCGGATGGGGTCTCGAGCGGCGGCCGTGCCCTTTTTGCTCTACGGCGGCCTAAGCATTCCCCACCCGCCGTTCGAGGCGTCGAAGGCATGGCTTGCGGCCATCGGCGCCGGCACGGGGACGCTGCCCCCCTATGAGGCGGCGCTCGATCCGGTCATGGAATCCATAATCGCGGCCAAGAACACACTGGGCGCCTTCAACCGGCACACCCCGCGCACGCAGCTGGGCGATTACGGCCTTGCAGCCGATCGTGGGGCCGCACCGGTCAGTCCGTGCTTTTCACATAGGCGATCGCATCGGCAACGACCAGGCCGTCGGCCTCTTCGTTTGACAACGTCACGGCGGCGTCCGCGCCAGGTTGAAAGCGATACTCTCCCACTTTCACGGCGAAACCGTGCTGATTCCCTTGCCTCATATTCCAGCGGAGGGTGTCTTTGCCGTCTGTGTGAAGGATGGTCAGGCGCGTGTTGGAGGCGTTCTCGTCGCGGGGTTTGTAGAGCAGGCAGACGAGGTAGGTTCCCGGTTCTTCGATGGGCATGCGGTAGGTAATCCGCGCGCCATCCTGCGCGCGGGCTTGGAGGAAGTTGAATCGAAACAGATTTGATATGCCTGTGGCGGATACCGCCTCCCATGCCCCTTCGCGCCACACGAGATCGGTGTCGGTGTAATGAACGACGCGGCCGACGCGCGCGAGGTCTGCGGGTCGAATACCATGGGTAGCCGACCCACCCGGCCCGAGTTCGGCCAGGAATGGCGGCTCAATGCGTGTCGATGACTCGTGATTGTCCGCCAGGTGCAGATTCCAGTTGTCCCAAATGGTCTTGAAGGCCTTGCCGCCGGCGTTGAAGGTGTAATTGTTCTTGATGGTGGTGTTGCTCGTATCCCAATCGAGGAAGACGCCGTTGGCCAAGGTCCGTCTGGGTTCGTGGTTGCGCAACTGCTCGTAGCCCCAGATGTCGTGCAGGTAGTTGCTCAGGATGTGGTTTGGTGCGGCCAAGGGGTTCATCGAGGCGAAATGAATGCAGGCCCCGTCGATCGTGGTTTGCATGCAGTCGTGGATGTGGTTGTACTCCACGACGTGGCCGCCCTGATTGCGAAAGGAAAAGATACCGTTGCGCGACAAGTCCTGAAAATGATTGTGGGCGATGTAGTTCCCCGGCAGCATCGCCATCGAAGCAGGGCGCGAATCCATGTGTGCGCCGCCCCCGTAATAGCGAATCCGGCCGCAATGCCTGACGGTGTTCGCCGTCACCTTATTCAGCATAGGCGCGACTTTGGCTGCGGCTGGTCCGGGCGTGTAAACCTTGGTGTCATCCATGTACGAAAGACGCGCGCCCGTCATCAGCACGCCCCCACCGCCCGAGTTCACCACGGTATTGTGATGGAACACATTGTATTGGCTGTCGAGGTGCAGCCACAGTGCGTAGCCGCCGATGTTGTCGAAGCGGCAGTTCTCGACGCGGCAATGCTTGGCGTTCTCCATCAGGATGGCGCCGTCGGTGTGGACGCGCGCTTCGATATGGCCGAGCGTGAAGGTCGTGTGACGAAAGTGCAGTCCCTTGAAAGACACGTGTTCTACGTGCGTGCCGCGTTCTACGTCGCCTTTCAGGTAGACAATACGATTCAAGTTAGGCGCGACGAAGGTCAGATCGTTCGGGTCTTGCCCGGGCTCCGGCATGTAGTAGAGCCGGCCGGCGTTTGTGTCGAGATACCACTCGCCGGGCCGGTCCAGTTCCGCCCGGACGCCCTCGATCCAAAACCAGTTGCCGTCGATGATTTTGCCGTGCCGTTCGCGTGGGCCGAGTTGCAGAATGGACTCTTTCGGATCCGCGTCGACAACATCGTTCCACTGGTTGAAGAAGCGCCAGTTGGCGACGATGTTGATTTGCGCATCGGGTTCGTTTTGCCAAGCTGGCTTCACGTGGCCACTGGGTAGCTCGACATGAGCCAGCGACCCGCCGCTTGCGAACAAGAAGGGGGGATCGTTGTCAAGGTTCGGAAATCGCGCCCGCGTGGCCCGGCGGCCGCCCACGAACAACTGTCGGAAATTCCACGGGCCCGTTGGCCGAGCCACAAACACTTCCGGCACATCCTTGTGCGCGGTCCAGCCTTTCGCTTGAGGCATGTCCACGAACCAGATTCCGCCGCTGGTCTCGGTCCATTCTCCGCCAATGACGCGCCCGCCGCTCAAGACGGCCGTCTCGCCGTCGGCCGCCCGCCAGGTCACTGGAGCCTCCGCCGTGCCCGAATCTTCGGGCGTGAGCACGAGCGTCTCGTCCAGGCAATACACGCCTTCCCGCAGTACGATCTCCACGGGTTCCGGCCGCGGGCTGCCACGGCGACAGGCCCGTACCGCAAACTGGGCCCGCTGCAACGTCGCGAAGGGTCGCCCCACCGTCCCCGGGTTCGCGTCGTCCCCGCCGCCGGCCACGTAGAACTCAGCGGCCTGAGCGCTCAACACCACGAGCCATAGGTAAACGACAGATGAAATAATGGACTTCAAAGGATCAATCCCCGGAATTTTATGGGTTCATTAGGACGCCGTCGACCAAGTCAGACCCCGAGAATGGAAAGGCGAGCCTCTCGTTGAAGCCGCGATGGCGTCTTTGGGATTCCGCTCAGCCGAGATGTCCCGTATGGCCTTGTCCTCGCCCACCTTGGGCAAGTCTTCCATCATCGTAGAGACACGCCCTGCCGAGTTCAAGCGGGATTCTGCCGGCACAGCGGTGCGAAATGGTGACAAGGCGAGGCGCCGGTCCCTTCCTCCCGTGCGCAGCGCCTTGAAGCGGATGGGGCGGCGGCGGTGTTGCCGTCTGGGCATTGATCATAGAGGATAGACGTGGCGAGCGGTTGTACAGGCGGATTTCGTGCTCCTTGTTCGCCCAAGGCCGGTTCGCGTCAAAGAGCGTCGGCGCTAGCGGGGCCCACTCAGATCATCGGTCAACAGTTGGCACTGGGCGAGCTGGCCGATGTGCGTGCCAGTCACCTGCCAGAGCACGCGTTTGTCGATACTCACCTCGAAGAGGTGGGCGCCGCTCTGGCCTGCGGTGTCCTTGGTGTTCCAATTGCACACGAGGGTGTGGCCGTTATCGAGGCGGTGGATGCCCGCGTAGGTGCCGATTTGGATATCGGGGATGTCGTGGGGGCGCAATTCCCAGACCACGCGGTCATCGGGGGCGTACTCGATGACGGCGCGATCGGCGCTGATGAGGGTGTTACCGCTTTCGAGCCGGAGCGCGCAGACGGGTGCCGGGCGTTTGGGAAACGCGCGGATGATGTTGCCGTCGGCGTCGTATTCGCGCACGGCGCCTTCTGCGGTGAAGGGGACAAGGTAGGTGCCTTCGGGGGTCTTGCGGCAGAAGCGGAATTGGGCGTGGGGGGTCTTTTCGGAGGTGGAAAGCTGCACTTGATGGAGGATTTCGCCTTGGCGGTTAACCTCGATCAAGCGGCACTCGCCGACAATGCCGATCAGGATGTTGCCGTCGGGCAAGGGTTGGCAGTTTGGGATTTCGTTGGGCGGTTCGGTGCGGTATTCCCAGACGATTTGCTTGTCGCGGGTGACTTCGCGCACGCCCTGGTAGTAGGTGGTGAGCATGTTGCCGTTGGGCAGCATCCACACGTCTTGCGGATGCGGCAGGGCGTATTCCCAGACCAGGTCGCCGTCGCAGTTCATGATGGCGATACGGTCATGGGCATGTTCCGAGAAGAGCATGGGGAAGGGGCCGGGGGCGTTTTCATGCCAGAAGTTATGCTTGAGGGCGGGGAGGGAGCCGTCGATGCCGAGGACATTGTCCGGGTCGACGTCGAGGGTGGGCCAGACGAGTTCGCCCTTGAGTTGGGCCTCTTCGCGGATGTAGGCGCCGAGGCGCAGCGAGTTGCAGTCGAGCCATTGGATGATTTGGTGGCGGTCTTTTGACGATACGGCCTCGAGGTGTAGCGGACTGAGTAGGGCCTGGCCGATTTTCGAGGCGCTCGCGCCGAAGCGGCCGGGAATGGTGCGGGAGCCACCGTGTACGCCGCTGTAGTCCGTGGTCATTTGGGTGAACATGGCGCCGGAGAACCAGAAGGTGTAGTCCTCTTTGAGGGTCTCGTAGCGCATGTCTTGCGGGCCTTTGTGCTTCTCGTGGTGGCAGGGGAGGCAGCGCTGCTCGAAGATGGGTTTGATTTGGCGGTAGTAGCTGACGGGCTCGACGGGGCCGCATTCGGGTTGGAGTTTGGAGGGCGGCCGGGTCATGGCGAGGGGGGATGAGGGCCGCATGGCGGCGCGTTGGGTGCTTTCGTGGCAACCGAGACAGGAGAGCTGCTCGCCGGGATGCACGAAAGCGACGGAGCGCATGGACTGGACCGCCATGAAGTTTTCGTCGAGGACCTGGAAGATGAGTTGCTTAGCGACGGGCGCTTCGAGGTAGACGCTGCCATCGTCCTCGACGGGCGCGATGCCCAAGGGGATGCGCGGGGTGTTCTCGCGTTCGTAGCCGATCATGGGTTCGCCCATGGCATGGTTGGCTTTAGCGATGTTCTGGACGACGCGCAGCCACTTGATTTTCGTCCCCTCGGGGAAGGGGAGGTCCGAATCGTAGACGTTCATCACGGCGATCGTGGCCTTGGGGGCGTCGTCATTGCCTGGTTGCCGCACATTGGGTGGAATGACGGGGGGGCAGGGGCGCGGGCGAAGTGGAATCGGGTCGATGAGGCGGAGGCGTTCGTCTTGGGTGCAGGGCATCGCGCGGAGGCCGCAGAGCAGTTCTTGGTTTCCGTAGCGGTCGACGAGGAAGAGGTCTTCCCACCGGTTACAGAGATAGAAGTCCTCGCTGAGCGGCCAGGGTGTGCCGTATTTGTAGTGGCGGCGGTTCGGCATCTCGGTTTCGGGGAAGGGTTCGTCCGGGGTGATGCGTTTGACCTGGGCCATGTGGCCGTCGTCGTGTTGACGCAGGTCGAGCATGCACAACGAGCCGTAGACCGAGCCGTGGTGCGGGGCTGCGGTGAAAAGGTAGCGCGTGGAATCAGGGATGGCACGAATGCCCATTTCGACGAGCGGTGCGCCGAATCGGCTGTCCCATTCCCGGCCGTCGCGCACTTCCCACGGCGTGTGATCCGGGAAGGTGTGGTAGGGCAAGGGATAGTTGCCGTGCGGAGCGCGCGGATTGGTGCCGTCGGGATTGCTGACCCAGAATCGGGTCCCCAGGCAGTTCTCCCGGTCGACATAGTCCCAGCGGGTGTAGACGAGGCGGCCGTCGTTGTCTACGGAAGGATTCCACTCGCTCGTTTCGAAATAGCTGAGCGGCTGGATATCGCTGCCGTCGGCCTGCATCGAGAAGAGGGTGTAGCTGGGGACTTTCAGGGTGGCGGCGAAACAGCGGATGTAGCCGCCGCGGCGTTCGGAGACAAAGGCGATGCGGCCGTTCGGCAGCCAGCAGGGGTCGAAGTCATTGAGGGGGCCATCGGTCAATTGGACGAGATTCGATCCGTCCACGCCCACTTTGAAGAGGTGGAACGCGGTCTTTTTCGAGGCGACCCAGCGGTGCTCTTTGTTCTCGGTCCAAGCGAATACGATGGTCTTGCCGTTAAAGGAGAGGTCGGGGGTGGCAAAGGCGCCGTGGTCGAGCTTGCGCCCTTTCAGGCGGCCATTCTGGACTACCGAATCTTCGAGGATGTTCACGATCTCGGGTTCTGTCTTGAAATTGCGGAGGAGATAGAGCCCGCCGCCCGGAAGCGCGTTGAAACCGAAGTACTGGGTTACGAAATGCCCGCCGTGTTCGTCGCTCGTTTTCGGATTCGAGCGGACAGAGCCTTCGAAGGTCCCCCGCGCGGCGAAGAGGAGGGTGTCGAAATCGAGGAGGGGGTTTCGGAACGCGATCTCGCGCCGGAGCGCGCAGGCGGCCAGGTAGCAGGCTTGGTACTCGGGCGTATCTGCTACGAGGGCTGCGGCAGCCGCATCGAGCTTGGCCAAATCGGAGGACAAGGCCTCGATACCCGGGATGGTGTACGAGCGGGTGAGCTCTTCCGCGAGAACGCGGGTACGGCGCAGGACCGTGCCCAAGGGGCCGCCATCCGTGTCGCGAATCAGGGCGTGGGCGTCGAAGACTTCGCGTTCGAGCTTCTCGGGGCTGGGTCCGCCGGGACGGTGCTCGGGATACTCCTTCTTGCCCATCCACACGAAATCGTGGCTCCAGGCTTGGAGTACGGCATCCCGAACCTGGTCCGGTGCGACGCTTTCGAGGCCCAAGCGCGTGACCGCAGCAGCCAACGCACTGCGTAACGGCGCCGGGTCGTCCAGGGACGGCAGCGGCTGGAACGCGGTGGGCATGCCGCCTGGAATCTCGATGCCGTCCGCCGCCGCTGCGGTTGGGCGTGCGCGAAGTTGGCCGTCGTGTCCTTGGCCGGAGGCGTCCTTGCCGGGGGCGTCTGCCGCGAAATGCCACAGGCCGACGGTTGATGCGTCGGCTTCGAGTTCGGCACCGGGCGCCGACTGGATGGGGCGCACGCCCTTCGAGATACGCAGTTCGTCAATCAAGCCGGCACAGCCCAATCGCTCCTCCACCAATCCGCCCACCGCGAGTTGTCCATGAAGCGTCTCGGGATTGACGACGGTCACGGCCTGCGCGGCCTTCTCCTCGCCGTCGACAAAGAGGCGGATTCGCTCCTCTTCCATCACCATCGCCACCCAGTGCCACACGCCATCCGTGATGGACACGGTGGTATGCACGTGGTCCGGGTTGCGGCCCGGCACGTAAGCGTGCAGGAAGCCGTCGCCCGGTGTGGTGAAGAGTTCCCAGTGCGTGCCCGCGGCCTTGGTCTCGTTGGCCACGAGGATGTTGTATTGGGCCTTGCCGAGGAGTTTGACGCGGCACTCGACGGTCAGCGGCACCCGGCGGTAGGCGAGGTGCTCGGGTATCAGGATGGCGCCCTTCGAGGTATCCAGGGCCTGCCCGAAAGCGCCGTCCTGGGGGGAGGGTGCACCGACGGCGGGGAGCATCAGCACGGTCAAGACCAAGCAAATGATCGCAGTGGGCGTGTTAATACGACTCGTTTTCACGGTTCCAGCATCCTCTTCGTCCAATATACCTTGGAAGAACGATTAGCCTACACGACGGGCTGCTTCAATGGAAGGTAGACGCAATCCCGTCACGACTGTGGAGTGCGGGCGAGCGCAGAGTGACGGCATATATCGAATCTGGTATACTTGGGACAGAGGCAAGAGGACAGGGTTGATGTGATGAAGAGAACGCTCACGGTAGAGTATGGCGATGAGGTGCTGCTTGCCCTGGGCATCACGCCGGAGCAGTTCGGCGAAGAGCTGAAACTACTTACGGCCCTCAAGCTGTACGAGTTAGGCCGTCTTTCTGCCGGTGCGGCGGCACGTCTTGCAGAAATCCCCAAGCCCGTGTTTCTCAGCAAGCTCGCTGCGTATGGCGTGGACACATTCCGCCTGAGCGAGGAGGAGTTGCAGCAGGACGCGGCCAATGCCCGCAGTCATCAGTAATACGTCTCCTATCCAGTACCTTTACCAGATTGACGCACTCCCTCTCCTTCCCGAACTGTTCGGCACCATCATCGTTCCGGAAGCCGTCGTCGCAGAACTCCGCGCCGGGCGGGAACGCAATGTTCTTCTACCAGACCCTGTGGACCTGCCGTGGATGGCAATGCGCTCCGCACGGCAGTCAGCACTATTGCCCTTGGCAACACGCCTTGGGGACGGCGAAAGGGAAGTCCTTGCCTTGGGCTTGGAACTACCTGGGGCGCTCCTTGTACTTGATGACCGGGATGCGAGGCATCATGCCACTGTGCTCGGCCTCAAGCTCACCGGGACACTGGGCATCCTGCTGCTGGCGAAGGAACGGGGGAAGCTGGACGCTTTACGACCTTTGTTGGATCGGCTCGATGCGCTCGGATTCCGGCTACATCCCAGTACTCGTGACATGGTGCTGCATCTCGCGCAAGAGCTTGTATGAAGGCGACAGTCAAAGTGATGCGGCTTTGATTTGCGGGATGGATAGCCGCGCGGTGAGCGTAGGGAGAGGGACGTAGGACCAGAACTGTTCTTCTCGGCCCGTTCGCGAAGTGTGAATAGGGTCCACAGATTCCTGGTGACCCTCGACTGCCCAGAAAGGAAACAAGATGCCCGGGACAGCAGAGCAGAATGAACCCGTAGTTGCCGTTCAAGACCGAGGACCTGCCGAGACGCGGTTGCGGATTTGGCCCGCGCTTCTGATTCTGGTGCTTCATTGGGTGGCGGCACTGGGGTTCTCGCGTTGGGGTTCGACGAATATCCACAACGCTTTGGGGCTTTTCGGCGTGCCCTTGGCAGTGGCTGTGCTGCTCATCCTTTGGTGGCTGACGTCAAGCCGTGCGCCATGGCGGTACCGGATACTTGGCCTTGCACTCTTTGTCGCGGTGTTGGCTGAGATTGTTCTCGCTCGGGAGTCGCTCAACTATGGCCTGATGCTGCTCGGCTACGCCTTGCCAGCGCTGACGACGGGCCTCGTGATCCTCCTCGCGGTGACCAATCGCATGCGGTGGCGGGTGGCGCGCATCGTGCTCGTGCTTTATATGCTGGGGTGTGCCGGGGTCTTCACCGCCATGCGTGTGGACAGTATCGCGGGCAACTTGGCGCCTGTGGTGTCGTGGCGTTGGAGCCCGGCCGCGACTGACCTGTCGGAGGCGCTTCCGCCTTTGCAGGTGCAAGGCACGGCCGTCCTGCCGGGTGAGGCGGGGCCCGGCGATTGGCCCGGATTTCGGGGTGCTGCCCGTGACGGGTGCCTGGCGGGGACCACGTTTGCGGTGGACGGGAGTACGCCGCCGCACGAGGTATGGCGGCGGAAGATTGGGCCTGGGTGGTCCTCGTTTGTCGTGGTGGGTGATTACCTCTTCACGCAGGAGCAGCGGGGTGAGGACGAACTGGTGAGCTGCTACCGCGCCGATACGGGCGAGGCCGTCTGGGTGAACCGGGTCGAGGCGCGGTTC
>Ga0272442_10008276_pt1 | contig 13226 bp, 9 predicted proteins | sample SSMForm2O_FD_200262 | JGI IMG/M metagenome (GOLD analysis project Ga0272442, IMG submission 200262) | Marine sediment archaeal communities from Little Sippewissett salt marsh, Falmouth, MA, United States - SSM-Form-2O | ecosystem: Environmental > Aquatic > Marine > Wetlands > Sediment ...
AGCCATGGCTGAGTCCTTTCACCAGGGCAACATGTTCTCCTGCTGTATTCATCGACAAAATGAACCCAAAAAGATAATGCAAACTTATCTGACACCGCTTAGTTCTTGACCTTCACATCTTTGCCAGGGCCTTCTCGATCCGTGCGATCCGCTGGGCCAGTTGCTCGACGGTCTGCCGAATCTCCTGGACGAATTTGTTCTCCTCGTAAAGTCCCCTGACCGCCTGGAAGTCCCTATCGACGTCTTCGTCCGTTCCGTCCTGGCCGAACCCGATGTGGCTGACCTCCGAAAACTCCTTCTGGGCGTCAGCGGCCACCAGGTGCAGGAACTTCGTCTTGACCTTCCCCAATGCCGCGGTCGCCTCGCGAAGGTCCTCAAGGGTCAACGCCCCCGGGTCAGTCCCGAACACGCGCTCGTAGGCCTTGCGTGCCCACGCCCATTCATCGGCCTTGTAGCACGCGTCGATGGCTTGGGTCTGGGCGTTGAAAGCTTCGATGCTGTCGATATCTCCAGCCTCCATCGCGTCCTCCAGGTCCCGCAGCCGCTGCACAGGCATGAGCTGGCCTCCGACATCGACCCATTTGTCGCTGTAGACCGCCTTGTCGTCCGTGGCGAAAGCCCCCTGAAGATCGATCTTGGTCTCCTCCAGCGCCCTTTCGAGTCTGTCGACGAGGCATCCCAACAGGTACATCTGGATGCCGGTGCGATAGTATTTCTGGCTCGTGCGCAGGATCAAACGCTTGACCAGCGCACCACCGACAGACACTTCATCAACGGATCGATCTGTCGTCTCCTGGAGTTCCTTGAGATGCTCGCTGGCCTTGATCATCCGCCCGATCGTATAAGGGGTGAACACGTCGAACGAGACCATGTCACGCTTCTGGCCACCCTTACGCCGGTCTCGCCGAGGCCACTTGGCCCCGTCGCGAACGGTGCCAACCGTCGTCAGGTGCAGCCCCGGTATCATCACGCACTTGCCATCGGCGCGGGCCTCCAGGTGGCTGAACGGGTAGTCCCTCGTGTCGAAGTTCGTACTGTGCTTGCCCAGCACGACGCTGAACGGGCCCACCTTGCTGGGCCACATCATATAAGAAAAGGAGCCGGTCTTGGTGCCTCTCAACAGTCGTCCTTCATGGGCCGGCCCCAGTTTGTACATGTGGTTCGATTGGTTCGTGCCGCTACCGGCGTTGTAGAAGCTAAACAGCCCGGCGATCAGCAGCGTGGACTTGTGATGCGTCACCGTGTACGGGCCCGCAAAGATCGAGCAGGCCTCGCCATGGAACGCCTCGCAGTTGGCGAAGAAGACCGAGTTCTCCGCCGAGTACTGTCTCCCGATGGAGCAGCCCTGCCCGACGAACACCTTACTCAGCAGGGCCCCACCGGTGACGGAAGAACTCTCCGCCACGATGAAGTCCTCGGCGATGACCTTGACGCCGATGGTCGTCGGTGCTTCCCGAGAACTCAGGACCGTGCCGTTGTGCAGACTGGACGCGTGGCTGATCGTCGCATGCGAGCCAATGTTGACGTCGATAATCTCATCCGTCGAGCAGATGAAGGTGCCTTCGCCCACGGTGCCGCGATCCGACCGGACAGACGCGACGTGATTCAAGGCGATCGCCTGAAGCCGTTCGACCACGGGCCGCCGGTAGCGATGCAGACACATGATATAGGCGAACTGGGCGGACAATCGGTCGAACAGGATAATCTCCCGCCCCCCGGCCTCGTTCAGGACGCTGGCCTCGACGCCGTTGCCGAACGTCGCGCCGGGGTTCGTTTGCATCGTCGCCACGTTCTCGATGCACACCCCATCGCCGATGTCGTAGTCGGCGATGTGCAGCCCGATATCGGCGATTCGCGTGTCGTCGCCCACCGTGCAATCGCACAGGACGGCGTTGTAGATGCCGCTGGATCGTTCCAGCCCACCGATCGTGCTGACGTTCCCGGAGAAACGACCCAGACGCACCGAGCCCAGGAAGCGGGCGTTCCGGACGTACGCCGGATCGAACTCGTCCGTGACTTCCACATGCGTCCAGTCCTCCGCCGAGCATCCCTGCAACCGGAGCACTTCCCGTTCCCGGGCCCTGAGCTTGCGATACGCCTTCGTCTTCATGATCCCACCTGTCTTATCTCTGAGAACCATCCGCTTCAGTGTCGTGCTGGACCTATATGGAGTCGTCGAATCCGCTGAAGGGTACCCACGCACTCTTTTCCGTCCGAATGATCGTACTGTAGGAGTGGAGCATGCCGTAGTTCGAGCAATCGATGGCGTACCATTCGATGTCTCGGTTCCGGGCCAGCTCCTTTTTCACTTCATCCACCACCACAACGCTGGTCTTCTCCTCGGAGTGGACCTTCTCAATGATGAACCGCTGATCTTCCTCGCTGAGAAAAGAATAGACCGAAGCCAGCACGTGCTTGTCGACGAGTTGGACAATGTCTTCCGGATAGACGTCGGCCTGGCTCTGCACCGCGATGTCCAGCATGCTCAGTTGCCCGAACAAGCCGCGCGGGCTCTCCGCATCCGAGGCCGGATACGTTGTGATGCACGGCACCTGGATCTTGAAGGTCACCGCCGCCGGCTCGTCAACGGAATGGCCCTTGGCGGAATACTGGCAAAGGTATCGTACCAGGCACTTTTCGCCCGTGACCGGCGTGGTCTTCTCGATGAAGAACGGGTAGTCGAAGTCGATCTTCAGCGCCGTCGCTTCCAGTTCCGCGATGTAATCCTTCAGGTTGCCGCGCAGGGTCTTCGTCCCGATGTTGTCGCGGTGGCTGTGGAGGATATGGATGAACTTGTCGATCCAACGCGCCTCGAACGTCTGCATGATCCGTGCGTTGATCGATATGTTGGCAACGGTGGGCTGCCCGTCGGCTTCGGTCCGGGCCACCGCCCTTATGGGAAACGGCAGATCCCGCAAGCCCACGTCCACCAGAAACCGTCTGTCGTCTGTCTTCTCTGTCATATTGCGTCCTATCCGAACCTTTGCTAGGCTGATTCGCCGACCTTCACACTGATTTCGAAGGCGTCGCCGGCAATCGCCTCTTCCTCGTTTGTGGGAATCACCAGTACCTTCACGGCGCTGTCGTCCGTGCTGATTGTCGTCTCCTCGCCGCGTGTGGCCTTATCGTTCCGCGGACCGAGCTGAATGCCCACATGGTCCAGGTCCTGGCAGATTGCCTTTCGCACCAGCGGCGAGTTCTCGCCGATCCCGCCCGTGAAGACCACCGCGTGCAGAGGATTCAGAATCGCCAGATAGGCGCCGACGTAGTGGCGCACCCGATAGCAGAAAATGTCAATGGCCAGCTTCGCCCGCTTGTTGCCTTGCTCGGCGAGCTCCTCCAGGGTTCGCATGTCGTTCGACGCCCCGGATATGCCCAGCAGGCCGCTCTTTTTGTTGCACAGCGTGTTTAGACTCCCCAGCTCATAGCCCTTGTCCGCCAGGTAGAACAGGACCGCCGGATCGAAATCACCCGATCGCGTGCCCATGACCAGACCTTCCAGCGGCGTGAATCCCATGGACGTGTCGACCGACCGGCCCTGTCGTACGGCCGCCACCGAGCAGCCGTTGCCCAGATGGCACGTGATCACGTTCGACTGATACTTATCGATCCCCAGCAGCGCCGACGCCCGCCGTGCGACGTACCGATGCGACGTCCCGTGAAAGCCATATCGCCTAATGCGATACTTTTCATAGAGCTCGTAGGGCAGCGCGTAGAGATGCGCGACCTCGGGGATGCTCGTGTGGAACGCCGTGTCGAAGCACGCCACCTGTGTGGCGTGGGGCAACTTTGCCCGGGCCGCCCGAATACCCACGAGATTATGGGGATTGTGCAGCGGGGCCAGGTCCACGAATTTCTCAATCGACGCCAGCACGCGGTCGTCAACGATCATCGAGCCGGTGAACTCCTCGCCGCCGTGAACGACGCGGTGACCGACGGTGGCGATCTCGGCCAGTTCGCTCACGGCTCCCACCTGCCCGTCGACCAGGACGTCGAGAATCCGCTGCATCGCCACCTCATGGTCCGGCACAACGTCCTGTCGCGTGGTCGTGCGATCCTCACACACGTGCGTGAGCTTCGAATCCTCGTCCCCGATTCTCTCGACATTCCCCTTGGCGAGCACCTGCCCGGCCGGCATCTCATAGAGCTGATACTTGATGGAGGAACTGCCCGCGTTGATCACCAGTATCTTCATCCCTGGTTGCACTCCCAGATTTCGCTGCGGTCCTAAGCCTTCTTCTCGACCTGAGCCAACGTGATGGCCGTCGTCGTGACAATGTCCGACACCGTCGCCCCCCGCGACAGATCCGCCACCGGCTTGGCAAAGCCCTGCAGAAACGGCCCAATCGCCTGGGCGTTGGCCATGTATTGAGTTAGTTTGTAAGCGATGTTCCCGGCGTCCAGGTCGGGGAAGACCAGCACATTGGCCGCCCCCGCCACGCCGCCGCCGTCCTTAACCTTCTTGGCCGCCACCCGAGGCACGACGGCCGCGTCCGCCTGCAGCTCACCGTCCACGGCCAGTTCCGGCGCTCGCGACCGCACGATCCCCAGCGCCTCGACCACCTTCTCCTGGCTCGGACCGGCCGCACTGCCCCGTGTCGAATAAGATAGCAGCGCCACGCGCGGTTCCTCGCCCAGCAGCCCCCGCGCGCTCTGCGCCGAGGCCAGGGCGATGTCCGCCAGTTGCGCAGCCGTTGGGTCAATATTGACCGCGCAGTCCGCGTAGACAAACCCGCGCCTGCCCTCGCCCATGAAATCCGGCACGATCATGAGGAAGTAGCTGGACACCGTCTCGATGCCCGCCGCCAGCCCAATGGTCAGCGTCCCCGCCTGGATCACCGTGGCGGTCGCGCTGGCCGCCCCGGCCACCATCGCGTCCGCATCCCCGCAAGCGACCATCATCCCCCCGTGAAACGGCGACTTCATCACCATCCGTCGCGCAACCCCCGCAGAGATGTCGTCTCGCTGCCCCACGTACCCTTCCACGTAAGCGTCCAGACGCGGGCTCTCTCTCGGATCCAGCGTCTTGATCTCCGCCAGCGAAACACCGGCCTCCTGTGCGGCCGCTTTGATCTTATCGGGTTTGCCCAGCACCGTCGGTTCGGCAATCCCCTGCGCCTTGATCTCCACCGCCGCCTGCACAATACGCGGGTCGCGCCCCTCGGGCAAAACCACGGTAAGGCCGCGCCCCTTCACCTTCGCCATACAGTTTTCAACGATGTTTCCGGACGTCTGTTTCCGATCCGTTTCCGTCATGAATGTATGCTCCTACTGCCCCACGTGCGTCCCTATCTCGTTTGAACCACACCCCCAGAATATCGCTTGCGAAGACCGGTGCAATGCAAAAAGGGCTTTGTACAACGGAGATAGAGTAATGCTGAAAAGGCGGACGTTTCAGCCCTCGCGCCGCCAGGGCTTGGCCAGTTCCGCAAACGTATCCGCATCGGTCGGCCGCGCGCGCGACCGCCGCGACCGCGCCAGCAGGTCCGCCCAGTTATGCCGCCTTAGAAGCCGATACACGTACGACATGGACACCTGCCGTCCGAGCGTCTCTTCAATGATTCCCCGGATCGCCCTCGGCGCCGGTGGATGGCCCGCCTTGGCCTTCTGCACCAGGGGGCGCAACAGCCGGGTCTCTTCCTCGGGCGTCATGAACCCCCAACGGCGCCCGCCTCGGCCATTCCGAACGAGTCCATCCGGACCACGCTCATTGTACTGCCGCACCCACAGCCAAACCGCCTGCGTGGAAACCCCCAGGATTCCTGCCACCTTGTTGGCGTGCAACTCGCCCGTATGGGTCAGCCAGATCGCCATCCGGCGCGTATGCGCCGCCTCATCCGGAGCGGCCTGGAGCCACTGGAACATCTTGTCAATGGGAAGCCAATCCCTGATCTGTGCCGGAGGGCGCACGCAGAGGTCCATATCAAAAAAATCATATAAACTGTACAATTGACGTACACGAAGTCTACGGCTTTGCTAGGCCGCCGTCAAGTCTGTTGCTTGGTGGTTAGGGTCGGGTTAGATGGCTCTTGGCATCGACGGGTACCGGTTTGGCCAAGTGCCGGTAGAGCGTGTCGGAGGCTCTATTGCTGTTGCCTGGCCCAGGCGCGCAGCATCTCAATGGCCTTGCCCAGAACACCCGCCGAGCCTCGGAACAGGCCCGACCCCTTCGGTTCGTTGGCGACGGTGTACCATTCGAAGAACCCGTCGTTGGCCTCAACCCGCTCGATCATCGGCAATAGTTGCCGGTAGGCCTCTTCGACATATCCATAGGCGATCAACTGCTGGATCATCCGCCCGCCGAACCATGTCCAGTCGCCGCCGTTTTGGTACGAGAACGGCCCCATCGACGGATTCTTGTAGTACCCGGCGGGGTAGGGCGGGTACACCGTCAAGCCAATCGACCCAGCGCCGGCAAACCGCATGTTATTGATCATATCGCCCAGGACCAGCAGGATCTCCGCCTTGCTCAGCATCCCCGCCTCGATCGCGGTGGCCGTTCCGCCGTGATAATAGATGCGCTCCTCATCGAAGTCGTCCGGGAAGGGCGAGCCCTCGAGATAGATGTGGGGGCGATACTTGTGCCGCGCCGCATCCCACAGGTGCTTCCGCACGTTGGCTTTGATTCGCGCGGCAACGGCCTGCCACTCCTTGGCCTTCTCCGATCCCGGCCCGATGAGTTCGACATAGTCGTTGATCGCGATGACGAGCATGGCGTTGTCGTAGATGTCGATCGCCCGGTGGCTGCTCTCATCCAGCCGCACGCCCCACGAGTGCTCGGGCTGCACGTCCCCCCAGTCCGAGGTCGTCGCGCCCCAGATCAGCCCGTGCCCGGCGTCGTAGCGGTGCTCCAGCAGAAAGCGCAGCGCCAGCTCCAGCCGGTCCCGCACCGTCAAACCGTTGACCTTCGCCCGCAGAACCGACGAATCGCCCGTGGCCCGCACGTACTTGGCGATCGCCTGCACGAGCGACGCCTCCTGGTCCGTCTCGACGGTGTTCTTGTGCCCCCACAACTGCGGCATGTCAGCCGACTTGATGAACTCGTAGCCCACACTGGCCTTCTTCGCCGGGATATACCCGTCGATGATATTACCGTTGGCGCCCTGAAAGTGAAAGAAGACCAGCAACGACTCGCGGATCTGCCCTCTGTCCTGGACCTCCAGCGCCAGTTCGATAAACGTGTTCAGATCGCGAATCCAGACCTCCCCGTAGCCGCTGCCGGCATTCAGGCCCGTCTTCAGCAGTGCTCGACCGCGTTCCAACACCGCCGTCAGGTCCTCGTTGGCCAGGATCTCCTCGGCAAGTGATTTGCCTGAACCAGCGGCTGCCAAAGATGAAGATCCAGCAATCACCGCGATGATCGCATATCGTAGAAGACGATTCATATCATGTCCCTCTCTTGAAGATCAGTAGCCATGCCAAGCCCGATCGAAATAGGTCCAACAGGACCTATAGGACTTATTCTTCGAGTGCATTCTACCATCTGCGTTGCGACCCGCTAAGGACATTTCCCTTGCCTGCCGCCGCACGTCACCATACGATCTTGGCTCCGTTAAGAGCGGACCGCAGCGCTGCCGGCGGCATCGGCATTCTTGGGAGAAAAAACCGTTGGACTGGATCGACTGGGTGACAATCGGGGTATACTTCGCCTTCGTACTGGGCGCCGGATTCTGGTTCCGCCGGGCCGCCTCGCAGAGCCTCGATGCCTACTTCCTCGGCGGCCGCCGCCTCCACTGGCTCGCCCTGGCCATGTCCGGCTCGGTCTCGAACTTCGACATCACCGGCACGATGTGGATCGTCTCGATCATCTACCTGCTCGGCATGAAGTCCATGTGGCACCACTGGATGTGGGGGTTCCTCCTCGGCGCCTTCTTCCTCGCCTACATGGGCAAGTGGGTCCGCCGCTCCAACGTCATGACGGCGGCCGAATGGATGGAGACGCGATTCGGCGATGGCCCGGGCGGCAAGGCGGCCCGATTGACCTACGCCTTCATGGCCGTGCTGACCCAGGCCAGCTTCATCGGCTACGCCTACCAGGGCATCGGCAAGTTCGCCTCCGTCCACATCCCGCTGGAGAAGCTCGCCGAAGTCACCGCCAACCCCACGCTACAGAATCTCTGCACGACATACGAGGCCGACGCCCTCGCCACCGCCATCATCGCCCTGACCACCCTCTACGTCCTTCTCGGCGGCCTCTACAGCGTCGTCGTCACCGACGTCATCCAGACCATCGTGCTCACCATCGGCGCCCTCTACATCGCCGTCCTCGCCTGGGCGAAGATCTCGCCCGAGCAGTTAGCGACCCTGCCCGAAGGCTTCACCTCCCTCCGCGTGCCCTGGCGAATTCCCGAATTCGCCGGCACCGAAAGCGCCCAGTTCGAGTTCTTCGGCGCCCTCGTCGTCGTCTGGGTCGCCAAGGGCCTGCTCCTCAACGCCGGCGGCCCCGGCCAGATGTACGACTTCCAGCGCTTCCTCGCCGCCCGCAACGCCCGCGACGCCTGCAAAGTCGGCGCCGCCTGGAGCGTCTTCCTCGTCGTCCGCTGGGCCATGGCAATGGCCATCGCCCTGATCGCGCTGACCGGCGTGGCCGGCGTCACCGACGCCGAGCGCGTCATGCCCCTGGTCCTGCGCGATTTCCTGCCCGTCGGCGTCCGCGGCCTGGTCATCGCCGGCCTGCTGGCCGCCTTCATGTCCACCTTCAGCTCCACGGTCAACAGCGGCGCCTCGTTCCTGGTCCGCGACATCTGGCAGGTCCTGATCAACCGCAACCCGACCCACCGCCAGGCCCTCCGCGCCAGCTACCTCGCCACGCTCGCCGTCGTCCTGGGCGGCCTGGCCATCGGCTTCCTCGGCGATTCGATCCACCAGATCTGGAACTGGATGATGATGGCACTCGGCGCCGGCGTCATCGTCCCCAACGTCCTCCGCTGGTACTGGTGGCGCCTCAACGGCTGGGGCTACGCCCTCGGCACCCTGGCCGGCATGGCGCTGTCCGTCTTGCAGTTGTTCGAGCCTGACCTTCCCGTGTGGGTCGCCTTCCCCATCATCGTCGGCGCCTCGCTTGTAACCAGTATCGTCGTCTCCTGGCTGACCGCCCCCGTCAGCACCGCCGTCCTGACCGCGTTCTTCCGTACCGTCCGACCCTTCGGCCTCTGGCGACCCGTCCGCCAGGACTCCGGCCTGTCCCTGCTCGATCTGGCAGCCCCCTCCGAGCGCCCCCGGACCACACTGATCAACGTCGCCTTGGGCATGGTCGTCATCACCGCCGCCTACCTCCTGCCCATGTACCTCGTCGGCCACTGGTACCCCCAGGCCCTCCTCTGCCTCGCCCTGGCCACCGCCGCCGTCACCCTCCTGAAACAAACCTGGTACGACAACCTACCACCCGCCGAATAAAGGTCTCTACGCATGTGATTCTCGCTTGGTCCAGCAGGCGTTACGCTTCCCCATGGCAGTTGACTGCGATGACAGCCTTCGTCTCAGCATCGAACACGACCCTGACAACGCTACAGCCCCCGTCGGATATCATACTGAACCCGCTCCTGGCGTGTGTACGCCCGGACGTACCGTCAACGAGATGCATCTGGCAAATGATGCGCCGCGCTCCATCACCAATGAAGCCGCCGTACTCGCGGCTGTACCGCCGCTGATGCGCCAGAACGTATTCATAGTCGAAGTAGGTCCTTCTCTTGCGAATGCGCTCCTCCTTCAGAAAGGTCCGCAGGGCCGCATCAAGCCCGTTGAGGTCCGCTTCACTTGGGACCCAAACATCCTCGAAATCCATGCCCTCAAACCACAGGAATCGCCTCAGACCCTGCGCTTCGGTAACGATGAGGCTATAAGGACCCGCCTCGGCCAAAGCCGGGTCATTCGCATCACCGCCCAGAGCCGCCACCGTATCGGCGAAACCCGCCGCCCGCGCATGATCCAAAGGTGTCTTGCTTGGTTCAACGTCCCAGACCGGGTCCGTGATGGGCTTGGTCTTGGCGTTCGGGTCGGCGCCGGCCTCCATCAGCAACGCCACGACGGTCGTATGGCCGAAGTAGGCCGCCTCATGCAGCGCCGTGGAGCCATGCTTGTCCCCCGCGTTCACATCCGCCCCCCAGGCCAGAAGCAGCCGGCAGACTCCCTCGTTGCCCAGGGCGGCCGCATAGTGCAGTGGCCTCCATCGGGGAACCTCATGAGGCCAACGCCCGCCTCCAAGCGGGGCGCTTCTGCTGTCAGTGGCCCCGCCGTGGCCAAGCAAGTATTCCACCAGATCCCTCTGATCGTACAGGCAGGCCACGTGCAGGGCCGTGCAGCCATTCTGGTCCTTTGCATCGACGAGAGTGCCATGTCGCAGGAGCAGCTCGGAGATCTCGCGGTCTCCCGTTCTGGCCGCGCGGTGCAGCGCCGTGCTGTTGTCCCAACTCCTCCCGTCGGGATCAACCCCATTCGCTAGGAGAAAGGCCGCAACATCAGCGTGCCCGCTTCGCACGGCTCGATGCAGCAGTGTTTCGTCGCGGCGGGCAAGACGGGTGTTGACGTCGGCGCCTTGTGCCACCAGGGATTGGACCGTATCCAGAGCGCCGGCGTGCACGGCCTGCAGAAGGGATGTCGTCGCACCCGATCGGATCAGCAGGCGCATCACCTCTTCGCGATCCTGATCGGCCGCCGCCTGGAGAGGCGTCCACCCACTGTGTGCATAGTACCTGGGCACCCGTATGCCGTGATCATAGACCCCTCGCGTGGTCTTCGCGTCCAGGTCTGTTCCTCTGTCCACAAGCAGTCTGACGGCATCGAGATGCCCTCCATCAGCCGCCATGTGCAGCGGAGTGCGCCCCACCAAATCGGTGGCGTTAACATCCGCGCCCCCATCGAGGAGAATCCTCGCCAGTCCCTCGGAGCCGTCAGTTGCGGCCAGAAATAACGGCGTCCGTCCATACCGGTCCTTGGCATTCACATCCGCGCCACGGTCGACCAGGAGTTCAACGGCACCATGCTGTCCCTGCTCGATAGCAAGATGCAACAGCGTGCGTCCAGCCTCGTCCACCGAGTCGAGGTCAAGACCGGCCGCATTCAGGCGTTTCATCGCCTCCACGTCCCCGAGATACGCCGCCACCTGGCCGGTCACCTCCGCCCCATGTTCCACGAGCAACTCGACGATCTGCCTCCGATCGGCGTGCACCGCCAAGGTGATCGGCGGTCGTTTGGAGCTGTCCAAAACACCCACGCCGGCCCCGCCTTCGAGAAGTGTTCGCACCACAGGGGTGAAGCCACGTTCTGCGGCGTAGTGCAGCGCTGTGCCCATCCGGCCCCCGCCTAGAACATTGACGTCGGCGCCGTGGCCAATCAGCCATTCGACCAAAGCCTTGTTCCCCTGCGTTGACGCTGCGATCAGGGCAGTCTCGTTATGGTTGGACTTCGCGTTGATATCGGCGCCCTTGGCAACCAGGAGTCCCACCACATCGAGATGCCCCCCGTTCACCGCCACGATCAGAGACGTGTTCCCCCTTCTGTTTCGCCCATGGATGTCGCTGCCATTGGCAATCAGAAATTTCGCAAGCCCCAGCTCCCCTTGCCTTGCCGCTATCGATAGGGGCGTGTCTCCCAACCGATCCCGCACGTTCACATTGGCGCCGTGGGTCACCAGAAACTCGATTACATCACGCTGCTGCTCGAGGCTGCGGCCCCGACGCTGCGTCATCGCGGCCAGTAACGGCGTCGCGCGGTGATGCCCCGGCGCGTTGACGTCAAGCCCGGCCGTGATCAGCTGCGCCGCCAGGTCGCGGTCCCCCAGTCGGGCCGCATCGTGAAGCGGGGTCTCCCCATCCAATGTGTCGACCCTGACATCGGCTCCTCGCTTGATGAGCATCTCCGCAACGTCTTTGTGCCTTTCGTGCAGCGCCAGGTGCATCGGTGTGTAGCCATCTTGTCGCTTCACGTTCAGATCAGCACCACGGGTGGCCAGGAGTACAGCCACCTCATGGTGCCCGTCTTCGGCCGCCCCGTGCAGCGGTGTCTCCCCGTCTGCGTCCTTCACGTTGGTGTCGGCGCCATTGTCGAGGAGGAGTCTGACCATGTCTATCCGGCCCCAACCCGCGGCGCTGTGCAACGGCGTGCCATAATTGCCGATCGCATCGACATCGGCACCGCTGTCGATAAGGAACGAAACGATCTCCGCATGTTGCTTGGAGACCGCCTTATGCAGAGGTGTCTCACCGTGATACTTGTCTTTGGCGTTGACATCGGCTCCGCCGGCGATCAACTCCCGAACCCGCTCCAGATCCCCCTCGCGGGCCGCCGCATGCAACGACAGCTTGCGCGTCTTCCGCGCCGCCTGGACGCCAGATCGCCTCTGCCATGGACGCTCCTCTAGAACCGTCCAACCGACGGCCAACCCAACACCCAGACACAACGCCACCAGAACTAACCCCAGGATTCGTCTCCGCCTCATTGTCTGCCGCCTCCTGTGCCTAGACCATCCTCGATCCCCTCCATTATAAGGCAACCGAATCAGAGACGGTAACAATCGTTCACGGCTGGCTCTCTAATTCCTCGGCAGCGAATCGCCAAGCGTCCCCCTGCACCCGAACGAGCACGAAAGGGCCTTTCAAGATTCCCCCGCTCAGCGTCAGCGCCCAGCGATCCTCCCCCCGATCGTCGGACTCGTACGTCCCGCTGTCCACGATCCGAACCCGCCCCGTACCCTTCTGCACGGGCCCCTCATAGGTCAGAAACCGCAACGGATGATCGAATATCCGCGTCGCCTCCACCGGATGCCCCGCCACCGCCTCCGGCCGCTCAGCCAGTCGAAACGTCGCCAGAACCTCCCCCGCCTCGAGCATCAGGTCCCAATGGACCCCCTCGACTGTCCTATGCTCCTGGATGACGAATCGCGGCGATTCCATGCGATACACCTGTTCTCTTCGGGGTCTCCGCACACCTTCCAACCACACCACTTCTAGGGTCTGGCAATTCTCTTGTCAAGAAACGCAAACAGTAGTAGCATCTCCTCAGTAGAATACAAAGCCAGGGGAGCCGATGAGCGGACCGAGAAGTCCGTTCAACTGGCTGAGATATCGCCGCCGAGGCGATGACCCTTGGAACCTGATCAGGTCAACACCTGCGAAGGGAGGCTTAGAGTGCCTAATGCTCTGTTGAAAACCTCAAAGCTATTTTCGGGGTTTAGCCGATGATTCAGTTATGGAACCATAATCCGTTGCTCATGGAGGATTCGGGCTATG
>Ga0272442_10008277_pt1 | contig 13225 bp, 12 predicted proteins | sample SSMForm2O_FD_200262 | JGI IMG/M metagenome (GOLD analysis project Ga0272442, IMG submission 200262) | Marine sediment archaeal communities from Little Sippewissett salt marsh, Falmouth, MA, United States - SSM-Form-2O | ecosystem: Environmental > Aquatic > Marine > Wetlands > Sediment ...
CAGAAGGTGCAAATGCAAAGACCGCCGCTCGATGGCTCGGCGACGACAACAACGGCAACCCGCTCCCGCAAGGGCTGTATATCTATGTAATCGAGAGCGGAGGCGAAATTGTTTGCGAGGGAACTGTGGTGATAGCGAGGTGAATTGAACACCCGACTTCAGTCGGGTGCAAAAAACAAGGAGGTTTTTTCAATGAAGTATGTAACAATAATAATAATTGCCTTTGTATTAGCCATTTTCGCTCAGAGCGCGATAACAACGGAAACGGTTGAGAACACCGGCACAGCCGAATCGGCAGCGACAACTTTGCGGTTCGCAATCGGGCAGCCCGCTGTCGGGGCAAGAAGCAAAGAAGCAATCACGCTGCAATCGGGATATGTCCTCGTCCGCAGGGGCGTATCGGATACGCCCTCGCTCGAAACGGACGATAATGGGAACAAGCCCGATGAGATTGCCATCAACTCGATTTCGCCGAATCCGTTCAATGCGGCGTGTGCAATCGAGTTCACAATCGGCGGGGAGACTGCGGTTAATCTCGAAATTGTGGATATTTCGGGAAGAATCGTCGATACACCTATCGATGGCGAATTCCTTCAGTCCGGTCAATACGAATTGAAATGGAGCGGGAATGATTTTGCAAGCGGAACATATTTCGTCCGCCTGAAAGCCGGAGACCAGACAATCACCAAGCGCGCAATATTGATGAAATAATAACAATCACCACCTAAATCAATCTAACTTAATATAAAACAATGAAATGTAGCGAACAAAAACCTAAGAAAAGGAGGGCGATGAGCGAAAAAAGACTCATCGGGCACACGATTAGAGGCAACAGCCACGCATCGAGGAGTAACAGCCACGCATCGAGGAGTAACAGCCACGCATCGAGGAGTAACATCCACTCGTCGAGGGGCAACAGCCATGCATCGAGGAGCAACATCCACTCGTCGAGGGGCAACAGCCACACATTGAGGAGCAACAACCACGCATCGAGAGGCAACAGCCACACAATTAGCCTCAGGACGACGCCGTTGCCACTCGACTTGACACCGTTGCCTATAGAATTTGGCTAAAAGACAAAAAAACAAGGAGGAATGAAATGGCTTTGATAAACAATGCTTTTACGAATGACGACGATAGCGACCGTTCGGAGCGACTCGACGCGTTGAGCACTCACATCGACGATTTTGCCGTCGAACTTGCCTATGCAGGCGATAGGCTTACATGGGCGCAAGGCGCTTATGATGCATGGCAGGAGGCGCGCGCCACTGCACATGTGGAGGATGGCGAGATGGACGAAGCGTATCAGGAATTTCACAAATCGGTTAATGAGGCATATAAATATTATACAACCGCGCGCGACATGCTGACGCAGGTAATCATCGACCACGGCGGTCCCTATGATGATGTGATGCGTGAATACCTCTTCGAGGGCAAATCTCCGCAGCGATTCAAAGACCTTGTTACCGCCATCGAAACATGGAAAAAGGCGCACGAACGGCTCAAAGCAAAAGGCGACCCGCGTGTCCTGCCCGATGCAATCGTGGATAATTTACTCACGCACCGCGACACGATGAATTCACTTCAGCGCGAAGCACGAAACGAACGAGACGAATCACGCGACGCTTATGAGGAAAAACAGGATATTTTCCGCACCGATTCCAGCGAATTGACATTCCTGTTCGGACTTTGCAAACTCGCATGGGGACACGATGACGGTCGCTTACGAACTCTGGGTTTCGTCCCGTCATCCGAGGTCTGGACGGAGAACAAGCCGCCGCATCCGAAGAATTTTGCTTATGACGATGTCGCGAAGCAGTTCAATTGGGATGCTGTCGCGGATGTCGCTCAATACGAAATCGATTACCGCCTGACCGGCGCATCCGGCGACTGCGCCGAATCGCAAGTGGACATCGGACATCACATATATCTGGACACACGAGGGATGGCTTTATCTTTCGGTAATTCTTGATATATATTCGCGGCAGATAGTCGGTTGGGCAATGAGCGAACGACTGACCAAAGAGCTAATAATCAACGCTTTCGAGCAAGCGGTGCGTCGTCGTAAACTATCGCCGGGGATGCTCTTTCATTCGGACCGCGGCAGTCAATTTGCTTGCACAGAATTCCAGACGCTTCTGGCAAAGCACAATATAATACAAAGCATGAGCCGCGCTGGAGACTGCTATGACAATGCAATCACAGAAACGTTCTTCGGTACATTGAAAACCGAATTGATATATTGCAAAAAATATAGTTCGCGAGATGAAGCAAGGAGAAGTATATTCGAGTATATCGAGGTGTTCTACAATCGGCAAAGAAAACATTCAGCATTGGGATATTTGTCCCCCGCTGAATTCGAGAAAATAGGGCTTAAATAACTGTCCGTTTTTTCGGGGGAAGGTCAGGTAGAATTTATGTTATTAAGAATTATTCTGGCGATAATATTACTGTAAAATCCCCAGATGAAACTTACATAGATGAAAATGAAGGTTTGACCGGCAAAGCCGTGGGGGATAAAAAAAGCATTATGGTGCAAGCGAATGGTTCTACTAGATGGTATATAATTGCTCACAGAGGATAGAAATAAATGTACAAAGGAAAAATAAAACAGACTCGGTTTTACATAAAATTAGTCTTGCTTATTGTTGTTCTCATTCCCTGTTTTGCTTTCTCACAAGACATTTTGTGGGATGATGTAAATTCTCAAACAGCCTGCATCACCACATTTTTTCCAGAGACTCTTATTGCACATGGATTGAATATTCATTGTGTTTCTATTGAAGGCTGGGATAATCTTGAAAATATGGACGCATTATGGATTTTTACTCCTAATCCAACATATTCATTTCAAACTCTAAGTGATATTGTCAGTTTCGCAAGGAATGGTGGTAATATAATATTATCTTGTTATACTGGTAATTTAAATCCAATTCTTAGTTTTCCAGAATGGGACATCGACACCAGAATAATTCAATATGATGCTGGGCATTGGATGGATACTGTCTATATTGGTTATGGTTTATTTAGATTTCCACCTTTCACTGATAGAGTAGAAGGCTTTCATAATGGGGGCTCATCACCTAAGGTAATAGCTCCTGACGAAAAAACATTCCCATTTGCTTTTGTATCCAATGAATATGACCGTCCTTTTATTGCAATCACTTATCCGTTTGTTGATGAGGGAAACTGTAGCACATTCATATTTATTCATGTACATGCTCATATGTGGGATGACACTGAAGTATTAGAATACAGATTTAATGAAGGTGGATACAAACTCGGTATAAATATATTCTCCTGTGCCGCTGGCGTTCCCGGCTATGAACTTGAACCCTGCGCTACACCAGAGATACCAGCGGAATTATTCGGTCATAATTGTCTTCGTTATCCCAATCCTTTCACACCGAACAACGATAAAGTAAATGATTATGTTCAATTCGAATTCGATGGTTTGGGAACTGAAGATGCTGTGGTTGTTATGTATGATTTGCATGGTCATAAAGTAAGGGAACTTGATATCCCAGGAGATTATCGTGGGAAACAATTTGCTCGATGGCTCGGCGACGACAACCACAGCAGACCGCTCCCGCAGGGGGTGTATATCTATGTAATCGAGAGCGGAGGCGAAATTGTTTGCGAGGGAACTGTAACAATTGCAAGATGAATTAAACACCCGACTTCAGTCGGGTGCAAAAAACAAGGAGGTTTTTTCAATGAAGTATGTAACAATAATAATATTCGCCTTTGTATTAACCATTTTCGCTCAGAGCGCGATAACAACGGAAACGGTTGAGAACACCGGCAAAGCCGAATCGGCAGCGACAACTTTGCGGTTCGCAATCGGGCAGCCCGCTGTCGGGGCAAGAAGCAAAGAAGCAATCACGCTGCAATCGGGATATGTCCTCGTCCGCAGGGGCGAAATGGATGAAATAAACGATAAACCGGTCAAAATGTAGGGATTCAAAATTTTGAATCCCTACATGCAGGCAAATACACACATCAATTTCGATGCCGATAAACTACCATCGAGAACTTATTTGGCAGGGCTTAAAGCTGGAGGACAGGTGGAAACAAATGGAAATTATTCCATGATTTTTGGAAATAACAACTTTGCAAACGACACGGATGGTGACTATCTTCTGCGAGCGCAGAATATGAGCGACGGTTTGAGCATTCACGGTGTGAGAGAAGAGTTGAGAGTTGAAATCCGACACCCGACACCTGATTGTCTCACATCATCTCGTATGGGTCAACATCGATACGGATTTTGACATTTTTGAAATCTGCTTTCGCGACTCTGCGTAGGAACGGTAGAATTCTTGCTATCTGTCCAATTTTTATCAACAGATGCCATCTATATTCGCCCTTAAGCTTTGCCAATGGGGGTTTTGTTGGCGATAGAGGATTAACATCGGGGAGCTCTTCTTTGATTAGTGCATTGAGAATTCTTCTAATCGCCGATTCAGCCTTCTCCGATTCTTTGCTTCTGGCAAGGATTCTCACCAACCGCGCATACGGTGGATATTTCAGGATTTGCCTTCGCGCTAATGTGTCCTTAAAAAAGGACTTAAAATCGTGCGCTATTGCGAACCTGACTGCCGGCTCATCGGGATGTCGGGTTTGAATAATGACCAGCCCGGGTTTCTCACCTCTACCGGCTCGCCCCGAAACCTGCGATAGCAACTGGAATGTCTTTTCACCGGCGCGGAAATCCGGGATAGAAAGCCCTGTGTCAGCATCGATTACGACTACCAGTGTAACATTTGGGAAATCGTGCCCCTTCGCCACCATTTGCGTTCCTACGAGCACGGAGCTTTCCTGTGCGGCGAATCTTTCAAGGATTTTGTTTAGCGCGCCCTTGCGCTCGATTGCATCGGAATCGATACGGAGAACCTGCTCCGGTTCGACAAAATCATAAAGCTGCGTCTCGATTTTTTGCGTGCCTTTGCCCCGATGTTTAAAACTATCGGTATTGCAATTGGGGCATGAATCGGGTGCCGGTGTGCGATAGTCGCACCAGTGGCAGCGAAGGTCGTCGCCGACACGGTGATATGTTAGCGTTAACTCACAGTTCGGACATAGCGGTATATATCCGCATTCGGGGCATATTATATTTGTGGAAAATCCCCGCCTGTTGAGTAAAAGAATGGACTGCTCTCCCCTCTCGATACCGCCGAGAATTTGACTCTTCGCGAGCGGCGAGAACATTCTCTCCTCATATCGAAGCTTACGAATATCGATAACTTTGACTTCCGGCAATTTTGTACCAGGCACGCGTTCGGGCATTTCGAGCAGTTTAAATTTACCGGTTAGTGCATTGTAATAGCTCTCTAGCGATGGTGTCGCCGAGCCGAGTATAACAATCGCATTTTCGATTTTCCCTCGGATAAGAGCTACATTGCGGGCGCTGTAATATGGCGTTTTCCCTTGCTTGTAAGAGCCTTCGTGCTCCTCATCGATAACAATCAGCCCAAGTTCTTTGACCGGTGCAAATACCGCCGAGCGTGCGCCAAGCGCTATATGAACCTCTCCCCTTCTCAATTTTCGCCATGCATCGGCGCGCTCACCGGGAGAAAGATAGCTGTGCAAAACCGCAACCTCCTCACCAAAATACTCGCGCAATGCACCCCACATTTGCGGTGTCAATGCAACCTCGGGCACAAGCACAAGCACACCTCGATTTAATTGCCGCGCTACCCTGGCGGCTTCGAGATACACAAGTGTTTTTCCGCTGCCGGTTACACCGTGAATCAAGAAGTTCTGAGCCTTTCCGCTTTTAATCGCTATCTTGAGCTGTGCAATCGCTTTCTCTTGCGACCCGGTAAGCTTCTCGATATTCTTGCGCGATTCAAGCCATCCCTCGCTCGAACGAAGTACCTCGTGCCGCTGTAATCGGATAAACTCTTTCTCGACAAGCGATTTAAATGAACCTGAACCAAATATTTTCCGCAGATAAGTCGCTCTCGTTGGACCCTTCCCAATCAAGTATCGCATTATTCCAGCCTGATTTGGCGCATTGGATTCGAGCTGGTCGATTCGCTCCGTTGAAATATCGGGTGCCGGATATGCAATCTCGACTGTTTTCGGCGGTGTATGTATTCTATATTCATATTTTCTTCCCACGAAACCACGGCGCTCAAGTTTCCGCACATGATACATAGCGCCTTTTCTACCAATCTTCTGCGAAAGCTTTTTGAGAGGGAGCGAGCTATCGCGGAGAAGAGAAATAATCTTTCTTTCAATCTGCGAAATATCTTCGGGATGCTCCGGTTCATCGATAAGGTAAACTACCTGCTTTGTGCCTATCCCAACTCCTAACGGTAGTGCTCGTGCAATTGTTTCACCCAATGGAGCGATATAGTAATCCGAAACAAATTTACAAAGATTAAGGAGTTCAGGTGTCAGAACGGCTTCGTCGTCGGGCACATCGGCAATAGGCTTGATTTTGGCTATATCATAATCCGGTTTATCGGTTAATTCGATAATAAAACCTGTAGCAAGCCTTCTTCCCAGTGGCACCATTACCCGCCATCCGGGGGCAATTACTGCCTCATATTCGGGAGGAATACCATAATCGAAAAGGTCGAAAATAGGTGCATCGACCGCTATTTTTGCATATTTTCCGTATCTCTTCGACATCACATACTCGTTGAAATTCAATTATATCAAAGATAGCACTATTCCAGAATAATACAAAGTTATTTGAACAAAAATCACTGATTGCTTTACTTTATTGAATAGTGAATTATATTTTGTGTAATTGGAGCGCTAATGAGAAAATTGAATAAGCAAATTTTGCTGGATTCGGGAAAAGCATTTAATTTCGCTCTCGCAATTGTGCAGACTATTAGCGATAAAGGTTTTATCGCTTATATCGTTGGTGGCGGAGTGCGCGATGTTCTCATCGGTATTGTGCCCGATGAAGTCGATATTGCCACCAATGCTCCTCGAGAATTGGTTACGCAGCTTTATCCCGATGCCAGACCGATATTCCCCGACAAGTATGGCACTATGCAGATTGCAGATGATGACCGTGTTGTCGAAATTGCGCGAATGAGAAAAGATATTTTGCCATTGGGCAGGCAAACCGAAATCGAATTCACCGATGAAATTGACGAGGACTTGCGCAGGAGAGATTTCACTGTAAATGCGATTGCAGTAATGCCCGATCTGTCTGTAATCGACAGGTTCGGTGGATTTATCGATTTGTTTAACGGCACAATCCGTGCAATCGGCGAGCCGGAGATTCGATTCCGCGAGGATAATCTAAGAATTCTCCGTGCGGTGCGATTTGCTGCGCAGCTCGATTTTGATATCGAAGTAAAAACCGCTGAAGCCGTGAGAAAATGCGCATCAATGGTTGAGAGTCTGTCGCCCGGCTGGCTGTGGCGAGAATTCAGAAAAGGATTTCGCAATGCCGGGCGATTCAGACAACTTATTGTGAAATATGGCATATACAACTATATGCTCAATGATCACTTTAATTATTCCGGTTATCACATTGCTATACATGGCATAATTCAATCAATCACTAACAATATTGCTGTTAGATGGATTTTCTTCTTTTACGATAATCCTCGAGGTTTTGCAGGACGAATGAAATCGGTTTGCAATCGAATCGAGTTTCCACATGACTTGCGCAGGGATATTCTCGATATTGCAAACATAATCGAAAAAATACCGCTTTTCTTCGAACTTAATTCGCAAGATAAAGTAAAAATCCTCGATTCGCCTTTTTTTTCAGATTTATCGAGAGCGGCAAAATTGTTCGATGAATTTAAACCGATAATCGAAAAACTCCGGCTGGAATTCCCGGCGCTAAAAACACCCTCGATTATAACCGGAAATGATATAAAAGAGATACTAACCGATGATAATCGAATCGGTAATATTCTGGCAAAGATAAGACTGGCACAGTTTCGAGGGGATATTGTAAACAAAAAGGAAGCTCTCGAATTGGCTAATAAAATACGGTAATCGGGTAGTCGGTGACCGATGACTGATGACCGATAAGCTTTCATTTCTCTGCAAATTCTGTGGCTAAAGCATTATCGACTAAAGATTTTCATTTGTGAAATATACAGGCTAATCCACCAACCAAACCGTGTCTTTCAGACATTTCTTGTTAGCTAAAAAGCAAGCTTCGATAAAATACTTCCCGAGTGGTAAAAATTCGGTATGATTATCTTTCCCGAACCAAAAAGCCTTGATTGGCAACGAATCTCCCGGTGTAATAGTCAGCGGTGTGATTATCTGCGCGAACATCATTCCATAATCCGAATTCCAAACCGGCTTCTCGCCTCGATAAACCGTGAATCTTGCCGGTAAAGGCGATGGCAACCGAAGGATAGTCGAATCCTGAGTATGATTGAAAACCGACAGCACAAACCAAACAGTATCACCCGGCGTTGCCTGATGAGGATTCACATCGAGGGAAATCGATATTTCATCCTGCGTTTTATCGGTTTGCGTCCCGTTATCGGGACCATCCGACTTGCCCAGAGATGACAGCAAGGTTACACCGAGAACCATTATCATTAGTGCGCTAAACATATAAAGGAATTCTTTCATTTTTACTTCTCCTGAATTATTTTATATAAGTTCTACCAAGTATGTCGTATCGAGCATTGGAAACAACCAGTTTTTAAGTTGTGAGTTGCGAAAAAAAACTAAATAGCAAACGCACAAACCGGTTTATAGGAGCATTTCCTGCATGATTTGTTTTCAGTCCCGGTTGCATCGAAATCACCGATGCTAATATGATAAAGCATTTCATCGATTTTCTCACGAAATTTTTCAGTATCGATAGAATCTGCAGATAGAATTATTGGACCAAGCCAATCGCGAATTTTTGAAAAATATACGAGGCACGATACATCGAGACCCATTTCATGAAGCATTAGTGCATAGATTTGAAGCTGTAATTCTTGAGTGAGTATCAGTTTATTGTCCTTTTCCTTAAGATTTTGCGGAGTTCCGGGAGCTGCCCCTGATTTATAGTCGATAATAACAAACGAACCATCCGGCAAAAGGTCGAGCCTGTCTATCCTGCCTATTAATACCGCTTCAGTTTCAGGAATTCTCAAAGGTGTCTTGAGTTTCAATTCAAAGGCGAACGGGATTTTATTGCCATCGAATTTTTCTGCGAGTTCAATCTCACTTTCGAGTATTTTTCGCGCAAAATCGATACTGCGAAAACCATCGGCGAATTCCAGAACATCGGCTTCGCTGTATGGGATTTCATCTTTAATCCAGTTTTTTAGATTTATATGATTTGCAAAAAGTTGCGATAACTCCTTTGAATCAGTTTCCAATGAATCTTCATCGATACAAATCCTTTTAGCAATGCTTTCGAATTCATTTAAAAAAGTTTTCGATTTTTCACAAAGAATTTTCGTAGTATCTCCCGAGTTCTTATAAGTCAGTGAAATCGGCATTTCGCCAAGAACTCGCTCATACCTTTGCCGGTAGAACTGCTCGAGCGCTTTATGTATTGCATTACCGAGTATCATCGGGGAAAGCGTTTCTCCTTTAATAATATCTTCTTCGGGTTCAAGTTCACCTATCAGGTATTCGAGCAGAAACTTATAATGACAATCCGAATAAATCTCGAGCCGTGAAGGTGATATCTCTTTTATTACATCACTACCGAACTCTGGCAAATGCTGCAAGACAGTGTCTTTACGTGAATTCTCCTTAGCTTCCCGCACAATTATATCGTATGGGGAAAGCACATAGCTATCAAGCATTTTTAGGATTTTCGCTCCATTAAATGCTCCCTGCCTTTTGTCATCATAACAGAATCTAAAAATTTCATCGATAGATTGCCCGCACTCGACTTCTTTATCGCCATCTTTAAGAGGATATGTTAATATGAAATTTGTAGCGGAAAGAAGTCCCGATAGCAGTGAAAAATTCCCGACGGCTTTCCTATCTGAAACAACTGGCACAAAATCGCTGTATTCTTGTATAAGTATTGAATTCCGTTTGTGTTTTGCGGGAAAACTATTGGCGCTAAATCCGATGAAAAAAGCAAACTTTGCACGGATATCCCTACACTCCTCTATTTTCAACAATCGAATACCAATACCTTTCGATTCGCGCTTATCATCACTTTGACGAAATATGTGAAGAAGCGCACCCAATAATAATATCGCAGGAATTTCCATGTTTGTGTCGTATCCTCGCGAAAGCTCCTCTGCGCGGGTTTCAAGCTCATTCCAGATAGCCCGGATATTTCGGTTGCTTCCGGTATCGCTCGAGATGAATTGTACGAGCCCAATTGCATCGGCGAGTCGGGTCAATATATTCGGAATTCTTGAAACATCATAAGACTCCTGAAGGAAATCGAGATTCTCAATTATGTTTCGCATTTTTAATAATTCCGGTCTTTGGGAATCGAAAAATCCTTTCCGGTCGTGAATCCCCAATCTAATACACCTTAATCGAAGTTGTTCGAGTTCGTTGTCTTCAAATTTTTCCCGTAAAATGGGATGTTCGAGCAATTCAAAAAACTCTTTTCGCCGCCAATCGGCTTTATGAACAGCGATTATTTTGCGCAAAATCTTTGCAGGATTGCTTTGCGTTTCAGTGTCTAGCGAGAAGGAATATGGCAATCCAAGTTCATCGAATGCGGCGCCGAGAATGTGCGAATATCTTTCGGGATTCGGACAAATGACAAATATCTCATCCGGGGAAATATTTTGTTCCTCGTAGAGAATTTTGCACATTCGTGCAACTAATTCAACCTCGCGTCGCGGGTCGGGAATTTGAAAGAAACCGAATCTTTGCAATTTATCGGAATCGAAAGCAAGAGCATCACGGGAAAGCTCAGGATTCCCCGAAAGCGCTTCGGTAAGCCAGTGCTTTTCCCTCGATACTGAATTGTCAAGCTTTTGGTCGAAAGCCGAGGAGAGGTTATCAAGTATTTCGCGCCAGCTTTCTGGATAGAAACTTTGAGGATGAGGAAAGCTTATCGTTACTTGAAATCTTTTTGAAAGCGCTTTAATAAATTCCCGCTGTGGCAAAGAGAATTCGGCAAAATTATGGAAAACAATTTCTTTCTTGTTTCTTAAAAACGCTATATCGTCGTCAGAATCGATTTTCTCTGCGAGCAAGGCATAGACATCTCCCTGTGTTAAAAGTCCTCTCAGGGATAGAATATGGCGGAATTGGGCATAGAGTTGGAGAGCATTTCGAGTTCGCTCATCTGACAGTTGCGAAATTTTTAAAATATCCGATTCAGAAAATATTGCAGCTTCATCGAGAACCACAATAAGCTCGACAAGCGCTTCTGCGATACCGGTTTTATACTTAAGATTCTTATATTCATCGAGGAAATCGCTTTCGAGAAGAATTTTATGGACAAGCCCGAATCTTTCAGCCGGTTTTATTTCCCTATTTCCAGGGGGGAAAACCTCTGTAAGTCTATCGATGAACTCATTCAATGACAGAGCATTCCAGCCGACAACCGCAGCGCCGTCATCGAGGTTTTCATAGAAGTGCAATACACTGTGTCGGTACGGCAGAACCCATAAGTTCTCACCCGTAAGCTGCGAAGGCATTGCCTTGTTTTGAAATTTGAATCGAATCATCTTTTAAAAATATCCAAATATTATTAATATCCTTAAAGATGTTTATTAAACACCTGTTTCAACTTCTTGATTCTCATTCCACCGTTAGCTTCCTTGCAAAAACAACATAAGTTGTGTGGGCAACCATGCGGTCTGCCGGTCTAAGTCTCTGGGAAACCGGTTTATAGAACCTTAACATCGTTTCCATAACCTGTGTATCGATGAAACCGCCGTGATTCTCCAAAACTCCAAGCAACTCGCATATCTGATTAGTAGTAGGCAGAATGAAAACCATTGGGGCGCCCCCAATAACCGCATTCCATATTGTCTGAGTATGCAGCCACGGTTCACGGATATCGATAAATGCCGCATCGAAAGGACCGTTTTCAATTCCATCCGCAAGGTCATGCAAATGCAACTCGATATTTTCAGAAAATCCGAGTGTTTCGATATTTTCCCTTGCGAGTTGCAAAAACCGTTCATCGCGCTCAAAGCTTACAACCAAGCCATCCGGAGCTACGGCATTTGCAATAACCGATGTCATCGCGCCGGAGCCAGCGCCGCACTCGAAAACCCGTTGACCGTTCGTAAGACCCATCAGCAATGCGATATATCCTGCATCCTTGGGATAAACTATCTGGGTCTGGCGCTTTATACCCTTCATTATCCGGTCATAAAATGTCGGTTTCAGAATCGCAAATTTTGCACCGAGATGTGATTTTACTTCTCTCCCAAATGATTTGCCGATAAGCGATTTAAGGTCGATTTCCCCGCGTTTGGTAAAAAAAGCTCCACGGTTAACCGGCACTATATATCGCTTTTCGGGTGTCTTTAAATCGATAATCAAAAGTTCTGAATTTTCACCGATTTTTTCTGTCATATATCACCGCCGTCTTTGTTTTAATTAAGATATAATTTTTGCAAGAAACTGTAAAGACATTTGAGTTATTCGAGGAAAAAAAGCATCCTCAATAAATCATAATATAATTTGGATCGATATTTGATGATTGACCACGCACACCACCTCAAAGATTTTTACCACAGAGATATCAGGTTTCAGGTTTCAGGTTTCAGGTAACAGGTGTCAGTGCCCAATCGTTTCGACTCTGTCAGCGCTCTTATCGGACCTGTCATCGCTCTTTTCGTCTCTGTCATTGGCAATATCGACAGTGGGATTTGCCTTATCGGCAGTGGGATCCGTCTTATCGAGAGTGGATTTCACAATATCGAGAGTGGTAGTCGTCTTATCGACAGTGGATTTTGCTTTATCGACAGTGGATTTCACAATATCGACAGTGGGATTTGCCTTATCGGGAGTGGGTTTTGTCTTTTCGAGAGTGGGATCCGTCTTATCGAGAGTGGATAGTCGTTTGTACTCATTATATAGCAACGACTTAGCTTTTTTCGCAAAATGCGAAGGTGGGAGAAAAAGAAACCCCGTTGAATCGGGGCTTTGGCTTGGCTATCTTATTAGCACAATTCGCTTTGTTGTTGTCTTTTCTCCCACCGTTGCTCGCACCAAATATATTCCGCTGCCGATTTCTTCATCGGGTTGCCAAATTGCGGCGCCGTTTTGTAAGGGCGTTAAATTTAACGCCCCTACAAGATTGCCACGCAAATCGAATATCTCAATCTGTAAGGGCGTTTCG
>Ga0272442_10008278_pt1 | contig 13224 bp, 11 predicted proteins | sample SSMForm2O_FD_200262 | JGI IMG/M metagenome (GOLD analysis project Ga0272442, IMG submission 200262) | Marine sediment archaeal communities from Little Sippewissett salt marsh, Falmouth, MA, United States - SSM-Form-2O | ecosystem: Environmental > Aquatic > Marine > Wetlands > Sediment ...
CAGGAGCAAAAGCGGCAGGACCACAGCGGCCAGCGCGAGGCCGATGAAGGCCTTCTCGTACAGCTTGCTTCTTTTGCGTTGGGCGGTCACAGCTCGTACTTCCCGCGGAAGCGCCGGGTCAGGCGCTGGCTGAGCATGTTCATCACGAAGGTCATGCAAAACAGCGAGGCGCCGACGACGAAGATGGTCTGGTACTCGATGGTTCCGGTGGGGGTGTCCCCCAGGCTGATCTGGACGATGTAGGCGGTCATGGTTTCGATGGGCACCCGCGGGTCGGCGGTGAGGCGCGGCTGCTGGCCGGCGGCGATGGCCACGATCATGGTCTCGCCGATGGCCCGCGATACCGCCAGGATCACCGAAGCGGCGATCCCCGAGAGCGCGGTGGGGATGGTCACCCGAAAGACCGTGGCCAGCCGGCTGGCACCCAGGGCCCAGGCGCCTTCCTTGAGGCTCACCGGGACGGCGTGCAGGGCGTCCTCGCTCAACGAAGAGATCATCGGGATTATCATGATGCCCATGACGATGCCCGGGGAGAGCGCGTTGAAGCCGGCCAGGTCGGGTATCATTTTCTGGAGCAGCGGGGTCAGGAAAACCAGGGCGAAGTAGCCGTAGATGATGGTGGGCACCCCGGCCAGCACTTCCAGGGCGGGCTTGACCACCCGGCGCACCCGGTCGGGGGCGAACTCGGACAGGTAGATGGCCGCCAGCAGGCCCAGGGGCAGGGCTACGGCGATTGCAATCGCAGTTGTCATCAACGTGCCCAGGACCAGCGGCCAGATGCCGAAGTGCTTGTCGGTAAACAGCGGGGTCCACTGGGTGTCGCCGAAGAAGTCGGCCAGCGAGACCTCGGAGAAGAAGCCGGCGGTCTCGTATATCAACACCGCCAGGATTGCGGCGGTGGTGAGGATGGAAAACAGGCCGCTGCCCAGCAAGGCATACTCCGCGACCCGCTCCTTGAAGGGAGTGGCCCGGGCCCGCGGTTTGAGTGCGGCGGCATATTTCACTGTTTGCTCAATAACTCCTCCACGGTGACGCCTATCTGGGCGCCCTTTCCTCCGAAGACCGATCCGGTGATGCGCCGGTCGAAACGCTCCTGGACCAGCCGGTAAGCCTTGTCGGGAAGCGGGATGTAGCCGACTTCCTTGACCAGGGGCCGCCCTTCGTTGAGGAAGTAGGCGATGTAGGCCTGGACTTCCTTGCGCTCGGCGGCCTGCTTGTTGACGTAGACGAACAGCGGCCGCGACAACGGCTGGTAGGAGCCGTCTCCGACGGTCTGCAGGGACGGGGCGATCGGCCCGCCGCCGCCTTCAATGGGGACCACCTTGAGCTTGTCTTTGTTCTCGGTGTAGTAGGCCAGGCCGAAGAACCCCAGGGCGCCCGGGTCGGTGGCGATGCCCTGAACCAGCACGTTGTCGTCCTCCGAGGAAGTGAAGTCGCCGCGGCTGGAGTGCTCCTTCTTGACGATGGCCTCGGTGAAGTAGTCGTAAGTGCCCGAGTCTACTCCCGGACCGAACAGGTGAATCTCTTTGTCGGGCCAGTCGGTGCGGATCTGGTTCCATTTGGTGATCTTCCCCTGCGCCTCGGGGGCCCAGAGCTTCTTGAGCTCATCGACGGTCAGGTGATCGACCCAGTCGGCGTCCTTGTGCACCACCACGGCGATGCCGTCGTAGGCGACCGGCAATTCGATGTACTCGACGCCGTTGTCCGCGCACAGCTTCACCTCGGATGACTTGATCGGCCGCGAGGCGTTGCTGATGGCGGTCTCCTTTTTGCAGAATTTCTTGAAGCCGCCGCCGGAGCCGGAAACCCCGATGGTCACCCGGACCTTTTGGGATTTTCCGAACTCCTCGGCCACCGCCTCGGCGATGGGAAAGACCGTAGACGAGCCGTCCACGGCAATTATAGCGGTCGACTCGGATTTCGTGTCCTGGCCTTCCCATTGGCAGCCCAATATCGCCATCGGCAGCAAGAACATTGAGATCATGATGGTTTTCATTTTCATTCCTCCTGTTCCTAGTGGTTTTAAGATGCACCTTTCGTGTTACCGGTTGGTGACAACCGGGTGAACTTACCGAAAGAATTTGTCGAACTTCGCTCTACTTGGGCGGGTATTTCACCTGCAGGACCAGGCCGATCTGCCAGTCGTCGGGCTTAGCGTCGTCTTCGTGCATGACCCAGTCGACGTTGAGCAGGATGAAGTTGTGCTTCATGAAGTGGAAGGCGTAGCCGCCGATGATGCGCTTGGTGGTGGTGTCCCCCCACTCCCAGTTGTCGTAGCGGCCGATCAGGCTGGAGTGTATCCAGGGCAGCTTGAATTCGAGAAAACCGGAGTAGCCGAAGGCCTCCAGGGACTCGCCGTTGACGGCGTCCACCTTGTCGCCCTTCTGATTGCCCTCGCCGGTGGCCACCTGGGCGGTGGCTGTGAAGTACTCGTGCTCGAAGCTCGCCATGAAGGCGTTGAGCATCCAGTCGGGCTCCTCGGCGGTGTTGCCCTTGCCGAAGACGAAGAAGTGTGAAAGCTGCAGGTTGGGCAGCACCCAGCCCAGCGGGCGGATGCTGATGCGCGATTCGAAGACCTTGTTCTGGTTGTTTTCCTCGGCGTGGTAGCCGCCGCCGTTGTACATGCCGAAGGCCAGGCTGCCCCACTTGCCGGGGTACTTGGGGTTGACTCTCTCCCGGTACTCCTTGTCGAGCTTCTCGCCCAGCAGGGAGGCGATGGTGAAGCCGGCGTCGGCGGAATTGAGCACCTTGTTGCGCTCGATGAACATGGTGCCCTGCATGCGGTAGTAGTTGATGTGCTCCTCGTAGTCGAACCAGGGGCCGTGCACCAGGCCGAACTCGATGTTGGGCTCGGTGACGATGGGGGTTTCGACCGGTACGATGAACTTGCCGTACATGTACTTCAGCCGCACCTTGAAGTCGCCGGTGTCGTCCTGGTGGGCGTCCAGGGTGACCCGCGGCTGGAACCAGTCGGTGGGCTTGAGCTTGATGTTCACGTAGCCGCGGCCGATGTACTCGCGGTTGTATGACTCGCCGTCCAGCTCGCCCACTCCGTAGCCCAGGTACCAGAGCGTCCCGATGTTGACCATTTTCCAGGCCTCTTTCCACTTGGACACCTTGGCTTCTTCGGCCCGGGCCAACCCCGGCAAGGCCAGGCATAAGAACATCGCCGCGATCAGCTTGGTTGGTTTTCCTGTCTCCATGTTTCCGATCCTCCTTGGTGGTTGACCGTCGCAGGAGAAGCTAGCCCAACTGTGTGTCGGTATGGTTACAGCAAAAGGAATACTCTGAAAACCTTTTGGATCAGGATGAGGGGGGACCGGCGGGCAGGGTGACCCAGAAGATTGACCCGTGCGGAGCGGCGGTCTTAAGGCCCACCTTGCCGCCCATTGCTTCGGTGAGGTTCTTTACGATCGATAGTCCCAGTCCGGTGCCGCCCATTTCCCGGGAGCGGCCGGCGTCCACCCGGTAGAAGCGTTCGAAGATCCGGGCGTGATGCTTGGGCTCTATCCCGGGGCCGTCGTCGCTCACCTCGATGTGCACTATCCCGTCCGAACTCCGGGCGTTGACCGCCACGTGTCCGCCGGAGGGGGTGTATTTGATCGCGTTTTCCAGCAGGTTCATCAGTATTTGTTCCAGGGCCTTCTGGTCGGCGCGCGCGCGCAGGCCCGGCTGGATTTCGGATTCGATTTTCATTTGCTTGTCGGCGGCCATCTTCTCGATGACGTCGACGCTCTGTTGCACAGCGTCCTCGACGGAGACTTCCCGGGGTTCGAGGCGGTACTCGCCCGAATCTATGCGGGAGATGTCCAGCAGGTCGGCGATCAGGTTGGAGAGCCGGTCGGCGCTGCGCTGCAGTGCGCCGAGAAACTCGCGGGCGCGCTCCGGATCTTTCAGCGCGGCGTCCTGGAGAGTCTCGGTGTTGGCCCGGATGACCGCCACCGGGGTGCGCAGTTCGTGGGATACGTTGGCGACGAAGTCCTTGCGGACGGTTTCCAGGCGGCGCAGCTCGGTCATGTCGCGTATAACCAGGGCCGCCCCGCCGCTGGCTTTCAGCGGGGTGGCATGGGCGGCCAGGCGGCGTGTTGCCCGGCCGTCCTTGCCGCGCAGATCGAACTCCAGCGTTCCGGGCTCGCCGTCGTTCGCCTTCGAAACCAGATCATGCAGCGCCGGGATCCGGACGACCTCCATCAATGTGCTGTCCACCGGGGATTCGTCCAGCCCCAGCAGGGCGGCGGCCGACTGGTTTGCATGGGTGATTTGCTGCTCGCCGTCGAGCGCCAGCACGCCTTCGTCCATGCCTTCCAGCACCGCCTCGAAGCGGTTGCGCTCCATGGCCAGGGCCGCCACCAGCCCCTCTATCTCCTCGGACATGCGGTTGATCGATCCGGCCAGCGTTCCCAACTCGTCCTGCGAGGTCGCCGGGATGCGGCTCTTGGCCCGGCCGTCGGCCATAGCCCGGGTGCTCTTGACCACCCTCAGGAGAGTCCGGGACAGCAGCAGGGAGGCCAGGCCGCTGATCAGGCCCGCGGCGCCGACGCCCAGGATGGCGGCTATGAACAGCACGAGCTGGAGCCTGGCTACGGCGTCATTGACCTCGATCAGCGGCATGGATACGCGCACCACGCCCCGGTCTTCGTCGCGTTGATAGGGGATCGCCAGGTACACCATATCGGTTCCCAGGGTGGTGCTGTAGCGCTTGGATTTTCCACGTCCGCTGGAGATGGCGTCGACCACCTCGGGGCGATGACCGTGGTTCTCCACCCGGCTGATCTGCGCCGGGGTGAGTTCGGAGTCGCCCAAAACGGTGCCGTCGGCTGCGATCACCGTCACCCGGGCGGAACTGGCTTCGCCCAGGCGATCGGCCAGCGGATCGATCGATTCGAGGTCGCGCGCCTCGGGGTGGGACTTGATCATTTCGCGAACGGTCCGGGCGTGGTGGAGCAGCTCGGACTCTTTCATGGATTCGATCCCGTCGCGGAGCTTGCCCTCGAAGTAAAAGCCGCTGACGGCGATGCCGGCGGTCACCAGCGTCAACACCACGACAAAGAGCTTGGCGCGTATCCCCAGCTTCATTTCGCGCTCCCTTCGGGGCTGTGTGCGAAACGGTAGCCCACTCCCCGCAGAGTCTCTATGTACTTTCCCGCCGGTCCCAGCTTCTCCCGCAGCCTCTTGACGTGAGTGTCGACGGTTCGTGTCGTGACGTCGGCTTCGATGCCCCAGACGTCGGACAGCAGGGTGTCACGCGACTGCACCCGGCCCTTGCGGTCCATCAGGGTCTTGAGCAGGCGGAATTCCAGGGCGGTCAGGTGGATTTCTTCCTGGCCGACCCACGCCTGGTGGGCGGCCGGATCCAGTCGTATGGGCCCGAAAACCGCGGGCTCCGCGTCGCCGCCCTCGGCGTGAACCCGGCGGAGGATCGCCTTGATGCGCAGGAGCAATTCGCGGACGCTGAAGGGCTTAACCACGTAGTCGTCGGCGCCGACCTCGAAGCCGACCACCCGGTCGATCTCCTCGCCCTTGGCGGTGAGCATCAGCACCGGGACTTCCTTGGTCGCATCGGCCTGCTTCAGACGTCGGCAAACCTCGATGCCGGAGATGTCCGGCAGCATCAGGTCGAGCAGGATCAGGTCGGGGACCGGTTCCAGGGCGGCTCTTTTCATCGCGGTCTGGCCGTCCAGGGCGCTGCGGGTCTGGTAGCCCTCGCGCTGCAGGTTGTACTCGAGGGTCTTCACCAGGTCCTTTTCGTCCTCGACTATGAGTATCAGCTCGGCCAAGTCTCAGTCCTTTTCTTCCACCACCGGGTTCTCCGGGTGCATGTAGCCGATGTGGGGGAAGGGGTTCACCGCGGTGGAGGCCACGTTCTTCAAATGGCTGGAGACCCGCTTGAAGTAGCGGGCGGTCAGCGCCAGGGCGATGGCCTCCGGGGCCGGGATCTCCTTGTTTTTCAAAAGCGCCTCGACCATGCCCTCGCAATCCTGGTTGATTTCCAGGTGGCCCTTGATGACCGCGCGGGCGTCCTCCTTCACGCCGTCGAACAGGGCGCGCTCGGCTTTCTTGAAAAAGCCCTCGACCGTGGGAAACATCTCGGCCAGTTTCGCGAGATAGTCGCTCTCCGGCAGGGGTTCGGACAGCTGCTTGGACAGGTCCAGCAGGTTCTTGGAGTAATCCCCGACCCGCTCGATGTCGTTGATTACCTTCAAGAACACCAGCTCTCCCCCCACGTTGTGGCAGGCGGTCACGGACAGGTGCTCGACGATCTTCTTGCGGATGTCCACCACCAGATCGTTGATCTCGCGGTCACGGGCGTAGAGATCGAAGCTGACCTCTTTTTGGCTGAGCAGGGCGAGGGCGCTGGCCCCGAAAAGGCTTCGGGCCTTTTCGATCATGGTGCGGATTTCTTTTTCGGACTCCCCGATCACTTTATATGTCCGATAGGCTTGAAGAATTTGCTTTACTACCATAATTTCTCCCGGATCAAAATACCAGTATCAATATACCCGGCAAGGCGAAAAAGGCTAGCACCACATACAAAAAGGCTATCCAGCGGCGCCGAGCCGTGGCCTTGCCCAGGGCCTTGGCCATCCAGATGGGCAGCCGGCGCAGGGGCAGGAATACCGCGGTTCCGAATAGGTTGAAGATCAGGTGCGCCAGGGCGATGGTCACCGCGGCGGGGTTACCGGTAACCAGGGAGGCCAGGATTGCGGTTATGGTGGTGCCGATGTTGGCCCCCAGCATGTAGGGGAAGACCGCTTCGAGCTTGACGATGCCGGTTCCCAGCAGGGGGACCACCACGCTGGTGGTGACCGAGCTGGACTGCACGACGGCGGTCACCAGCATGCCGATCACCAGGGCCCGGGCGGTGGAGGTGAACAGGTAGCGGTCCACGATGGCCTCCAGCCGCTTGGCCACCGCCCCGCGCATAATCTTGACCATGCGCGAGAGCGCGAAGATCAACAATCCCAGGGCCACCAGGATCAGCATAATGCCCAGCACCTGGTTGTTGGAAATCACGTATTGGCCGGCCTTTTCGACCATCTCGGCCACCGGCTTCACAATGGCCTTGAGCGGGCTGCTGAAAGAAGCGCACTCCACGCCCACCAGGCAGCCGGAGATAAAGGTAGCGGTTTTCTGGATGGGGTGGAACAGCGCTTCCAGCGGCAAAAACACCGCCACTGCGCACAGGTTGAAGAAGTCGTGAACGATGGCTCCGGAGAAAGCCAGCTCGAACTCCCGGCGCAGGCGCATGTGGCCCAGGGAGACGATGGTGTTGGTCACCGTGGTGCCGATGTTGGCGCCCATGACCATGGGAACCGCCTGCCCGATGGTCAGGGTTCCCGCGGCCACCATGCCCACCACGATCGAGGTGGTGGTCGAGGAGCTCTGCATGATCGAGGTGGCCAGGATGCCGATCAGCAGGCCCACTAAGGGGTTTTCGGTGACGGTGAAAAGCTGCCGGGCGGCTTCCTTGCCGATCAGCTTGAAGGACCCGCCCATAAGCTCGATGCACAGGAAGAACAGGTACAAAACCGCGATGAACTGGAGGACTTTCAGGGCCTTCTTCAAGGAGCACACTCCATTGTCCAGGTGACAATGGAAGTATGTGAAGCCCGGGTGACGGGAAGGTTACGGGCGGGTTACGATTCGGTGAAATAAGGCTTTTTTGCTACTTGGAGAGAACCTGGTCGAAGCCGGGCAGCTCGTCGATCTTGGGCATGAAGACTATCTCCACCCGGCGGTTGGTGGTGCGGCCCTCGGGGGTGTCGTTCTCGGTCAGGGGGTCGAACTCGGCGTTGCCGGCGGCCGAGATCATCTCGGGGGGCACGCCGGCCTCGATCATTAATTTAACCACCTCGATGGCCCGCTGGCTGCTCAGCTCCCAGTTGGAGGGGAAGCGGGCGGTGTGGATCGGGGTGGGGTCGGAGTGGCCCACGATCTGGAACTTGCGGTCGGTGAATGTGGAGATGGTCTGGGCCAGCTCGAAGATGGCCTCCTTGGCCTCGGGCTTGATGCGGATGCTGGCCGAGGGGAACACCACGTCCGAGGACATCTGCACCAGCATGCGGCCGTTTCTGATCTTCACCTGGAGCGTCCCGGCGTCGATCATCTTCTTGAGCTTCTCCAGGAGCTTGCGGTAGTCGGCGTTTCTGCGCTCGGCGGCGGCCTTCATGCGCTGCAGCTCCTGGATCTGCTGGGCCAGCGCCTGCTGCTCGGCGGAGAGCTCCTGGCGCTCCTTGTCCAAAGCGCCCTTTTCGGTCAAGAGCTTGTCGATCTGCATGGTTTTGGCCGCCAGGGTGGCGTTGGCCGAGTCCAGCTCGCCGATCTTGCCCTTGAGGGTGTCCTCGCACTGCTTCTTTTCCCCGTCCAGGGTTTCCTTCTCCTTGGTGAGCTTGCCCATGGCGTCTTCGTGCTCGGCCTTCAGGCCGTTGAGGATCCTTTCGTGGTCGCTGCGGTACATGTTGCAGCCGGCCACGAAGAAAACGGCGACGAAAAGGATTCCAAACTTGCTTATCATGGTCTGTCCTCCCGCTATTATTCCGGTTCCGGCGACAATATCAGACTGCCTCGGTGGTAGCGCAAGGTTTTTTTGGGTATTATCCGGTCATGCCGGACGAGCCGCGCAACCTGCTGGTGGTTTTAGGGCCCAACGCCTCAGGCAAGACCCGCCTGGGCGTAAAACTGGCCCACGCCCTGTCGGGCGAGATCGTCTCGGCGGATTCGCGCCAGGTCTACCGGGGTCTGGACATCGGGGCCGGGAAGGACCTGGAGGAATACGCCTGCGAGGGCCAGCGGATCCCCTACCATCTGATCGATATCGTGGGCTTGGACGAAGAATTTAACGTATACGAGTACCAACAGCGCTTCTACGAGGTCTTCAAGATACTGCGGGCCAGGAGAGTCCTGCCGGTCATGGTGGGCGGGACCGGGCTTTACCTCGAGTCGGTCCTGAAGGCCTACAAGATGGTCCAGGTGCCCGATGACACAAAACTGCGGGCGGAGCTGGAGATGCTGTCGGCCGAGGAGCTGAAAGAGAAACTGGTGGAGGTCAAGGAACGCCTGCACAACGTCTCCGACTTCGGCTCGCGCGAGCGGATGATCCGCGCAATCGAGATCGCCGTGCACACCCGGACCGACAAGCCCCCCTCGGCCCCGGAGATCCGCTCGCTGGTCCTGGGAACCAGGTGGGACCGCCGCGAGCTGCGCGAGCGGATCGCAATCCGCCTGCGAGAGCGCATTCAGACCGGGATGATCGAGGAGGTCGAGGGATTGCGCGCCTCGGGGGTGTCCTGGGAGCGCCTGGACGCCCTGGGTCTGGAGTACCGCTACATAGCGGATTTCCTGCGCGGCAAGATCGCCACCACCGACGATTTGATCTCCGATCTGGCCATCGCCATCGGCCGCTTCGCGAAGCGCCAGGAATCCTGGTTCCGCCGCATGGAACGCGGCGGCATCGAAATCCACTGGGTGGAAAGGGCCGACTTCAACCAGGCCGTCGAGATCGTCAAGAGTATTCCCTGGGAGTAATGAGCAAGCCCCGAAGGGGCGCAATACGTCAGCCCAGGGCGAAGCCCTGGGTGGATTGACGAGCAATAAATTTCCCAAGCCCTGAAGGGGCGGAATAACAACGTCGCGGCCAACATTTATTACGCCCCTTCAGGGCTCCGGAATTCTTGTCGCCATGGCACAGACCCAGGGCGTTGCCCTGGGCTGACATATGGCCGCCCTTTCAGGGCTCCGGATCAGAAGCGGTATTCGAGTTCGAGGCGCAGCCAGTGGGCCGGGTTGGGGTCGCGGTCTGCGGATGAGGCGCGGTCGTCTAGCCAGGAGAACATCTCGTAGCGCAGCTTGATGCGGAAGTCGCGTTTGTACCACCAGGCGGCTTCCAGGTAGAACCACAGGGATTCTTCCAGGTAGTCGTCGAGCGAGACGGCCTCGAAGAGGTAGCGCATCCGGGCGCGCAGGCGCAGGCCCTCTATGGGTTTGTACATCACCACCAGCCAGGCGGCCATGTCCTGGCGGAACCCGTTGTCGAAGTCGTCGCGGCCGTCGTCGAGCCAGCGGTGCTGGTACTTGGCGGTGACCGTAAGATCGCGGGTGGGGATCAGGCGGACCTGCCCGCCGAGCTGGAACTTCTCCCCGGCGCAGGGGACCGGCTCGCCCTCGATGTTCTCGAAGGACACCTCGTAGCACTGCCCCAGGTGGCCGCCCTCGGCCAGGTCGCGGTCGGAGAACCAGACCCACACCCCGGGGATCAGCCAGCTCTCCAGCTCGTAGTCCGCCCGGACGGTGCCCATCATCTTGGGGGCGGTGTCGGTGAGCTGGGTCCAGAAGTCCAGCGTGGAGCGCAGCTGCAGGTCATTGACCTTGCCGGTGTAGCGGAACCTGACCCCGGCCTCGTCGCGGGCGCGCAGGCCGTCGTACTCGTCGGCGGCCGAGACCGGGCGGGCGTAGGGGTTGGCGAAATCGGAACCGTAGTAGCGGGCCACGCCCTCGACCTCGTGCTTTTTCCAGGTGAAGGTCGAACGCAGAATCGCCCCGAAGCCGCCGCCCTCCGGCTGGTTGTCGAAGGTGTGGGCCATTTCTACAAACAGGTCGAACAGCCCGGTGCCCCAGGCGGCGTCCAGGCCCACCGCCCCGAAGGGGCCGCCGTAGGGCAGCCGCGACCACTCCTGGAAGTCAAGGTCGAGGCCCTGAGCCAGCCAGCTTATGTCCGCGCCGTAGCCGGTGATCCCCACGTGGGTGCGGCGGTCGAAGAAGTAGGCCAAATTCCCGCCGCCCAAGAGCTCGTTAAACATGTCCGGCAGCGTGTGGTAGGAGAAGCGGGTGGTGGGGGCCAGCAGATCGTCCTGGCGCCGGTAGACCCAGGGCGCGGCGCAGTCCGGGTCGGAGTCGTCGGTGGGGTCCTCGCAGCGGCCCCGGTCGTAGATCTCGTACTGGTAGATCGAGCGGGTCTGGTAAGAGAAGAAGGCGTAGGCCTGCAGCCAGCCGGTGCCGATCTCGGCGCTTTTCAATCCCACCGCCGCCCCGCGCAGCCGGTCGGTCCAGCGGTAGTCGGGCGACTGGTACTGCCGGGCGGCGTCGCCTACGCAGGGCGACTCGCCGGTCTCGGCGTCGGACTCCTTGCAGGCGCGGGTCAGGTCCTGGTTGTAGAGCATGGTGTCGTCCACCCGGATGCCGTTGGGGGTGTACCAGGTGGTGTTGTCGAAGGTCAGCCGCTGGCCGAAGCCGATCCGGTAGGTCCCCGCCGCCAGGTGCCAGTTGCGGGTCTCCCATTGCAAATAGAACTTGGGCAGGTGCACCTCTGGCGCGGGGGTCTCGGCCGACAGGGCGTCGCGGTTGGGATCGTAGACCACGTCGGAAAGCCGGTTGCGGGTCAGGACCCCCACCACCCCCACATCCAGATTCTTCAGCGTCGACACCCGGCCGGAGAGCACCATGGAGGGAACCTCGGTGTCGCCGAATACCATGGTGGTCATGTAGCGGAAGCGGCCCTTGGTCTGAAACAGGGCCGGGTCCGGCTCGCGGACCCACAAGAACGGCGCGATGGCGGCCAGCTTGTCGGCGGAAAGCACCCCGGCACCCGACAGGGCCAGGGGGTCGAGGATGGTCCCGGCCTCCTGGCGGTAGGCCAGGATGGCGTCTGCATCGGCGTAGGTCAGATTGGGCAGGGCGTAAATCTCGTCGCGGGTGGCGGTGTTGAGATCCACGCCGTCTTCCAAAAGCTCCCGAAGAGTCTCGTAGTCCTGCTCGTCGATCTCCTGGGAGGCCAGGAGATCCAGCAGGTCTTCTTCTGATTCCACCTCGAGGTACAATCCATAGTCGTTGGCCATGGCCAAGGTTGAAAACACCAGGACCAGAACAGCGATCGATATCTTACTGATCGCACGTAACCACACTGCAGGCTCCCCACATTCCGCGGCCGGCGGCTTTGGCCGCGGCCTCGGTATTTTCGAATTCCGCCCGGCGGTCCTCGCCGTTGGGCGGGATGTACAGGGCGCAGGCGTAGCCGTACTCCACCAGGCGCAGGTTGACCTCCACCCCGTCGACTTCCACATAGGCCAGCAGCCGGTCGTAGAAGTCGGCGCATTCCACGTCGTAAGTCAGCTTGACCCGGCGGTCCAGCACCAGGTCGCGGTTGTAGCCGGCGGCCTCCTGGCCGTAGCAATCGTCGGCCCCGCCGGTGGACTCCGGCGTGTCGATCATCAGGTAGCGCACCTTGGTGCCGTCCTGGAGCTCCACGGTGTCGCCGTCGACGATCCGCGTCACCGTGGCGCTGGACGGGCCGCAGCGGCTGCCGTCGTCGCCGCAGCCGCCGATCAGCGTTGCGAGTAAAAAGCAGGATGTCAGAGCTACTGGCAATTCGGGTTGTCCGCTCCGGGGGTGCCCAGGTCGCCGGCTCCGTAGGCGCTGGTGGCCGGGCACCAGTTTGAAGGGTCGTCGTTGGCGGTGGGGTTGCGGCTTTGCGGGTCCAGGCTGGTGGCGGTGCCGCTCCCCGAGCTGGTCCAGGTGACCGCGTCCAGCACGACGTCGTCGATGCCCACGAAGAGGCCGGCGTCGGAGTTGACCAGGTCGAAGCCGAACTCGGCGGTGACGTTGTTCATCCCGCCGTTCGTCGCCGATTCGGCGCTCTTGGCCAAGAGCGCGTGCGACCCGGCGCTCACCCGCAGGCAGTCACGGGCCTTCAGCTCGAACTGCACCGTGCCGGGGGTGCGGCCCATCTGCAGCCCGTTCAGATCCACGTCGATCCCCGCGTAGATCTCGAACCACTCGCCCACGTCGTCGCCCACCGCAGAGGGGTCGGGCATGAACTCGGTTATGACCAGGTCGCCGGCCTGGGGCTTGACCACGTCGCGCAGGACATTGTTGTCGTAGCACTTGCCCTCGGGGGCGATGTTGCAGGAGGGGTTGGCCGCGCCCGGGGAGCCCAGGTCGCCGTTGCCGTAGGCGGCCTCGCCGGCGCACCAGTGGTCCTGGTTGTCGTTCAAAGCCGGGTCGGTCAGGTCGGGGTCCAGGGCGGTGGAGGCGCCGGTGTGGCTGCCGGTCCAGACGACGGCGTCGAGCAGCTCGCCGCCGTAGCCCAGGCGGAGGGTGCCGGAGGTGTTGGCGATGGTGAAGTCGAAAACCCGGTCGACGGTCGGCAAGCCGCCGTTTTCGGCGGGCAGGTCTGAGCGGGCGAAGAGCAGATAGGTGCCGGAGGTGACGGTGATGCAGTCCAGGGAAGAC
>Ga0272442_10008279_pt1 | contig 13224 bp, 11 predicted proteins | sample SSMForm2O_FD_200262 | JGI IMG/M metagenome (GOLD analysis project Ga0272442, IMG submission 200262) | Marine sediment archaeal communities from Little Sippewissett salt marsh, Falmouth, MA, United States - SSM-Form-2O | ecosystem: Environmental > Aquatic > Marine > Wetlands > Sediment ...
TCTTCTTTTTTCTTCTCTTCTCTTCTCTTCTCTTCTTTTTCTTGCCTTTTATTATGACCTGAGCAGTATTTATGAGTTGTTTAATTTTGGTTTGATTCGAGCTTAAATGACAAAGTATCCGGGAATAAAAGGGAGTTTGACTTCCACTTCCTTTCCGCTTCCTTTCCGCTTCCTTTCCGCTTCCTTTACAGTTTCAGGATCATCGTTGCCGAGAGGATGTAAAAAGAGTTTAGCACTGCTTCCCCTATGAAAACTCCGAGCAGGCACTTGAATACGTTGATCCTCAGGGTTGACCCCAGATACACTATCAAGTCTGTGGGGACCAGTGGGAAAAAGCTCCATCCCACTATGATAGGGAGTTCTTTGTCCTCGAGTTTTTTTCTGATTTTGCTTGCGTAACTTGCGTATTTTGTTTCGAAATAAACGTCAAAGCCCAGGTACTGTGAGAAATAGTAGACGATTGTGGAGGAGACAAGGATCCCTGCCATGTTCACGGCAAAGAGTTCTGCCGGCTCGAAAAGCAGGACCCCGGCAAGCAGGAGGGGGGTTGAGGGGATCATGGTCAGGCCCCTTGCCGAGAGGATCAGGAAATATATAGTCAGGGCTAATGTGTGGTGCTCTTCGGAAAGTTCCCTTAAAAAGGAGAGGTTGATTTTTTCAGGGAAAATGAGGTATGTAACTATTCCTGCTGTGACCAGGAGCAGCCAGAAGAAAAAAGCAAGCTTTCTCGTTTTCGTTTTAATTTTCATTTTTGGCCCTTCTTCCTGATCCTTCATTTTTCCTGGACGGCACTGCCGTTGAGCCCGGTTTCGTTTCCGGCATCACAAAGTCCGCCCATGCCTTCATAAGTGCTTTCGTATGTACTTTCGTGTGTACTTTCATTTACAAGGTACACTTTCCTGGTGCTTGTGTAGACAAGGTCTGTATACCTGTTTATCCCGTAGAGCGTATAGGTGGAGTTGTCCTTGGGGTCCGGGATATCATATATGATGAGAAGGACTCCGTCAGTTTTATTTTCCGTGCCGTAGCGACTCTCGAATAAGGCTATGAAATCGTCATCCTGGCTTAACGAAGTGTTGAGGTATGAGGCTGCAAACTCTTCTTTCGAATAAGTGTGAAACTCAAAACAATCCTCTTCGGCCCCGGTGCATTTGGTCAGTAAATTAACATATGTGTTCATGAAGAAAGGGTGCGAAAAAACCAGAACACCTGATATGAAAATGAGCAGAGAAAGCGTCACCAGGGTATAAATTGTGATTTTCAGGTATTTTTTCATTTTTTGCCCCATTAGCCTGAGTTAATTTTGCTGCCTTTATATATATGCTTCTCCGGGTTCCTTCAGCCTTACCTATTTAAAGCAGCCGCTTTTTCAATAAAGGGTAATTTTATTATTTATCGCCGTCTAATGTTTGAAATATCTTAAAGTGAGATTTGCGAAAGTAATTCATTAAAAAAATCCATGAACGGAATTCATCAAAGTAATCCACTAAGAAAATCCATGAAAAGAATCCATGAATAATTCATCAAAAGAATCCATGAATAATTCATCAAAGGAATCCATGAATAATTCATCAAAAGAATCCGTGAGAGAATTCATTAAAGTAATCCATGAGGAAAATCCATGCATAATTATTCCGGTTTTCTGAGGAGGTTCATCGCCTCAATCATCGATTTGTTCATAATCATAGTCCTGGTGGCTTTCTTCCAGTTCATCTCGGGCATGAGGGAAGGAGGTGTGCTGGGAGGACCTTTCTTTTATATCCTGGTGATACTCATCTCCTGGAACTACTTTGCCTATCAGGAAAGTTCGTCCCGACAGGGGACCGTGGGCAAGCAGGCAATGAACATCATAGTAACCGACCTTGAGGGGAACAGGATTTCTTTTGACCGGGCTACAAAGAGGTATCTTGCCAAAATCCTTGCTGCCCTTCCTTTTGGTGCCGGTTTTCTTCCAATCATCTTCAACGCAAAAAGACAGGGCATACATGATATGCTTGCAAAGACCCTTGTACTGGTAAGAGAGGATTGAATTAAGAATGCCGTTTTTTCTATATTTTCATTTTTTTAACTATTATTTTTTTATTTGAATGTATGTTTTTTCACACTGGTTTTTTATGCATTTAATGAGAAATATCTTAATTGTCAAATATCAGGAAAATCACCAGGAGGTTGTGATACCGTTTCTTTTGACCAATGCAGTAATGTAGAATTCCAGAGCACTATTTTCGATTCATCTCCTGTTTGTCTCCGGGCTCCGGAAAGTCCCTGCCTCAAAATCTTTCTGGATATGGACGGGGTACTCACGGACTTCAACGGTGCCTGTGAGCAAATAGAGTCGAATATGATGACCTGGTACAGGTGTGACAAAGACCGCTTCTGGAAAAGGGTCACTGATGCAGGAGTCGCTTTCTGGTCGGACATGCCCTGGATGCCCGGCGGAAAGGAGCTTTACGCTCACCTGAATACGTCGAATTTCCATCTTTCTATCCTCTCGGCTCTCCCCTTCCCGGAAAGAAGAGAGGCCCTGAAAAATGCAAAGGACGGAAAAATAAGATGGCTCAGGAGGGAACTAGGGGAGGCTCATGCAAAAGAAGCAATTCTTTGCCAGCGGACGGAAAAAGCCCTTCATTCCGGCCCCACCCGGGTACTTATCGATGACAACTTCAAAAATATAAATGAGTGGGAAGACGCCGGGGGAATCGGGGTACTGCACAAAAATACGGACAGGACAATTCGGAATTTAAGCAGGATAATCGAAAACGAGTATAAATTCTGAAGGCTTCAAATAGCCTTCTGCTTTGTTTATTTTCCCTTTGTTCTTTTCTTTCCTTCTACTTCCTTTCTTTTTTCCCTTTTCTTCCTTCTATTTTTTCCCTGTTTCATTTCAGCACAGGAAATGACCGGTTTTCCGGGATTTGCTCCCGCCTGATAAGTTAGTGGCTTATCCCTGGAAACATCTGCTGTAGAATAGTTTTGGCGGAAGCAATCAAAAATAGAAACGTTATGCATTGATTTAAACTAATTTATTCGGGTAATAATCCTTACTTTTTGCTTATAGGTTCCTTCTATTTTTTCATTATGTTAGCCTGGGTGCTAATAACCGTTATCTGAATCAGATGAATTAAATAATTAAAAAGTATTTTTCTTATTGCGTGTGCTCCCGTCCACACTCTGCACGTTAATCAAACATAGAGCCTTTTTCATCCTGACGGGAGCTCATTCTTTTCTCCTTTCTTCTGCTTTTGAATCTCGTCTTGTTTCTTCTCTGTTTCATTTTTTTCTCTACTTTTTTCTTCTCCTACTCTTCTTTCTTTTTCTTCTCCCACTCTCCTTTCTTTTTCTTCTCCTATTCTTCTTTCTTTTTCTTCTCCCACTCTTCTTTCTGTTTCTTCTCTTATTTCGGCTTGTAGATACCGATCTAATCAACCCGAAAAAGGTAGCTGTAATCCCCCTGTTCATTGTTCCAGACAACCGTTTTTCGATTTGCTTGTCAGGTACCGGGGCTCTCACCGGTCGTCTTCGACGACCGGCTTTTCCATAAAGTATATTTAAATGAATAAAAATAATTTGGGAGTTTTCCATAAATGTATGGATAATTACAAAAAATTAGAATAATTGCAGTTTATTTTGCAAGCACTTTAGCATGAAGTTTTTTTATGCACTTTCATTTTTTGTCCACTATATTTTTTGTGCCTGTCATTCTGAATATTTCATGTCGTTTTTTCATATATTTTGGGAAGGGCCGCCCGCTTTACGGGCGGTGAGGGTCCCTGTTATCGATATGAAATTGGAATATCCAATAATTGGAATCATTGCTAAACCTTGTGGCAAAAACCGGGGTCATTTCAAGCAATAAGGCAAAAACTAGGGCCATTTCAGGCAATATGGCAGGATTTCGACAGAGCCATTGTTTTTTGCCTTAACTTTTAAAAGATGTGTTGGGAGGGGGGAGTTTTCCCCTTCCATTTTCCACAGGGAAAGGTTGGTTTTCTTTTTTATCCCTGTCTTCTCTGCAGTAAAAAGCCGATTCCGAGCACTCCTAGCAGGGTTGGAAGTATTCCGAAACCGGGAGTTGGTTCCTCTTTGGCTATATCTTCTTCCACTGCCCCTTCATATGCCGCATTCCTGTCATAGGACGAGCCTGTGCCAGGCTTTGGCTGTGCGGGTAAAGATTCAACCATTTCTTCTTCCAGAACAACCTCCTCTTCTTCACATTCTTCCCATACGGCTTCCTCTGCCTCTTCTGCAGGCATTTCCATTGCTTCTTCCGCTGCCTCGGAGCCTTCGGCTTTGTCCTCCTCCGGGCTTCCCGGTTCAGGCAGTTCCACGAAAAGGGAAGTATAGGGGGTAACGAACCCGAATTCCAGGGCAAGGGACGTTACTTCGGACACAAACTCTTCGGTTTCCCCTTCAACTTCGATCCTGTCCATCAGGGCTTCGATAGTGTTGTAGGCCCAGAGCCGTGGTATAAAGGCATTTGCAGATGCGGAGTCTACCTCGAACTCTTCTGAGAAATCCCTGTTTCCTGTCCGGGTAGTTGCCGCGACTTTTGCAAGGATGCTGCCGGTTTCAGTGGGGTACTTGCCGAGGATAATGGCATCGGAGCCTGCAAAGAGGTTCTTTTCCCCGCTGTTTGTGATTTCCGAGACTCCTTCGCCGTAGGAAAATTCCATGTCCGTGATCAGGGGTGTTGAAATCGTTTCGTAGAAGCTGCCTATTTCCTCTGCTGCGTTATCTTCGGGGGAAAACCACTCTGCGGTCCCGTAATTCTCAAGGCTCATGGCTCTCAGGAACTGGTAATTGCTTTCGGAATCAATCCCGAAGGCGATGGAGAAGACTGAGACCTGTGCCATGTTTGCGTCCTGAATATTCTGGCGGATTACGTAAGGGGAAGTAACTCCTTCCGTGGGTTCCCCGTCAGTCAGGAAGACGATTATGGGGACCCTTTCGCTTGCAGAGTCGAACATCCCGAGGGCGGTAAGGAGGGCTTCATTGATGTTCGTGCCGCCTCTTGCATTGAGGCTGTTTACAAAGTCCAGGGCTCCGGCTTTTTCTTCGGGGCTTGCTTCCATTAGGGTTTCGGAATAGCTCCGGACGTACCCGTCGAAGGAGATTATGTTAAAGTGGTCTCCGGGAGGCAAATCCTCAATTATGTTCCCGAAAACTTCCTTTACCTGCTCCATTTTGTAGCCCTGCATCGAGCCCGACTTATCCAGCACAAAGATTATTTCCTTGCTCATAGCCGAAGTCCCCATATCCTCTTCACTCGGGGAAAAGATGTGCATCATGTAACCCTGCCCCCCTTTTTCGTAAAAGAGCATGTTCCCGTTCAGGGGCGGGTTTGCCGTTTCGAAAATTACCCTGAGTTCCGAATCGGGAAGCGAGTTCGCCTCATATTTAACCTGTCCGCTGTTTGCAGAAAGGTACTCCACTTCGGCTCCTGGAAAGTCCGGGGCTTCAAGGCGGGTGAGCTTGTTTGCAGCGTTTACATTTACGGTTACGGAGAGGTTGTTGACCCTGTGCCTGTTTTCCAGAGACTGCACCAGTTCGTACTCTCCAAGCGTTTTCTTAAGCGCCTGTTCGTAGCTCAGTTTCATGGTAATGCTCTGGCCGGGTTCGAAGCTGAGGGCATAGCAAAAAAGGTTTTCATTTTCCGTTTCCAGGAGTCCGGCTGTCCTCCCTTCCGATGCCGCAGTTTCGTATTTCTCGGAGGCTTCCTCTTGAGGGAGGACTTTGGCCCTGTACTCTTTCCCGTCAATTATCAGGGAAAAACCCGATATAAAAGCCTCTTCAGGGATCATTAACCTGAATTGTTCCGTTACCGCCGTATCTGTCGGGTTGTTAAACTTTTCCTCAACCGTGGTAATTGCATAGCCATTGTTCACATCCGTAGTAATTTTAAGGTACTCGGAGCTGGCGCCGGCAGCTCCAACCTGTACGGCTGCCAGTAAAATTAAAAAGATGATAAGAATTTTCTTTATGCAAAATCCCCCTTTGTTCTTAAGGATTGAAAATGAAAATTTTTCGTTATCGTGTGTGATTTTTATTCAAAATTCAGAATAAGCAGGGAAAAATGCTTATTCAGTGACATATTAGAAAATATACACTGTTATTATTTATAGCTGGCTTTAACTTCGGATTCATTCGAAGCTACAGAGGGGGAACACATCTATTTTTAAAAAAGTTGAATGTTGTGGATCCCAGACTTTTTGGCAACTTCTTTAACCAACTTTTTACAGCAAGTGCTCAAGCAAGTTTTGTAGAAAAAGACGTGTTGGAAGAGGAAATTTTCCCCTTCCATTTTCCGCAGGTAAGCTGGTTTTCTTTTTTATTCCCGTCTTCTCTGAAGTAAAAAGCCGATCCCCAGCAGTCCGCTCAGGGTTAGTATTGCTCCGAATCCGGGTGCACTTTCTTCCTCGGCTCCATCCAGGGGTTCTTCCCCCTCATACATGAAGTCTTCATAGGCTTCCTCTTCTTCTTCCAGATAGACCTCATCGTCCCATTCTTCCCAGCTCTCCTCTACGTATTCTGAAGGCATTTCTATTGCTTCTTCTGATACCTCTGAGGCTGCTGTTTCTTCTTCGGGAATGTCAGGTTCAGGCAGTTCCACGAAAAGGGAAGTATAGGGAGTCACGAATCCGAATTCCATGGATAGGTTTGTAACTTCGGACACCAGTTCTTCGTTTTCACCTTCGACCTCGATTCTGTCCATCAGGGCTTCGATGGTGGTGTAGGCCCAGAGCCTTGGTATAAAGGCATTTGCATCTTCCGGTTCAACCTCGAAATCATTTGAGAAATCCTGGTTTCCTTCCCTGGTATTCGCCATGACTTCCGCGCGGATGCTGCCGGCTTCAGCAGGATATTTTCCGAGGACGATGGTATCGGATCCTGCAAAGAGGTTCTTTTCCCCCGTGTTTACGATTTCCGCGACTCCTTCTCCGTAGGAAAATTCCATGTCCGTGATCAGGGGCGTTGAAATTGTTTCGTAGAAGCTGCCTATCTCCTCGGCTGCGTTATCTTCGGGGGAAAACCATTCTGCGGTCCCGTAATTTTCAAGGCTCATGGCTCTCAGGAACTGGTAATTGCCCTCGGAATCAATCCCGAAGGCGATGGAGAAGACCGAGACCTGTGCGGTATTTGCATCATTTACATTCTTCCGGATGGCGTAAGGAGAGGTAACGCCTCCCGTAGGTTCCCCGTCGGTCAGGAAGACTATTATGGGGACCCTTTCGCTTGCAGGGTCGAACATCCCGAGGGCGGTAAGGAGGGCATCGTTGATGTTCGTACCCCCGTGGGCGTCAAGGCTGTTTACAAAGTCCAGGGCTCCGGCTTTTTCTTCGGGGCCTGCTTCCATTAGGGTTTCGGAATAGTTCTGGACGTAGCTGTCGAAGAAGATTATGTTAAAACGGTCTCCGGGAGGCAGGTCCTCAATTATATCCCCGAAAACTTCCTTTACCTGGTCCATTTTGTATCCGTACATCGAACCGGACTTGTCAAGCACGAAAATTATCTCCTTGCTCATTGCCGAAGTTCCCATGTCTTCTTCGCTCGGGGAGAAGATGTGCATCATATATCCCTGGCCCTCGTTTTCGTAAAAGAGCATGTTCCCGTTCAGGGGCGGGTTTGCTGTTTCGAAAATTACCCTGAGTTCCGAGGAAGGCATCGAGTTTGCTTCTTGCGAGCCAGCCTTATATCTCACCTGTCCACTGTTCGCAGAAAGGTACTCCACTTCGGCTCCGGGAAAGTCCGGGGCTTCCAGGCGGGTGAGCTGGTTTGCAGCGTTTACGTTTACGGTTACAAAGAGGTTGTTAACCGGATGGCTGCTTTCCAGAAACTGGACAAGTTCGTATTCCCCCAGGGTTTTCTTGAGGGCCTGCTCATAGCTCAGTTTCACGGTAATGTTCTGGCCGGGCTCGAAGCTGAGAGCATAGGAAAAAAGGTTCTCTTCTTTCGTTTCCAGGAGTCCGGCTGTCCTCCCTTCCGAGGCTGCAGTTTCGTACCTATCGGAAGCTTCCTCTTTGGGAAGGACTTCTGCCATGTACTCTTTCCCGTCGACCAGCAGGGAAAAACCTGATATGAAAGCTTCTTCCGGTATCAAGAATCTAAATTCGTCATCTATCGCAGTATCGGTAGGGTTGTTTAGCTTTTCCTCAACTGTTGTAATAGCATAGCCATTGTTCACATCCGTAGTAATTTTCAGGTACTCGGAAACGGGGCTGGCTGCCCCGGGCTGAACCACTACCAGCAAAATTAAGCAAATGATAAGAATTTTCTTTATGCAAAATCCCCCTTTGTTCTTAAGGATTGAGAATGAAAATTTTTCGTTACTTTATTCATTTTTTCTTTCAAAATTCAGAATAAGCAGGGAAAAATGCTTATTCAGTGATATATTATAAAATATACACTGTTATTATTTATAGATGGCTTTAACTTCGGATTTATTCGGGGCTACAAAGGGGGAGCACATCTCTTTTGAAAAAATTGAACGTTTTGGATGCCAGATATTTTTGATAACTTTTTCAACCAACTTTTTATAGCAAGTGTTTAAACCGGTTTTATAGAATTCCTCAATCAATGTAAGTTATTTCGAGAACATAAAAATTAGATATAAAGTCAGAAAATTGACGTTAAACGAGTTGAATAAAAGTAAAAATAACAATTGCATCTAGCAATGGCATCTTACAATGCCGGTTAATAATTCCGGTTAACAATGACAGTTTATTTTGCAGTCGCTTTCTTTCAGCAGCAATTTAGGGAAAAGCCGCCCGCAAAGCGGGCGGTGAGGACCCTTGTTATCGATATTCTGAAGACACTCCCGGAACCGGAACCATTACAGACCTGCTCACAAAAACCTGGGTCTTTTCAAGTGATATACAGGATTTCTGCAAAACCCTTTAACCAGCTTTTTACAACAGGTCCTTTATCGACATTTTTACAAATTTTTTAACTTTGTACGGTAGCTCTCCGGAACTGGTAAGTCCCGATCAATATCATAATAAGGGCAGCAACTGCAAGCCCCAGGATTCCTTCTGCGGGAATGTTTCCTTCAAAAAGGGCTCTTGTGCTGTCAATCGCGTAACTTACGGGGTTTAGACGGGCAAGAGTCCTGAGCCATTCGGGCATGACTTCGTAGGGCATGAGGGCGCTGCTGGCAAAGAAAAGGGGCATGCTGACCATGCTGTTTACGGAGGCATAGCTGTCGTGGTCTCCCAGTTTCAGGCCTATCATTGAGGAAAAGGCCGAGATTAAGACGGCAAAGAGGAAGAGAGTCAGGTAGACCAGGGCGATGTTCAGGGGGCTCTGGATGCGGACCCCGAGGAAGGCTGCCATCAGGAGGAGGACCGTTGCCTGGATAAGGCCCCGGGTGCTTATGAAGAGGATTTTTCCGAGAAGCAGGCTCTCCCTGGGGGCGGGAAGAGCCAGGAACTTGTTCATGAAACCGAGTATCTTGTCAAAGATGATCAGGGTCCCGCCCTGCAGGGAGGAGAAGAGCACGGTCATTACCAGGATGCTCGGGGTGATGAAGGCGAGGTAATTGTCCGTAAATTTGGCGGGAAAGGCCATCCCCACGAAGATGAGCCAGGCTGCGGGCCTGACCAGGGTTGCAAAGACGTTTACCCTTCCCCGGGTCCATTTTCGGAAATCCCGTTCAAAGTAGTAGTATACGGCTTTCATCAGCGACGCCTCAGGATATTTCTGAAGGCAACAGGGTTAAATTTGGTTTCTTCTTCCTTGCTCTGTACGTTTTTAAGGAATACGTCATTGAGGGAGGCTTCTTTTCCAAGCTCCCCTTTCAGTTCCGAGGGTGACCCCACAGCCTTTATTTCCCCTTTGTCGATGATTGCAACCCTGTCACAGTAGTTTTCGGCTTCCTCAAGGTAGTGTGTGGTCATGAAAATCGTCACTCCCTTTTCCCGGAGGCTGCTGATATGCCCCCAGATTTTCTTCCGGGCGGCAACGTCCAGCCCCAGGGTAGGCTCGTCCAGAAAGAGAACTTCGGGCTCGTGCACAAGGGCCTGGGCAAGTTCGAGCCGCCGGCGCATCCCTCCCGAATAGGTCTTTACCAGGTCGTCAGCCCTTCCGGAAAGTTCCAAGAGTTCCAGCACGTTTTCTGTCTTTTCCGCCCGGTCCCGGACCCCGTAGATTTTAGCATAGAGGAGCACGTTTTCCCTTCCCGTGAGTTTCCGGTCCAGGGCCATGTCCTGGGGCACGTAGCTTATCTGTTCCCTGACCTTTTTCGATTCCTTCACCACATCGTAGCCGCAGACCTTTGCCGAGCCCCGGCTGGGCTTCATGAGGGTGGTAAGCATCATGACCGTGGTGCTCTTACCTGCCCCGTTCGGGCCGAGGAGTCCGAAGATCTCGTTTTCGACTTCCAGGTCCATGTCCCTGACCGCCCAGAGGTCCCCGAAGTTTTTGGATAAATTTTTTATTTCTATCACGCTTATTTTGCCCCTTCGCCTTTTTTCCGGAGTTCAGTAAGCTGCCTTGACTGCCTTAACTGCCTTAACTGCCTTAACTGCCTTTAAACTCGTATTTCAGGATATTAAAATGTGTAAGGTTTTGTTTCCAATATTACTCCTTAACTATATAGGTATTGTTATTCTCAAAAAAATATATACGGACTACGTTTGTTTTTGTATTGAATAATTGTTTCTGGTGTTAAGGAAATTATTGGAGGGGAATAGTTGAATATCTGCAAGAAATCAACGTTTGTCAGCTTAGTCGTTATTATGCTGCTTTCAGGAATTGTGCTGGTTCAGGCGGCAGGCGCCGTTCCGGATGACAAAGCTCCTGATAAGGAGAGTAAAGAAAAGAAAGGTGATGAAGTTTCCCGGGAAGAATGGGAACAGGTTCACACAGTGGATGTAGAGGTGACAACGGTTTATAAGTACAAAAAGGACGGAAAGCTCGAAATTACCGAGACTTATTCCGGAGAAAAACTTAAACAGAAATTCAAAGTAGATAAATTGACAAAAACAAAAGCTTTTACAGTTCCCTCGGGGAAGCAGGTAACTGTGAATACACAGTCAGGGCCTTTTGCGATGCAGCCGGGAGATCAAAAAGAGGTCGTGTCCGAAAAATCCGTGATCCTGACAACTGCCGATGATCCCTACGAATGGTGGCAGGATACTCCTTCTGCCTCTGCCTCTGCTTCTTCATCAGTCCCTTATCCTCAGTGGACGTGGTCAAAGATCTGGTGGTTCTATGAAAAGGAAGATCCTATAAACCTTGTCTGGGAGCAGAGTAACCTGAAAACGGTGAAACGTGTAATCTTGAAGCAAAGGTGGGTAGATAACCCCTCGGAATACACCCATTACATTGCTTATCCTGACGGAAGCTGGGTAAAGGGGGACGGTGTTGCCGACAGCAAATACCGGGTGCTTGGTGGCTATCATGCGAGGCTCTGGGTGCTTCCGGATGGTGCGGTGGTAGCAAATGCCCACCATGATGATGACATTTTTATCATTCCGGGGCACCAGGTGGACAGGTACGAAGATGCCGAAACTGAAGTTGCAGGCTTTTTCAATGGCTGGTATGTCCTCCCGGACCATATTTACCTTGCTAACCCTGTTGGAAATCCCTATTATGAACCATATAATGACGGTAAGGCAACTCTCATCACGTAAAAACAGTATGAAACGCGGGTTTTTTTGTCCCGCTTTCTTTTTTCCTTTTTTCGTTTTTAACGTTTTTCAGGTATTTTCAGTAAATGCTCACGCCCTTCACGCTGGGCAGTTTAAGGATCTCGTCCACAAGGTCGCCCGGGACTTTCTGGTCGGTGATGATGGTGAGCCTGGGTTTGTCAGTCAGGTAGGGGTCGTCAGAGACTGCCTGGCGGATGCTCACTTCGTGTTTTGAGATGAGGGTTGCAACTTCGGCGAGGATGCCCACGTGTGCGGCGTCTTCGGGGATGATTATGATAACCCCCAGGTCCAGGGAGGGAGCAACGTCTCTCAGGAAGGGGATGGAATGGACGTTTTTGAAAATAGTACTGAGCAGCTCGTCCGAGACGATTGTTTTTGTGGTTGCGTCAACAACTCTCCGGTCAACTCCGGCCTCCTTTGCAAGCTGGGTGTGCGCTATCTCGATGCTTCCTGAAGTTACTTTGCCTTCTTCGTTTACCTGGAAGCCGCGTTCAAATAACAGCCTGAGCACTTTTGCCTGAGCCGGGTATTTTTCAAATTTTTTGAGTAATGTCTGCCACATATAAACTAGAGTTTTAAATGGGTTCTGGATATAAAGCTTACTGATGAATGTTCAGTATGCGTTGATTGCCGGAAAGGCAAAGTCTTTTCCGGGGGATTTCCCGGCAATTTTCCGCGGAATTCGTTCCTTAAATTTTGTGCCGGTTTTCTGGAGAACAATTCCTGCGTTAATTTGATGTAACAGCAGGGTACTGTGAAGTGAAGTATATTTAGGGTGCCTTATTTTTAAGGTGCATTATCCGTGAGGTGTAGTATGGAAGTTTCCAGCTCAGACAGCGGGCAGAAATCCGAAGAAAATCCCGGGAAAACAAAGTTCCAGCTCCTTTTGATCTCCGGCCTCAAAAAAGAAATCGAGGCTGCCCGCAGGCTTGACCCTGAAAAACTTGCAGTCGAAATCGAAAAAACAGGATTTTCCTGCCAGCAGTGCGGGAAGTGCTGCAGGCGGGCTTTCGGGGACAACCGCGTCCTGGTAATTCCCCGGGAAATCGAAAAAATCCGGGAGTACACAGGGCTTTCAAAGCTTGAAATTGCAGGCCCCCTTATCCCGGACCTTTTTGAATCCGGGTCTGAAACGGATGAGCCCGGAAGTGTAGCAGATGTTTGTGTTCATGAGAGTGACAGGGCGGAAAAATCCGTAGAACCGGAGTCCGCAGAACGGGATTCCTCAGAACATGAGTCCGCAGAACATGAGTCCGCAGAACATGAGTCCGTAGAAATTGAGCAATGCAGAGGCATCTCGGGTGATACGGGGGGGAGTTCCCTTAAGCTTCTGGAACTCCTGAAAGAGGATATCGATTCCGAAGGCAATATACATGCCTTTGGCTGGATGCTCAGGCGAAAAAGGAACGGGGACTGTGTTTTTCTGGAGCAAGGGACGAACAGGTGCAGGATCTACCCCGTGCGCCCGATGCTCTGCAGGACTTACCCTTTTTACATGGAAGAACTGAAACTCCATACCTGCGAATGTGAAGGGCTGGGATACCCGATATCCAGGGAAGAGAGCCTGAAAATGGCT
>Ga0272442_10008281_pt1 | contig 13223 bp, 7 predicted proteins | sample SSMForm2O_FD_200262 | JGI IMG/M metagenome (GOLD analysis project Ga0272442, IMG submission 200262) | Marine sediment archaeal communities from Little Sippewissett salt marsh, Falmouth, MA, United States - SSM-Form-2O | ecosystem: Environmental > Aquatic > Marine > Wetlands > Sediment ...
GTCAAAAAACCTCCCTAAGGGGGTGTCCTCTATGGCTCCGATATAGGCGTTATGCAGAGAGGTGGCGGAAAGGTCGTAACCGGCAGGTATGTCAGAATCGCCGTGGCCCAACACCCCCTGGTCATCGACCCCGTCGACATAGACATGGATTTTATTATCCAGTGTTCTTCTCATCGCGACGAGGTGATGCCACCCGGGAGCCGTATACAGACCGGGGTGGTCATCGGTATCAGGATCTAACTGCGTGGAACCGTCATCGAGGCGAAGTTTTATGTCTCCATTGCCATCATCTCTAATCTTTAGAAAGTAGCATGTCCCCCCTCTATCGCCCTTGCCAAAGATGGCCTGGTCGCCGGTTTCCGTGTCTACGCTTACCCAGCAAGATATGGTGAAATCGCCAGTCCCGAAGTCAAGAACGGGCGAATTGCCACAGTTCACAGCATCGTTGCTACCATCGAAGTCCAGCGCACCGCCGAGCTTTCCAGCAACCCATGCTGGGGCATCGACGAAGGTTCCGTGATTCCCGTTACCACTCAGGTCAGCGGTGGTGGTGCCAGCTCCCTCATCCAGCGGCCAGTATGCCACCAGCCCATCGTTAATACCCGCATTGGCAACGGTTGCTGTCAGACCCAGTGTCAGAATAAGGGAAGCTGAAATAAGCACTTTTCGACACATAATAATCCTCCTCAAGAACATTGCCTCCACGAGCCCGCATTGTCGGGATTTCCCATCGCCCTTCGTAGATGGCGCTCCTGTACACTATGTGTCTCTTTGGCTACTTACTGCATCCAAGAGGGCATAGCTGTAGCGCCGGTGGCGTATGGGTTATTCATTTTGAATTCTCTATGCCATTTCTGGTTCCACAGGTCTTTTATATTGATCTTCCTGCTGGATCCGTCCGCAAAAACACCGTTGACTGATTTCCCATGGCGAAGCAGCGTAAAAGCTCGCATGTAGCCCTGGCCGTCGCCTGAGTTCTCTTCAGAATCAGGTATATCCGTATCATGGGGCCAGGCATCTACAGACTTGGAATCGAGAAAAATGGGCACTTGTGAAGGATTGCGTATGTTAACAAATTTCCCCCAGAAATAGTCGCCGCTGGGAGCGCCCCATGTCCCGTCCTGGGGGTTCATGATCCAGGCGTTCGGCGCATAACTTGACCAGAACCACTGACCGAAGTCTGGATGTGTAGCGTCAATAATTCTTCTGCCCCAGCATTCATTGCTTCTTCGAATGAAATATCTGCCATCGGCGACCCAGGGTTCAGAGGAATTCGTATCCTGCTTTTTGACAGCTTTCGGACAAATGAGAATATCCGGCTGGTCGATATAATAGGGCCGCAAAGGCAGAAACCACCATTGGCCACGCGGTTCGGTTTTGCCGTCATCATTTCGATCGGCATCTGGAAACTCATCGTTATGATCGTCAGCAAAGAACCTCAGTGCCAGATTCCATTGCTTTAGATTTGAAGCACAGACGACTGCTCTTCCCTGTTCTCTGGCCCGACTGAGTGCCGGCATCAATATAGCCATAAGGAGGGCAATGACAGCAATGACGACCAGGAGCTCTATCAAGGTGAATGCGGGCAATCTACTGGCCATGATGTATCTTCTTAATAAAGCGAAACTATTTCTCTTGAAGACTCTAAGCCGCCAATAATACGATTATAAACAATTCAGGGCAATTGCTCAACCCTATCTTGTTGGCGCTTGACAGGTACACACAGTTTTGGCCCGCCAGGCGCTACACTTTCACTCCGCCCTTCACGCACAAAAAGAGATCATTTTCTTTTCGGCATTCTATTGGTGCCCTTGATCTCACCTCTTATGAGTCTTGTTCCCTGAGCGGTCAGCCATAGATAGTGATCAGTTGGCAGACCCTCATAGGTGAGGAACTTGGATTCGCCGATTGGCGGGTCATTCGTGCATTTCAAGATACTGGTCGATTCATCGAACTCGTCGAACATCGCCACATACGCCATTTCCGCTCCGGCTCGTTTCGCGGCCAGGAACATGTTCCAGTAAAACTCGCCTTTTAGTCTTGGGATGGAGTTCCAGTTATTGCCGTGCATGTTGAACCAGCTAAACCCGGGAAATACCACGGGCAGGAAGTCCAGATTGTATTCTTTACACCATTGAATGTCTTCGGCCCACATTGGCTGCGCTTTATTGGAGGCATCTTCGATCGTTCTGAAGCGCCCTATCGACCAGGGAGAGACCACGTCGGCCATTTTCATAACTTCTTTCAGATTCTCATCCTCCTTGGCGTCGTTTCTACCCGTCCGCCAATATGTGGGAATGCCCAGCATGACAGAGAATTTGCCGTACACGGGGTCCTCTTTTAGAAACTCGATTATCCTGGCGACATCAAGCGAGTCGTATCCTCTTTTATTGAAGCCGCAGCCCCACAAGGCGATGAGTGGCTTTCCCCTGTGATGCAGATAAGCGGGGTCCCTGGCAAGCCCCATCTTGTCGACGAGCAGTTTTATGTCGTTGATGATGTGGTCCACCTGCGCTGCCGTAGTGCCGGTCAGGTCGTACATCAGTATGTATGTCCTGCCGTACTTGTTGGCGGCCGCTCGGCAGTTGGCAAAGACGACGTTGACATTGTTGAATTCGAACGGCTTGAACGTATTGGCGGCAAACCTCTGGATGAACGCTCCGTCGATGCCGTATTCTTTCATCCATTTGAAATGCAGATCCGCCACGCCCGGACTCATCGAACTGTAAACGCACGCGGTTGAACCGTCGGCGTGCTTGAAGGGTGTTGCGACCTTATCGGCTTTCCTGTATTCCCTCATATCGGGCCACATATCGATCGAGCAGATGCCAGGCTCGAATTGACCGCTGGGGGCGGCGAACGGCTTTCCCCAGTGGAACCATCCCATGCCCGAGCCGTCGCCCGGAGTCGTGAACCAGCCCTGGTATCCGCAGACTACTTTTCCTTTCAAAGTTGAAGTGTCAACGCCCGGGTTCGACGGACCGGTGTAGGGGTGCATGGACGCCTCGATGACTTCGTCGTAAGAGAGTGTGAATTCTTCGATGCCGCTTCCCAATGAAGAAGCGCAACCGGCAATCAAGATGAGTGAGATCGTTACAGGAATCAGCAGTGACTTTTTCATTTTATCCTTCCCCACTTTAGAAAAGTATCTTCAGGATCTCTTCGAAACTGTCGCAAAAGTGATTGCATAGAGCAAGCGTGCCGCCTTCGACAATATTCCCATCTTTGATTCCGATCGCCGCAAAACCGGCGAGCCTGATGGATGCAATTCCGGCGCTCGAGTCTTCGATACCCACGACGTGATGGCGCTCGCTGAATTCCAGTCCCAGACCGACCCGGCAGACTTCCGCATACAGCCAGGGGTGCGGCTTGGGAGACAGTTCACCCAACGTACCGCAGGAGCCCCGGCGGAGTGGAAAACCGGCCGTGATGATCGCGTCGTAGAAGTCATCCGGCTTTCCCATGCCCAGTGTTTCAAAGGCCGACAGTATCTCAGGGTAGGCTTTTTCATATAGCCCCGAGGTGACAAGGCCCAGCTTCACGCTTTTTGATTTCAGCGCGAGCAGAAAATCCTTGATCCCCGGTGACGGCTTGAAGGCGTTTTTCCGCCCCCTTCCCTGGAGTATGGCCTCCATCTCACGATGGGTATGCTCGAAATAGAAGGTCCTGGCTTCTTCTACGGTTTTGTCGGGGCAGTATTTTTCTATGCAGTGCGTCAGATGCTCCGAGACGCTGTGGCCGGATACGAAGGGAATGTCCGCTTCTTCGAGTTCGAATTCAGGCTTTTCGAGCAGTGACGCGGTGGTCATCTGAATGATCCAGATCCAAAACTCCTCGCTCCTTACGGTAGTGCCGTCGAGGTCCATCAACACGGCTTTGAGCGGCTTTTCTATGCGCACATCAGGTACCGGATAGTACGCCGGGTATCCCATGAGGCTTTTCACATAGGCAATCGTATTGTCTTCAAATACGATGAATTCGACTTTCCTGTCTCCGGTCGTCAGGATCTGTTTTACGCCGGAGGAACCTGTCCGGTAGAAACCGTCACTGCATGCCTCCAGGGTGATGAGGTCTGAGTTTTCGCCAATATGACCTATACCGGGTATCATGCTCATTCTTGGGTGATTCCCTTACGATTCGAGTTTGTTTTGGCCGTTCTTCAGAAGCGCGCTCAGTTCTTTGCACACCCCGGCGAATTCCCCCAATTCTGCCAGGTTGCGATATTCGCCTGGGTCGCTTACATGATCGTACAACTCACGAGCCAGGACTTTGCCTTTCTGCTGCCATTCGATGTAGCGCCATCGTTTCGTCCTGATACTTATGCCGTCGAGGCCGCCCCCTCTTCTCACCTGAGTGAAAGCCGCTTTCTTCCATTTTCGGTATGGATCGCTCAGCAGGGGTCTGAAGCTCAGGCCCTCGAGGTTTTGGGGCGCTCTCAATCCGCATAGATCGGCAAAGGTCGGGAAGAGATCTATGAGTTCTACCAGTTCGCCGCAGGAGGTGCCGGGTTTTGTCTCACCCTCGACGACCGCTACCATAGGAACTCGGCACGAGTCTTCGAACAATACATTCTTGTTCCACCAATCGTGTTCGCCCAGGTTGTATCCGTGATCCCCGATGAAGAACACCACCGTGTCCTTCCAGAGGTCCTGTCTGTCCAGCGTGTCCATGATTCTACCGATCTGAGCGTCAACGAAAGTGGTGCAGGCGTAGTATGCCCTCAGATATTCTCTTTTGTCCCGGAGCGAGAATTTGTCGAACGATTTTTTCCAGCCACTTTGAATCGTGTATTTTTGTTCGGGATATCTGTTCTCCGGCAATACCGGCGGCATCAACTCCTCCACGTTGTACATGTCGAAGTATTTCTTGGGAGCGTTGAAGGGATCGTGGGGCTTTGCCAGACCGAGGGCGATGAAGAAGGGTTTTTCTCTTCTTCGTTTTAAGAGTTCGATCGCTTTGGAAGTGATTACGCCGTCCTGCTGGTCCTCATCGGTACCGTTGGCCGCGAGCCAGCTACACCAGGGCACAACACCGTTGGTGAGATTTCTCGTTTCACCGGTGTTTCCAAGCTCGTTGGTGCCCATATCGTACATTTCACTCCAGGCTCCCGGGTCATCGTGTACCCCGGTTCCGTGAAAGACCTTGTTCATGCGGATTGTATGGTAGCCGTTGTCCTTGAAGCATCTGGGCATGGTCATGACGTGCCCTATGTTCCGGGTCCATGGACTGACGTTTTCATAAATGCCGACGGTATCGACGCGAAGACCCGTCATGAAGGAAGATCTGCTCGGGTTGCATACCGGGTACTGGCAGTAGGCGCGGTCAAAGCGGAGGCCCTTTTGCGCCAAGCGGTCAATGTTCGGCGTCTTCACCAGCGGATTGCCGTAGCAGCCCATGACGTTCTTAAAGTCCTCGACGATAATGAATAACACGTTCTTTTTCTTTTCGGCGGGTGTTTTCGCAGCCATCGCGACGGTGCTGTTGGCCACAAGGATACTCCCGACGGAAAACGTAACGAAATCACGTCTGTTGAGTTTCATGCTCTGAGATCCCCTAAATAATCCTCTCGTATTCTTCTTCATAGTTGGTCGCCGGCAGCTTCTTATACCAGAATAGATACAGCCCGATCAAACTGATCGTGAAAATAACCAGCGTGACAAAGAATGCGCGCCAGGAACGGATGATAAGCTGCATCGGCAGCAGGAAGAGCGTCACCTGCCATACGATCGCGAATGGCAGTGAGATCACATCGTAGAAATGTTCCTTTTGCATTCTCTCCCGTACGTCTGCGGGCAGGCAATCCTTTAGAGGTTTCCACCAGCCGAAGGGGCGAGTGGTCTGGTAGAAGTGCTCCAGCACTTTCCTGTCGGTAGGCTTGGTGACATAGGTCCCGAAGATGGAACCGGCAAATCCAATCGCCATCGTAAGCAGAAATTGGCCCCTCGGATCCGTAAGGAACCAGACGAGGTCGATACCCGCAAACATAAATTGGGCATCATCGGCAAGATTGATAGTTACGACCCTCATCACAACAGCTCCGATCATTCCGATGGCCGTGCCGATCGCAAACGCTGCGCCATTGAATCGCCACCAGTAAAATCTAAGGGTCATTCCTACAACGAGCCCTCCGCCCAGCGCCATGATGAACCAGTCCCATATATCGTTAATGCTCTTTACGCTGTAGCCGAACAGAAAGCCGGTGCCCACCAGGGCGAATATGAATACCCATGTTGCATAGATCAGTTCCTTATTCGTTGCCTTGGGTCGAATGTACCTCTGGTACACGTCGCGCGTAAAGTAGCCCGCCGTCATGTTGACGATGAAGTCAAACGTTGACATGGAGGCTGCCAATAGTGCGATCAGGATCAGACCCCTGCAACCGGCCGGGATGTTGAAAAGGATCACCGCCGGCAGGATCCGCTCGGGGTTTACCGTTCCTTCGTAGCTCAACAGTTGCATCTTATTCTGCCAATCGTCCTGCAGTATGGTCTTCAAGCTTTCCACAAGCTGAGGCGAATAGTTTTCCGGGTGCAAAGTGATCCCCGCCGTAATGTCCGCCCAGCGGCTTTGCTCCACATCGGGGAAATGGCTCTTGATAAGTTCCGCCGCCTGCGTCAACACGCTCTGGTCGGGGAAGATATCTTTAACCAGGAACAACCCCAGGATCGCAAACGCCATCATCATGGGCCAGCGGAACATCATCAGCCAGGTCCAGAGGAACGTCAGTGTCCCGCACTCGCGGTCGTTCCGTGCTCCGAAGTATTTCGGCTCGCCCCCTGAACCCATCCCGAAAAAGATGTTCCTCATCAGGTAGAACATCGCGAAGATCATAAGGTGCCGGTACATCTCGTAGCCTTTGGGCATTTCGGTCACCCAAGTCAGCTTCGAAGACATCCATTGCGAATTGCCGGTGACTTCCTGCGCAAGGGCGGCAAGCTCCGCGGAGCCGCCCAGTTTCAGGGCCGCCATCGCGGTGATGCCGACAACCGCTCCCAATATGATCAACGACTGGAACAGGTCCGTGTACACCACACCATAGAAACCTGAGATCATTGTATACAGGGTTGCGATGCCGATCATGATCAGCGAGCACTGCAGCGGTGTGAACGGAAAGAACATCGAAAGGAACAAGCCCACCCCTTTTACCAGGTATGCCAGCATGCCGAGCGTTGACACGATGCCTGCGATCGCTCCGACCGTCCTGGCGAATTGCCCGCCGAAGCCGTCGCCGAATCTGTAAACCATCCATTCGGCGTTTGTGATGCACCCGCTTCGTCGGTGCCATTTGCCTGTCCAGAGCAGCATCACCGTAAGGATCAGGACCGCCCCCCCTCTGAACTCAATGAACAATCCGCGGGGCCCCAGCATATACAGAAAGGAGACGATAATCATCGTCCCGGTAATATCCAGAAATTGGGCCATCCCTGTTATGCCCAGCGCCCACCAGGGCAGCTTTCGTCCACCCAGAAAATAATCTTCCAGACTCTGAGAGGCCTTGCGCTTCAGATAAAAGCCCATTGCCACGAGAAAGCCCAGGTAAAGAATGATCACGCCATAGTCGACCAAGTTCAGAGAACCCATAGAGTCTCCCTACATTAAATGATCTTGACTAACAGACGTTGCCCCCGCTAAGGCAAAAACTCAACGGTTAGTATTTGCTTGGCGCCAATCGCGAAATCGACCCATCCTTCGGCGTCGATCCTCATATCCTCTACGGGCAGCTCTTCCAGTGTCACTTCCCTGGCCCCGCTCCATTTACTCTCTGTCGGCGCCAGGGCAAATCCGCTCTTGATCGCTTCTACAGGTGATTTTGTCTTCACAGGATTTGCATGGCCGCCGTTTAGCCGGATCTTATTTCTCATTGTCTCATCACCCGGATTGAATAGCCTGACGCACCACCCGTCGCCATCTTCGCTTTTCTTGACCGCACTGACATGGAGGTTTTCCGTTTCCAGTTCGAGGAAAGACCTCTCCAAGGGCTCTGTCCCTTGTTCGGTCGGAGCGATTTGTGCCATCAGCATCGGAAGGTTGAACGTTTCGCTTGCCTGCCACAGATTCGCCTCCTGCCAATCGCCCTTGTGGGGCATAACCGCGTAACGGAATGTCTGCCGGCCCAGGCACTGCGAACTCTTGTCGATGCCGCTGTAGTCGGTCATCTCCAAGGGCGTGACACAAATCCTGAGCGGGAAAGATCGAAGCAGCGTCAGGCACATGGTTTTGTCTGTATCGCCCACGACCTCGTACGCTTTCAGCCCCTCATTCAAAAGGGCAAGGCCGGCGTCGCCGTCGCTTAGATCGATGAAAGAGTTCATGGGTTCCTCGGGCTGCGGGGCCTCTTCGAATAACGAGGGATCGATTTTCTCCAGCGATCTCTCAACAACATCGAATTGTCCCTGCACGTGCACCTTGTCGGTATCGATCCCGGATTCGAAGCAGACCTGTAGATAATGATCTTCGGCCCTATTCTCGAATCGTGTCTCCACCTCGACCCACCGCTGCCCCCGTTTCAGGCTGACCGTATTGATGATCCTGTGATCGATGAGTTCGGCGCTTCGGTCCTTCTCGTCTTCGCTCCTGCCCTTGGGGAGTTTCCAGTCGATCGCCACTTCGTAGGAAGCTTCAAAGGCCGTATCCTTGACAAGTTCGATATGTGCCGCCGCCGCGATCGTCGAGAGAACCAGCTCGTTCTCGACCGTTCCACGCTCCCACGGATTGCCGATCTCGCTGGAATCCTTGAAATATCCCTGGTTGCTGTACGTTCTGCCCGTTTCTTTATCGAGAATGGTCAAGGTGCCGTTCGGCGCAATCGTTACACAGAGAAACTCATTGGCCATCGTCATCGGCCCGGTGACCATCGACTCGGCTGCTTTTCTGTTTCCGCCGGCGGGCTTTACAAAGAACGTCTTGTAGCCCATCGAGGGAATATTTTCGAGCCTGAGATCAAGTTGGTATCGGGTCATCAGGAATGAATTCGCACAGTCGTTAGGCGACTGCACGACTTGGTAGTAAGGATCATCCTTGCCGACGATATCGAATTCGATCCTGTTATCTTGGGCGTCGGTGATCTCGAGGGCCTGTCCCTCCCAGTCGTTCGGCACCTGCACGTATGCCCTCGATATTTCCGAGCGTCTAAAGGCTGAAGGATTATAGGTGATCATCGCAACGTCACCGCATTTGTCTCTGTCTATTCTTATCGAACCGGTAATTTCTTTCAATGCGTTCTCGGTCACGCAAGCCGATATCTCGCGGGATTGCCTGCTGCGATAGAGCATATCCTCACTGATAATGTCCCGGCTGCACCCGCCGATGGAGTCGTGCCCGTGATTCTGAAGGAGCCAGTGGTACGCCTTGTCTATGAAAGCCTGCGGATACGCCGTACCCAGCATCGCTGAAAATACCGCCAAAGGCTCCGCGTAACTGATTAAGTCGCGCTCGGTGCGGAAGTTGTCCTGCTTGACATCCGTCCTTGCAGAGATTATCCAGCCGAATAATGGGCTGGTGCTTCCCGCGGTGCGAAGGTTTCTCATTTCCCCCTTCACCGTCGGCAAATCATCGCTGACCGATTCCAGTACCCCTTGCTGGAAGTCAAAGAAATTGCCATGAAAAACTTCAGCCATCCCTTGCAGAGCGGCGTTGGCGTCCCTGATCATTTCGATCTCTCTTAGGTCGGGACACGATGAGTCATGCCCGCAGCTCCAAAAACGGTGCGGCGTCGTCCAGTCCTCGTCCTGCTCTTCTATCGCCTGCCTGGCTCTCTCGGGGATCGTTTCCTTATTGTATGTGAACTTCGGATGGGCGTATTGGGCTTCCAGAAGGTGGTGGCCTTCGTCGATCATCTTGAAGGTGCCGTGACCGTTCTGCCACGGGACCAGTCTTTCGTCTACGTCACGCATGTTCCAGTAGGCAGGCCGCTGCAAAACGTACCAGACGTTGTACCGGGGCCGACACCCCAATCTCGATGCCACGATTTTTGTCCCGTCCGCGCCTTCCCAGTAAATTTCCGATTTCGGCGCAACCAGCGTATTGATGCCCCTGTAGAAGGCGGCAAATTCAATTCCAAAACCTTTGTATATCTGCGGCATCTGCGAGATTTGGCCCCAGGAAAATGGGGAGTAACCGGTCTTGCTTACGTGACCGAACTGCTTGGCGATCTTATGACCGAGCAGTAGATTCCGGATCAGTGACTCGCCGCCGACGCAGAACTCATCGGGCAGGCAAAACCAGGGGCCAATGAAAAGCCTTTTTTCGGCTACCAGCTTCTTTATCACCTCTTCCTTCTCAGGCCGAATCTCAATGTAGTCTTGGACCGGCACCGTCTGAGAATCAAGATGAAATGACTTGAATTCAGGGTAGCTTTCAAGAATATCAAGCAGCATGTCCATCATGTAAACGAGCATGTGACGCGTTCGCTGCATTGAGTACCGCCACTCGCGGTCCCAGTGCGTGTTGGAAATGAAGTGACACTGTATCTTTTCCGTGCTTTTGTTTTCAGGCTGACAGGGCTGTTCTTTGGGCATTATTACGTTTCTCCTTCCATACTTGTCCGTCTTAGCCTATGTTTGTTTACGCGATTGACAAGCATGCGTCACGTGTATAAGCGACTTCACCGCGATCATTTATGCTGGGTGCACTACAGCGCTGTAACCTTCTATCGCGTTGTGCCCTTTCCCCAACGGCAGCCGGAGTAAACCCCCGGCGGAAGCAGGGAGGGAACTTCGTGCGTCTCTCGATTACCGCTCTTCCCGTCTTTCATCATATCCTACCTGGTTACCCGAGCCTTTCTGATCCGGTTGAGTTCCCTTGCCAGTTGTCTTGCGATATCCGGTTTTTCATCAACCAGGTTTACGCTTTCGGAGGGATCGTCCGCCAGATTGTAGAGCTGAGGTTCTACGTTCTTGAAGGTTCCCTGTTTTCCCTCGGACCAGGCCTGTGGTGTGGTGTTGTCGATGTATTTCCAATCTCCCATGCGAATGGCATGCATGCCGCGGGCATCGGCAGTGACCATTGACATGCGTTGATGAGCTCCTCTCGATTGCTTCAAACAGGGCAGAAAACTGAAGCTGTCCGGCGCGATCTCTCGGGAATCGGGCAGCTTGCCGTCCGTGATGTCACAGATCGTCGCAAACACATCCACCATGTTGATCATATCATCCGACATGGAGCCGGCCTTCACTCTTCCCGGCCAGGATACAATAAACGGCACCCGGGTGCCACCCTCCCAGATAGTATGCTTATCGCCGCGCAGGTCACCGTTGATCTTGAGTCCGTGTTTTTGCGCCTGAATCTCCGGTGCTTCAGGTCTATTGGAGGGGATATCCCCACCGTTGTCACTGGAGAAGACGATCAGAGTATTGTCCATCAGGTTCATATATTCCAATGTTTCAACGATTCTCCCCACGCTCATATCCAGGTCCTGGATAAAATCCCCGTAGGGCCCGCAATCGCTCAACCCCCGCATGGTATCGGAGGGGGTTATAGGGTGGTGAACCGCCACCGCGGCAAAGTACAGGAAGAACGGTGTTTGCCCGTTCTGCTGTTTGAGCCATTGCACCGCCTTGTTCGTCAAATCCCCCATGACGTCCTTGTTCACCCGTTGCGGCGCATCATAGCCTGCGTATTGAGGACCGTAGAAGGTCCGGGAGTAAGGTTGCACCTTCCTGCTCTTCAATCCGTAGATGCGCTCGTTTTCAATATACACGCCGTGCATGTCGCCGTGGTTCTGTGGAACTCCAAAGTGGTAATCAAATCCAAGATCAAGCGGTCCGGGTGACAGCGTGCCGGTAAAATCCACTTTCGGTCCTGTGCCATAACCCAGGTGCCACTTGCCGATACAGGCGGTATGATAACCGCGCTCTTTGAGCCAATCGGCAACCGTGGTTCTGTCCGGATCCGGAAGCAAGGGACCGAGAGGATTGACCACCCCGGATTTGAGCGGCGAACGCCAGGGATAGCGCCCGGTGATCAACGCGTAGCGCGTGGGAGTACAGATAGACGCCGGCGTATAGGCATTGGCGAAACGCATCCCCGCCTCTGCGATGCGATCGATGTGAGGGGTACGCACCAGGTTCGTATCCGCTCCGTATGAATTCAAACTGCCATATCCAAAATCATCGGCCAGGATCAAAACGATATTGGGTTTCTCCTGAGAGAACGCCCGTGCCGACATCAAGATCACCAGCAGTGTCCGTAGAATGGTTTTCGCTTTGCTCATTATACTTACCTCATCAATTGAGATCCGCTACTTTTGCGACCTTTTCACTCTCTCGACCGGGATTTCGCATGTGCCTTCGTACCCGGGGCTCCTGCACGCGACACGGCAAATGATACCGCCACCTCGGTTCAATTTCGAAATAATTCCGGCAGATTCCGCACCCCGTACCAGAGGAGCCGCCAGGAAGCCAAATACGGGTATCAGAACCCCGTTTCTTTGCACCACTTCGGTACGCAGCTACCGCGGTTCGCAGGACATGGAAACGGAAAGCGGGGGCGCGTCAGCGATTGCCGGAGGGTCCTTCACTTTCTGTCCTCACATCGGTATAATGGTGGATCGCCACGCCTTCATAAAGGACAACGCAAATGTTTTTGCTGCGACGGACACGCGCAGCGAGGAATAGCGGATAGAATCTTGAAATGGAAATGATTATGTCACAAATGAGATTTGACAGAGGCCTGACGCGCAGGGGTTTTATGGCACTGGCTGGAGCGTCTTTCGCTGCGTTGGGTTGCAACGGCTCCTCTTCTGTCACGAGAGCACCTGCGAGGAAACCCAACTTTCTTTTTGTTCTTACCGACGATCAGCGCTTCGATGCCATGGGCTTTATGGGACACCCCTTCTTGAAAACGCCCAACATAGATCGCCTGCGCAACGAGGGCGGCTGGTTCAAGAACGCCTTTTGTACGACCTCTTTGTGTTCTCCCAGCCGGGCTTCATTCTTGACCGGAACGTACCCAAGCCGTCATGGAATCATGGCCAACGACATGGGCTTTGATTTCGATTTCGAGAAGACGCCTTCCTATCATCAGATTTTGCGGGAAAGGGGAGGCTACCAGAGTGCCTTTATTGGAAAATGGCACATGGGACTCTTCCACGACGACCCAAGGCCCGGTTTCGACTACTGGTTGAGCTTCAAGGATCAGGGCGTGTACCTTGACCCTCCCATGAACGAGAACGGCAGGGCGTTCAAGGCCAAAGGGTATATGACGGATATCCTGAATGAAGCCGC
>Ga0272442_10008282_pt1 | contig 13222 bp, 12 predicted proteins | sample SSMForm2O_FD_200262 | JGI IMG/M metagenome (GOLD analysis project Ga0272442, IMG submission 200262) | Marine sediment archaeal communities from Little Sippewissett salt marsh, Falmouth, MA, United States - SSM-Form-2O | ecosystem: Environmental > Aquatic > Marine > Wetlands > Sediment ...
TTCAACAGCTTCATAAAAATCAAGAGCCTCATCTACTAATTTGTTTATAGGAAGCTTGTCGATCCTTTCCAACTCCTTTAGGAGTTCATCGTCTTTATTGTTCAATTTGATAACCATACCTTACTTGTTGTATCTTTTCCTGAACCCATTTGTTTTGTTTCTATTATTCCCATTTTTTTTAGATTGTAGAATCTTTTTTTTACATTTTCTTTAGAATCCCCCACCTGACCACTTACTATCCTTAATACATCACTAGAAGAGTATTTGCTTTTATCAAAACTAAAACATTTTTCTTTTGTAAGAAGATTTACTATTTCTTTATCAATAGGGTGTGTTAATTCTTTTTCGTTACCCCTAATAAAAGTCTGCATAGCTGAATAGATTTTTTCAAAATCCTCTATGGCTCTATCTGCATCTTCTTCTCTTATATCTACGTTTACATCTATCGAGTTAGGAATACCAGGAATACCAGGAATACCACCCTCTGATAATTTATATATTATATTGTTAATATAGGCAAATTTAATGATATTGTTTTGATTTGTAATTTTTAAAGTTTTATTTAAAGTGTAATTTGACCTATACCCCTTAACTACATTATTAACCTTATCTAAAATATTTTTTTTAATTTTATTATACTTTACAATCCTTACATTCCTCACATTCCTAAGTAATTTCATCCATTCAGAATCTTCAGGAATATATTCTGTTACTAATCTCTTATCTATTATTTCATCAATCTCTTCATCCGTAAGTTCTATCCTTAGTATGGGTGCTCTCCTAAAAAATCCCGAAGATAAATTTTTAGTTTCGATTTTTTCAGAAGGTTGTATAAAATACAACAAACTGCACTCTGGCATATATTTTAATCCACTATCTTCTGCCACCTGTTTCTTAGTTACGGTATTTTCCCCATAAATATCCAAAGCAGTCAAAAAATAATTTCTAGCTATTTCAAACTTTGGACTATTTATTAATGTAAGAGCATCGTCTCTAATTAAAAAATTTTTATTAAAGAAACCAAATACTGTCTTAAATTTTTCTTCTCCTTCTTTGTTTTTTACTGTCCATGCCTTTCCTATAAGTTGTTCTTCATGCAAAGATGTTATAGAACAATATTTTAAATTTGTTTCTTTAGCCGATTTCTCTACTACATTAGAAAAAGCTTTCTTTCCAAGTCCAGAGGTGACACATAGACCAAAATTGAATCGCATGTCAATATCTCCTAAGTTGTTTTTTATAGGGTATTTAATTAAGTGTTGTCCAATTATATGATAGAATGTAGCTATCTTTGCTGGTTTGTATTTATCGTTAGGATCAACAATCTTAAACATTGAGTTAAATGATTCTCTAACCTTCATTTTTTCCACACCCCCTCTATCTCTATACATGCTACCTGTACATAAGGAAACTTTCTTATCTTTCCATCTATACAATTAACTGTTATGCTCTCTTTGTTTGAACTAAGTTCTTCCCCAGAATACCTTCTCCCTGATACTTGCACTATAGTTATCTTTTCTGTATATAAGTCATTTTCTTTTTCCATTTTTCATACACTCCTTATTTTTATATTACTCTATCTGTATTTAGTAAAAAAAATTCAATAAAACAAAAAAATTTATATTTATTTTAAGCCCCAAAGTCATGAACGCAACCCATACATTTCAATTAGATAGATAGTAATTGCATCATCTACCCACTCTGATATAATTTTTTGAGGGTATCCTTCTTGAATTAAACCTAAAAATATGTTCCAATCAATGAACATGTTCCCAAGATTATCTCCCATTGATATGGGTTGGTCAACAATACCTTCATAGAAACTATATAGTCTGTTCAATCTTTCTATATTGTACATTTCAATCACCTGCTTTTTATCTTTGTATCCATGTAATCAACTAATACAAATTTAATCAATTGAGTTTTGGACATCTCTCTCCTTTTTGCTTCTTTGTAAATAAACCCGAATAGATCATCGGGTATGTTGCTCACTAATATTTGATTCATATTATCACCTGTTGAAATTTTAATAGAGATAACTCTAAGGGGGTATAACTCCTTAAAGTGTATAGAATTAGTTTTTATCTATCTCAATTTTGTTTGGGTTCTTCCTTCTCACATCTCCTTTAGATTGAAAGCCAAAAATCAAGCTTCTCAATTTTACATATATTGATTTTGTAATATATAAACTTTTTGGTTTTTCATATTCATAGACTTATTAGATTCATATAATTTCAGAGTGAGGTAAACAAAAAACTAAGGGAAGACTTGGATAAGGTCAAGAACATGTATCTTGATATGAATAAGGTTCTTTCAAAGCTAATGGAAAAAAACCTAAGTTAAAACTCAAATAAAGCCCGAAATTCTTAGAATTATTTTCTAAGCGTAATTAGAGGGGTATTAAAAAATCTCTCGATAATAAGCGTTTATTTAGGTTTAAATAAATCTAAGTCACAAAAAGTTTATATATTACAAACTCCATTATATCTATCAAGGAAGGTGATAATTTTCTAAGAAAAGTAAACCATGAATAAGAAAGCTCAAACGGGTCTTGTTGGTGCTTTTATCGGTGTCCTTGTTTCTGTTATCGTTGGTGTAGGTATTGTAATCCCTGTAATAACTGACACCATAGAAAACTCTTCAATAACAGGAATGACTGCTACAATTCTAAATTACATGCCAATATTGTTAGCAGTTGTTCTATTGGTAGCGATAGCAGGTCTGGTATCAATGAGATAATTAGAATAAATTAATTTTTCTTTCTTTTTTTATTTTACTTTTTCTATACCTTTTGTAGTATTTTTGGGATTGAAAATTTCCTGCTTACTAATTGGTATAATTTCTATATCCTCTGTTTTGTTTACAATATTCTCCATTTTGTCAAGTAAAGAAGAAGGGGGAAGGAAAGGAGGTGAGTAACCTTCCCCCTCCCCAAACCTAAAGGAGTATTGTTTTCTGGATTGTCTTACCCGAATTATTTTACCGTGTGTCTCATACCCTATAGACTTTTTCTCTAAATCTTTCTTTGTTCTAGCACTCAAGAACCCTATAAATCGAAAACCATCCACGATCATCTGATAAAATATCATATTCGTTTTACCTATTCGCAACTATAGCGAATAAACTTATTAACAAGACAATAACGACGAATACAGGAATGTAATTCATAAGGGTGGCAATTAGATTACCATGTACTGAATCATTAGTTGCATTCACACCAATTGCTATAAATTCAACAAGAGGTTCGAACAAAATACTAACCACAACCAATGTTAAAAAAAACATTAGTAGGGATATTAACACAAATTGACCTTTTTTGTTATAATCAAATCTAAACATTTTTTTTCATTGCCTCCTGAAAATAAAATGAAGGGGTTTCCCCCTTCATACCTGTTTTTGTTGTCATAGTACTACTTATATACACTTTATCTATGTAAAGTGAACATGATTTGTTGTTAAAATAGGGGGTTTTTGATGGATTTCTTTGTTCCTTTAGGATTGAATCCCATCCCTCCTAACATTTTTTCCCTAAATTTTTCCATCCTTATTGTTTCATGTGCTTTTTTGGTTATGCCCCTTCTTTCCCCTGGGGAGTCTATACCGTACTTTGCTTTCTCGACAATTACATTAGGATTAGATTTTGATAACCTAAATTTATATTGAAGCCTTGACCACTTATTAGGATAAGTCTCAGGAATCTTAGGACGTTTCTTAGCTTTCTTTATCTTAAATGAACGTGGGGGTTGTTTATCAACATAATCAGCACCTTTACTAAGAGCATGAATCTTTGTCATGGGTTTTCTATTTAGTTTTTTATAACCTGCTGATCTATACTTTCCTTTCTTAATCTTCCTAAGTTTATTCTTAACATACACGTCATAGAAATCGGATGAATCTTCAAATCGTGTTGACCCAAAATCTAAGTGAGGTTTTATGAATGGTTGTTTTGGTGGAGGGGGTTTTGGTGGAGGGGGTTCAGGAGGAAAATAATCAAAAGCTGGTTCAGATGGAACATCTATAAATGGTACAGGTATCACTCTCTGTTCTGTGTCTTGGTCTTGAACAGAAGTAATATCTTGAACAGGGGTAATATCCTGCTTAGGTTTAGGTTTTATTATGTCGTCTATTTCTTCGATTATTATATCTTTGTTTACTTGCTGGGTTCTCAATCTTATTTTAATATTCTCATCTAATTTTGGAATAGGTCTTATTATCTGCTTTTCTCTTTGTTCTGGTTCCTGATATGTTTTGGTAATATAATCTTTATCTTGATAAAGATTAAAGGAAGGGATAGGAAAGAAAGACCTTGAACTTTCAGAAAATGTTTCCAAAGCAACATTGCCTGTAATCTTTGGTTTAGATGTTTTTAAACTTGAACGCATACTATCCCACTTTTCAAAGAAATCAGCCTTAAACTCATTTCCTATCGGACCTAATCCTTCAATTGCTGTTGTTGAACTGTAAATTGGTTGTTTGTCCACGATTTCAGCGACTCTCTGGCTAAGAGGTTGCTTAGGTTTAAAATTAGAATAATAATCTTTGATTGATGTCGTGGGGTATTCTGTGTATAATAACTTTTGTCTTGATACTAACACATTCTTTCCTTGTTCTGTTGGGTTGAATGTTTGTAATGTTAGTTCATTAAACAATGGTGTTTGTTTTCCTGCTCTCAGCTGATCTCTAAGTTGTGACATATCAATTGCAGAAGGTTTAAATTCTGTATAAACATCATAATTCTTAGGATAAAGTTGGGTTTGTATTTCCCTTGTTACAGCCCCTGTGGTTTTTTCGACAACTGGAAAACCACCTTTATCTGGTTCTATTTTGATCGTTATATCAGAGTATTCTGTTTTACCTACTTTGATATTTTTATTGTTACTAGATATGTAATTTAAATTCCAATCTGCTCCTGTCTTTGACTGATACCATTTCTTTGTATTATAATCAAAAATCTTTCTGTTGACAAATTTATTTCCTTTTCCAACTAATTTTAATGCTTCTCCACCTAAATAAGCTAGAGCAACCTCTGTTAAAATTGTTCCTGCTACACCAGACGGATTGTCTCTTAATTCTCTTCCAATTTCAGGAAATTGTAACTCTCCTTCAATTGCACGTTTCCCTAATCCCTGCAAACCCTCAAGAATAAATTCAGGTTTATCTTTTGCTACCTGAAAAAATTGAAATGTTCCCAACAATGTTTTTGGCGCACTTAATCCAAACCTTAGTAATTCACGTCTAAGAGAAAACCCTTCTCTTATATTTTCTATCTCCAACTCGTCTTTTATTTTTCTTAGTTTTGAGGTATATTCTTGTCCCCATAACCTGAATGGTTCTTTGGTGGGTTTTTCTCGTCTTGTTGATTTTGTAGGGATTCTATCTCCAACTTCAAAAAGAACCGCCAAATCTTCCTTACCAATAACAACAGGAGAGCTAAAATCATCACTTGAATACATATCCCCACTATATACCCCAGCACGACCGAATCTTGTATCCGAAACACTTGATAAAACATTTTCTTTCCTCCTAAGACTTTCTTGTTTTTTAAGGGTTTTCTTAACCCTTTCTATAAACTCTCGTTTATATACATCCTTAAAAACTTTTACATCATATCTTTTTACCTGCCCTCCTTCCTTAACATACACAGATGATTCTTGGGTACCTAATCCTCCTGGCTTATCAACTGATGTGTAAGATATTTTACTCTTAGATGGAAAAGTATATTTTTTTCTTCCGCCAACTCCATAATAAGATACTTCCCCTTCTGGACTAATAGTATGATAAGTTATGTGACCAATTTTTTTAGTTGCTTTATCCCTTTGTGCTTTTTCAACATTCTCCTGTTGTTGTTTGGTTTGTTGTGTTGAACCTCCACTTCTTGAACCTCCACCCGAACCTCTTCTTCCACCTGAGCCTCCACCTGTGGCTGTTACACTTTGACCTGTTCCACCACCTATATCTCCAATACTTCCACCTGAATGAAAACCTCTACTTAGTGCTTCTCTAATCTTTTCTCTACCTTTAGACTTAGATTTATCTGATGAATTATCATCACTCGTCATTTTGTTTTCCTCTCTTAATAGTTATTCTTTTCATTTTTTTACTTTTTTCTTAGGGTTTAAATTTAGAAGATTATTATCGTCTAAAAAGAACGCTTTATCCTCGTAGATAACAAGGTCAAGATGTCGGGGAATTTTAAAGACCTCATTAGGTTTAATCCTCTTCATAAATTTATAATGGAGAATTTTTTATTTAAATTCAAAGAAATTATAAAATTATTAATCTAAATTCACCACTTAGGAAATCAAAATTCTTTATCTGATTTTTACATGTTTTATTTTGTCACAAAAATCTGAAAACTCCTTAGGTGTTAAGGTTCTCTCAACAAACACTTTGCTAAAAAATTCATTTTTGGTTATTCCATGTAAAACGCAGTATTTACTAATCTCTTTACTAAGGCTTCTATCAATACTTATTGTCTGGTTTTTCATTTTATCCCACTCCTGCAGGAGGCTCTTCATTAGCAATCGGTTGGTATTCTTTATCAAATACATCCTTAATTGCTAACGATAATTTTGCATCTTGAACATTTCCATGAGTTCCCAGTATATAACATGAAACTCCTTCTCCATCTGCTTTCTCCTGAAACCTTAATACCACGTCAAAAGGGAAACCATGCACAACCATTAAAAGTTGTAATTTTCTTACTATGTTATTCCAAAAAACCTTGTTCTGCTCTTCTTGGTTCATAAACTTATCAAATTTTTCCATATTAAGTTTTTCCACTTTTTGTCCTCCTTAAATTCGCCATTAAACTAATTTTAAAGGCTCAAAATTCTCACTTCGCAATTAAAAACCTATAAACATAGGCTAAAAAATTTTCTCACGAATTTCTGCCCTTAAAATCGGTTTAATACAGTTTTTGATTTAATACGATACCGTTTGAGTATCAAATATACATGATTTCGGGTTGTTTTCACAAGTTTAGCTATTTCCTTAACCTTTAATTTTGTTCCATCAGATTTCCTAAATTTACTTAGTTTGATAATTTTGTATTTCATTGTCCCAGGTTTTGCTAAACCTAAGAACCTATCTATGCTATCATCAAACTTCTTTCTTTTCTTAACATTATACTCTATTAGGAAAAAAATGGGTTTATTTTCTAATTTTCCAGCTTCCCACTTCTTAAGTTGTTTTTCATAACATTCAACAGCTTCATAAAAATCAAGAGCCTCATCTACTAATTTGTTTATAGGAAGCTTGTCGATCCTTTCCAACTCCTTTAGGAGTTTATCGTCTTTATTGTTCATTTTTATCGGACTCGAAAAAAATGGTGTTTTTGGTTATTGAATCAAAATAAATCAAAAAATAATACCCATAAACCACATAATTAATTTTACACTATAAATATATAAAATACCTTATTCCTATATTACGTTGTAAAAAAAAAAATGTGGTTAATGGGTATTTTTGGGTACTTTTAGATATTATTTTTGGTTATTGAATCAAAATAATATTTTTCCAATATTTTTTACCCTCTCTTTTTATATCACTTAAATCAGTAATAATGTTTTTTAGTTTTTTCCCAAATTTTTTTATTTCATAAAATTCTTCTTTTTGCCATTCTTTCTTTTGGTTCATATAATACTTTACATATTCATTGTATAATTCAGTTTTTGATATAATATTCCCTTTTCGTTTATCTATTCTATCTATTACAAAATTCCCCAAAATTGTATTATGGATAGTAAATTCATTATATACTTCCTTTGGGGTTATTTCGAAAGAGAATTTTTTATTTCTATTTAACCTATCCAAACCTGATAAAGCCCAAATTAAAAACCCTGATTTTTCTTCTAATAATTTGTATTTTAGATTTTTATCTCTCTTCCAAATAGGTATTACTTTATTAAATTCTAAAATTATAAATCTAGATAGAAAAGCTTCGTCTATTGTTCCATCAATAGAAGGTAAGGAATTACAAGCAAAAATTAAAGTTGCATAGTTTTTAAATAAAACAGGATCACAGAATTTCCTTTCTCCTCTAATCCTTCTAGCATCTCCTGTAATATTTTTAAATTCACTTGGGTTTTTAATGAATTTTCTATTTAAGTCGTCATACACATTAAGAAGTTTTCCCATCAAATTAATTGAACTATGTTTATCATCGCATAAATTTTGTAAAGATTCTCTTGATACATTGTTCTCCCCTACTATTCCTTCAAACAAATCTAATAATGTTGTTTTTCCTGTATCTCTTTTTCCTTTAAAAATAAAAGCCTTTTTTAGATAGTTTGATCTTAACAAGATATAACCTGCTATTTCTTGTATGGTATCTATCTTTTTTTGGGTATCAAAAAGTTGTTTCATAAAGTTTTCTATTTTAGCACAATCTGCATTTGGTTCATAGTCTATATTTAACTTAGATAAAAAAATTTTCTCTGGTGTATGACGTATAAGTTCTTTATGTTCTATATCCCATAAACCATTATTCAAACAAATAAAGTTATCTTCTTCTTCTATCTTTTCAGCATCTATAATGGTTCTGTTTTTTATCTTATTAATAATTTCTTTTTGGTAATTTATTGTCAATTTCTCTTTAAGTATTTTTTCAATCTCCTGACGTATAATCGCTATTCCTCCATCTTTGTAAATACCTTCTGTGTAGTAAAAAATTTCTTGTGATCTTTTACCCCATACAGTTTTAAAATGATGTTTGTTTATTAGATGAGTACTAATCTCTTCTTTAACTCTGTTTTTGTTACCTTCAAAATTTTGATAAAACCTGTTACAAATTTCTTCTTCATTCATTTTTTCCACACCCCCTCTATCTCTATACATGCTACCTGTACATAAGGAAACTTTCTTATCTTTCCATCTATACAATTAACTGTTATGCTCTCTTTGTTTGAACTAAGTTCTTCCCCAGAATACCTTCTCCCTGATACTTGCACTATAGTTATCTTTTCTGTATATAAGTCATTTTCTTTTTCCATTTTTCATACACTCCTTATTTTTATATTACTCTATCTGTATTTAGTAAAAAAAATTCAATAAAACAAAAAAATTTATATTTATTTTAAGCCCCAAAGTCATGAACGCAACCCATACATTTCAATTAGATAGATAGTAATTGCATCATCTACCCACTCTGATATAATTTTTTGAGGGTATCCTTCTTGAATTAAACCTAAAAATATGTTCCAATCAATGAACATGTTCCCAAGATTATCTCCCATTGATATGGGTTGGTCAACAATACCTTCATAGAAACTATATAGTCTGTTCAATCTTTCTATATTGTACATTTCAATCACCTGCTTTTTATCTTTGTATCCATGTAATCAACTAATACAAATTTAATCAATTGAGTTTTGGACATCTCTCTCCTTTTTGCTTCTTTGTAAATAAACCCGAATAGATCATCGGGTATGTTGCTCACTAATATTTGATTCATATTATCACCTGTTGAAATTTTAATAGAGATAACTCTAAGGGGGTATAACTCCTTAAAGTGTATAGAATTAGTTTTTATCTATCTCAATTTTGTTTGGGTTCTTCCTTCTCACATCTCCTTTAGATTGAAAGCCAAAAATCAAGCTTCTCAATTTTACATATATTGATTTTGTAATATATAAACTTTTTGGTTTTTCATATTCATAGACTTATTAGATTCATATAATTTCAGAGTGAGGTAAACAAAAAACTAAGGGAAGACTTGGATAAGGTCAAGAACATGTATCTTGATATGAATAAGGTTCTTTCAAAGCTAATGGAAAAAAACCTAAGTTAAAACTCAAATAAAGCCCGAAATTCTTAGAATTATTTTCTAAGCGTAATTAGAGGGGTATTAAAAAATCTCTCGATAATAAGCGTTTATTTAGGTTTAAATAAATCTAAGTCACAAAAAGTTTATATATTACAAACTCCATTATATCTATCAAGGAAGGTGATAATTTTCTAAGAAAAGTAAACCATGAATAAGAAAGCTCAAACGGGTCTTGTTGGTGCTTTTATCGGTGTCCTTGTTTCTGTTATCGTTGGTGTAGGTATTGTAATCCCTGTAATAACTGACACCATAGAAAACTCTTCAATAACAGGAATGACTGCTACAATTCTAAATTACATGCCAATATTGTTAGCAGTTGTTCTATTGGTAGCGATAGCAGGTCTGGTATCAATGAGATAATTAGAATAAATTAATTTTTCTTTCTTTTTTTATTTTACTTTTTCTATACCTTTTGTAGTATTTTTGGGATTGAAAATTTCCTGCTTACTAATTGGTATAATTTCTATATCCTCTGTTTTGTTTACAATATTCTCCATTTTGTCAAGTAAAGAAGAAGGGGGAAGGAAAGGAGGTGAGTAACCTTCCCCCTCCCCAAACCTAAAGGAGTATTGTTTTCTGGATTGTCTTACCCGAATTATTTTACCGTGTGTCTCATACCCTATAGACTTTTTCTCTAAATCTTTCTTTGTTCTAGCACTCAAGAACCCTATAAATCGAAAACCATCCACGATCATCTGATAAAATATCATATTCGTTTTACCTATTCGCAACTATAGCGAATAAACTTATTAACAAGACAATAACGACGAATACAGGAATGTAATTCATAAGGGTGGCAATTAGATTACCATGTACTGAATCATTAGTTGCATTCACACCAATTGCTATAAATTCAACAAGAGGTTCGAACAAAATACTAACCACAACCAATGTTAAAAAAAACATTAGTAGGGATATTAACACAAATTGACCTTTTTTGTTATAATCAAATCTAAACATTTTTTTTCATTGCCTCCTGAAAATAAAATGAAGGGGTTTCCCCCTTCATACCTGTTTTTGTTGTCATAGTACTACTTATATACACTTTATCTATGTAAAGTGAACATGATTTGTTGTTAAAATAGGGGGTTTTTGATGGATTTCTTTGTTCCTTTAGGATTGAATCCCATCCCTCCTAACATTTTTTCCCTAAATTTTTCCATCCTTATTGTTTCATGTGCTTTTTTGGTTATGCCCCTTCTTTCCCCTGGGGAGTCTATACCGTACTTTGCTTTCTCGACAATTACATTAGGATTAGATTTTGATAACCTAAATTTATATTGAAGCCTTGACCACTTATTAGGATAAGTCTCAGGAATCTTAGGACGTTTCTTAGCTTTCTTTATCTTAAATGAACGTGGGGGTTGTTTATCAACATAATCAGCACCTTTACTAAGAGCATGAATCTTTGTCATGGGTTTTCTATTTAGTTTTTTATAACCTGCTGATCTATACTTTCCTTTCTTAATCTTCCTAAGTTTATTCTTAACATACACGTCATAGAAATCGGATGAATCTTCAAATCGTGTTGACCCAAAATCTAAGTGAGGTTTTATGAATGGTTGTTTTGGTGGAGGGGGTTTTGGTGGAGGGGGTTCAGGAGGAAAATAATCAAAAGCTGGTTCAGATGGAACATCTATAAATGGTACAGGTATCACTCTCTGTTCTGTGTCTTGGTCTTGAACAGAAGTAATATCTTGAACAGGGGTAATATCCTGCTTAGGTTTAGGTTTTATTATGTCGTCTATTTCTTCGATTATTATATCTTTGTTTACTTGCTGGGTTCTCAATCTTATTTTAATATTCTCATCTAATTTTGGAATAGGTCTTATTATCTGCTTTTCTCTTTGTTCTGGTTCCTGATATGTTTTGGTAATATAATCTTTATCTTGATAAAGATTAAAGGAAGGGATAGGAAAGAAAGACCTTGAACTTTCAGAAAATGTTTCCAAAGCAACATTGCCTGTAATCTTTGGTTTAGATGTTTTTAAACTTGAACGCATACTATCCCACTTTTCAAAGAAATCAGCCTTAAACTCATTTCCTATCGGACCTAATCCTTCAATTGCTGTTGTTGAACTGTAAATTGGTTGTTTGTCCACGATTTCAGCGACTCTCTGGCTAAGAGGTTGCTTAGGTTTAAAATTAGAATAATAATCTTTGATTGATGTCGTGGGGTATTCTGTGTATAATAACTTTTGTCTTGATACTAACACATTCTTTCCTTGTTCTGTTGGGTTGAATGTTTGTAATGTTAGTTCATTAAACAATGGTGTTTGTTTTCCTGCTCTCAGCTGATCTCTAAGTTGTGACATATCAATTGCAGAAGGTTTAAATTCTGTATAAACATCATAATTCTTAGGATAAAGTTGGGTTTGTATTTCCCTTGTTACAGCCCCTGTGGTTTTTTCGACAACTGGAAAACCACCTTTATCTGGTTCTATTTTGATCGTTATATCAGAGTATTCTGTTTTACCTACTTTGATATTTTTATTGTTACTAGATATGTAATTTAAATTCCAATCTGCTCCTGTCTTTGACTGATACCATTTCTTTGTATTATAATCAAAAATCTTTCTGTTGACAAATTTATTTCCTTTTCCAACTAATTTTAATGCTTCTCCACCTAAATAAGCTAGAGCAACCTCTGTTAAAATTGTTCCTGCTACACCAGACGGATTGTCTCTTAATTCTCTTCCAATTTCAGGAAATTGTAACTCTCCTTCAATTGCACGTTTCCCTAATCCCTGCAAACCCTCAAGAATAAATTCAGGTTTATCTTTTGCTACCTGAAAAAATTGAAATGTTCCCAACAATGTTTTTGGCGCACTTAATCCAAACCTTAGTAATTCACGTCTAAGAGAAAACCCTTCTCTTATATTTTCTATCTCCAACTCGTCTTTTATTTTTCTTAGTTTTGAGGTATATTCTTGTCCCCATAACCTGAATGGTTCTTTGGTGGGTTTTTCTCGTCTTGTTGATTTTGTAGGGATTCTATCTCCAACTTCAAAAAGAACCGCCAAATCTTCCTTACCAATAACAACAGGAGAGCTAAAATCATCACTTGAATACATATCCCCACTATATACCCCAGCACGACCGAATCTTGTATCCGAAACACTTGATAAAACATTTTCTTTCCTCCTAAGACTTTCTTGTTTTTTAAGGGTTTTCTTAACCCTTTCTATAAACTCTCGTTTATATACATCCTTAAAAACTTTTACATCATATCTTTTTACCTGCCCTCCTTCCTTAACATACACAGATGATTCTTGGGTACCTAATCCTCCTGGCTTATCAACTGATGTGTAAGATATTTTACTCTTAGATGGAAAAGTATATTTTTTTCTTCCGCCAACTCCATAATAAGATACTTCCCCTTCTGGACTAATAGTA